>Ga0302277_1002625_pt1 | contig 12698 bp, 10 predicted proteins | sample III_Bog_N3_1_FD_198759 | JGI IMG/M metagenome (GOLD analysis project Ga0302277, IMG submission 198759) | Peat permafrost microbial communities from Stordalen Mire near Abisko, Sweden - III_Bog_N3_1 | ecosystem: Environmental > Terrestrial > Soil > Wetlands > Peat | place: Sweden: Abisko... | reverse complement strand
CCCGCCTCACCTCTGACGTTGACGCCATCAACGAGATGTTCACCGCGGGCGTCCTCGCCATCGTCGACGACTTTTTCAACCTCACCTTCATGGCCATCGTCATGCTCAAGATCAACTGGAAGCTGGCACTCATCGCCTTCGCCGTCCTCCCCCTGATCCTGATCGTCACGCGGCTATTCCGCGACAGCGTCCGCGAGAGCTATCGTCGTGTCCGTGGCGCTATCGCCCGCATCAACAGCTTCACCCAGGAACACATCTCCGGCATGGCCGTCGTCCAGCTCTTCAACCGCGAGCAGCGCGCCTACAACGACTTCGAAGCGGTCAACAAGCTCCACATGATCGCCTTCAAAGACACCATCTTCGCCTACGCCCTCTACTACCCCGCCGTTGAAATTCTCTCCGCCATCGCCATCGCTCTCGTCATCTGGCGCGGCGGCTTCGGCGTCCTCAACGGAGCGGTTACCATCGGCGTTCTCGCCATGTTTATCCAGTATTCGCAGCGCTTCTGGCGCCCCATCCAGGATCTCAGCGATAAATTCAACATCATCCAATCCGCCATGGCGGCATGCGAGCGCATCTTCAAGCTCATGGACACGCCGCCAGAGATCGTGAGCCCGGCCGAGCCCATCCCCGGCGACGGAAGCAATCGCATCGAGTTCCGCCACGTCTGGTTCACGTATCAAACACTCACGGACGAACAGAAAGCCGCAGTCGCCGCAGCTCAGTCGAAGAGTGTAGCGCAGGTCTCCAGACCGGCTGTAGCAGTTACATCCACGCTACCGGTCGATAGCCCTCCTGACTCCGCCGCCCTCGCCGCGCTCAAAGACATTGAATGGATTCTGAAGGACGTCTCGTTCACCGTCGAGCCCGGCCACACCGTGGCCATCGTCGGCCATACCGGCGCGGGAAAAACTACTCTTACCAGCCTCATGATGCGCTTCTATGACGTCACCGCCGGCCAAATCCTGCTTGACGGCGTTGACCTTCGACTGCAGGATCTCAACGCGCTGCGCAAACACTTCGCCGTCGTTCTGCAGGATCCATTCCTGTTCACCGGTACGCTGGCAGAGAACATACGCCTTGGCAATGAAGAGATCACAGCCGAGGGTCTGCGCCAGGCCGCCCGCGATGTCAACGTGCTCGACTTCATCGAGACGCTTCCCAACCAGTTCGACGAGCCCGTGCAGGAGCGCGGCAACTCGCTCTCAACGGGTCAGAAGCAACTCATCAACTTTGCCCGCGCTCTTGCCTACAATCCCCGCATTTTGATTCTCGACGAGGCCACGTCCAGCGTCGATACCGACACGGAACTCCGCATTCGCGGCGCACTCGAGCGCATGGTTGAAGGCCGCACCAGCGTCCTCATCGCCCACCGGCTCTCGACTGTGCAGCGGGCCGATACCATCCTCGTAATGCACAAAGGCCAGTTGCGCGAGATGGGCACCCACCAGCAACTGCTGGGCAACCGCGGCCTTTACTGGAAGCTCTATCAACTTCAATACCAGGATCAGGAGCAACACGTTCTTGCTCCACCTTCGCCTGAACCATCCGTCGCACCTGCAGTCTAGCCAGCGGGCCGTGCAGATTCGTTCCGCGATGCCGCCAAAAAAGCAGAATGCAGCTCAACTTGAGCTGCATTCTTGCCGTTCCATCCAGATGCGTTCAAATCCAGTGTGAACCTGCCTAATTCCGCCGCGCGCGAACAGCCTCTTTCGCTTCCGCCGGGCCCGTTGCGGGCACTTCTGGCACATCCGCCTTCACCGCGCCAATGTTCAGTTTCTTTCTCAGCTCGGCGTCCATCCTGACGAATATGTCCTTGTTTTCCTTCAGGAAACCCCGTGTATTCTCGCGGCCCTGCCCAATCCGCTCGCCGGAGTAGCTGTACCACGCACCCGACTTTTCGACGATATTGTTCGCAACCGCAAGATCCAGCACGTCGCCTTCGCGGCTGATGCCTTCTCCGTAAAGAATGTCGAACTCGGCCTCGCGGAACGGAGCAGCCACCTTGTTCTTGACGATCTTCACCTTGGTCCGCGATCCCGTCACCACATCACCTTCTTTTACAGCCGCAATCCGCCGAATATCCACGCGAACCGACGAGTAAAACTTCAAAGCCCGCCCGCCCGTCGTCGTCTCAGGATTTCCGAACATCACTCCGATTTTTTCTCGAATCTGGTTGATAAAAATCAGCGCTGTCCGCGACTTGGACACCGAGCCGGTCAGCTTGCGCAGGGCTTGCGACATGAGCCGTGCCTGCAGGCCCATGTGCGAGTCACCCATTTCGCCGTCCAGTTCGGCCTTCGGTACCAGTGCGGCCACCGAGTCCAGCACCAACACATCAATCGCCCCGGACTTTACCAGCGCCTCGGTAATCTCCAGTGCCTGCTCCCCACTATCCGGTTGAGAAACCAGCAGGTTATCCACGTCTACGCCCAGCTTCTTCGCGTAGCCTGGGTCGAGAGCATGCTCCGCATCCACAAATGCTGCAAGCCCGCCGAGCCGCTGCGCCTCGGCGATAATCTGCAGAGTGATCGTCGTCTTGCCCGAAGATTCCGGCCCGAATACTTCAGTCACGCGACCGCGGGGGATCCCACCCACCCCAAGAGCAGCATCGAAGCTGATAGAACCCGTGGAGATAACCGCAATGGGCATAAGGGCTTCCTTGGAACCAAGGCGGACGATTGAGCCCTTGCCAAACTGTTTTTCGATCTGTGCGAGCGCAAGTTCTACGGCTTTCGTGCGGTCGTCTTTTGTGCGGTCCTCTGCAATGGCCATTCGGGCTCCTTGAAAGTGCTCACTTTATGCGGGATTTTCCGGTTTCTCTACAGGAAATACGCGGCGAGCTGAAAATCGTTTTCGATGGGATTGTAGCAGGCTGGGACAGTCATTGACAGCAGAAAATGGCGAAGAAACGGAGAAAGTTCGGTGACCGCCTGTACGGCTGTGATTCTCATGGAGTTGGTGGATCAACAATAAATGCCCCAATGCGGGTTTCACGGCTGGTAAGGGCATCACACGCACGATCCAGCGCCTCGTACTCCGGATCGTGCTCTCTGCGGAACGCACGGAAATCCTCTTCGCTGGCCCAACGGTCGATCGTCAGGTAAGCGCCGGGGATGTAGGCGTCGCGCAGCAGTTCGGTACCAATATATTGGGGCGAAGTCCGGAAGAGTTCGGCCCAGGCGCCGCCGGGACCGTAGGAAGCCTCAAAAGCAGCAATCTTCTCTTCCGAAATCTCAAACTGCCACACAACGACGAACATGGAAAAACTCCGGATCTTTGTACTTATCCTAGCTCAGGCTGGAAGGAGTCTGGCGTCGAATTACGGTAAAGAAGGAAGTTGGGTGGCTTCTTATCCTGTGCTTGTCACAAACCGCCTCAGGGCACCACCTATTTGCAGCGAATCTCGGGTATCTGCGATTCCGAAGCGATAATTTGAAACCGTCAGGCAACGATTTGATAAAAAGTTGCATCGGAGAAGTTATCCATCGGAATATCAGGGCTCAACAGGAGCGGAATCATAACCGGCCTATGAATGAGTATTTCCCACAAGTTCAGAGCGCTCAAAGCGCACACGTGAACACGGTGCAAGGGTTTGGACTTTTAGACCTCGCGCTGTTCATCCTGGCCCACGCCACCGCGGCGCCGGCGGCCCCTCACGTATCAGAAGCCGGTCGTGCCTCAGAATCGGACTGTGCGCGCGGAAACGCAACCAGATGGACTAAGCAATCGAAGTCGGACAGCCTGGTCGCCCAGAAAGTTATTTGTCGCGTGCAGAGCCGATTCCAGAACCTGTGGTCACTGCCACCTGTGGGCGTTCTTCAATTCTCTCGTAAAGACACGGCTTACCAAGCCAACGATTTGGGAGCCCAGAACTGACTATCGCTGCAGCAGGTCAATGGGCTGGGTGAAGTCGGTCACCCGGATATGCCTGGCAAGGATCGGATGCTGGCGCTTGAGGGCCACAAACATCTCCCAAGCCACGCGCCTGTAGCTGAAGTGGCCAGCAGGGCCAGAACGAAGCTCGGAGATGTACTGGGCTTCGGCAAGATCCATTTTAAAGAGACTTCGTATCCTGGTGGCGAGAGGAAGCAGATAGAGAGCGGATTGCGACGCTTCTGGTGCGCCACCCGCGGCGATTTGCGCACTGGCGCGATGAGCCTCATCAATTGCCCCCCGATAGTCATCCAGGAGATTGGCTTCTGCCAGGAGGTTAACGTCGGCCTCCAAGTCGCAATTCGTTGGGGTGTCGTACCCGTGCAGGGCAGTAAATGACTGGATAATTTGTGTGCACCGCCGATGCCGGTGCATATCACGAAAGCCCCCAATGTCCATGAGAATGTCGAACCGGAGAGCTGCGCCTGCATGAAAGGCTCGCAAAGCTTCGTCATGACGGCCGCGATGGCGAAGACCCAATTCGATAATCTCGGTGACGCGCGACTCGGGGAAACTGGCGACCAAGTCCCGAATCTGGCGGTAGGGGTGATGCGAGGCGGAGTAAAGCAGCGTCGCAGCAAGTTCGACTTCAAGGGATTCAGTGCGCTCGACCAAGTCGACCAGCGGGGCTTCTGCGATGGGTTGGTTCGCGAGGATCTCGGCCGCGGCCTGCGTGAGTTCCGCCTGGGTTTGAAGCAGATAGTTATTCGGCTGCGCGTACTTAACCAGCGTAGGAGCGGTTCGAATTTCGCGGGTTAGTAATTGGGCAGCTTCTGCCGTGAGGGCTGAATTGTCGCCCCCTTCAATCGCCGAAAGCTTGTCCACCAGGGCAGCACCGGATTCGGCGTTGATGTTCCACGCGGGGCCGGTGGCAGCTTCACGCAGCTTCAGTCCGAGGTCGCGAATCTCGGCCATGGGGTGCGACAGCAGCCTGGAAACCTGCGTCTCAAGTGTGCGCGCATTCACAATCTGGCCAAGCGAGGTGTTGGTGGCCAAAGGAAGCAGATAGCGAGCCACATCGAAGGCGCGAGCCTTAAGAGTTCGCTCGTAAGCATCGGGCTTCAATGTCTCCGGGCAGGGAACGCGGCCGCGCAGCACCTCGAGAATGCCTGCGGTCGTCCGCTGGTAACTCTCGAAGAGCCTTCCTATTGTGTTGGTAAAGATCTGTTCGGAGCTCGAGTCGGACCCGAAATCGGGCAGATACCACCCAGACTTGAGGAAGTTTTGATAACGGGTCGAACGCTCCTGGCCATCCCAGCGCTGCTCGTCAACCAGCACAATGGCGGCAAGAAGTGACAGCCGCTCCACTGCGAATGCGATATGGGCGAGGTCGGCGATGGACCGGTGGCCATATTGAAAATAAAACGTATTCAGGAACTGCTCTGCGCGCTGAGCGCTGATTTCAGTCAGGGACTGCCGCATGGAGAGAGCGGAGCGCGAGTACTTGGCCATTGCGTAAGCCAGGACTTCAGGATCGGCTCCGTGGACGGCGTAGACATCGGTTTGATTTCGGGCGCTGGGAGAGACAAAAGTTTCGCTGGACATGAAAGAGGGCTCGCGAACAGAATACGGCATGGGGGTGATGACGCGATTGTGCATCCCGGAAGGGGTACCGCGCGTCGAAATGGCAGCGGGCTCCCCCAAAGGCCGTTCGAGGATCTGGCCATGCAAGAGTATCTCGTAAGAACGTCACACAGACCGCGGCCATTGCCTTCCGGGCGTTGGGCGATGACCCAGCGGTGGAACGACCTTCTTTTTGCACATTGGCCAGTCCCGACCGCGCAGGTAGCGGCACTGCTGCCGGAAGGTCTGCAGGTCGATACCTTTCAGGGATCGGCGTGGCTGGGGGTAGTTCCGTTCTGGTTAGATCGAATCAAGTTCCGTGGAATCCCCCCCATACCAGGGGCGCGGAGCTTCCCGGAATTAAACCTGCGCACGTATGTGATCGACCCCAAAACGCGGGCACGCGGTGTGTATTTCTTCTCGCTGGACGCAAGCAACCTGCTTGCAGTAGCGGTGGCACGGACCTTCTATAACCTGCCTTACTATTGGGCGGAGATGCGGCTCGAACAGCGAGCGGAGCGGGAGTTTGCGTTCTACAGCCGGCGGCTTTTTAGCGAAAAGCAGGTGATCTTCAAGGCCAGATACAGAGGGTTGGGCCCAACGCGCAAGCTGGTAGAAAGCAAAAACGGCACACTTGAATACTTCTTGACTGAACGCTATTGTCTCTTCACTCAGAACCGGGCCGGAGAGACGGTGCGCGCAAACATTCACCACGTTCCCTGGCCTCTCGAAGAGGCCGAGGCGGAAATCGAGTGCAACGGCTTGGCTGAGGCAATCGGGCTTAAATTGCCAGATGTCGAACCAGTACTGCATTACTCTCGCCGTCTTGCGGTTTATGTCTGGCCGGCGGAGTTGGTGAGGCCGTCAATGGCCAGAAGACCGGTCGCGGCGACAGTCACCACATACGGCTCTTGACCAGCAATCCGATATGGGCGCAAACCCAAAGGCCTTCGACCCGGAAGGGCCGTTTGGGACCGTCGATATAAGCTTGAAGTGAGCATGGTCCCCCTTCCCCAACCACCGCCAAAGCGCGGCATGGAGGCTTTTGCCTCTCGCGATTTCAAGCGATATCAATTGGCGCGAGTCGCCGCGATTCTGGGTGCCGAGGCGCAGACGGTGGCCGTGGCATGGCAGGTATACTCCATCACTCACCGCCCTCTGGACCTCGGATTTACAGGCCTGGCGCTCTTCTTACCCGGGCTTCTATTCCTCTTGCCTGCAGGCCACGTAGCCGACCGCTTCGATCGCCGGGAAATCATCCTGGTTTGCTATGGATTGCAGGTGCTGGCTACGACAGCGCTCCTGGTCTTGACCCACATCGGATTCAGCGGCGTTTTCCCCATCTACCTGGTTCTGTTTTTCATCGGCACCGCAAGAGCTTTCTCAGGACCGGCAAGTTCGGCGCTGATCCCGCACCTTGTCCCGGAGAAGCATTTTGTGAATGCGGTCACCTGGGGCGGAGCAATCTGGCAGTTCAGCAATATCGCTGGACCGGCCCTCGGCGGCTTGCTCTTCACCCTTCCGCTCCTCAGCTGGCTACCAGACACGAAGTTGCAAGGCGCCGGCATCGTGTATGTCTTCAACCTGGCGACTCTCGGTTGGTTCCTTGTACTGATTACAAGCCTTCACGTACGCCCTGGCAGAATGGAACACCGCGCCGCTTCCATCAAGGTGGTGCTGGCCGGGTTTCACTACATGCTCCGTTCGTCCCTTCTTCTAGGTGCAGGTTCGTTGGACCTGTTTGTAGTGCTTTTGGGTGGTGCAACCGCACTGATGCCCATTTTTGCGCATGAAATTCTGCACCAGGGGCCACGAGGATTGGGCATGCTTCGGGCAGCGCCGGCGGCCGGTGCGCTGATCGTGAGCCTCATGATGGCGCGATTCCCTTTCAAACGCCGCGCTGGCCTGCGGCTATTTGTTTGCGTAGCTATCTTCGGCGCTGCCACCGTGATTTTCGGGCTCTCGCGCAACCTATGGCTCTCGCTGGCGGCGTTGGTCCTGGCCGGCGGTGCTGACGCCATCAGCGTGATCATCCGCGGTTCGCTGCTTCAACTGGGAACGCCTCCAGAGATGCGCGGACGGGTGAGCGCGGTCAATTCGCTGTTCATCGGAGCGTCCAACGAGCTGGGGGAATTTGAGAGCGGCTTGACCGCGCAGTGGTGGGGAGCGGTGCGGGCCACAGTTGTTGGTGGAATCGGTGCGCTCGCAGTCGCAGGCGTTTGGGCAGCACTGTTTCCCGGCTTGCGTCAGGCCGACGAATTGACCGCGGAAGGTCTACGATCGCAAGCGCCGCAGGATGAAATTCCACCCATTCCAACCGGCGGATAGGTACCGCTCTGTGCATCCAACCGGTTTGGGATTTGCCCGAGTGTTCGATGCGAATGTTTTTGTGACCGGCTTGCTGATAAATCCCGCTATTCAACCGCAGAAGGAGAATTGATGAAGACCCTGAAGTTAATTCTGATCATGACCGTGATCACGCTGGCCATCGGCGGCATTTATTTGTACGTCGTGTTCAAGCATCGCCAGGATCCCGGCGTGGTCCGGAAAACCGATCCCAGCGAATCGTTGACCAAGGACGATTTGGCCGTTGTCCGCACCATGTTCCCTGCTCACTTTGAGGACACGCAGCGTATTGAAGGTACAAGCGTCTGGATGAAGAACGGGTACACGATTCCCTACTACCCGTATGCAGGCGGAAAAGTCGATTTCTCCAAACGGATTGGCCTGATTCCGGCCGATGCGCAACTCGATGTCAAAAAGATCGTGAAGGCCGCCGTCCCGCCCAAGGTAGACGACGGTATTGAACACGGCAGCCGCCAGGCGCTGGCAGTGTTCGTGCTGCCCGGGGGCAAGGATCAGTTCGCCACTCCGATCGGTTTCATGCAGGGCGACCAGGAGGCCTACTACACCGACCTGCTCTTCTACTACGACGACCCGCACAAGATCTACGACTCTTGGCCTGCGGATGTTTGGGCCGCCATCGACGCACACCAGGTAAAGCTTGGAATGAGCGAGTTGGAAACCCGCACCTCCATCGGCCAGAAAATGCATCCGGACGGCGAGAAAGAGGGCGACCGCACCGTGACCTACGACCAGAACGGTAAGCAATACACGATCACATATGTAAAAAATCGAGCGACCAACATATCGACAGCAGTAGCCCCACCTGACTCCGCAAACGCTGCGAAATAATCCGCACCACGCTCAATCCGGACTTATAAATCGTTCGCACCAAAAAAATCGGGCGGCGCCAGTGGCGTCGCCCGGAAGTGAATCTTAAATCTTAGATCAGGAGACCATTCAGGAGGTCACATTCAGAGTATCTCCAGGTCAGCCGCGCGTCTTGGGCCAATGGAGTGAGCCTGATATCCATCAAATGGTGGAGAACTGGCTCCCTAACAGTGCGTTAGTCTGATCGCACCACGGTGCATACTCTGAAATTCGCGCTTAAAGTTGTCATGTGCGGCTTTTACGCGCTCTGATTTCTGTCTGAGGGAAGTTGCCCACCCTTTAGTGGACCAAAATCACGCCAATTCGAACGATGCAGGAACGCTGGACATCTACAGTCCGCTCCTGCGCGGCGCGCTTGCCATCTTGATGCTTACCTGCGCCATCACAGCCCAAGCAGTAGAGCCGACCACCCCGCTCGCCAACTATAGCCGCCAGGCATGGGGGCTTGAGAACGGGCTTCCGCAAAACACCGTTCAGGCACTCGTGCAAACGCAGGATGGCTTTGTATGGCTCGGAACGGAAGTTGGATTGGTTCGTTTTGACGGGAACAGCTTTCAGATATTCGACAAAAACTCGAAGCCTGCGCTGCCGGGGAATGATGTGCGCTGTCTGCTGGCAAGCAAAGATGGCTCCCTATGGATCGGCACCAGCGAAGGACTGGCGCGCATGGATGCTGGCGAGATTACCCTCATCACGAAGAAGGATGGGCTGTCTGGGAACAGCATCCAGCATCTCTTCGTCGGAAATTCTGGGGACGTGACGGCAGTTACCGAAAATGGAACCGACAAGATTCACGATGGGCACGCATCCCACGATTCGTGGATCTATGAGGAGAATCTGCCAGGTCCGCTTCCTAATTACCGGTTTCAGGTATTTCTCGCCGAGAAACGCCGTGCCGTAGCAGATTCGACAACACTTGCAATCGAGCAAGGCGGTGGTCGTTTCATTCGACTCCATGTCGGCGTAGACCTGCCCGGCAAGCGAATTCAATTGCTCTATCTCGACCGCGAAGGCGCACTCTGGATAGGCACCAACGTCGGCCTCGCCCGCTGGGCCGACGGCAAGCTGCAAACCCTCCCCGTAACCGACCCGCTGGCCCATGCCTCCGTCCTCACCATCATGGAGGATCACGAGGGCGATCTCTGGGTAGGCACCGAAGCGGATGGCCTCCACATCTTGCGTGACCAGCGGTTTAAAACGATTGGCCTGCGCGAGGGATTGAGTACTGACGCGATCACCACGGTGGTTGAGGACCAGCTTGGAAAGTTATGGGTTGGAACCAGCGCGGGTGGCCTCAATGTTGTAAGGCGCTTTGGAGTCGCGCCGGGTACTGCGAACACGTATGCCGTCCCCGATGTGTTGTTGAGCAATGTCATCCTGTCTCTGGCCGCAGCGCCCAACGGCGACCTTTGGGTAGGCACACCCGATGGACTCAACCGGATCCGCGGCAGCGCGGTGGACTCATTTACTTCCGCCGATGGTTTGCCGGATGATTTCATCCGATCGCTGCTGGTAGATGCGGACGGATCTCTGTGGGTTGGTACGCGGCGAGGCCTCGCGCATGGGAAATTCCCCAAAGGGAAAATGGGCGTCATCCCTTCCGCGGGCCATGTTCAAACCTTCACGCAAGCCAATGGCCTGGGCAGCGACCTGGTGGGCGCTATGACGCGGGACAAGCACGGCGACTTGTGGGTAGCAACCTTTGCCGGGTTATCGCGCCTGCATGGCGGCAAAATTCAGAACTACACAACGGCAAACGGGCTCTCCAGCAATGTAGTGACAGCGTTGCTGACTCGACGTGATGGAACTCTGTTGATCGGAACACAGGACCACGGATGGAATGCGTGGGACGGAAAGAAATTCTCCGCAGTCAATGGCGATGGGCTAAGCCAGGCGGCCATTCACGCGATACTCGAGGATGACTCAGGGCATTTGTGGTTTGCGACCGGCAATGGGATCGCGCGATGCGACGAGAACATGGCCGGCGGCTGCTCGCACTGGATCGACTTTGGCGCTGGTGATGGCTTACGGGGCCGTGAAACAGCCACCAACAGCCACCCGTCCGCATGGCGTTCGCAGGATGGCCACCTATGGTTTGCAACGCCGAAGGGCCTGGTTGAGATTGATCCGGCACACTTCCCTGTCAACTCTGTCCCACCTCCTGTTTCATTGGAGCGGGTAACGGTAGATGACGTTCCTCAGGCTCTGCGCGGGTCAGCCGCTGCGGAGAAGATTCCTGCCGGCCATGTTCACTTCGAATTCGATTACGCGGGATTAAGCTTTGTTGCTCCCCAGAAAATCCGCTACCGCTATAAGCTCGATGGATTCGATCACGATTGGACCGATGCCGGGGCGCGCCGCACCGCGTACTACACCAACATTCCGCCGGGGCATTACACCTTCAGAGTGCAGGCTGCAAATAACGACGGAGTTTGGAATACCGATGGCGCGCAGCTCGCCTTCGAACTAAGCCCCCATTTCTATCAAACACTCTGGTTTTATGCACTGCTGGTCGCGTTCGCTGTCGGAATGATCGTGCTGGTGCAGAAGCGGCGGCTATTGCGTGCGGAACGAGAATTCAATGCCGTGCTGGGCGAGCGCAACCGCATAGCGCGTGAAATTCACGACACGCTGGCGCAGGGCTACGTGGGAATCAGTGTCCAGCTCGAGGTGCTTTCTGAGTTGCTGCGGCTCAACAAGCCCGATGCCGCCGCCAAACATCTCGATCTGACACGGGGCTTCGTACGCGAAGGCCTCGACGATGCGCGGCAATCCATCTGGGCACTGCGATCCCAAGACTCCGGCGAGACAACGTTGCCCGTGCGCCTGCGTCGGATCGTCGAAGCCGAAAATCAAAACGGGCTCGAAGCCAGTTTCAGCATCTTTGGAGCTTACAGGTCCCTGTCGCCCGGAATAGAACAGGAAATCCTTCGGATAGCCCAGGAAGCCATCCAGAACGTGAAGAAGCACGCCGGCGCCACGCACATCTTCGTCCAGTTGGAATATCGACCGAACGCGATTGCACTCGATGTACGCGACGATGGGCGCGGGTTTGTGCAATCTGCCGTATCGACGACGGGTCATTATGGATTAATCGGCATGCGCGAACGCGCTGCTGCAATTGGCGGCACAATTGAAGTGACGAGCGAACCGGGAGTTGGAACAACGGTACGCCTGCGCGCAGAACCTCGTGAGGCAAAGAATGCTTGAATACGGTGAGTTCTCATCCATTTGGAAAAGATCACGGAATCATACGCAACGTGGCAATGTCACACAAGGATCGCGTACTGCCCGGACAGGAGAACAATGATGACGAAAGAATCGATTCGCGTCTTGGTTGTTGAAGACCATCACGTAGTAAGGCAGGGACTGGTGGCGCTGCTGAACGTAGCAGAAGGCCTTGAGGTTGTCGGCGAAGCTGCAGACGGCGTAGAGGCTATAACCCAGTTCAGGAAACACCTGCCGGATATTACGCTTGTGGATTTGCGCCTGCCGCGGATGAGCGGCGTCGACGTGATCCAGCGTCTCAGAATGGAGACGCCGCACGCGCGCTTCATTGTGTTAACCACCTATGACGGAGATGAGGACATCTTTCGCGCTCTACAGGCGGGCGCACGAGCCTACCTGCTCAAGGGCATGACCAGCGAGGAGCTGATCACGACTATCCGAGCCGTTCATGCAGGCAAATCGCATATCCCTCCCGCAATAGCCCAAAAACTGGCCGAGCGTATGGGCACTGAAGAACTGACTCCTCGCGAGTTCGATGTGCTGGAGCAGATTGTGCACGGCAAGAGCAATAAGGAGATCGGGACCGAGCTCGAAATCTCAGAAGCGACTGTGAAGACGCACATCAACAGTCTGCTCGGCAAATTGGGAGTGACCGACAGGACACAGGCTGCGACAGCGGCAATACAACGCGGAATTGTTCCGCTCGAATCGTTAAGGAAGCCGAATCAATGAAGTTT
>Ga0302277_1002622_pt1 | contig 12709 bp, 15 predicted proteins | sample III_Bog_N3_1_FD_198759 | JGI IMG/M metagenome (GOLD analysis project Ga0302277, IMG submission 198759) | Peat permafrost microbial communities from Stordalen Mire near Abisko, Sweden - III_Bog_N3_1 | ecosystem: Environmental > Terrestrial > Soil > Wetlands > Peat | place: Sweden: Abisko... | reverse complement strand
CTCCGCATGATCCTGCTTCAGGCCCTGGTCGTCGGTGGCATCGGTTATGGGCTCGGTGTCGGTGCGGCAACGGCCTGGGGAATGTATATGGGGGCTCATACACAACTGGCCTTCCGGTTGCCCTGGCACCTGCTCGTGGTGAGTGCCGTGGCCGTCCTCGTGATCTGCCTCAGCTCGGCGGCTCTGAGTATTCTTAAGGTGATGAAACTTGAACCAGCCGTGGTTTTCCGATCATGAGTGATCCTGTCTCAGCAAAAATCACGAACAACAAGGTTGCCGTTCATTGTGAGGGCGTAACCAAGACCTTTGGCACCGGAAATTCCGCCGTGCATGCCCTGCGTGGTGTGGATCTGGAGGTTCATACGGGAGAGTTATTGATGCTCGTCGGTCCCTCGGGCTGCGGGAAGACAACCCTGATTTCGGTCATAGCGGGAGTTCTCCGGCGAGACGGCGGCGATTGCACGATCTTTGACCAGGATTACAAGGTCATGTCGGAGGATGGCATCACCTCCTTCCGGGGGATGAACATCGGCTTTGTCTTCCAGGCATTTAATCTCATTCCCTCTCTCACCACGGCGGAGAATGTCGCCAGCCCATTGATCATCAATGGCATGAAGCCACGACCGGCAGTCAGCAAAGCCCGTGAAATGCTGGTTCAGGTCGGTTTTGATGAAAGGATGATGAGCTCATTCCCAGGCGATCTTTCGGGAGGACAGCAGCAACGGGTGGCCATCGCCCGGGCACTGGTTCATGGGCCTCGATTCATCGTCTGCGACGAACCGACCAGTGCACTCGACGGAGAGACCGGCCTCAAGGTGATGGAATTGCTGCGCAGGCTCGGATGTGTCGAAAACAGGGCGTTGGTTGTCGTGACCCATGACTCTCGCATCTACAAATTCGCCGATAGAATCGCCGCGATGGAGGATGGGCGCATTACAGAAGTCGTTGACTCCGCCTCACAACTAAAAGTGCTCTCAGAACAAACCATTTAGAAAATTATGATTCGTAAATATCTGCTTCCAATCCTTGCCGTTCTGGGCGTCTTTCTGGGTATCGTGGCGGCGCTGCAAAGTGCCCGCAAACTCGTCCCCACGCCCATGGTATCGGACGCACCCAGTTCACCCTACAAGTCCTTTGTTGCAGGGGCCGGGTTGGTGGAGGCCAACACCGAAAACATTGCCATCGGCACCCAGATCGCCGGCATCGTTTCCCAGATTTATGTCCGGATCGGAAGCGAAGTAAAAAAGGGAGATCCGCTCTTCACCATTGACGATCGCGCCACCCGCGCCCTCCTTGAGAACCAGCAGGCCGCAGTGAAGGTTGCCGATGCCCAATGGGCCCAGGCCAGCTATTCCAACTCACTGAATCAGGATCTGGTCAAGAAATTCGTCGCCAGCAAGGAGGATGCAATTTTGGCTGATTATGTCCTCAAGTCGGATGCCGCCCTGATCGTTCAGGCAGAGGCTCTCGCAAATCAGACGGCAACCGATCTGGAGCGTCTGACTGTCCGAGCTCCCATGGATGGTGAGGTGATGCAACTCAAAATCCATCCTGGCGAATATGCTCCGACGGGTGTTCTCGTCCAGCCGCTCATCCTCTTTGGCAATGCAAAGCCCCTCAATGTCCGAACGGATGTGGATGAAAACGAGGCGTGGAGAGTCGTACAGGATGAGCCCGCACTCGGCTTCCTGAGAGCAAACAAGCAGGTATGCGCACCGTTGAAGTTCGTCCGGTTCGAACCCTATGTCATCCCGAAAGTTTCGCTCACCGGTGAAACAATGGAGCGCGTGGACACCCGCGTCCTTCAGGTGATCTATAGCCTCCCCATTGGGGAAAACCGGATCAGGGCAGGCCAGCAGATGGATGTTTACATTGCGGCTCCTGAGCGTCTCGAGAACAATGCTTTGAGCGCGAAATCTCACTAAGGAAACGCTGGTTTAATCTCAGAGAGACTGTTTCGGCAGGAAAGTTTCGACTGGCGAACACAGTGCCCTGATTCGAATTTTTGGTAAACTCCGAACATCGAGTACAGGGTCGTAGGATGTAGACTTTGCTTAGCATAGCCCAGAGAGTGAGGGCAGTTGGAACTGCCGAAGGCAACGCCCATATAATGGCCGAAATGTCTGCTAACGAATGAGTCAAAACGGCCTGGGTAGACTGAAAGTGAGTTTAAGTCCACATGGTGAGCAAAATATCACATGCGTGGAAAAAACAATCACTAAGCAGTAAAAGACAAGCAGCAAGTAGACGCAATGCATGGGGATTATTATTAACAACGGCATCAAGAAAATCATCTTGAATAGCCAAAATATGAAAACACCCCATACGAATCCATCATGCTTCAAAGACACAGCCAAACAAGCAGGCGAAACGATACAAAGCGACGTCCGTTCCAACTTCCAGCTTCCACATTCCTCAATCTGGACCTTGGCATTCTTGGCCATTGCAGGAGTTACTGCGTTTCTGCATAACGCAAGAGCAGGGACTCTGGGTTCGGCTGACACCTTTGCGGTCTTGGCGAATCAAACGGTGACAAGCACGGGCGCCACTGTTCTCAATGGCAATCTTGGTTTGACTCCCGGAACCTCGATCACAGGAAGTCCCACAGTGAATGGTTCTACCTATACGGGGACTGACACTGTCGCAGAGCAGGCTATCGCAGATGCCAACTCGGCATATACAACCCTAGGGGCCGAATCGGTTACAACGGATCTACCGGGATCAGCGGTTCCAAGAGTTCCTCTCTGTCCTTCGAGTTTCCCATAAAGGCTAGGAGGGCGAGAAAATGATAGGGATTATGGTTTTGCATGAAGGACAAAATAGGGAATCCTGGAATCGCTTCTATGGGGTGTAGCCCCCACCCCTCAATGTGAGCCGCCTTGTGGGGAAAGCTCCCCTGCTTCTCTGGTCTCTTCATTAACGCTGTTGGCAGAAGAAGGCCTCTGAGCCTCTGAAAAGGTGAGAAGCATTTTGCTCAGTTCTTTCCTTTCATCGGCAGCTTCAAGGCCGGGTAGCAAGGAATTGAGAAAAGGAGGGATTGGTCGGCGTGCTCTTTGCATGGCTGCATCCTGGGGCAGTCACCAGACTAATCTATGGGGTCTAACCCTAGGGCCTTATTTAGACAACTTTGAATCGAAGAGTTGAACATTCGTGCGCATAGAACGCTGAGTATTTGAAGAGTATTTTGTTTCCTATCATCACACAGTTTTTTGCGTTTGCTTGCCAGGCCATTGCTACGCATCCGTTACGGCTGCGGAAAACTCTTTCCCGTTTTTCCTTAAAAGAATCGACGCAGATGAATCAAAACTACTCTATCTCCACCTAGGGGTGCTTTGATCCATGGTGCATTCCGCTTCAAGAAGCCCTCAGCATGGATGAAATCGAGAGTAGGGTTTTACCCTATGGAATGGCAAAGAAGAAAAGGGGAAGATGATCGGGACAAAAATAACACTTTTGATTTCTTATGATCTCACATCCCACCGATCGAAACGAAGCACTACTCCAAGATCCTCCGACATTCCAAAAACGAAAGATCCTTCGCAAGATGGTCTCTCGAATTACCAAAGGGATCAATGCCGATGATTGGAATTACTATCGCCTCATTCCATCATCGCTGAATACATCTGTGGCCAGGGAATGCAGGGCGATTCGATTTGCAGGCTGCAACCTTTCCGCAATCACCCAACCCACGGCAATCCAATCGGAGACCAATCCATTTTCAAAAGTTGCCGGGGGGATCTATTTCAGGCAAACGAGCTACAGTCCCTCCCAACGGCTTGAAATTGGAGAATATCTCACGTGGGACGGAGAGAGCTTTTCCGTATTTGCTGCTGAGCAGTTTCAATCGATTTACGAACATCGGTAGATCGAAACGCTTCCAACGGAAAACAAACCATGAGGAGCCCATCTTGCAAAACAGGGTGGGCTCTTTCGGTATCATGCATTAAAATTTCTCTAAACGCCCTTCTCTCATTTTGTTTGCGAGTAGGAAAACACCCCATATCACCGTACCGGAAACCTGTTGTAGTTTAGGGTATGAAAACAATCGCAGCACTATCACTCCTCATCGGGATGGGGCTTTCTTCCGGATGCGTCAATGTCACCCCGAGCAGAGTACCCATTCCCCTCTGTAGTCGCCCGTTTATCCACACCACGACAAGCGGTTCGAGAATAATTCAGTGAATGCCAACCAAAGGATACACACTAAAATGCCCAAGTTAAAAGACGCAGGCGAGCATCAGAAATCCTTCGAGAAGCAGCCGAATAAAACCAAAGAATTGGAACTCCTGAACGAGCGGGTGGAGAAAACGATCGGGGAGGAATCCACGCTTTTGGACGAAACTATTCGGGAAAAATCCAAAGAGCCGTCCTAGATTGGGAGGTTGGAGCTGTTAAGAAGACCCAACTAAGCGCTGATGAAATCCCATGACGAGTATTAAAATAGAAAAAACACCGTGACTCTGGTACACTCAAATCATGTTCCTCATCCTATGAACATGTCCCTCTATCCCGTTACAGCAAAATATCAGGGGACTCTTCGTAAATATCTCAAACAAGGATCCCAGGCTGATTATCGGTCGGCGCATACACTAGGAACTCATTTTTCGGAGTTAGGCTTAAATTCTCTCGATCTGGCAAGGATTCACGAAAGCATCGTGCCAAATCTCAGATCCTCGCGGCGCTCACCAGAGAGAAATGATGAAATGGTAAAACGGGCGAAATCGTTTTTTGAGCAGCTTATTACACCGATAAGACGAGCAATGATTCATCGGGATCCGAACATTTCAGAACTTCGCAAGAGAACCGCCGAGCTGGCTCTTTCCAATCGAAATCTCAAACAGGAAATCAAACAGAGGAAGAGTTCTGACGCAGCTCTCCAAAAAAGCGAGCAACACTATCGTCTCTTGTTTGAGAAATCCCGCAAGCAGCAGGAGCAGCTGCGCTATCTCTCCCACCAGATTATTATCGAGAACGAAGAGCAGCGGAAGCAGATCAGCCGGGAACTTCATGACGAGATCGCGCAGATCCTTGTGGGTATCAATGTACACCTCTCAGCCCTGAAAGTGGAATCGGCGATCAATACCAAAGGGCTCACAAAAAAAATCGCCATCACCCAACGCCTGATCGAGAGATCGATGAAAATCGTACGTCGCTTTGCCACACAACTCCGTCCCACTGTATTGGACGACCTCGGGATCATCCCCGCTCTCAAAACATACGTAAACGACTTTATGAAGAGAACCGGTATTCAGGTTCAATTCACAGCCTTCCCGGAAGTGGAGGAGCTAAACAGCACCAAAAGGACAGTGCTTTTCCGCGTGGCGCAGGCGGCCCTGGCAAACATTACCCAACATGCCGAGGCCACACGGGTTCGGGTGACCATCAAGAAAAGCCGTCGGCTTGTTTGCATGGAGATCCATGACAATGGGAAGTCCTTTGATGTGGAGCAGGCTCTCCACTCCAAAATGAACGAACATCTCGGTCTCATTGGCATGAGGGAACGTGTCGAGATGGTGGGGGGAAGTTTCAGCGTCGAATCCAAGCCAGGCAGCGGCACCACCATCTGTGCGGAGATTCCCAGCAGCAATGCCCATCAAAGCCGGGCACCTGTTACTGACAGGGAAAAATTGCTTCTTATTTAGAAATAATGGCATGAAAAAAATCAAAGTATTGCTGGCAGAGGATCACACGATCGTTCGGGAAGGATTGCGTGTGCTCCTGGCCTTGGAAAAAGACATCGAAATTCTCTGCGAGGCCGAGAATGGCCGGAAAGCAGTTGAGTTAGCCAGGAAACATCAGCCCGATGTCGTGCTCATGGATGTTGCCATGCCTCTTCTCAACGGACTGGAAGCGTCACGGCAAATTCTACAAAACCATCCCGCAATACGCATCGTGATTCTTTCGGCCCATGATGATGACGCCTACATTGAACATGCGGTGGAGCTTGGTGTCTCGGGATTTGTGATCAAACAAAGCTCTGCCACGACCCTGGCGAATGCACTGAGAACAGTCGCCAAGGGCAAATCCTATTTCAGCCCGACAATCCTCAAACGCCTTTCCCAGTTTGAAAAGAAAAGCGGCATGACGATGCGTAAGGGAAAGAGTTTCAAACTTACCTCCCGAGAGACGGAAGTGCTGCAACTCATTGCAGAAGGACTTGCAAACAAACAAACAGCTTCAGAACTCGGGATCAGCATCAAAACGGTTGAAAAACACCGTCAGGCGCTGATGGACAAACTCCAAATGCACGATACAGCAGGGCTCACACGATATGCCATCGCAGCTGGGATTATCGAGAACAGCATTCAGGAGACTACCTTATGACCGCCTCTCGAATGATTAGCTGCACGGATTTACTGGGTCTCCTTGAGGAGAAAACCCCACCTTTTCTCCTCGATGTCATGCCGAAGGAGGAATTTCAGGCCGGACACATTTCAGGTGCCGAAAATGCCTGTGTTTACGAAATCACCTTCCTGGATGCGGTTGCGAAACTGCTCCCCAATGCTGACCAGCCTGTCGTGGTTTATGACTCAGGCCCCAACAACCTTGCCTCCACGACGGCAGCATCCAAACTCCGGGGGGCAGGCTACACTGATGTCTCGGAACTCTCCGGCGGACTGAAAGAGTGGCAGGCCAAAGGGCACCCCGTCACTGAGTGCATTGCTAACCTTCATTCCACCTCACTGATTGATGGCATCCACCAGTTCGATCTCTCAAAGAGTGTGGTGACATGGCACGGTCGTAACCTCACGACCACTCATTCCGGAACTGTGAATCTTCGAAGTGGCAGGATCGAAATTCTCCATGGGGAACCTGGAGAGGGTTCATTTTCACTCGATATGACGAGCATCAAGGATACGGATCTTGGAGATTCTTCGATGAGTGCCACCCTCGTCCATCATCTCCTTTCCGATGATTTTTTTGACGTGGCTCACTTTCCGCAGGCAATCTTCATTTTGTCGAAAGCGACCCGGATCGAGAACGCGAAAGCCGGAAATCCAAACTACGAGATTCTTGGGGAGCTCCGATTAAAGGGAGTTCTTCGCCAGATCGTCTTTCCTGCCATCATCGCCTCCACGTCCGAGGGGCTGCTCGCGGCAGATGCCCACTTTGATATCAACCGAACCCATTGGAACGTGCTCTACGGCTCCGGGAGATTCTACGAAAAGCTCGGCAAACACCTGGTCGATGATGAAATCAGTCTTGATCTGAAATTGATCACCTGCTGAGTGATCGGCCTGAAATCAATCGCTGCGAGATAGATTTTCATCTGAAAAATTGATATTCAAATCATCTCCGTCTTAAATTACCGGTAAAATAGAGAACCAGAAGGATAAGGAGAATGAGCCCCAATCCGCCTCCGCCGATGAACGGGCCGCCAAAGTAAAATCCTCCCCCACCGAACAAGAGCAATAAAATTATTATCAGCAGGAGTATATTCATACCCCGGATACTGCCATAGAATAATCCTTCGGCTAGCTGGGTGTTCACCCCATAGAATAGAATCTGGAAAGAGTCCATTATGCCGTTATGAAAAGAGGTCTTATCGCGTCGTTGTTCGTCGGATTCACTGGGAAATTGCCGCTTGGAGCTTGTGTGAAAATTAGGGCGTACTGCGTTCCCGGGGATTTTTCACCTGTCCAAGACGGAAGGGCGGAGCAATGAAAACACAAGAAATCAAGGGAGACTGGAGCATCATCAAGGGGAAGCTGAAGCAAAGGTGGGAAAACCTGACAAATGATGATCTGCGTTATGAGGAGGGAAAGCAGGACGCATTGGTGGGGCGCATCCAACAGAGAACAGGTCAAACAAGAGATGTCGCGGAGAAGGCTTTCAAACTGGCCTGCGAAGCCTGGAGAGATTAGGGATATCTAATGACTACGCAAATTGAGGCATCAAAACTTCCTTGTAGCGACGCTCCGCCGAAAATGACCGTGCGCGTCGGATGTCGGCTTGTCTATCAAACGATGGCGCCCGCACCCATTCTGCTTCTCGTCCGCCCGATGCTTGAGAGCCGGCAAATCATTCTCCAGGAAAGACTGAGTTTCCCGGCGCAACGGGGTGTCGAAGAGTTTGAGGACACCCACGGAAATATGGCTTACCGGTGGGTATTGCAGCCCGGGGAAACCGTGATCCATCATGAGGCCATGGTGGAGGTATCCGAAAAAGCGGATGACTTTGGTCAGAAACAATATTCTGTTCCGATTGAGAACGTTCCCTCGGGGCTTCTCCGGTACACCCTCCCGAGTCGTTACTGCGATTCGGACAAGATGCTCCTTTTTGCCATGAACGAATTCGGATATCTGGTCAACGGACGGGATCGGGTCATCGCCATCTGCAACTGGGTTCAGAGAAATATCAGCTATGTCACCTGTTCCGGCCGGCCTGATCTTTCAGCCTCCGAAGTCATGGCCCGCGGTTATGGCGTCTGCAGGGACTTTGCCCACGTTGGCATTTCCTTATGCAGGGCTTTGAATCTTCCTGCACGCTATGTGACGGGTCATCTGCCCGATATCGGCTGTTTCGATCCAGGGACGGCGATGGATTTCCACGCCTATTTTGAAGTCTACCTGGAGCATCAATGGTGCACTTTTGACGCCCGTTATAATACGCCGAGGATCGGGCGCGTCAAAATTGCCCATGGACTTGATGCCGTGGACACTGCCTTTTCGACGACTTACGGAGGAGCGAACCTTACCTCCTTCCAAGTCTGGGCCTATCAGGTAAACCTGAACACCGTTTCCCTTGGTGATCCGATTGATTTGTCAAAACGACTCGATGGCACCCCGACGATCCGTTTTACTTAGTTTTTTCCAAGGGAAGCACTTCTAGTTTAGTGAACATCGAGATCCATCATCGGACCAGCTATCATTATGCTGAGGCCGTTTCTTTCGGAAGGCATCACCTCATGATGAGGCCTCGTGAATCGCATGGCGTGCGCCTGAAAGAATCTTCCTTTGAGATTTCACCGGGCTTTGTTCTGCGGTGGATGCGCGACCTCTATGAGAACAATATCGGCCTGGTAGAGTTCGCCGAGGAGAGTACGGAGCTCGTGATCGAAAGCAAATTGATCCTGGAGATGGTGGATGAAAACCCCTTTGACTTCACTCTGGAATCGGAAGCGGCCCAATACCCCTTTTTCTATGAACACGAACTCGCCTTGGAGCTTCTCCCTCTCAGCCGCAATATCTATGTCAGGGATGTTGAACAAATAAGCTCCTGGTTGGGGGATTGTTGGGCTCCGGGAAAAACAGTCGGCACCCTAGAACTTCTCCAGGAGATGAATTCAAAACTTTACCGCACGCTGAACTATCAGCGCAGGGAAAGCAGGGGAGTCCAGTCTCCTGCGGAAACATTGCAAAGCATGAGCGGATCCTGTCGGGATTTCGCCACCTTTTTGATTGAAGCTTGTCGCTCGTTGGGAATGGCAGCCCGCTTTGTTAGTGGCTATCTCTATAATCAAGGGATATCAGGACGAATGTCGATGCACGGGTGGATGGAAGTTTATCTGCCTGGAGCGGGATGGATCGGATTTGATCCCAGTTGGGGGGTGCTGGCGGACTCTCACTATATTCCGGTGGCTGTCGCACGACACTCCGAACATGCGCCACCAATTTCGGGGTCATATTTTGGCACTCCCCGGGCATTTTTAAAATCCCAAGTCGATCTCTATGTAACTTGCGCAAGCGAGCATTCCTCCACCACAAGTCAGGAAGAGGCTAGAACAATCTAATCAAGTGAAATCTCATGATCAAGCAACTCTGCTCGACAGTTGAATTTGCATCGCAATTGCCGCGATATCATGAAATCGTTCAGGTTCTTTTTAAATATGGTTTCGCGGATCTCCTGAAACTGGTCTTACTTCAGCGAGTGATGGGGATTGAGAGTATCGAGTTGCAGACGCACGAATCGGGACTGCTCTCAAAGCCCCCCGAGGAACGGCTACGGCTGGCGTTGGAAGAACTTGGCCCCACTTTTATCAAATTCGGCCAGATTATGAGTTCGCGCCGCGACCTCGTGAACAAAGAGTATTATACCGAACTCTGCAAGCTTCAGGACAGCGTCCCTACCTTTCCAGGAAAGGTTGCGAAGAAGATGTTTTTCGAACAAATCGGAGTGACCGTTGCCAAGGCATTCTCCGAATTCGATCAAAAGCCGTTAGCTGGTGCCTCCATTGCCCAAGTGCATCGTGCGACCACAAAGGAAGGGGCTGTCGTCGCAGTCAAGGTACAACGTCCTGACATCCAGCCGGTCATTGAACGCGATATTTCCATCATGATCGATTTAGCCAAGTTCGTGGAAAAGCATGTGCCGAACCTCGCTTCCCTGAATCCCGTGGCAATTGTGCAGGAGTTTTCCGAAACTCTGATAAAGGAACTCGACTTCATGATCGAAGCGGCCAATGCGGAACGGTTTGCACAGCAATTTGAGGGTGCGCATGAGATCAAGGTGCCCATGGTGCTGCGGGAGTTCAGCAGCAAAAAAATCCTGACCATGGAATTCATTTCTGGCTATCCCGTGAATGAGGTCAAAGCACTTCAGAAGCACGGCATTGATCCCGTGGCTCTTTCAGTGAACATCTCGGAACTTATTTACAAACAGATTTTTGAGTTGGGATTTTTCCATGCCGATCCCCACCCCGGAAACATGACCGTGCTTGTCGGGAATGTGGCGGGAAGAGGAGTCCTGGGACTCTACGATTACGGAATGATGGGCGAGTTTTCGCTGACATTCCGCACGAGTGTGGCGCGTCTCGTCACTGGGCTTGCAGAAAGGGATAGTCGACAGGTGATGAGTGCTCTGATCGACATGTCCGAGAAAGGGGAACTGGTTGATTCCGATAAGATGCTCCGCAATGTCGAGGAATTCAGCAACAAAAACCTCACCAAACCACTCGCCCAGATCAATCTCTCAGAGGTACTCAATAGCCTGCTTGAGCTACTTAGAAAGCAGCGTCTTAGGATGCAGGGTGTTTTTTATCTCGGTGTCAAGGCGCTCTCACAGGTTGAAGCAATTGGCCGCGATCTCAATCCAGAGCTGAATTTTATTCTTATTGGAAAGCCTTATGCTGAGAAGCTTAATGATGACAAATATCAACCTGGCCATCTTCTCTTTCTGTTAAAAAAGCTTTCCAGTGCCTCGATTGATTTTTTGGAAGTGTTTCCAACTGATTTTCTGACACTATGGAATCGCCTGCGCCGTGGAGAAATCAATATTCCTTTGCAGCACAAGATTGATCCGCAGGGTTTTGAACCTCTGCGCATCACCCTGGACTCAATAGCAAATCGTCTTGCAAACGCCATCCTTACCTCCGCAGTGCTGGTTTGCTCCTCAACTTTGATCCTTTCGGGACTTCCTCCAAAAGCATGGAACATCCCCTTAATCGGGCTGATCGGGCTGATCTTGGGAGGCTATATGTGCCTCCGCCTCATGATTTCCATATGGAAACATGGAGGACTTTAAAAACTTCGCATGGTGAAAACTCAGTCCGCTCACTCGCAGAGCAGCTTCTAGATCTTTTTGATGAGATCCTGAAGAACAGAAGATCCCGCTTCAATGGCCTTTGAGAGATTTAAGGAAGCATTGCCGAGGAGATCATGCGCTTTCTTTTTTGCCTCGATGCGTGACTTTTCGGTTGTCTCGGCTCCATCACGAATTGCACTACGAAGCTGAGCGGCTGCTTCATCCACAAATCTTAAAGCACTCTCTGCGAGGTCGTGTCCATGACCGACAGGAATTGTTTGGGCTTTCCGGATGACCTTTGCTGGAAGAGCTTTCCTTTTCGGAAGTGGCCGGGGAGTAGCGGGTTTTTCAGAAGTCTTATGTGAAGCGATCGTTGCAATCCGTTTTTTCATGACACAAACTACAACGGGTTCAGAACCCCTGATATGGGGTATAATCCTACCACGTTTGGGCTTTGTTGACCGGAAAGCATGCTTCTCGACAAATTTTTGTGGGTGTGTTGACCGTGGAGATGACAAGGCTGAACACACCTGAATTCAGCCTGCAAGTAAAGCAGAAGGCCACCAGGTGCTCCCTCTGAGAAAGCAACCTGATGGCCCTGAATGATCTTGCAGGAGGCTGGGGTTGTGGCCGGCTTAATTGGAATAGCTTTCCAAGACGAGAAGAGGCTCTTCAGAGGCCTCCTCTCCAAATGCTTCCTGATTGCAGCAGCAACGAGCCAGTTCAATGAGGCTTTCATTGGCGCCTTTTTCTTCTTCCAGGATATCCTCCAGAAGCTCGGCAGCCTCATGATGGCCCAAGACTTTTGCCCATTCATGGAGGCATCCATAAGAGGCGATCTCGTAATGCTCGATCTTCTGCGCGGAGGAGATTAGGGCGGCATTGAGGGCATCCGATCCCTTCAATCGATCGGCGAGCTCGTCACCTTCCTTCAGGAGACCGATGGTTGCCTCACACTTTCTGGATTTCGGTTTCTCATCAAAGTTCTCAAAGACCCTTTCAAGTGTCTGGACATGTCCCTCTGTCTCCGCAAGGTGATCTTGAATCAAGGTTTTCAACTCATCGCAGGTCGCGATTTTGATCATGACGGGCATCGCCCTTACAAGTTGCTTCTCGGAGTCATAGCGATCAGCTAATTCATCGAGAAATAATTTCTTCAGTGCATTCATTGTTATTTTTCCGGTTATTGTTATTGAATCGAACAGGATCAGAAATTGCTCGGATCACTTTCTTTTCTACTTCCTCA
>Ga0302277_1002621_pt1 | contig 12711 bp, 5 predicted proteins | sample III_Bog_N3_1_FD_198759 | JGI IMG/M metagenome (GOLD analysis project Ga0302277, IMG submission 198759) | Peat permafrost microbial communities from Stordalen Mire near Abisko, Sweden - III_Bog_N3_1 | ecosystem: Environmental > Terrestrial > Soil > Wetlands > Peat | place: Sweden: Abisko... | reverse complement strand
ACCCCAACCCCAACCCCAAATCTAATCTAAATCTAATATCTTATAATAGTTTAAATGTAAAACAGTATCACCGTAAATGTTGATTTCGCGGGCGGATTGGATCTGGTCTTCGATAACAAAGCTGAGTTAAAATTATAGTTGCCCGTTGGTGCAACTGTTGATACTGCCATAAAAGAACTCGCAAATAAACATGCAAACTATAAGAAAGAGATGTTCGCGATAAATGGACTGATGTAACTTATTGCTCACTTAGTCGACCCGGCATTCTGGTCCTTGTCAATGACGCGGATTGGTAGCTCAGTGATAAATAAGCTACTGGTCTTGAGAATAAAGACAAGATTAGTTTTATCTCTACTCTTCATGGTGGCTGATTTGTATTTTGATTATGAATTATTATAAAAGAAATGATTTGCTTAATTGGACTACTAATTATTTTTCTTAATAAAATCGTAGATGAGGAAATATTTCTTTCAATTTTTTATTATCGGTATTGAAAAGAAGTTATCATTAAATCATCAGATTAAATAGATATGATAATATAATAAAAATCAAGGACCATCAAGATCAAGGACCATGCGATATTCTATTGATTGGTAAGAGTATAGCTTTCCTCTACCTCATGTTTAGTAAAGTTCTCAGTTGCCTTTTTTGTATCCTTCAAATTACAGTCAGAGTGACTCTAAGGAGAAATAGATATCAATTCATCAGGGAAATTAATTGAAATTCAAAAATTAGTTTAATGAAAATGAGCGGGAGGAGTCTTAAAAAAGCTAATTCATCGTCCCATACTCATAAAATGTGGTTTCCACATCATAAGGCTCTCTAATGAAAACAGATATGTAAAAAAAAAAGTATGTCTAGAATGGTGAGGCTAAGCCAAAAATAAATGTTAAATTATTTTAACTGTTTTCTTAAATGCTCAATATATAAAAGTAATTTGCTCAAAAGCCTGAATAAAAGACTGAAAATTAAAAATAATAATATCTACGTAGATATAAAGAGTTTATATCAAACAATCCAATATTAAAAAAAAAATCACTTCGAAGCCAACAAACCAGAAATATTACTAATCAATTTAAAGATTTTATTATACATTGGATTAAATTTAAATGGAATTCTTAATAGGACACGGAATAGCTGCTTTCAAATCCAGATTGCATTTAGTTTGGAAACAAATCAAGTCAACCTAATTTATTAAGATTGTATCGAAATAAAAAATTTCACAAGTGCCTAAGGGGATATTTTCTGTCAAAACAATTAGCCAGAGATTTGCAAAAATCCTCTATTCGGAAAGACCAAAAAAAACAATACAGACCAAAATGGAAATACTTTAAAATTTTATTTGACTAAATTATCATCAATCCAACAACCAATGAATATGTTATCTTTGATAATTTGAGTGTTGCTGAAAGTTAGACTGAGCCAAATCAAAAAAGACGATATCGTACCAGAGCTACCTTCAATCTTCCCCCACCAGAAAAGAGCATTGATAGAATTATCAGTGCAGAGGATAGTATTAGTTCTTATAATAACATAAGGACTAGTAGATATAACAAGCTCTGATTGATATGTCTCAAATATCTGATTCTTATTTAAATAAGAAAAATAATAAAGTAATAAATATTTCAAATAAATCAAACATCAACTTGATAGCGGTTCCTTAGAACATTAATTTATATGTGATCATCTTTTTTCGTATTTTTGATTGATTGATTTTAATCAGAAAAATATTTTTTAAGCAAAATTCATCAGAAAATAGTGGTTTATAATTAATCTCATTGATTAAATTCAATATTATTTTTTTAGCGCTAATGAATTTTGAATAATCATTAGAGTTTCGTAACAACTTCAATGGAAATACAGATCTCCAGGCTCTTTATGATCATATAATAGGGACTTCTATGTAATCACAGGTTTTCTCACCATCATCTTCAGTCAGTTACAATGATAATCCTGCAAATAATGGGCCACAAATTTTATATTCTCCACAAAGAAGAAATAATGAACAGGAAATAATTTAGACCCCTCCAACAAACTTCCGAAATGAAGGAGGCAATGGATAAATTCGCCGACAATAAAATGAAGAGGAATATTATATTCGAAACCGTCAAGAAAAGCATCGGTCTACTACCACAATCTTTCCTCAGACTGAAGATACTAAGAACTTTCTCCAATTTTTCAGAAGTCCCAGTTAGAAGCTTCTAAAAAAATATTTTCGCAAGGATGAGCTAGAAACTGAACCAGCATACAATTTGTTTCATACATCAATTAGTCAAGATAACCTGAGACAATTGTATATGGTTAAGAAATTTCAACCTTTCTTCCGAAGATATTTTACAAAAAATCAAATATACCGAGATTTGATAAAATCAAAAGGAATACTATTGAAGAACAAGAAAAAATTTATCAAGAAGTTAAGATTCTTTCAAGACACCTTTGACTAGACTATCGACCCCATTATATGTTCCCAAAACGAGAACAGATGATATCACCATTTTTTGGTTTATTACATACTAAGTATAACAATAAATATTTCTTCCCTATCTCCCAATTGAGAGGATAAGATTTCAAATTATCAATTGATTTCATTCATCAATGCTCTACCAGCACCACTAAGAGCCAATGTAAAATAATAGTGAAAATGCAAGATAATGAAGGCATTTGATCATCCAAATTGAATACTTGATTTACCCCCAGGCGGGTTTTTGACTTTAACAGAAGTAAATACTTCATCCTTCTTACGGTAGTCAGTTTTCTCTTCTCCAAAGAACACAGTTGCCTTTCCTCCATTTTTTGGATCGTACCCCGGCAATTTTTTGTTGAGTTCCTCCTCTTTTTTCCTCTTTTCCTCCTCAAGGCGTAGTCTCTCCTTCTCTTCTTACTCCTTGGTTGTTTCACCAAGTACGATGTTACTCTCGTTGCGATATTTCATATCTTAATGGAAATAGGAGTACAATTGGCTGATTATTTTTTAGCTTAGTTGGCAGTGCTTGGATCTCCCCAGCCCAATGACCAATTAGATTGTCCGCCAGGACCATGGTTAACCTTAACACTGGTTTTGTTGGACTCCCCGATGTTAAACTGGTTCCTTTGAGCCATTCAAAATTCAAAATGAATATGATATTACTTAAATTACCAGTACATGTGCACACTTTAATCAGTCATCAATAATTATAATTCTTTTATTCTTTACTGATGAAACCTCTATTGGAGTTTATTGATGATCCTCATATTAAAACTTTATAATCTCTCTGCTTGGAATCAAATAATTATATTAAATTTTCCAAGATGTTTCTTTCTGAAAAAAAGAGTCGTCTGCCGAAATTACTCGCTAAACTTATTACTGGACGATATTCAATAGTATTAAAGCGACTCATACTCTTTGATGATAATAGTTCTGTAGATGATTCGGTCGGATATTATGACCACATCTGCGAAGGCATATCAATACTAGTTGATTTCTTCTGCAAAAAAAGACAAACATTACTATTAAAAGTGTTCTCTGATCTGGGATAGTACCCATTTGGCAACTCTCCGATAACTCATAATGAAAGAAGGAATATACGACCAGGCACGAAAAGAAGCTATCTCAGCAATCCCTTTACTGCTATGGACATGAGTCCCATCAAGCAGGCTAGTCGGCTCACCTTCAGGACTGTAAAACCTTAAAGTGAATCAAACTATTTTAAAGGAGACAACACCAATCGATAAATTTTAGCATTAAAAAAGCTTCTATCTCGAGTGAAACTAGTCAATGATAAGTGCTAACTAGATGCTACTTTTAGTTGCAGATAATTAAATGAGCAGAGACTTGATCATAATTATGATAGTCGCGGTGAGATTGGCGTTTCAAGGGCAAAAAATTGCAGGGAAGACCAATATCACCAGATGTCACAAGGCAACAGAAACTAATATAATTATCAAAGCTAATCACTAATAAATAGAGCCAGCCGTAGAAAGTTTATAATAGATAAATTTAATAAACTCGAGTCTAGTCTCTAAATGTTGGCGGATGATCCACAGTAATAAAATGCAAATCTGAACATTCTGATGAAGGAAATCCAACTGTTAAAAAATAATCTGAGGAATAGAAACTATGGGAGCTTGATTAAGATATGATTTTGTTGATACAAAAATCCTAATGTTAACTACTTCATCATATAAATTAAGATAAATAAATATTTTCATTATTAAAAAATATCTCGTTAAAATGACTTTTTTGACAACTAAAGTTTATTTCAGGAGAGAAATATAACGAGGATTTTTGGAGATAAATAGTAATTTATTCATAAGATCATCAATTGAAAAATTAAATATGGATTGATTGGAATCAAAATTTGATAATATATTTTCTCCTATTATTCAGCCACCTTCCTTTGTAAAGAACAATCAGTTTGAAATAATTAGCAGCGTAAATTAGTTATACTTTCATTTAAGAAGCAACACCATAATATGCATTGGCATTACGAAAATAAAGTCAGTAATCATGTTAAAAAATTTACTATTTATTCCTTAAAATGGTGAAGTCTAAATATTAGAGTTGTATTTAATTTTATTGTGATACTTGTAACTGGTGGTATAATATATTGATAGAATCACAGTTTTTAAAGTGGATCACACATCTCAAAGAAAGCTTATAGTATTTTATTAGCTTGAAGATACACAACCTCTTCACAATACTGCAAATTCTCTAGTAACTCTACTTTATTTTCTCTCATGATGTATCTTACCACAGCACAGTTTCTCTCCTCTCCCTTTATGCTGTCACTGTCCCTACATATTTGATAAAGTGTTTCCAGTACATGTTATAATACTCGAGGGTCGTCTTATTACAACAAGATATTCATGTAGCCTTCCAATACGCGATGCTAAATGAAATATTAGTCTAATTTAAAGTTTCCTTTATTCTTATAAGTCATATTAGAAAACACATAGCATAATTATTTGCGAATATCCATGCGAGGTTCATTGAGGAACATATCAATCATTTTCTACATAAGAGCTTAGTTTTTTAATATTTGCCAATTCTAAATTAAAATAAACCTTACGCACTCCCAACTACCGGCTGCTATATTTGAAAGAACCCAGCAACACTATCGACGAATAGTAAAACTGGGGCTGAACAAGTTATAATGACAGGCAGATAATACATTGACATTCATCAATTACTGAGTGCAGTTCTCATTCCCGGTTGAAATATTTCCAAGAATGCGCATACTTGGAACAAGCATTTTTTTATCTTTGCTGGTCAACAAAATGGTTATTATTTTGGGTAGTATATTTGACCTTATGATTAATCCTTATCTTTGTTTAATGCCTTCAGAATGGTAGGAGATGGCCCATAGGCAGTCACTAAAAACATCCTCAGGCACTGACACAATGGCTAATGTTTGGCAAATAGCTGATATAGCTGGCTCAACTTTTGCGTATTCAGGAAGTGGGGATCCCCTACATAAATTAGATAGCATCCAACAACACTAACTCATTTGTTTTTCAGATAATTCTTTAGTTACGATGTTAGCGGCCAGATTTATTGCTCCATTTTAAATAATTAAATCACGATATTGCACGGATTCACTACCCAAATTGCCGAGACACCACACTGCTTCAAAAGCAACATATAATATAGGAGAGCGTAGAAGATTTACAACTATCGGAATACCACCAGCTTCCATTATTGCACTGCAGTGATCGCTATTTCCTGAAGCTATGTTTGTTAAGGACCAAGAGGACTATATCTGCAACTGAGGCCATTATGTCTGCTGAGCTAATTCCAATAGTTATTCGACGAGTCCAGCATCAACAACATGCTGAATGGCAATACTACTATGCTCGGGCAATATTTTCCTAATTCCAATGGCTCCATGATGTTTCAATTTAATGTCATCATCGAATAATTCTTAAATTAATTTATCGAGATCTTCCAATTAGTATTTTTAATGGCAAAACTCGTAAAGACCTTTAATTCTATCCTCGATCAAAATACAAAAATTATATTTTAAGGGACAATTTCTATCTATTTGCTATATTTAGTTTTCTTGTTGATCATGTTGTAGATATCTATGTTTTTGGAAGATATTTTCTCTGTTGGATTTGCGTATCTCAATAGGGTGGTGATTTCTTTTGACTGTATAATCTTCGTCATCTTGCTCCAAGAGAGATCTGTATTTAAGCATATATAAATTTATAAAATTAGTCTGGAGATGCACTTATATAATCAGCTGCATATAAAAATAAAATATCAATGCTCACTTTCATAAATATTTTATTGGATTACTGCCTTCCTGGAAGTCACAAGTCTTGTTGTATTGAAAAGATTAATTAAATGACAGCATTTATATTTTGTTTTTCCTTACACAAGATCATATTGATAATAATTTTGTGAATAGAGATTATCTGAAAGATTATCTGAAAAATATTGTCTCACTGTATTTATTTCTTAAAATGGTTTGGACAGTATAATTCAGCGAAAATAAATAAATCCAAATCTTTGATGATTGTTTTGCATCATTTAGTACTTTCATATTATTTTTTTGTTTTAAATGAAAGGAAGTAGATTAATCGTGATTTTGGCAGTGATGCTATGCGGTCTCGCTCAAGACGAGCTCTTCACCGGAATGTTAACTGTCAAAGCTGATGCCTCTCAGTCACAAATTGGCACCAGCGTCTGTACTCATCTTTTTACTAAGAGGTAACAGCACCAATATACTCCTCTCAGTTAAAGAATATCAACCATCAGGTGATACGAGTGGTGGTGGCAAATCCTCTACACGCCTGCACTCCTTTATAATAGTACACTTCTACAGATAACTATCCCATCTATTATCTCGTGCAAGGAGGAGACGGCCCTTGCACATATGCTCGAAAATGTTAAATGGCTAAGAAAGCACTGGCAAGAGGGATTATTATTGTAGATTCACCTTTGGGAGTTAATAATCTCAACTTTAGAAATACCGACAATGATAGATTCATTACTTTGCTCATAGATTAAAGCGAGTCAGAAAGAATCACTGGGAAAGACTTCATCGCCTAACTTACAATGGGTTCAGTTGATCAGGAAAAAGGAACTATGGAAATATGGGTGTCCTCGTTGAATAGAGGTTTCTTTTAGTTTATATAGACTCCTATAATACTCTGGATTGGTGGGGGGAGATCGTAGCTGAAGTTAGTAGTCTGAGCACTGCAGTAAACTGGAAACCACGTTTTGCCTACTATCCTTGCAGTGCATAGAACATATGTGGAGGTGAGTTTGTTTCATCTTGCGCTTGTGGTGGCGAATTCTGCTCTCCGGAGGCACGTAATATTCTGATAATAAAGATGGGATGAGCAGCAATGTTTTAGTTCGAGAAGATATACGTCAACATATTATTTTTCGATAATATCCAAACAAATATCTTAGTTACGTGAAATCTTTCAAGCTTCAGTGCCTCGATTCATATTTATCAACAAAGTACGTCGAGGATTGCTCTAGTAGTATATTAGAACTACTCTAACTACCAAGTATCGATATAAATAATCGAATTGATTTCTTCCTATCCTCCTGTGATGCCAGTGATGGCGAATAAATCTATCAGTTATATCAAGATATGACTTTGGATCGAAATAAATACCGCCAGATTGGTCATTACCCAGCTATTATTCTTAATCATCAGCAGGTATAATTTCTTATAAATCAGTTATCATTTAAAAATAAGGATGAGCTGAAAAGTCAAATATGTCGCAAATTGAGCCTATAGTAGTAGAGTGGGTGTGGGTTAGAAAAGACAACTGTAATGGAAGGGGTGTTCACTTGGGTGTTCTATTTCATCATGATTAGTCTGCTGTTAGGCGTAGGTGGCTTTGTTGTTGTGTTTTTCCGAAACCGACTAAGACGAGAAATGAATAAATAGCTCAAAATGCAAGTGTCTACAGCTGTTGAGCATTACTTTTCTCTATCATAGACCACAAGATGATATGCTCCTGTTAAATAGTTAATAAATACTATTAAATCCTATGAAAATTCAAGATAATTGATGCCACTCTTTTCTTTCCAACGATTTTAATTACTTTTGCAAAGCTATATAATTTTGTAAGCAATAAATTTAATTATAAAATGAAGGTAGTTAGTTAGTTAGTTTTTGAAGCATAATTTATTTGTTTCAAGTTTCAAAAATAAATTTTAAAGCCCTTTTGCAAATATCAACGTTTAATGATAATTGTGAATCAATTAATTTTGTAATTTAGTGCACTTCACTCCAAAAATTCACCATCTAATTTAAAGGATAACTTTAAAATATTAATTATTGTAAGCTCGTTATGTTCAAGTTGATTGGATATTTAGCAGTTGCGAAAATTGAATTATTTTATAATTTAATTTCAGCGACAAATCACCTCATGCAAACAGAAACATTATAAGTTATTTTACCCGTCATCAAAAACATTAAAGATATATTTTCAAGCGGATATACCAAAATAAAATTCAGATTGGCTCAACTCTTCCACTATCTCAACCAAAATATTAACCAAATTGTGGCAGCCCTTCTCATTTTATATTTCGTTTTATTACTCATTAGCGTTGTTACAAGCAGCAGGCAATTGTCCACACAACCAACTTTCTCTACCACTTCAAAATCTTAGCTTGAATTTTTGGGAAACGCAAATTTAAAAAGATAAACGACTTAGCAATAAAAAACAGAAGAAGAAATGAAATTGATTCAACAATAGATATCAAAATGCCTTTAAACTAACTTCCCTAATATAAAAGAAATAGATATTCCAATTTTAACAATGATATGCGAGCTTATCAAAAGGCCATCCATAAAACTTTAGCGTAGTGAATAGTTAAATGGCTCGATAACTCAACAAGAAAAGGTAAATTAATAAAAAGTTGAGCAAACAGGACAAATTATTAGGGCGAATTTTATAAAAAATAAGCTTGAAATCAAATATCAATAAATTTTAAAATAATTTGAATCGGAAGAAAGAAATAAAAATATTGAGAATATAATCTAATTTCAATAGAATAAATAATAAAATGAAGATAAGACGTTAAACTTTCTCTCCAAGCAGTAAAGATAAATAATTGTTCAGAGTTATTTTAAGAAGGAAGAAGACGGTCAAGCCCATTACCTGGAGTATATATCAAAGAATTAAAGAGTAAAATTAGAATAAACAGAATAAGATAGTGACATTAAAGCGGAACTGACTCAAAAATACAAAATTAACAACTATTAATAAATAAATGGCCTTTGCATAGTTGTCAATACCTTCAATAATGCTAAGTATCAGCAAATTGTTAGGACCCTCAATTCTATTTTCAATCAAAGATATGAAGGTTACAATGTCATCATTGTAGATAGGTTTTCAACGGATAATACACTATAAATTATCTAAAATTATCTAAAATAAAATCCTACATTTGCCTAATTTACGAAAATCCTCAAAAATAAAAAAATAGCTGAAGTATAAGCAACTCTATACGGACTGAAGCAATGCCACAAAGGGGACATCGCAATTCTCATGAATGGAAACTCGTAGCTTCTTACTCGATAAGCATTTATGCTCATTGATCATTTTTATCAAAAAAGGTAAACCAAAGTATTATATTCGGATACGTATGAGTTAGATCTAAATAATAAATAAATCAAGTTAGTCAAGGGGAGTTTGTATGACATCTCTTAAAAATTTATGAATTTATATAGGGATTTGCCGATAAAATATAGTTCCTTTTTTACCTTTGATACAACTCTTTTAAAATCTTTAAAGAAAAGCTATTTGATAAATAGTTATGGAGGATGGTTTAAATACTCCGCTAATTAAGCCTTAAAGATTACTCTTTTATAGTTATCTTGCAGTAAAAACTATCACTTTAAAGAGCCCATTTTTTTAAATCAATTCGATTCTAAGATGGATTCAGCTTTATAAATAAATAAAAAATCGGACCTGAGGGCAATTTCGCGCAAGAATAAAATGAATGCCTGCTGATTCAAGCAGTGATTTTGATGTATAACAACTTATTTACAAGAATGACTCTTTTATAATAATATTGATTTATGTTAGTTAGACTATCAATTTTCATCATCACTTTACTGAACTTCATCTTTTCTGAAATTATACTCATCAATTCCATCCTTTCTTCGATTATCTAATTTAGAAAGCTGGATTTCCAATTTGTCTTTGAAATTCAGCTCTTTTTTGTGCTTGTTTATCACCTACTTCTTAGCATCAAACATGCCATTTTGTAATACCAGTCTTCCTAAAACAGATCAAATATACCTTATGAATTTTAGTAGTAAAATGTAAAATAGAGTTCCCCGGGCCTATTGTTCTTAGTTGATTTGGGACCTCTTACAATGGGGATCTCCACTTTGAACCTCTGACTTTTTAAATTTTGTGGAGTTAGGGTTACTGCGTAAAGCTCCATATCTTTCAACTTTTTCTTCTACTACTCCTCTTCTCCTTCCTCTTGACGGTATATCTGATTTTTAAAGAGAACTTGGTTTTTCTTGTACTGTACATCATTTTTCATGGGGAGAATGTTAGTTGAAAAAGGTTCTGTCGGAAATCTGAGCAATCCACGTAATTCCTTTGGGTTATCTTATATCTTAACGGGTATAATTGTTCTTTTAATGAGTTTTCTATCAATTTTTTCCATTGAATAGATGTATATCTGATGATAACAATTTCAATTATTATAAACTTCACCACTTAAATTATAGTCAATTCTCATCCCAGTCTATAAATAAGTCTATGAAAATGCTATCCAAATTATAATTTTTAGACCTTTATTCAAAAAGCATACGCATAAAGCCTCCTTCATTCGATTAATAAAATTTAGATCTTAGACTACTGCCAACTATAATGCAATAAGTTAATAAACTCAAACCACTATTATCTTCTTTTTGATATATTCACATTTAATTTTGTCTTCCACTTTAATTATCGAAGATTATATAGTTAACAACAATGCAGCATCACCGAAAATTTTAAATGATTAGTAAACATATTTTCATATTCAGAGCGGTATGGTCATAGTCTTCGCATAAGCAAGTTTCATGAACTTGAAGAACTTCAGTAAGAGAAGTACTCCTAATATTTTTTAACTGGGGCTCCCTCAGTTGCTCTCGATAATCATCAGCAACTACAATAAAATGAATCTTCTGAAGAATCTTTAGATTAAGAATTGATATAAAATAATGAAGAATTAGGAGATGAAGGCGAGTTCGACATTGCACAATATATAAGCACCCTATCGAAGAGAGATCGTGAAATTTTTAAAAAGGAAAACTCCCAGCTGCCTGCTATCATGTTTATGACCAAAAAAGAGAAAAAACGATATTTTGATCAAATTAATAGCAAGTTTCAAAGTAGCTTGGATCGGACTAGATAAAGAGTTTCCAAGACTAAAAAAATTCTAAAATTTAAGAATGATTTCTAAGTAAAATTGTTCTGTGAGAAAAAGAACGTGCAATCATTAACAAAAGCAAATTTATTCCGGGAGATCTATCACAAATAAATTCATTTTAGTTGATTGTTAATAGTTCACTAATATTTAATGACCAAGTCATCTATCATTGACTGAGAATATTGATTAATCATAAGGGAGGAATAACATTGAGAAACTAAGCCATATGCTTTGATAAAATTGAATTTGATACAAAGTAAATGATACTATAAAATAAGTTAAAAATTTAACTTGATGAAATCAATTAATCAGTCAAATTAAATTCATATAAACTTAGGAGATCAGATATTAGTAAAATGAATTGCTATGTCTTTACCTTTCATGTTGGATGTAGTTAATATCTAATAGATATCAATCTTGAAATGATTATATTACTATTTTAAGTCATATAATAAATAAAATCAATTGGCCTTAAATATAGTGATAATTAGTCATCTACTATAAATTACATATAATCGATTTGATGAAAGTCTTGACACGAGATTAAAATATCAAAAACTCTCAATACATCTTTTTCGTCAGCATGTTTCAGTAATTTTATTTGTAGAGACGTTGATTCCCTTTGTCTTAATATAAACCAACTAATAATAAATTGCATCTTTCTTCATACTATTTAAGGATCTTTATTGAAAAATTTTGATTAATACAATTTTATCATTTCATGAACAAGAATATTGTGACTTCCAGCAATAAGTGGGAAAGCTATTAAGCTAATCGACCTGGTGGCAGTCTTATTGTAGGTAGTACTACCAATACCCATCAATCAGGAATCCCCAGAAAAGGAAATCAAAAGTAAAAGCTTGATGAACTTCATCAAAAACAACAAATTCTCGTTCGTCACTCCTCGTAAGAATAGATGAAGCAATGCAATATCCGCCTCAACAAATATCCACCTCCCGAGGCACCTCCTCAGCCTAGACTTTATCAACGTTTACAGGACCCCCTTCAAGATATACCAGCTGATAAGAGCATCAACTGGGAGCGTCTCGCGCTGTTAAGAAAGCATGGCTCTAAGGATCATAAGAAAGAACCTGACAATTTTAAATTGAGAAATTCGGGAGGGCGCGCTGGCAATAAACTGAAGGAAACTGCCTCAACTTCAAATACTGAACCTCTATCAAGTTACAAATCATAAAAAATTATTCCCTACTTCTTGCGAAATCAAATTAAAACACCATAAAGACCGAAACAAGGAGAAAAAAAGATTTTAAGTAAGTAGAATTTTAGAATTATTAAAAGATTAGGTGAAGGCAAGTTCGGTATTGTAA
>Ga0302277_1002614_pt1 | contig 12730 bp, 9 predicted proteins | sample III_Bog_N3_1_FD_198759 | JGI IMG/M metagenome (GOLD analysis project Ga0302277, IMG submission 198759) | Peat permafrost microbial communities from Stordalen Mire near Abisko, Sweden - III_Bog_N3_1 | ecosystem: Environmental > Terrestrial > Soil > Wetlands > Peat | place: Sweden: Abisko... | reverse complement strand
TATGCTATCAGCAGAATCCAATGACCACATCGGAGAACAAAGAAGAAAAAAGGACAGTGATAGCAAGTGATCATCACGAATACGGCGTTACTGCAGGCAATAGTTGGTTGCAACCGATGGGTCAACGGCCACAACTGTCCATCGTCATCTTCCCTGAATTGACAGTGACAGAAGAGGAAGCAGCGGAAGCAGCGGCAGTAGCGCAGCATCGGCTCGAACAGCGACAGAACCAGATCACATTGGGCAAAGCCACTATGGGGTACACGAATTACACCCAACTGGTTCCCAAGAGCAGGCGTCGCCCACGGTGGCACCCCAATACACCAGATCCCAATGCTCAATACAGTAAGCGGCAGTGGGACGGATTGGTCAGGAAATGGAGGCGGCAGCTACACACGTTCGATGGTCGATAGCGCTCTCTCGATTGGCTTCGATCGAAACCTTATATTTTTCTTTTTTCTTTTTGCCTCGAACGCATATCCCAAACAAAAGAAGTTTCTTTTTTTATTTTGAACAAAGAAAAAAAAAATTCGAACAATTTACAAATTAATTGGCAATATTGGTGATCGGTCTCCACGCGCCCGAGCCACGGTGTAATCGCGGGTCGAGGTCAACGCCTTCTTGGTTGTTGTTGCGCGTTCGCTTTGTTGGCTTGCACCATGCAGAGGCTACAACAATCAGCAGGGCAACGATCACCGTCCCAATGGACAGCCCTGTTGCCTCTGCGGAGAATGTGTAATTGGTGGTGATCGTTCCACATGATGGGGTGCATAATACCAGCTTGTTGCGGGGATGACCACACGCCTCTGGATCAGGAGTAACGATCCCCAAGAACAACACAACAAATGTAGTGATCATGACCATGGCCATGATCAATTGATGCACAACTGCCTTGATGGATGGGATCTGAAAAAATGCGAGCACGACGAGTACGCAGATGACATACGAACTGATGCTGTAGTCAATGCTTAGGCGAGAGACAAAATAGGCCACAATACCAATGATGACGAGGGCACCGAGAATGTATTTATCGAGGCGAGATATCACCCAAACAAAAAAGCTAGCAGAGACAGGAAGATAGAGAGAGAGTGGCTGTCCGTAGCCGATTGAGACAGCAATTGAATTGATGTAGAGGATGTAGAAATGGTTGGCGATCAACATGAAGAATGGAATAGCCAACAGCGATGCGGTCCATTTAATGTCTTTGTTCGTGAAGAAGCGGATGACACATAGGAGGAGGATAGAGACAGCAGCAACTGCGGTGGAGAGCGCGAGATCTGAAACTTCGCATCCTGCAGCTATGATCTCCGCTGATATTGTTGTTGTGTTGTTTGCCATATGCAAAAGAGAAAGAAATATGATAATCAAACTTTCTTTTTTTTTTACTCGATGCCAAACTAGGTGTTGATTATTAATGTTTATGCACAAAATCATAAACACATAACAACGAATAAATGGGTGCAATGGCGCTGAGCAACACGCGAACTGTTATGTTTGTTGGGGGGAGGCTGTGTAGATAGACAAACGGGCGGGAAATGGGAGTCAAGCGGCTCTGATCACGAATCGACAACTTATTGAGAATGTCCAGATACATTTTTTCAGTGGGTGTGAAATAAGAAACAAAGAAATTAACCAACTCCTGTCGTGAATCGGACAGCACCAATTTACCCCATGGCTTGACAGTGAGACTGCCTGGGAAAGTGAATGTTATACTGGACGAGCTTTGCCGCTCCCGTAGCCATTGCTCACACCAACTCGTGCGTTTTGATGAAGCTCGATGCAGGCCCCGGAGGTAACGGGTTAGTTTCAGTGTAGTATCAGTTGCGATCTCTGCGACTTTGCGGTCAGTGATGGCCGATCCATATCCTGATTTGAACCGTGCCAAGAGCGCGTTCAGAGATTTGCTCTCTTGGTGTTGCATGATGGCGAGTGGAGCGGCCTTGATCATTTTGCTTGCGACCCCGTACAGCTCATCATCGGGTACCGATCCTTTCCTAGCCAGCACAGCCTTGAGGTCCCCAATGAAAACGAGCATGCGGTGGTTGGCTTCTTGTTGGGCGGCGTATGTATGCAGTTGCCTCCATTGCGCCTTCAGATCAGCCATACGATCACGAATAGCTTGGGCGAGGTCATTATGTATGGCATCGATCAACGGGGCGGTATGACCATGGTCTTTTTGCATAGCCAATAGCTCGGCATATAAAGGAAAATCATGAGCATGGTTTTTGTAATCGGTCAAGCTTTCTGCATGAAGGCGGTCCTCAATGGCGACGAGTGAGCTGGTGATCTCTTTCATAGTGTTATGCAGACGGAATAGTTGGAACCCCGCTGCAAGCGCCTCACACCCTGGTTGAATGAGCACCTTCTCGTCGGTCACCTGCTGATCCAATGACAATGGTTTGCATATGAATTCATGCCTTGTGATGATGTTCATAACCTCGTTCCACTTATTCTCATTCACGGCTGTCGCCAATGAACTGAATAAACCATCCATTGCCTTTGAAACAAGCAGAGCCACATTGGACGTGCCGTCGTCAATATTGATGTTATAGGCTGTGGTAATGTCGGTGTGGTGCACGGCCGATACAATATGCGCCCCGCCGAGATCGAGCATAGTTTGGGCTGTTTCTCGAATAGATCGATAGCGTCCTGTGATGGTCTCCATTGCTGGTATCACATGCTGTTGCAGGTGAATGAAGATAGCCACACGACGAGCACGGGTTTTATGTTCTTCTGCCCATGCAGCGATTCCGGAGCTGGTTTCTTTTTCGGTGGGGACCAAGGCGTTGTGTTGATGTTCTTTGCTGTCTGTGTGTACAGTGAACGACGAAGCTGCCCATGTGCCGGAGGATGAGGAGGAGGAGGAGGAGGAGGAGGAGGAGGAGGATGAAGATGATGATGGTTTGTAGCCGGACGTGTACCGTGCCATGAGAAGTGACATTACTTGGTTATCGGTTGGGATATGAAACGACAACCAATCATCCCCGACCAGAAGCGGGAATTTGGCGAACTGGTTCTCGGGTACCCGGTCCCAGAATTCATTGGCGAACATGTTCCCGAAGGTGCAGTTATCGATAAAAACAGGATACCGCTCCGCACCCATACCTTTGCTCACGCTCAGCCAACTCTGATTAAAGGCATAAATAGTTTCTCTGAACACCTTCCATTGTTTTGTGAAGTCTGCACCGATCACGCTATAGGGCATCTTCAGCACGCGGTTGTAGAGGCTGATCACGGGTACAGATCGATATTCTATGCCATGTTGCCGAAACCAATGTAACAACATACGATGTGGGGTGGCATTCCAACTGTCGACCCCTTCATCCTCCTCGTCGCTACCAATATCACGTTTGAGCCCTGATTCCTTCCGTTCGCTCTCCATGCGTTGACGCATATTTGCACCAGCCTCTACCACTATTTTTGTTATTTTCGCTATGAATGCATCGGGGTCCACGCTCATTGCGAGATGTTTCTTTTTTTCTTTGTTATGAGAAACAGAGATGTTGAAGCCCCCCTTTTTTCCAGAAACTTTCAATTGAGGGTGGTAATAGACAATACGAACAGAACAGAAAACAAATAATTTTTCAGCGCGCGTTCAAGGCTGTGCAGGTGGCACGATGTGCATTTGCATCCGCGAGACGACAACCGCGGCTGCAATACATCATGACATGGCAATTCGGGCAGGGCACCGCCGGGGGCTTCCGTCCATCATATGCGCATTCTGTCATTTCCGTTTTTTTCTCTTCTTGTACCCGCCCTGCCGTCTCAGCCTTTTGCTCTCCTGGGGAGGAGGACGAGGACGAGGAGGAAGGGGAGGAAGAGGAGGATGATAATGATGATGCCGATGTTGTAGTTGTTGCTGAAGGGGCAGCATCAATGTCAGGTTTCGTAATCTGTTCTCGGAGGTCACGCAGAGCATTCAGTATGTCTGAATCGTCATTGGAAAAGAAGGCGGCTTCTTCATGTGCCAACAGCGTCAGGTGCTTACTGGGGTCGAAACCAGTGGCCTTCGGAACTACGTTTCAACAAAAGAAATGATAAGCAATGGAAATATGAAGAAAGATTATGTGCAATCAGCAGCATGGGGGTTTATGTGGATGCTTTCTCCTACCGGTCGGTCCTTTTCGCTCATCTTGTGAAGTGTTATTGCTCGAGGTAGCCATCCTTTTTTTTTTCTTTTGTGTTTGTTGCTGTTGTGTCTTTTCTTTTTTCTCTGTTCAATCATGCTGATATGCCAATCGTTGTTTATTATTGTTCCTAGATCAAGATGGCTTCATCATCGTCTTCAGATTGTGTGCTAGCGGTGCGGGCCCCTGTCACCGATGAAGAAAAGGCGATCGTGATTATGCAGAGTGTGGCTCGCAATCCGTTGATTACCATGGATATCAAGAACGATTTTTATATGATGCGAACTGACCAAGAGCGCCCGCCAGCACCCAATGTCACCCCCTTCCAGCCCGGCGGTACCGACGGTGGCGGTGATGCAAAGGAAGGAGGAGGGGGAGGAGAAGGGGGAGGAGATAGCAGCGAAGTGAAGGAAGAAGAGAAAAAAGACGACGGTGCGGAAGGGAAAGAAGAGAAACGAGCCGAGGGTCGGTCAAAGCCAGTCGTTGCAGCGAATGGTGTTTCGATCTACAAGCTTAAGAGGCGCCCACCGGGAGCGTCAGGACAGCCACCACCCGTGTTCACAAACGCGCTGGCGTATTCACAGCCATCACAATGGAAGGGGTTCACCTACACCACCCCGCCCATGCGAGTGAAACGATTCGAAGGGGGCTTTGGCAACTGGTCCGCAGTGAATGATCCCACTACTCCATATCTACGAGCTAACATTCTTGAAGCAGAGGTGTCGCTGCTCATTGATGTGGGTGAGGCATCGTACAAGGGTCCTGGATATGAACCCTTTGCGGCCGGTGTGAAAGCTTTCATCGCCCAGCGCAATCTGCTCGACCTTCAATTCTATCGTCATTTGGTCAAGTGTGATGGGAACCCACTCGTCAATTCAACTATCGAGGCGATGACTGCGGCCCGCAAAGAGCGAGCGCGTGTAAAACGAGGAAATGGAATGGACGCTGTAGAGGACTTGCGTTCGATTCTGGGTGAAGCGAAGTGGCGGGAGAAGAAAAAGACCATCGAAGCCGACTACGAGAAGGAAATCGCTTCCGCTCATCTTCACAACCTCAATGAGGTGGCGGCCGTTCTTCGCCGGAACCATGGTCGTATGTGGTACCATCGCGCAGGCGTTGAACCAGGTGCGTTGATTGGTAAAGAAAACGATGCGGCGGACACAAGTGGTGACTACTGGCGCCTCGCTAAACCGATATTCCGAACCATGACAAAACAGGAAAGGAAGCACATCGAGGATGGCTTCCCTCCGGTTTTCGCTGATATTATGGAAGAGGCGGCCTACAACCATGCACTGAAGGAAGGGGAATACAAGAAAATGCAATTCCCCGAATGGCATGAGTTCGCCGACCCAGAGGGCGTGAATCGTACTTCTTGGTACGAACGAGCTCTCTATCCAGGAGCCATTGTGACTATCGATGTGCGAGTTGGTGTGACGTACTCGGAGGTCCACAAAACTGTTCGACTTGGTGATGAGATTCTACGAATCAATGTCTACAAGCCGGGTTCCCCTCAGGCTTCAGGAGGGGACATTCTCCCTGAAATCTTTCATGAACCGGTACCAGGAGCAGAGCCCTCACAGAATATCCTCGACAACGTCTCACCCGAACTGATCGAACAAATGCGAGATCGATCTCGCATGAAACTTCAGTTGCTGGCCGCCAAGATCAGCAGCGATAACAACAACAACAACAACAACAACAATGGAAGTAGTAGCAGTAGCAACAGCAGCAGCAGCGGTGGTGGTGGTGGTGGTGGTGGTGGTGGTGGTGGTGGCGGCGGGGGCGGGGGAGGCCGGACTAACAAACGACGGAATGGTGACGATGGAGGCAGTACCACTCCCAAACACCAACGAATGCTTGACAATGACGGACTCTGACCATAATAGTTTGGTTTGGTCGCGACAATGGCGCGTTATTTTTTTCTTTTGCCGAAATCACATTCTATTTTATGTTCATTACAATCGATCTGAGTGTATTTTTTTTTGCCTAAATCACATTCTATTTTGTGTTGAGTACAATCGCTATGCGTTAGTGGATCAACACGCGCGCGAGAGAGAGAGAGAGAGAGAGAGAGAGAGAGAGAGAGAGAGAGAGAGAGAGAGAGAGAGAGAGAGAGAGAGAAATTCAGTTTGGAGATTTCAGTTTCTTTGCTGTTGCTCATTTATTTTTTCTTTTTTCATTTTTGGCAGCTTTCTATGCAGAGCGGTGTCGTTCTCTCTATTTTGTTATGTTTATATGTAACAACAGCGACTGCCCAATGCCCATCCACACCATGCGTGCAAGGCGGGCGGTGTGTGGATGCACAATGCATTTGCACCGAAGGGTGGTCGGGTCCTACCTGCTCGGTGCCTTCTTGTGTGAACCCTATTGATGGTACCACGTGCAGCGAGGCGGGTACATGCATCGATGGTGTTTGCACTTGTATTATTGGTCGTGGTGGGCCGACATGCCGTGATACCATCGTCTCTTGCAACGGTTCTCTCTCTATGCAACACGCTGTGTCAACCTCATGTAGTCGATTGGCGATCAACCAGAGTGTATTGATCATGGGAAACAATTTGGCAACGTGCGTGGCCTGTGCGAATCAGTGTTTACCCACCTCAACTAATGTCAATCTGACCACATGTGCATTGCTGCCTATTTACACCGTTCCCTTATGCCCTGGTGATACCTATGGAACAACATGCTCTGGTAACGGGCAATGTATCGTCACCGAAGGTGTTGCTGCGTGCGTATGCAGTCCTGGATTTTCTGGAAAATCGTGCCAAACGATAGCGAGCAGCACATGCCCTATCGGTCGAACGGGTTCACCATTTTGTTATGAACAAACATGTCTAGGGAGTGGGTTCGATCCATGCAATATTGACTATGCTCAGGGGGGTATTTGCAACAACATAACAACAATGACACCACCGATATTTACTGGATCCTATATTCCAGAGCCAATGGCGCTGGCGAATGGCACTATCGGGGGGTCTGCTTACCTCAGTGTGTCATCCGGTGACAATCTGCAGATGGGTTCCCGTTCGTCACTCATACAGTATGAACTAGCCGATGGCACTCCCATCTTCCCTGAAGCGATGAACACAGCATATGAATGGATCGTGGGGTTTGCCAACGATGCTACAGATAATCCCCCTGTTTATTTACAGAACGCCTATACGGGGACGTATTTAGCGGTGACAACACTTGGCGAGGCTCCGAGTCTCGTCGCTCTCATTGAAGGGGCATTACCTTCGACTGCGCTATGGCAATGGGGTCAATATGTCGATGTAGTCAACAGCCCAACGCCAACCGGGACCCTATTACAATCCATTTCATCGGCTGTACCAGATACGGTTTCCGTCTATCTGGAGCACCCACCGTTGCTCCCCAGTTGGCCACCCGGTGTGCAAGGCACCCAGAATGCATACATCTTAAATACGGCCGGCACTCTTTACTATGGCATCGAACTAGCGGGTGAATTTGGTACCACCCCGACGGGCTACACCACATCAGCACCTGCTCAGAATACTGCGTGGACCGCTGCCGATGTGGTATACAACGGCAACACATATATCACTCTGTATAATATCGACCAATCCGTTTATTTGGCTGCATTAACCAAGTGTGGTCTCGATGGCGCGGCACCCACGAACACACTCACAACATCATCAGTCCTCGTGCATGCAATATCAGAGCCCTGTAATGTGGGAGACGAAAACACCAATTTCGTATCTACCTACTTCTCTGCGACTCGTTCTGGTTCAAATGGTGTCTATATCTCTTCTTCCCTCACATGTACCGAAGCCGCGGAACAGCAAACGGGGCCAGGTTGCACATTCGCATATTTTGTTTCTTATCTACCAACTGGTGGTGTGGTGGCCACGGTCTATTGGACTCCCACCATCTACCCCGATCCAACTTCCTCTTGGCAATTACAGTCGCTCTCGTGTAATTGTGCGGGTGGTTATACCGGTGTCTCCTGCCAAAACCAGCCTGTGGGTACAGCAGTTTGTTCGAATGCAACCGGTGGGGTGGGTCCTGTGGCAGGGGGTTATATCGCGGATGGAACCTACAGTGCTGAAGTATGTACCAACGGTGCGTGTGTGAGCAGCAGCTCCAATGGTTATTGTACTTGCTCAACCGTTTGGACCGGTAGTGGCTATGGCGAATGTGTCCCGGGCTCTGCAAGGACTGTATGCAGTCAACCCAGCTGTGCTGTCTGCCCGGGCGGAGTTGCCCAGACCTATGATGGTTCTGTTGTTATCCCAGGAGGTGAGGTGAATCTATACCTTGGATTGGGGTGTTGCCCATCGGCATATACCGACACCACCCGCAGCGTGCGCTTATTGTGTGGTGGTCGTGGTGTGTGTACTCGTGACGGTACCTGCACTTGCGCCGCCGGCCTCGGGGGTAAGTATTGCTGCCCGCTCGACTCCAATGCTTTGGTCTGTGGGCCGCAGGGAACATGCATCGACCAAGGTGTCTGTGTGTGTAACAGCGGGTGGGGTGGAGTAACATGTAACGTGGACCAGCGATGCAGCCCGTCATGCGATTTGAGCGGTGGAACCTGCCTCACCTCGGACCCTTTGGCGGGTTACTTGACCGAATTGAATGTAGGGCTCTTCTTCCCCCCTGGTGATATTCTCAATTCACCCTTGCTGGTCAATTCAAACAATGTTGGTTTGGTAACCGCTCTTCTCGGTGTCAATGCAAATGGCACAAGCAATGTGGTGGCACCTTCTCTCACAACCAATCCTGTAGCCTATGTTGAATCATGGAATATCGCAATCTATCTTCGCGAGGTATTTCTTGGTTATGACCCAACCTCTATCAGTGTGAGTTCTTGGTGGGTGAATTCGGCTGGCACCGTGACTCTATCGACCGATGTTTACAATTCAATGCTCCAATTGTGGTCGCTGCATCTCTTTCAAATGACATGGGTTGGATCATTCACTCAATCCTACTACCAAACTCTGGTCAATGCCGCCTTCCTTGTTGTCTACCCGCTCACCACCGCTGGTGACACCTGTGATGTCTCCGCGAGCTACTGCGCCTCCTTGATCGCGGCATTAATGGCTGCGGAAACACGTGAAGAGTACATGCGACCGCTGCTGGCTATTCTGGTTCAGCAAATCCTTCGGGACCCAGTAGAGTTGGATGGCGGTGTGTATCCAGTCGGGGTGGTTTCACAGTGTATCTGTGAACCGGGTTTCTCTGGGCCCCAATGCGCATTGGAGTGCCCAATTGGCACCAATGGACAAACATGTTCGGGATATGTGGGAGCGGTGCAGCTGGGTGTATGCACCGCCGATGGTTGTTCGTGCCCATTCAATCGAGCGGGCGATGCGTGTGAATATGATTTAACCGACCTGTGCATGTCACCAGGTGCAGCCGCCGTCTGTAGTGAACGCGGTGATTGTCTTTATAATCAACCATCCGCTCCCAATACATGGAGCTGCGATTGCCCCGCTGCATGGACCTCTACTACCAGTGGCACCTATTGCTCCATTTCCGTGTGTAGCCATACGACGGTCGAGTGCAGCAATCAAGGTAGTTGTGAAGACATCGAGACATCGGGTGGAGGTACTCTGGTGGGGACATGTATTTGCAATGTCGCGTCCTCTCTAGCAGCATCGGGATCGTCGAGTGTCATACCTGTTCTCCCTATCGGTCCACTATGTGCATTGAATGGCGCGCCGGGTTGTGCAGTTTGGTCAACAGCGTGCGGCAACACTGCATCGTGGTTGGCGTGCAGCTCCTGTGTCAACGGTATCACCCGGGGTCAATGCGTGGTGGCCAACGCCACAGCTGGAGTATGTCAATGCGCAACCGGTTACAGCGGCACATATTGTCAGAATTCACTGTGCCTTCCTGAATGCAACCTCAATCAGACTTGCAATTTAGGCACCGGTCAATGCCAGTGCCTACCCATGTACACTGGTGCCAATTGCACCCAGCAATTATGTGTCAATGGCATCCCAGCAAGTGGCGGAACTACTTGCGATTGCTTCACAGGCTGGCGGGCAGACAGTAATGGCGCATGCACCATCGTGCAATGTCCGTTTGTTGTGGTTCTTGACACGGGGCCAATCCCATGCCCCGCCACGGGCTACCCAATGTGTAGTAGCGCTATGGAAGCCATGGCTACCCCGGCTCAGATGTATGCCTACTCTCACGCAAATCTGTGTTGTTATGACCAATGTGTGAAGAGTGATGGCACCACCAATTGCTTATTGAACACAACGACAAGTGTACGGACGTGTGCCTGTTCACCGGCGGTGGCCTTCAATGAAGTTGGTGGTGTATGTGAATCCAAATGTAATGGGCAAACCGCATCATCCAATGGTCTTAACAGCTATTCGTGTTCATGCTCAAACAGCTGGCCTCTCTATCCTCCCTTGAACCCAACAAGCGAGTACCTCACAACATCCTCATGTGCTCTGGTATCCTGTTTGAATGGTGCTACTGTGGCGAGCAGTGGTCAATCGTGTGTCTGTGCCGGTGGGTTCTCTGGGGCTACATGTGCTACTCCGCCTGTGCGATTGCCATCATCATCTGCTTCGATTCTGTCTTCTTCTTCATCATCATCATCAACAAACCTATTGGTCATTTTGTCGTCATCAGTATCCACACATGCCCGCAGCAGCAGCAGCAGCAGCAGCAGCAGAAGCAGCAGCACCGGTGGCGGTAAGAGTAGCAGTGCTAGTTCTATGACGATGGTGGCACTGCACAGTAGCAGTGCCATTGGCGGTACGTCGAGTAGTCATAACAGCAACAGCAGTAGTGGTATGGGCACTGATAGTGCCGTCAGCAGCAGCAGCAGCACGGCCAACCTCATAAATGAGACTAACACTGGCAACACCTCAACTGCGTCGATAGCAGCCGTGTCTAGTTCGAATAGTGCAACTCTCTCGGCTGGTGCAATCACCGGGATTGTGATCGGGGCTGTTGTAGTTGTTGCATTGGTGGCTTACATTGTATACCGACTCTGTTACCCCTCTGATCGCATTGCGTATACCAGCACCAGTGCGCATGTGTATGTGCCGAATAGCCAGACGGTTTCCGTCTAAATTGATTTCTTTTTTTTTTGTCTCTCTCTCTCTCTCTCTCTCTCTCTCTCTCTCTCTCTCTCTCTCTCTCTCTCTCTCTCTCTCTCTCTCTCTATGAAAAAGGGAAGTGATTCGATTACATTGACTACCGGTCATGTGAACGCTGCAAGTTCCCCAGAGCGCCCAAACGGCCGCGCCATATGCGGGCATCAATGGAAAACCTGGATTTGTTGCTTAGACGGAATCTGTGTAATTCCACTTGAATCGACTTCCATACCAAAACCCTTGAATTTGTTTCGCATATGGAGCACTCTTGAGAAGCAAATTATGCCACATTATGGGGTTTAAAAAAAAACAATAAAAAAGGGAGGGGAAGCGGGTGAATTTACGGTCACCACCTACACAGAAACAAACACCACACACTGTTAGCGTCCATACAACTGAATCTAAATACAAAGCCATGACATACCTGTGACTTTCGTAATTCATGCGTCGACTTCCCGAAACTAATCACGATTTTGTTTCGCATATGGAGCACTCTTGAGAAGCAAATTATGCCACATTATGGATCCCAGTCGCTATGACAAAAAAGGAAACTGTCATTGGATGATGAGAGGTTTTTTTTTTGTTATTGATATTTTTGTTTTTACTTTTTTTGAAAATAGCAATCGATAAAGGTGACCTGACTGGTGGGTTTTCTCTGTCATCTGTCAGCTTTCTCTATTGCGATGGCTTCCTCGTCATCTCCACCAGCCCCGTCGACCGTCTCCCGTTGGTTTTCGAAAGCGCCGTCCATCTCACCGCCATCAGCGAAGAGTGATTCAGCCAAAGGCGAAACCCCCCCATGGGTGCCGAGCACCCAAGAGACAAAAATGAACGATAAATGGAAGGCTTTCTATTCTGATCCATCTACCACCTATTTCAAGCCGATGGCCCGAAAGGAGCGAGAAGATGTGATTGCCCGCTATCGAGCCAAGACCGGCCGTGTTGGTGATGGTTCCATGGGTGGTAGTGCCAAATTGACCGAACCCGAGCTGGCACAGGTGCAGTCGCTCTATGCGGAGATGGTGGCCCGTGATCCGAACAACCGGAATGATATCAACGAGCTGTCGGGGATCCAACAGGGGAACTTCAGGCAAATGAAGTTCTTCTCCCAAGCTCAAGAGCTGTATGAACAGATGGAGGCCGGTATGAGCTCCCCGCGGGCTGACCCGGATGTCATGCAGGCTTGGATCGATGAATGCTTTGCGGCCGTTGCCCGATGCTCTGAAATTTGTGACGATCTGCGAGCGGAAATGCAGGAGCGGTTGCCATTCGGTGAGAATCAAGATCAAGTGATGCGCATCGGTGAAATCTCCAAAGAGATGTGGGAGTTGATCCAACTTCGGGTCAAATTCATCCAATTGCTGGTGACGTATGCGTCGCCCTTCCTCAAGAAGCAACAAAATGATGAACTCAAGGATGAACTCTCGATGACCGAAACAGCGACCAGCACGAAGACCACGAAGAAGGCGAAGGACATGAGTGTGAAGGCATCGAAATAATCGGCGCCCCATGATCGCCCACGCT
>Ga0302277_1002609_pt1 | contig 12743 bp, 1 predicted proteins | sample III_Bog_N3_1_FD_198759 | JGI IMG/M metagenome (GOLD analysis project Ga0302277, IMG submission 198759) | Peat permafrost microbial communities from Stordalen Mire near Abisko, Sweden - III_Bog_N3_1 | ecosystem: Environmental > Terrestrial > Soil > Wetlands > Peat | place: Sweden: Abisko... | reverse complement strand
AAGGTTTTGATGAATACAAAGGGCCTTATAAAAAAGAAGGCAGTGTAACCATTATTCGTTAATTAAATTTTCTTTAATATAAATAACAGAAGAGGCTCCTATCAGAGCCTCTTCTGTTATTTATATTATTTCTTTTAACTAATATATTATCAAAACTTAAGCATTTTGAAAGGGTAATTTCCATGCTGTTAAATCAAGATTGTGTATTATAAATATTGAAAATTGAATTATCTAATTGATTAATATTTTTTTAATGAAGTAATTCTATAAAATTTTAATAACAAGTTAGACCTGAGTTATTTTCTAATACACGATCTGAGTTTAAAACATAATTACGAAATTCAACAACGAATACGTTTATTATTTAAGCATAAATGGCTTATTATTTCATTCATTGAAAATAATGGATTCTCAGATTTATATAAGATTACATTACACTATTAATACACTGTAGCTTACACTCAATAAGGGCATTCAATATGCTTTTGAATTATTACATAGAGATAATTTTTCAAAGTTCTTTTTCTGTATGTTTTAAAAATATCTACTAAAAATCAGATCTGTTATATAATGATATAAAAACATTCATTTATCAGAGTAATATATACACACTAATCTAAGATGTGTAGTAAAATTAAATTGATAGACAATTACTTGATATTAAAATCAAATTAATATTCAAATAACGATATAGTTGCGCACTCCGTATAAAGAAAAAACCAATTGTATACTACTAACTATAACTTATGGAATTAAACTTTACCATTGGTATCAAAAAAATATGTATTCTTTTAACTGCATTATTACTCATAATGAGTATAAAAGTGCATGCAGAAGGTACTGCACAATTAACTCCAACACTCGCAAGCGATAATCAAGGTGTTCTCCAAATCTGGGATAATAATGATCCTGCCAGGAATTCATTTACTGCCAACAGTCCTTCGGACAGAAGATTATCCTTCACTATATGCAACCCTGGTGAAAAAGTATACTTTGGTATGGCATATGATCCAGCAGACCTAAGTGCTCCGAGTACACTTTGGTACCGAATAGTATCAACTTCTATAGGTGTTGTTTTCCCTGCAAATGCGACGGGGTGGCAGCAGGTAACAAACGCAGGTGCCGGATCTATAAGTAGTTGGGCGCAGGCCAAGGCCGGCCCAAGTTCACTGGCTGCAGGAGGATATAATGCATTATCCTATATACCTACTGTAGGCGGAGATTTTTATATAGAATTTTACAGAAGTGCTTCCGCAACTCCACCAGCCGCAAATACTGCTGGTACTGGAGTAGTCAAAAAAACGCGTATTCGATATTTTGATTTAACTGTCACAGACGGAGGTGTCCCTACAGAGACAGTTATTCTTGGACGCTTATGGTCGAAAACCTGGGATATAAATGTAAACAGCCAGGCGAATCAATTTATTGCAACGATGTATGTATACTCTGATGATGGTATCGTTACAGGATTGAACTTTAACGGTATTCGTCCATGGGGCTTTACAATAGCGTGTAATCCCACTGGAGTAACAAATACGGGTAATGCCTTTGTAGACAGACAATCTGTAAGTACAAATACATTTTATGCCCAATACAAAATATTCTTAAATAATCCGGATAACCTGACAGGCTGTTTTCCTACAGGTATATTTGGTAATGTAACAGCACCTGTTACCATTTCAGGCTGTGATATCAATAACAGATGTATTAATGTAACTGTTGATAAAGCAGGAAACGCCCAACTTTTGCTTGATTTAAATGGCGTTGCTGGTTATCAGGCAGGAACGTCCGATGTCCTATTAAGTGCGACTCTTCAGGTTGGTAGCAATTGTATTCCATGGAACGGAAAAGATGGCTTAGGGAATTATGTACCTACAGGCTCTGTTTTAAATATGCAGTTACAATATTTCAATGGTATTACACATCTTCCTTTGTTTGATGTTGAAAACCATCCATATGGTTACATTGTATCATTAGTAAGACCCGCTGGGCCAGCTCCATTATTATTCTGGGACGATTCGAAATTACCAGGAGGAACAACCAATCTTGCCGGATGTACAACTTCTTTACCTACTTCAGGTTGTCACAGATGGGGTACAACTCCTAGCGGTACTGTTGTCACAGGAGCAGGAATCCCCAATCCGGATTACGATAGTTGGGGAAATAACTTAATGATTAATACCTGGTGGTATGCAAATTATATCAATGTTTCAGCTAATTATAATGTTCCAGGTAACATCAGTGTTGACGCCAATACAGCAACTATTGGTACAGGCCCAGCTAATAACATCAGTAGTTGTACTAATTCAGGACCGATTCAATTAAATGGTGCTGTAACAGGAGCTACGGGTGGCCTATGGAGTGCAAGTGCAGGAGTAACTGGTAGTTTTAGCAGTACTACCTCTATGACACCTACATTTACTCCTTCTATTTCAGATGTAGGGAAAGGTTCGATATATATATATTTGACATCTACCGGAAATGGTGCTTGCCCGGCTGTAAAAGATTCCATGAAAGTCACATTTGTTGCCGGCCCGACCGTAAATGCAGGTCCTGCACAATCAGCCTGTGCCAATAACCCGACCGTCACCCTTGCGGGTTCCTATACCGTGGCTACGGGCATAGTCTGGAGCGGCGGGGCCGGTACATTCGTACCCAACAATACCACTAAAAATGCTACCTATACCCCGACCGCTGCTGAAATAACTGCCGGCTCGGTTACCTTAACCCTTACAACCACCGGTAACGGCATCTGCCCGGCTGCAACCGGGCAGGTAACCTTAACCTATACCCCTGCACCGACAGTCAATGCAGGCACTGCACCGACCGTTTGTGCCAATAACGGCACGGCCGTTTTACTGGGCACCACTACCGGCTCCACCGGTGTTTCCTGGACCGGGGGAACGGGAACCTTTTCGGCACCCGCAAATGTAAGCACCAATTATACCCCTTCGGCCGCCGAACTGGGCGCCGCACCAACCACTGTTGCCTTAACCTTAACAGCTGTCAAAGCCGGATGTACACCTGTTACCTCCAATGTAACAGTGACCATTACGCCCAAACCAACCGTTAATGCAGGACCGAACGTATCCATCTGTAAAAATGACTCTGCCAACCTGGCCGGTTCGGTTACTGTTGCAACCGGCGGTACCTGGAGCGGGGGTACGGGTAAATTCAGCCCCAATGCAAATACATTAACGGCCAATTACAAACCCAGTGCAGCTGAATTGGCGGCCGGTTCGGTAACCCTGAAATTAACAACTACCGGGAACGGAACCTGCAGCGCGGTTTCCTCTACCATGAAAATCTCTTTTACACCGGCGCCGACCGTTTCAGTGGTTGCACCCGCATCGGTCTGTGCCAACAACCCGGTAATCACCGCCAAAAGCACCGTCACAAATGCCACCGGCCAGGCCTGGCAGGGAAGCGGAGGAGCCTTTGTTCCCAATACGACTGCCGCAACCGTGCAATATACACCTACAGCTACCGAAATTTTCAACGGGATAACAGCATTGGTTGTATCCACTACCGGGGGAACATGCCCGCCGGTCTATGATACCATTATTATCAACATCAACCCCGCTCCAACGGTATCTGCCGGACCGCCCGTTTCGGTCTGTGCCAATAACCCTACCGGGGCACTGACCGGTTCGGTAACCGGTGTGGCCAATGTCGCCTGGTCATCACCGACCGGCGGTTTATTCTCAAGCCTGACAAACCCGCTCTCCAATTATACCGCTACCGCTACCGATATAGCCAACGGAAGTGTCCTACTCACTGCCACTGCCAGTAAAGCCGGATGTAACCCGGTTTCTGCCAATGTAACATTCACCATAACGCCCGCTCCGACCGTAAATGCAGGACCCAGCCGGATCGTTTGTGCAAATAAAGATACGGCTACCTTTAACGGTTCCTTCACCGGGGCCACCGGGGTATCCTGGACGGCCGGAAACGGTACTTTCTCCGCTCCCGCTTCTGCTGTCACTTCCTATATTGCCGGTACCAATGATATCACTGCGGGAAAGGTCATTATGACACTCACCACTACCGGAAACGGAAACTGCCTGGCTGTTTCCGATACCGCTACCTTAACAATCACTCCCAAACCGGTGGTTGCTGCCGGAGGACCCTATACGGTCTGTGCCAATAATGCAGCAACTGCCCTGAACGGAACCGTCAGTGCCGCTGCAACAGGGGGAATATGGTCGGGCGGTGCCGGTACGTTTGCTCCCGGCAATAATGTCCTGAACCCTGTCTATACACCGACACCGGCAGAAGCTTCCGCAGGAAGTTTAACCCTTACCCTTCAGTCAACAGGAAACGGAACCTGTAACCCCGTATCGGCCACATCGGTTATCACTTTCACGCCCGCTCCTGCCCTGACACCGGTTACGCCGGTTGCTGTCTGTGCCGATTTCCCGGCAGCAACCATCAGTACCACCAAAACAGTGGCCACAGGCGTGCAATGGACCGGCGGCACAGGATCCTTTGCCAATTCAACCGCACTGAGCACAACCTATACTCCTTCCCTGGCTGAAATCACTTCCGGTACCGCAAGCCTTACCGTGACCACCACCGGGAACGGTACCTGTTCTCCGGTCAGTGCCAACGTCATTATTACCATTGCACCCGCGCCAACGGTAAATGCGGGACCCAACCAGGTTGTCTGCGGAACCGTTGCAACCGTTGCTACCCTTTCAGGAACCGTTACCGGGGCCTCAGGAGGTAAATGGACAAACGTCAACGGAACCGGTACAATCGCCAATGCCAGCAGCCTTACAACTACCTATACCCCTTCCGGCCAGGATATCATCAACGGATCGGTAACCTTAAAGCTTACCTCCACCGGCAATGGTTTGTGCCAGCCCGTATCGGCTACCACCACCATCACCTACACCCCGGAACCATCCATCAATGCAGGACCCAACCAGATTGTCTGTTCCACGGAAATGCCTGTTTCCCTTGCTGCCAGCGGTTCTCCTGCCCAGTGGAATACCGCAGGGGGAACCTTCGGCAATGTAACTGCTCTTACTACAACATACACCCCTTCGGCCGGCGAGATTTCAGCCGGATCCGTTACACTCAGCATTTCAACAATACCCAGCGGTGCCTGCCCGGTAAAAACATCCAGTGTTGTCATCACCATCCCGGCAGGACCTGTCGTAAACCCGGGTCCTGATGCAACCATGTGCGGAAGCCTTGCCTCCTTTGCCCTGAACGGCGTTGTGACCAATGCTACCGGCGGGTTCTGGACGACCAGCGGAACAGGTACTTTCACTCCCAATGCCAATACCCTGAATGCACAATATGTGCCTTCAGCTACCGACAGGGCTGCCGGAACTGTTACCATTACCCTTACTTCCACCGGAAACGGTTCCTGCCTGCAGCAGTCTAAATCATTTACACTGACCATCACTCCTGCCATAACAGTAAGCGCAGGACCCAACCAGACCCTTTGTGCCGATGTGGCCGGAATAACATTAAACGGTTCGGTAAATAATGCTTCGGGGGGAACATGGACAATTGTTACAGGAAGCGGCTCGGTTACCAGTCCGAACAGTCCGGCAACGACCTATATCCCTTCGGCCGGTGATATATCAAGCGGAACAGTTGCCTTAACACTAACTTCTACCGGAAACGCAGGCTGTCCGGCAGTAAGCTCTAACGTTACCTTTACCTTAACTCCTGCCCCTACCTTAAATCAGGGGGGCAATCAGACCATTTGTGCCGATTCTGCCTATGTGCAGCTGAATGCCGCCATTACCGTGGCAACAGGGGTAAAATGGACGAGCTCGGGAACAGGATCCTTTACCCCGGACAATGTTTCGCTGAACTCTAAATATATCCCCTCGGCTGCTGATATGGCAGCCGGTACGGTAACGCTCACCGCCACAACCACCGGGAACGGAACCTGTAACCCGGTTGTGAAATCCTTAACGGTAACCATTACCCCGGCCGTAACCCTTGCAGTCGGATCCACCCAGAATATCTGTGCCAACAATTCATTGGTAAATCTGAATGCAACCTTAACGGTAGCATCGGTGGTGAACTGGACAAGTTCGGGAACCGGTACCTTTGCCAACCAGGCAAACCCCGCCACTACCTATACCCCTTCGGTTGCCGATATGGCCGCAGGGCTTGTAACCCTGACGGTAAAATCGGTCAACAACGGAACCTGTAAAGCTAAATCCGCCCAGGTACAGGTAACCATTGCTCCTGCACCCATTGTCAATGCCGGACTTGCACAGATTGTCTGTGCCAATACCGCTGCCGTGGCAATAAGCGGAACTGTTACCCATGCAGCAGGGGGAACATGGACCTCTGCCGGTTCGGGAACCTTTGCAAATCCCAATGCGCTATCAACCACCTACAGTCCGACATCTGCCGATACAACGGCCGGTTCTGTTATCCTCACTTTAACCTCGACCGGAAACGCTACCTGTACCCCTGTTGCAAATACCGTAACCATTTCCTTCCAGAAAGTGCCCGTAGTCACTGCCGGACCCAACCAGGTCATCTGTGCGGACAGTGCCTATGTACAGCTCAACGGAGCGGTAACAAATGCCGGGGGCGGTATCTGGAGTGCCACCGGAACTGGTACTTTCTCTACCAGTGCCATTAAACTCAATGCCGCTTATGTGCCTACTGCCGCCGATAAAACTGCAGGGCTCGTTACATATACCTTAACATCCACCTCCAACGGAACCTGTCCGGCGGTCAGCGCAAGCATGAGCGTTAAAATCACTACGGCCCCAACGGTCAGCATCGGTTCCAACCAGAATGTCTGTGCCAATAACCCGGTAGCCAATTTTACAGGCACCTTTTCGGTGGCCGGCGGCATCCAGTGGACAACTTCGGGCACCGGTGCCTTTGCTCCCAACACCACAACCCCTTCGGTTACCTATACCCCTTCAAACATCGATATACTGGCAGGTTCCGTGGTCATCGGGATGGTGACCACCGGCAATGGTTCCTGTAAACCCGCCAGTGCCTATGTCACCTTAACCATTGCGCCTTCTCCGATTGTAAATGCAGGGGCCGATAAATCCATCTGCGGGGATTCCCTGGGGGTTCCTCTTGACAATGCATCCTTTGCCAATGCAACCGGCGTGCAGTGGTCCACCAGCGGATCGGGCGTATTCGGGCCCAATAATACCGCGGTGCAGCCAACCTATTATCCTTCCCCGGCCGATAAAGCCGCCGGATCGGTCAGGCTCGCTGTTGTAACTACCGGGAACGGTAAATGTTTTGCCGCAAGCGATACCATGGTCATTTCCATCACACCAGTACCGACCGTCAATGCCGGAAGCAATATCACCGTCTGTTCGGATACCAACGGGGTCCTGCTGAACGGAAGCTCAACCATTGCAGGGGGCGTTCAGTGGTCATCCAGCGGATCGGGGATCTTTACACCAAATGCCAGTCTGCCCGCCGCTACCTATATTCCGTCCAATGCCGATACAACCGCGAAATCCGTAACCCTTACCCTGACAACCACCAACAACGGGACCTGTAAAGCCGTCTCTTCAAACGTTACCCTGACCATACAGCCCAGACCCGTCGTCAATGCCGGAAGTGATAATACCATATGTTCTATTTACGATCAATTAACATTATCAGGCAGTATTCAGAATGCAGCAGGAGGCACCTGGGCAACAAACGGAGGCGGCACATTTAGCCCTGATAATACCACCATGAATGCAAACTACAATGCTTCTCCATCTGATATAACAGCAGGTAGTGTTACCCTTACCCTGACATCAACAGGCAGCGGGGTTTGTAAAACTCAAAGTAATAATGTTACGATTAGTTTTTCTCCTGCTCCAAGTATTTCGGCAGGGCCCAATTTGCAAGTATGTAATTCGGTAACCACTGTTACAATAAACGGATCACAAACAAATACTTCTGGAATAAACTGGACAATATTGTCTGGAGCGGGAACTTTATCTTCGTCTTCAACACTTAATACTACTTACAATGTAGATCCGGCAGATCTTGCTTCCGGAGTTACTCTTCAAATAATGGGATCCGGATTAAATGGCTGTGCTGATGTTACCAGCAGCATGACGATCAGTTTTGTTTCAGCTCCTCCGATCAATGCGGGTCCCAATGCCACGGTCTGCGTAACCGATTTCCCGATCCAGCTCCAGGCAACAGGCTCCACCGCACAGTGGTCAAACTATACCGGTACATTCAATCCCAATGACCAGACGCTGAATGCACTCTACACCCCTTCAGCGGCCGAAGTTGCTGCCGGATCCGTTACACTCAGCCTTACCACTACAAACAACGGACTCTGTGCGCCAAACACCTCCCAGGTGACCTATACACTGGTGCCAGGACCCGTTGTAACCACCGGGGCTGTACCTGCCATCTGTGCCAATACACCTGCTGTCAGTCTTTCCGGCACCTCCAACGGTATCAGTACCGGCGTGCAGTGGTCAACTTCCGGTTCAGGTACCTTCACCAACGGGACTGCCGTTTCTACATCCTACACCCCTTCCCCGGGAGATATCGCCGGGGGATCTGTCGTACTCACCATTTCCTCTACCGGGAACGGTGTCTGTAATGCCGCTGCCAGCAGCACAAACCTTGTCATTCAGCCACAGCCTGCCATCAGTGCCGGAGGCAGCCAGACCATGTGCGCCGATGCAGCAACCGTTTCCCTGAACGCCACTTTCTCCAATGCCACCGGCGTGCAGTGGTCCGTTATCAGCGGCGGGGGAACTTTTGCAAACCCGGCCGCTGCGGCCACTCAATACAATGTCGTGTCTGCCGATACCTCTGCCGGGTCCGTTACCCTGCAGGCCGCCGTTACAGGACAGAACCCCGCCTGCGCTGCGGCAACCAGCAACATGACCGTTACCTTTACCAGAATACCGACCGTCAGTGCAGGACCTCCCATCGTTGTCTGTACCGATACCGCTACAATACCCTTAAACGGAAATGTCAGCATCGCCAAAGGCGGTACATGGTCAACTTCCGGAAGCGGTTTCTTTGCACCTTCCAAAACCACCCTGAACAGTATATATATACCTTCTGCCGCGGATCGATTAGCCGGAACCGTTACCTTAAAACTCACAACAACCGGGAACGGTACCTGCAATGCCTACAGCAGCACGGCCGGCATTACCTTTAACCCCAGACCAACCCTGAGCACAACACCTTCCAGCGATACCATCTGTGCCAGTAAAGTGGTCGTAAATACCGTAACGGTAAATGCTACTGCAACAAATACCGGATCCATTAAATGGATCACAACAGGAACCGGAACCTTTTCAAACCCAACGGCATCCCCTTCGGTGTATACCCCTTCCCTGTCGGATATTAACAACGGCGGGGTGATCCTGTATGCCACTACAGTCGGATCGGCTCCCTGCAGGGAAATACAGTCCTATATGTCCATCACCATCCTGAACTCTCCCCAGGCTATTGTTAATGCAGGGATGGATCAGACGGCCTGCGCCGATGAAGTATTCTTCCCTTTGAACGGAACCATCAGCGGGGTGGCTACCGGTGGCTTCTGGACAAGCTCCAGCGGCCTTGGACAGTTCTACCCCGACAATACCGATCTGACACCGGTATTTGTGCCGGATCCTTCCGATGTGACCGCCGGCGGACTTACCTTGTTCCTGACCAGTACCGGTAACGGGATCTGCGGGCCGAGCACCGGCCATATGAGATTAACCATTACTCCCGCACCGACCGTTAAAGCAGGAACGACCCCCGCAAGCACCGTTTCATACTGCAGCGATACCGCATTTGTCCAATTGACGCCGACTATAACAGGGGCCACCGGAGGGGTATGGGCCACCTCGGGAACCGGCTATTTCTCCCCGAGCACCGCTACCTTAAACGCCGTCTATGTACCTTCGGCGGCCGACAGGAAAAGCGGACTGGTGGGACTCACCATTACCACTACCGGAAACGGTACCTGTAACTCCTACTCGGATTATGTGAATATTAAATTAACACCTTCCCCGACCGTTAACATCGGCCCGGATCAGACCGTATGTGCCGATGCTTCTGTCAATTTACAGGCTGTCATAACGGTAGCTTCCGGGGTAAACTGGACAAGCTCGGGAACAGGAATCTTCACAAATCCTGCAAACAGCACAAGCTCCGATTATATATTCTCCGATGCGGATACTACCAACAAAGTACTCAACATCTTTGCTGCAACCGTTAACCAGGGTACCTGCAAGCCTGCCTATGATACCTTAAAGGTGACCATACAGCCTGTGCCTGTTATACTCCCTGCTTCAGCCTCAGAAAACATCTGTGCCGATACAGCTTCCATTACCGTCCGTGCAGGGGTTGCCAATGCAGCCGGCATCAGCTGGTCCACAAACGGAAGCGGTACTTTTACGCCAAACGGCACATCTAATCCCATGACATACAAACTATCAGCTGCCGATAAGTCAAAGGCTGCCATTACCCTGTATGCCACCTCCACCAATTCAGGGGTATGCACCGCCGTAAAAGACAGCACCGTACTTAATATTGCTCCCGTACCGGTTGTATCAGCAGGCAGTCCTGTCATCTGTGATACCGTGAAAGGGGCAACACTGAACGGATCCGTGCTCCATGCACTGGGAGGCGTATGGTCGACCTCTTCGGGTAAGGGGGTATTTGCTGTCAACAATAATACCCTGAATGCTGTATTCATCCCGAATGCTTCAGATATTGCGGCCGGTAAAGTAAACCTTATCCTGACTTCAACCGGAAACGGAACCTGTAAACCGGTCAGTGCTTCGACAACACTTCTGATCCTGCCACTGCCTATAGCCAATGCCGGATCCGATCAGTTTGTCTGTATGAACAGCAATGCAACCGTTCAGACCCAAAGCATACAGACCGGTATAAATTATTCCTGGATCAATAAAGCAGGTACAACAGTGGCTCCTGCCAACAGCACTGAATATACCTTTGCGGTACCCGCATCCACCTATATGGTCTTAAAAGCAGTTGATAACAGGGGCTGTACAAATACCGATACCGTTAACATCAATACCTTTACACTGCCCACCTTAACACCTACGCCGAACCCCGCATGCGTGCAGCAGAACCTGATGATTCAGGCCAACCCGGGAATCATTCCACCGCCTGTTCCGGGAATCTATCAGTGGTTTGACAACGGCACCATTATGACCGGTAAAAACAAGGCATTCCTGATTGTCTCCGATACCGGTACCTATAAAATCGAATACTCCTACGGTAACTGCGCGGTGAGTGCACAGACAACGGTCAGACCCGTGCCAGCAGTTACTGCTTCCGATATCACGGCCTGCGGCAAAGGTATTCTTACGGCCAGTGTCAGCAATCCTGCCAATGCGGCTATTGCCTGGTCGCTCAACGGTGCGCCCGCAGGGAACACAGCAGCCATCAATATCAGTTCCATGGCTAACGATACCCTTAAATATTATGTCACAGCTACAAACCCGGTAACAAACTGTTCGGTAAAAGACAGTGCCTATGTCATCGGGTTGCCCGTGCCGGTAATGCGTGCACTGGATTCCACTTCCTGCCAGGGAGCACAGGTACATTTAACCGCTGTGCCAACTAATATCACAGGACTCAATCAGTTCCTGCAGTTAACATACAAATGGAAAAACAATACAGGGGCCGTATTCTCAACCGATTCGGTGGTCAATGTAAATGCCATCGGTAAATATGTCGGTACCATCACCATCGGCCAATGCATCGACAGTTCGGTAAACAACATAGCCTTTGCCGCATACCCCACATCCAAATTACCTGCTACGACCAAATACTGTGCGGATGATTCCCTGACAGCACCCGTAATCCTTAATCCCGGGCTGCAGCCAAATACAACCTATAAATGGTCGACAGGTGCTGTAACCGATTCCATTACCGTGAAACCACCAACCGATCAGACTTACTCGGTTACCATAACAAACAAATTCAACTGCACCATAAAAGACAGTACTCTGGTAAGAGTAATCTGCAAACCGAGAATAGATATACCTAATGCGTTCCTGCCCGGGCAGACCGGAACCCATGATTACCTGTTCAGGGCCTTTGGTAAATATGTCACAAACTACAAACTCATGGTGTTCAACAGGTGGGGCGAAGTAATCTTTATCTCCCATGAACTATCCGATGCCGATGCTTGGGACGGAACATACAAGGGAGAACCCATGCCTTCCGGGGTATATCCATGGGTACTTACATACGAAGGTTTTGATGAATACAAAGGGCCTTATAAAAAAGAAGGCAGTGTAACCATTATTTACGAAAAATAGGATAACGGCTATCGCAATAAAACAAAAGAGGCTCTTATCGGAGCCTCTTTTGTTTTATTGCGATACACATTTTTTAATTGATATATTCCCAGGCAGAATGATAACCATTATGCTTTTCTACATATTCCTGAAATTTTGAATAGAACGATGAAGAAGCTAATGTAGACGAATCTCCGATTACAATTAACTTTTTCCTTGCTCTTGTAATAGCAACGTTCATTCGGCGCAAGTCCCGAAGAAAGCCTATTTCCTGTTTACTGTTTGAACGTACTAAGCTTATAAAAATAATATCCTTTTCCTGGCCTTGAAAACCATCTACTGTTTGAACCTGTATTTGTTTAGTAAGAAGTTTTTGTTCCAATAGTTGTTCTCTGATATATTGAATCTGAAGTTTGTATGGACTGATTACGCCAATACTGGCTGATGTATGTTCATCTAGTTGAAACATCAATAATTTCAATAATAAATCAGCTTCTT
>Ga0302277_1002596_pt1 | contig 12789 bp, 13 predicted proteins | sample III_Bog_N3_1_FD_198759 | JGI IMG/M metagenome (GOLD analysis project Ga0302277, IMG submission 198759) | Peat permafrost microbial communities from Stordalen Mire near Abisko, Sweden - III_Bog_N3_1 | ecosystem: Environmental > Terrestrial > Soil > Wetlands > Peat | place: Sweden: Abisko... | reverse complement strand
CATCTAGATCGAGAATGACACATTTTTTTCGACCGATACCTAATACTGTTATGAGGGCGTCGACATAATATGGGGCAAGTGCTGACTCACGACCATAGGGATCACCTCCCAACCAATCTGCAAGGGGAGATATATCAGGAAAAATGCCGTGAACAGCTTCCTTTTCATGTGCCGGGCGTTGAAGTAGCCAACCGGGAGAGCCAAAGTGTGTATAACTAAAAAGCCCATCATCAACCATACGACTGGCGCCAATGTTCGACAGAGCCATCGCGACGTCAACAATATAAACGTCCTGCATTTTTGCAGTTAATTCAGCCAGGTCAACATTAGCGCGACGGAAACGTGTGCGATGGCCATATAGACCTCTTTCGGCCATTCCTAAAGGTTGGACTGTAGGCTCGGGTAGATTGTCGATTAATATTGGAGCCTTGGTTTGTTCGCGGATTCGTTTTAAAAAATCTTCAGCTTCTTTGATGTAAATGTCATGAGGCTCTTGTCCTGGTAAGGGAGTTTCCGCAATTGTAAAGCGTGCTCGCAGTGCTCCAACGAAAATAATGTCGTGTTTATGTTCGCTCGCGTAGCGAATGTCGTCGGGAAACGTTGCGGATATGCGTAGATCAATGCCCCGACGAGCGGCCTCTTGCCGAAAGAAATCAGCTTCCATTTGTATGTCGCAATCACCAAATAAAATGACATCGATGCGTCGTGCGGACGTGCCAAAATCAGCTACGCCATAGGCAGCGTTTACTGACCAGTAGGGAGATGTTCCTTCTTTTAATTTGCGGCGGTAATTTTCTAATAATTCAGACGGGTCGCGTCCGTGTGTATGTGAAAGCCTTTCACTGATTTCGGAAAGCTCTTCTTCTGGGGATTTATCCGTTAAAATTTGTCGCTTTACTAGACCTAAAATAGCATCCTGGATAGCTGCAAACGAAAAAGGTATGACCTCTGTTAGGGGGCCGCAATCTTCTGGAACGCGTCTTGGTTCCGAGAAGAAATCGAGAAGTGTGTTGACATCGCGATCCGCAGGCAAGCGTATATGCGTGATTGCATGGATTATTAGAAAACGATCCTTGCCAACAACGAGTTGGTGAATAAAGCGAGAACGGCGTAACATCATACTGTACTTATTGCTTTCTCGAGTAAGTATCTAACCATGTCTTTCTTCTGAGAATAGAAGAATTGAGAGAAGAGTATCTGCTATATGCGAAAGTTTATAATATAAAAACCTTGAAACAAGATGCCTGTCATTTCGTGCACGTGTCGAATGACTCTCTAACCGCTTCAAATGAAAGTCATATTATATATATTCTTGCAATTTTCTATATTCGAAAATTGATTCTGGCTAGCTATTAATAATCTGACCACAACAAATTAATGTCGTAAAAGAACGGTAAGGAAGTTGTCTATATAGGTAATTACCCTAATCGGTAAAATGAACAGGCCCCATAATGGTCTGGAAGGTATTCGCCTTAAGGGCGTGTATTACTTTTTCACTTTATATGGATTCTGCATTTTTCTGGATTTTTAAGGGTGGTCTTTAAATGTATTATAAATAGTTGATTTTATTATATAAATGGCGGATGGGGTGAGATTCGAACTCACGGAGAACTTGCGCCCTCGCCGGTTTTCAAGACCGGTTCCTTAAACCACTCGGACACCCATCCATTGCCTAATAAATCAAATACTTAAGACCTCTTTGCAAGAGCAAAAATCAGCACTGCTCCCCAAACTGCTCCCCAAATACTTTTGCTTATTGTGGGGGACAAAAAAAGCTTGAGCTTTATAGCAGAGTCAAAAGCGATGTCGAGTTACAATATAATACTACTTTAACATTCATATAAGCAGCCTTCTAAAGGTCGAAATGAAACTTTTTCTGAATTATTCAGTTTCATTTGTATCAAGAATCCGAGCAATATCCATAAGAGATGAGACTACAGAAGCAATTAGCCAAAATCCTTGTTTGAGTGGGGTCATATCCAATTTCACACGAGCCATCTCATATGCTCTTTTCATTTCAGCGGGAGGAAGATGGCTGTCGGCGAGGCGTAACTCATATATACCAGCAAGGGGAGTGATGACCTTTCGTGCTGCTTCAGGGGAAATAATGGTTGCAAGGTACTTTTCTAAAGATTTGATAGAACCCCACTTTTCCCCCTTGGGTGGGGGTAATATTTTTTGTAGTGCATCGGTATCAATCCTGTCAGCCGTGAGACGAATGATATCTTTTGCTAACGCAAGCAAACCTTTTGACTCTAATGCGCGGAACCTTTGAATAGAACGTAATAGCTCAGGAGTTATTATGTGAGGACGAAAGAGAGGAGTGCCTATCTTCGCCTTGAATAGATTATCTAGTCCGTCTAAAATTTCAGGTAATGCTTTTTCAGGAGCAAAAGTTTTTGCGACTTTCGTTTCCATTTGAGCGGAAAGGAGTTCACGCGAGACTTTGCCTTCGGGGGTGATGTTATGGGCAGCCCATATTCTCTGTTGCCATGAAGGAAGACGTGCAACATCGGGAGCAAAGACCGTAATGAGGTCGGAGCCGTTAATGCCAAAATGGACACTGCAACCTCTTGAAGCACTTACCCCGCCTGTTTCTTGCGTATACCATTCTAAAGCTCCTCCTCGGCGTTTAATTAGTGCAAAGATTACTTCGGGTTTAAACCACAGCCATCTGGGTTCTTCGTCGTTTGTCAGTTGTTTGCTTGGCAATTGTAAGCCTGATGCATCAACGATATATTGAATATTGATGGGCACATCGTCATCTCTCACGCGTATGCTATTAGGCGCCGGTTCGATAATTTCGTTGTGCCAGAACTCGCCAAGAATTCGAGGGACTTTATGGCTAGTAGCGTTACCAGAACGCTTTTCAACTTTAACATTTGAATCATTTTCTCTTCCGGGTAATGGCACATCATCTTCAGGATCTATGTCAGTTCTACTAATGTTGAGAATTACATAGCTACCGTCGGCCCAAGCGCCTCCCGCGTTAATCTGAAGTATCCGAGCTTCAAATTCACTATCAGCAGTTTTTTCCTTTAACGTACCATCATGCCAATCGATATGTTTCGCATCTTCTACTATCGCACCACGCGAATGAAAGGCTACGATTCGCAAAATCATGCTTCTTGCTGCCAAGTAATCACGTAAAAATTCATTTTTAATTTCAAGAGAAATTGGATGGCCATCTTCATCGCGCACTAATCGGGCAACAAGGGTATAGTCTTCTTCAGGCCGCACCCATTGATCGCGTTCGCGCATCAGCCCTAATGCTATCACGATGTCTTGATTTAAATGCCACTCCGTCGGCTCGTTATCAAAAGTTTGAACCAAAACAAGCTGTATCCCTAATGGTTCCCCAGGACGATTTTCGTATGCTTCAGCTGTTTTATAGAACTCATCATGTGCCCAAACACCTTGCGTGTGTGAAAGACCTATATCATTCCACCCAAGTTTTATTGCATCATCACGGCGACTGATTGGAAGGGCAAGGCTTCCTGCACCAGAGAATTCATCTTTATAGCCAACAAAGCCATATTTGCCGAGGCTTTCGATTTTATGAGCAAGGCGCAATGGAACCCAAACGGATTCGGCGAATTTCTTTCGCCGAACATCACGCATTTCAAACCATTCTTGGTTGATGTTTTGTGAACTGGTCATAGAAGGCCCCAAATTAAATTAGCTTTATATTGCACAGTTTCATACCGAGCGGATCGATTAATTAACCAAATTATTAATTTTATCATTATTTTCAATACGTTATCATTGTAAAGAAAAATGCCGACAGAATTATCTTTTATAGTCAATTTGTTTTAGATTTGTGTTTGTTTATTTTCATAACAACAAAAATTGAAGATATTGGGGCCATCAATGAGTGAAAATGTGCAAGCTGAAAACAGTGAAGAGATTAAACCTAATGATGAATCGCCAGGTGCACAGTCCACAGATGAGCTGGATGGCCAGTTAGCAAAACTTAGAGATGCAATTGCGTCTGCAACCAAATTAAATCAAGATTTAGAAAATCTTAAAAATTCAAAGTCCGAAATTGAGGGCAGGCTTAAGAAACTCAAAGAAGATAGTGAGAGTGTTGCCTCATCAAAAGTTGAGATTGAAACAATAAAAGCTGAAATCAAAGCTCAGCAAGGTTCCATAAGTTCTGATATTGCTGCTGTCGCTGAACTAAAAGCACATGTCGAAGGTTTAAAGAAGGAATCTGAAAATAAATCGAAGCAGCTTTCTGTTGAGCACGAAAATGTAAAAAAGAAAATTGATGCGCTAAATGGCGAACAGGAAAAACTACAAAATATTCTTGATAAACTCAAAGAGATGAGGAGTGCCGCAGAAGCAGATAAAGCTTCTGTACAGACAGATATCCAGACTATAGGTCAGGTTAAAGCACAGCTTGAAGAATTAAAAGGGCAAGCGCAGAATGCGAATAATGAATTAATCAGTCAGCAAAACAATTTGAGTGGTAATATTTCTGGGATTACTGGCATTCACGAACAGGCTAAGCAGCAGTATGCTGACTTATTTGAAGATCAAAAAGATGAAGCTGGTAGCGTCATTAAAAAATCCACTAAAACACAGATTCAGGAATTTTTTGCTGAGATAAAAACTCGATTGGATGAAACAAATACAGACCGCGAAGATACAAAACAACAATTGGATGAGCTAAGAGCTAAAAGTAAAACAGATTCTGATGAATTAAAGAACAAGTCTCAGAATGATATTCAAACGCTTGTTACCAATACAAAAAACGAATTTTTACACCTTAAGGAAACCTTAGAAGCCGATATACGCTCTCTCTTGCCAGACGCAGGCGCTGCCGGTCTAGCTTCAACCTATTTTGAAGCAAAGTCGAAGTACGCCCCGACTCCTTTTGAGGGAAAATTGGGCAGTAAAAGCACATGGAAAGATGTCGCTTGGCATCACGCTAAAAGTGCTGCTGTAGGGGTTATTTTTTACGCAATGTTCATAGTGCCTTTGGCATTCATCGTATATTATTTTTATGACCTGATGGATTATCTTAAGAAGAACCCACAAGACCCTGGCAAAGGGTTCGACCATGAATTATGGATGTTTAGGGCGCTTCTGACTTTACCATTGGCGACAATAAGTTACTTCGGTTGGTCGTCTATACGACTATACCGGCGCTTATATGAGGAATACAATCATAAGCAGCGCGTGATGCAGTTGTATTATAGTTTTAAGGATGAAATTAAAGAGAGCGGAGATGATGAGCAAAAGAAAGCGCTTCTGACTATTATGTTAGCTACAGTTAGTAACAAGCCATCCCTGACCATGAATCGATATGATCGAAGCATTGAAGAGATGTTTCCCAGTTTGAATATAGCGGCTTGGTTATCTGGCCTTATCAAAGGAAAGAAAGAATAAATAAATCAGTTTTATTAACCTGCTAACTAAGACAGGGGACCGAAGAGGAAATTATATGAAACGCGAGTTAGCGTGACTTTATTAATGCATTTTATCGCAATCTTTTCATCACGTATAGGATATCCAAAGAGGGCCAGATTCTGAACGGTAATTGCCTCTTCATGTTGTTGAAATTGAGGAATTCGCCGATTTGAAATTCCATATACTACTGCTTGGCAGGGCATTCCTCCATGTCGTGCCATACTGAAGTAAGATGGATAGATTATACCATCAAAACCCGCAGTTCGTGCTGCTATGCTAATTTCACGTGTTATTTCATATGAATGGCTGCTTGCCATAAAGAGCATATGTACAGCTAGATCCAAACTCTCGAATTCTGTCACATGTCGATCTTCCTTCAGGAGGGCGGCCAAATTTATTAGGCGCAGTGATTTTGTAGGAATCAACGTAGCTACGTATAGCTCATCTTCGACTGTCACACGGCATTCATGCACACAAACCTCTAAATCTGGTGATGCATAAAGAATGGGTAGATCTGTGGTGTCCAACCGCCCCTTTCCTAAAAATGCTTTAGGTGGGCTATCATACTGGCTATAATCATGTGGCGCACTTGGTGCTTTGCGCACCCTATAAAAAGGAGCTTCATTTGCAGTAAGAATTACAGTTGGGTACTCACGAAGAATTCGATCAATAACTTGAGGACGGCTATTAGAGTTTTGAAGAGCCTCTAGTGGCGTGATCTGTCCATACATCCAAGCTCTAGGACCGTAATAAAAGAAGCCAACGCCCAAAATTCTTTCGAAAATCTTTACATCCCTCTCAAGAGAGGGGGTCATCTTGATAGATGTCTTTTGGTGAGTATTATAAATAATTCTAGGTGCCGCACCATAATTATAACGACGTAAAGAACCCCATGTAAAGAACCTGTAAACAAGCTCGTCTAACATGTCTTTCGTCAACATTTTGCTGGATTTGGAGCCACAATTTGGACAAGTATGTGCTATGTTGGAACCAATTTTTTCTGCATCTAGTTGGAGTCCTTGGTCACAAAAGCAATTCGGACAAGCAACCGCGATTTGATCATTTTCACTATCTTTCTCTTTGCTTGTGTTGTCGCTCATGTCTGGCCTCCTTTGATATGTTTGGGGGAAGGCTAAAATATCGCATTGTTTCGATATGGCTAGCCAAGCTGTGGACCTCGATTGAGCGTTCCTTTAATAGCAGACCGATAAGCGGTATCGAGTTTGCTAGCTGCCTCATTTTGCATTGTGGCAGTAGCATGAGAATATAGGTCAAGGGTAGTCGTTATTGTACTATGGCCTAAACGTTCTTGAGCAATTTTAGGGTGAATACCAGATGATAACATTTGTGTTGCATGTGAGTGTCGCAAATCATGAAATCTAACTTTCGGTAAGGAAGGTATTTTGTTTATTGCCTCTACAAACTCGTGAGTTAGAGTTACAGGATTAAGTGGTTCACCATTACGTTTGCCGCAAACTAAATCGTTATCTGTTGGATTTATCTTGCGTGATGATAATTCCGAGAATTGAACTTCTTTCCATGTGCGTAGTTCCTGTACGGCATAGGCAGGCAATACTATGGCTCTGGTTTTTTCTGTCTTTGGAGATTTAAAGCGGAGTCCTTTTTTGGTTTTCTCTAAGCTTTCAACGACCCGAACTGTGGCTTCTTCAAAAATAACATTTTTCCAACGCAATGCCAATATTTCTCCGCGTCTCATTCCTGTGGTTAGGGCTAACAACACAGACCAGTATAAACGGGTGCCACGTAACTCTTCTAAAAGAATTGCTGATTGCTCAATGGTTAGGACGGTAATTGCCGCTTTTTTGGCTTTAGGAGGTATGATTGCATCAGCAGGATTGCGCCCAATTAATTGTAATTGAACTGCATGTTTGAGTGCAGATTTGAGTATGCGATGTAAATGAACTCTAGTTCGAGGAGACAAGCCTCCTTTCTTACTGTCCTTCCGACCAGAAATTTCCCATGTGTTATAAGCTTTCTGAATGGCAGTTGGCATAAGTTTGGTAAGAGGAAAATGGCCAAGAGCAGGAATAAGAAAATTATTTACTAAATCTGCATATCTTTCATGTGTTGAGGGGCTTACTTGGGAATGTACTGTTTCGATCCATTGGGAGAGAAATTCTTCCACAGTAATTTTTGTTGGGTCAACATGCTCTCCTTTGTCTACAGTATGAAGCAGACGTCGGAGTTCTTTTTCTGCGTCCTTTATGGTTCCTGCGATGGTAACGCTAAATCTCTTGCGGTGGCCCGTTAATGGATCTGTACCTAAACTGTAACGAATTTGAAAGCGTCCATCTGAGCGTCGAGATATAGTCCCATTGCGCCGCATGCAGCCCTCCAAGAAAATAAATTATGCAATTATTTTGATAAAATGGCGTATTGATAGGAGCTTAAGTGTGCTGCTTCATTACCGGCGCATGGCAAATCGCTTCAAACCAACGTTCGGCTTCATCGTGAGTTATAAGCGTTGTTCTTCCCCGCTTTATTATATGCAAGCGATTAGCTGCTACTTCGCGATAAAAGCTAGCTTTTGAAATGATGTAACGTTGGCAGAATTCAGACACGCGGTATGCTCTGGCTTCTTCGTCCATGATAAATTTCCTTAGTTATTTATGTGTTGTTAAAATAAAAATGCCCCTTTAGCTGGGGTATTAAGAGAATAGTGTTGCTATGATATTAGACGCGTTGGTGCTTAGCAGTCATAGGAATACCAACCTGATGCATAGGGAGCATAATGCTTGGCGCTTTAAGCAAAAACAAATGTAATGGTTTTTCTCTATGTCGCCATACCATGAGATTAGAAAATCCGGCCTGTTCAGCGCATGATAGAAAATAGTCATCAGTATATTTAAATGAGTTTTTGAGGTGGAATCTGTCACCCTTCTTTATGTCAATTACACCTTTAAACTCTAGAGAATTTATAGTGACAGACATATCTTTAGTCGCAATTGCCGTGTGGCCCAACTGGCTACTCTCTTTTATCCAGATTGGGTCATAGGTCATGTATGTAGGGTCAAGACCCGTCATTGGTAGTTCATGTGCCATTCTATCAAAGGTATTGATCTCAAATAATCCGTTCTCTTTATACATAGCTTTGTTTTCAAACTCACTTTGGTTGGCATCTGATGATAGAAGAAGCCAGCCTCCACCTACGATCTTAGCAAGATTTCTGAGACTTTTAACAAGTGCTTGTGTTGGCTTCTTTGTCGATAAAGGAGCTTCTATGTTCGCAATGGTAATGCCACCTAAAAAGCCTAATGCAGGTGCATTCGTTGCTGGCTCTACGTCATCTGAAAAGAAATTCTCAACGGATGGCCGAATTTCCGTTTCTGGCAATACACTTTGTATTACTTCACCCGCATCGCTACAGAATTTGAGACTTGTATCAATTGGTACGTATGTTTCGCTATATAGGGCTTGAGCAATTAACAACGATTTTGTTCTTACTGCTTGTAAAGTACCTGTCCCCAAATCAACTAAGGATGTACCTTGCTTGATATAATGACTTAATTCGGATGCCGCTATATCAATAAGAGATTTTTCACATCTTAAAACATAATAGTTCGGACAATCTTTTTCATATCGCTGCCAACCTAGAGCACCAGACATAGGAAAATCTCCACGCATGGCGGTATGATGTGCATATTGATGCGCCCCCATATGTGATGTCCGTCTATGTTGAAGGAGGGCAATACTATCTATGAGAAATTGTCTATCATAGCTCATCATGATTTGGTCCCTTTAATCTTGGGAACTTTTGCTCTAGAGAAGTCCTCTTTAAATTGTTTTCTATACGCTGAAGAAAAGGCTGCGGAGGTGATTAAGACCACATGAGGAGGGTCTTCTGACTGAAATGATATAAGTGCAAGATGGTCACCAAATACATAAAAAGCTGTTGGACTAAAGCTTGCGGGGTCTTGCCATCGATATTCAGCATAATTGCTAGCCACAAAGTTCTTATCACCTTCACGGATAAGTATAAGCGCATTAATATCGCCGCGCTCCTTCATCAGCTTCGTTACCTTTGCAACATATTCATCTTGGTTCTTTTGGTATTTTGCAAATAAAGCTTCATCTACGCCGCTAATACATACTTCACCACCATGTAGAGATAAGTGGCTGTATACGGTTTCATAAAATTGAGCAAAGCCAGTAATTCCTCTGAATGTCTGTACGCCTTCAGTACGGCGCTTCACGCCATCATTCTCAGTAAATTCTATTCCTTCTTCATACAACGCACGTGTAATGCTTTTAATTGTGGATTCACGCGGTGATGTATTACCACGCTCTATATCTTCAACTCCCTTGCGGGTGAGCTGAGCAAGCTGTGCCAATCTCTCTGATGAGATTCCCAGAATTGCTCGTGCTGCTCTTATTTGTGCGCCTGAAGTCATAATAGGTTCCATAATGAGTACTTATATTTAACATAAAGATTTACTTTCATAAGTCAAGCCGAAATCGTAATACCTATAATTGGTATGTTATTATTATAATTAAACAAAGAAATTCGCGGTCTTGGCAAAAAATTTTCTTATAGATGACTTTCCTATGACCATTTAGGTTACATAATGGGTATTTAAAGTACCCATGATGTTGCAAATAGCCAAATATATGGTATTGTCCGGCACAATCAAAACCGAATAACGGTAAGAGATAAAAAGAAGACGATTTTTAGGTGGATTTATATTGGAGATATTAAAATGCTCGATTTCAATAAATATATGACTCGCTATGGCGAAATTGGTGTTCAAGACATTATTGAACGTCTTGAACGCACCGAGGGTGTTAAATCCAAGATTGGTACTTCTTTAGAAGATCGCTGGAATTGCCTCATGCAGATTGATTATTCCCAACAGCGTTTAGCCGCGTGAGGATATCAATCATGAATTACGTTACTTACAAAGAGCTAAGTGCTGTGTACGGCAAAAGAGCTTATGAAGCCCTTTTACTGCTTGAACGCTCTGCTGAAATTAAAAGAGATGATATTGTTTCAGTGGATTGTGAAAAACGTCTGCGCTGTGCACTCGATGCCATGCGCGAAACAGAACAAGCAGCATAAAAGGAACGCACTATGTCCTCAATTAGCGCACAACAAATTAGGGCTGCCCGAGCATGGATGAACTGGACACGGGACACCTTAGCCGAAGAATCTGGTATATCCAAAGCGACCATCCGTAATCTTGAAGAAGGCAAAGTCTCTTATCGTAGTGCTGATACCGTTCGGCTCGTCTTTGAAAACAAAGGTTTTAAGTTTCATGGCAAGGAAGGCCTTAGTCAACAATCAACGGATGAGAAAACCTATAAAGGACCTGAAGGGTGTAATGATTTTTATGATGATTTGTTAAAAACCATAAGGAAACACGATAGTAATGTGGGCGCCATCTTCACAAGCTATGAACAATTCAGCCGTTGTTTAGATACAGCTAATCCCACTGGCCATGATCGGTTGGAAGAACTAGCAAAATTTACCAAAGTGCAATGTCTACTCGCTGATGTGAGCCAGTCACCTCCGGCTTTGGATTCGTTTGAGTTCAGAGCAACACAACAACATCCGCTTTATCCTTTGGGGCAATTTATCTATGGCAATAAAATGGCTTTGATTATCCCTGTTGGTAAAGAGTTCGTCTATCAGGTGATGAAAGGCATAGAAACAGTCCAAGCAAGTTGGAAGGTATTTCAGCCCCATTGGGACAAAGCCTTTCCGGTACACACTTTGGGGACCAGATAAATAACATATCTGAAAAGGATGAAGTCCTAAGACTTATCCAAAAAGCACAAAATGGTTAGCCTAAAGAGATAAGAATACTTATCGTTTATGTCCATCAAATAAGGACATTTAGCCACATTGGATAAACAAGAGGCTATTATGACGAACCCAAAGATTAGCGTTTCTGCTCCTCACAAGATCATGTCTGATTTGCAAGGGGCATCAGAAACTCTTTCCAGTTTACAATCGGGTGTGATCTTGCCCGCTCAACTAAGGGCAGCAAGAGGACTTCTTGACTGGACGCGTACCGAATGTGGCCAAGCTGCAAATGTATCACCAGAAACTATTAAAAATATCGAACATGATAGCTTTATTCCTCAGCAAGCAACCTCTGACAATATTTTGCGAGCCCTTGTAGCGCATGGGGTCGAATGTCTTAGTTTTATTAATTTTCGCCTTCTGACACTTTTGGGCAATGAACTAAGCCGAGTGGTCAATATTTCTGGGGCGGTGTTCGTGACACCAGCCAAAGGCAGTTATTTATGATAGCTGCCCATAAAACCATGTCCAACAATGACGATGATACCGATGTCCCTGAACGCATGGCGGAAGCTATTGTTCAAATCATTCAATTGCGTGGCAAATGCAGTGTTCTTGATTTGAAAACTAAAGGCTTTTCACTAGATGAGATTGCTCGTTACTGGCCTGAAGCATCCGAAATTGCCGAAGAAATAACCAAGAGCCAATTACCATGCCTACCCAAGAACTAAAGAAACATCACATGTTGGTACTTGATCTGGTTACGAGCGACGAAACCAAGAAATTTGCTCCAGCTACATCGATGGCCTTGGCCATTATTGAAGCCACCTTAGAGCGAGGCAAATGCCAAACCGAAGACCTATATCGCAAAGGATTTGCGCCTGACGAAGTAGCGTTGCACGAACCCATGGCTCAATTACTTGCCACGGTCGAGATGCAATTCATGAATGATAATCAAACAAGCCTTAAGTCTATCATTAAAAGGAGAAGTATTGTGCCAAAAAACATAAAACAGCAGAACCAAATCAAAAAACCAAGAAGTCTTTATTCCATCCATCCTTGGGAATGTCGTCATAATAAGGATAATTTTGAAATTATCGCTTATGTGGAAGCAAGCAGCAAATGGGAAACGGTTGCAACCATTCATCCTACGGCCGGTGCTAGTGCCGAAACGATGGCAAGCTTTATTTGTCACTTGGTAAATGAAAATCAGAAGAATGCAAGCCTTCTACATGATGCAATGCAAGCTTTAGAAGCTTGCATGGAAGAGGCAGACCTTACTTTTACATCAGAACAAGCTGCAGATTCTGTCGTGAGACGGATAAAGAGCAGAATACCATAAACAATTTTGTTACGGGTTTTGCTTCAGATTTGACTGATCTTTTTCTGCCAGTACAGACAAACAACACTCCATCTCTTTGTTAGCTTGGGTTAGAATCAACTCTGCAAGTTTGATGATGCTGTTAAGTTCATCGTTAAAATTGGCATTAAGTCCACTTCTATTAATCAGTGCATAAGTAGAATCATAATTTGATTGACAGGTGTTGGCGGGTGTGATTCGCTGGGGTTATGACAAAAGATGACGCCCGCAGATTGGATCACACGACACT
>Ga0302277_1002589_pt1 | contig 12810 bp, 16 predicted proteins | sample III_Bog_N3_1_FD_198759 | JGI IMG/M metagenome (GOLD analysis project Ga0302277, IMG submission 198759) | Peat permafrost microbial communities from Stordalen Mire near Abisko, Sweden - III_Bog_N3_1 | ecosystem: Environmental > Terrestrial > Soil > Wetlands > Peat | place: Sweden: Abisko... | reverse complement strand
CGTAGGATTTCCGGCTATGCGCCGCGCCGCGCAAAGGGTTGCGTTGAAAAGCGTTGATAATTTCAACGCGATTCAACAGGTTTCAACTCAGCGATTCAACGCCTTTCAACCATCAAAAAGGCCACCGCCTTTAACTCGTCCACTTTCCAGCGTAATCCCCCCGCTGCTCGCTAACGCTGTCCTCACGGGCTGGCCTAAATTGTCAGTGTATGAATTCGGCAACCAAAAATGGGCGGCAGGGAGGCGGACGTGCTTATCGCAGCCGCCTCGAATTGTTCGTGGAATTCATCCGCGAACAACGCCAGCGGCGCAGAACGTGGCAGGAAATCGCCGCATTGCTCCGCACCGAGAAGGGTTGCGCCATCACGTTTCAAGGATTGCACCAGTTTTACCGGCGCTATGTGAAACGCCAGACCCGGCCCCATTGGGAGGATAAACCGGTTTTGTCCACACCCGCCCGCCCGCACCTCGCGGCCAGTCGGCCTGAACCAAGCCAGCCAATACTGGCCGCGATCCCAGCGGCGCGTCCATTCCGGCAGCCGAATCCCGAAAACATTAACCTCAACGACCCCACAAATATATGAATACAACAAGACGCATCCATCTGAATCCGCAATCCAAGGGCAATCTTGGTAAGAGTTTTGAAGCCGAATTTCGCACGGCATGGCTTGACAAGCTGGGCCTCCCGTGGAATGGCTCCGATCTCGACGACCGGCATCACACATTCGCCAGCCGCCACCCGCAGGCCGTCCGCTCCTATCAGCTTGGCAACGAGCAGGAAAGCAAAACGGCGTTGTTAAGCCTGTTCCGGCGGGTGTTAAAAGACACCACGCCCGTTCACATCATTGACACGCGGGCGCAGGCCGACGCGCTCATTCTTGGCGCATTGGAGGAATTGCAGGTGCTGGACGTTTGCGCCGAGCAAGGCGTCCGGCTCACTTTCTTTCTGTTCCCCACCGACGACACCGAGAGCATGACCAATGTGGGCCGGTTGTTCCTCTATGCGGGCGACCGCGTGGATTATGTCATTGTCCACAATCCCGCCAAGGCCAGGGGCGACCTGTTCAAAGGTTCGCAACTGGAAAAACAGTTGACGGAGTTCGGGGCCAAATCGGTGGCCCTGCCGTCCGTCACGCCGACCACCCTGCTGGCCGTCGAAAAGGCCGAGGCGCTTGCCAAGCGCGGCTTGAGTTTCGCCGAATTGTCGCGCATCGAAGCCGGTCACTTGGAACGGTTGTTGGCCGGGGAAATCCAGTGGGCCATGCAGAAAATGTTCCGGCAATACGAGGCACTGGCGGATTTGCTACTGCCCACCGAACTGGTTCCAAAAGAAAAGCCCGCCGCCAAACATGAGAAACCCAAGGCCGAACCCCAACCGCAGTTGAACTTTGAGGAATGACCTATGGACGACACCAGTTTCGATCTATTGTGCAAAGGGTTGTCCGCCGGGGAGGCCCGGCTGTTTCGGAAAATGCTCAAGGAGTGGTGCGCCGGGGATGAAGATTCATTCCCGGTGCAACTGGCCTTGCTCACCAGGGCGCAGTGGCGCGCGGCGGCGGAAATGCCCCTGACACTGCAAAGGATCATCGCCGCGTTTGAGGCAAAGCTTGCCGACCATCAAAGGCAAATGGCGGCCTTGGCGAAAGGTTTGGCCGATGCCGGCGACGATAAAATCAAGGCGTTTGAACAAACCGTCGCCGTTCACACGGAGGCAATGGAGGCGGTTGCGGCCAAGAGTGGCGAGCACCTGGGGGAAACGGAAAAATATGCCCGCGAAATCCGGAAACAAATGGAATACGGCCTGCATGAATCCGGCAGAATTACGAAAGCCTTCATTGAGGAACGCGACCGGCTCGAAGAAGCACGGCGCGCTTATGAAAGAACCATGGAATGGCGGGAGGTGTTCCAGTTCCTCATGGCGTTTGTTCTCGCCGCCGTCGTCGGGGTCGTCTTCGGGTGGTACTATTTCGGCCATCCTCATTGAAAAGTCTGGTTTCCATTCAGTCTGGCATCTCCATGATTCTTGCCTCCCATGCCAGCGCGGTCGTTCTGGTTGGCACAGTGAAGCCCCGCCCGCCCACTTTTTGCATAATTGAACCTCCGCGCATTTGCCTTTTCTACGTGCGCCAGAGGATTTAGCATCGCTCCATAATGAAGACCGAGTCCCCGCAACCGCAGTTCGGCCCGTTTGCCGACACCGAGGTTAGCATTTATTGCGACGAGAGCCGCCATGAAGGCCAAGCCAGCCAGCCATACATGGTCATCGGCGGCTTGTGGCTGCCACGCGAAAAACGCGCGGAAATTCTGGCCGGTTTTCGTGAGATTCAAGCCCGCGATGGCATCACTGGCGAATTGAAATGGGGCAAGGTTAGCCGCGCCAAACTTGCGGGTTATCAGGCCATCGTGGATTTCATCGCCACCCGGCCCGACCTTCACTTTCGCTGCATCGTGGTGGATAAGTCCAAGGCGGATAGCGACAAATATTTTAAGAATGACCGACAATTCGGATTTTGGGTGTTCTATTGGCATTGCTTGAAACAGTGGATGGGCAATGCCAACACCTACTTTGTCTCGATTGACTTCAAGCCCGAAAGCCTGCATTCAGGCCCGCGCCGTTTGCGGCAGGTGTTGGAGGACGAGTGCATCAAACGAGCCTGGCTCAAATCGTTGGAGTGCGTAGACTCCCGGCAAAACCCGTTCTGCCAAATGGCCGATGTTCTCATTGGCGCTGTCGGTTACGAACAAAACGGATTCTCCGGCAGTCCGGCCAAGCAACAACTGGCCGCACACATCGCGGCGCAATTCAACAGGCCCGATTTGAAAGGAACGGATTCTCCTGACCGACACCACTTTAACATTTGGCGCATCTGGTCGTGAGTGAAACCAATCCATCACCAGCCCCCGAATCTACGCCGAAACCGGAAACGACTCCCGCACCGCCACCGCCGGTGGATTTGAATACCTTGCTGCTTCCGGCCGACTGGACGCCGGAACACCTCGAAACCGAGGCCCGCAGAATTTATTTCGAGGACTTGGCGGCCAATCCCCCGCTGACGCCGGATTTTCCATGGCTGGAAAAGCGGACTTTAATCATCGCTGGCACCGAAGGCGGATTTCTGAAAATCTTTGGCAAGACCACCGGCTGGTCGCAATACCAACATCAGAAAACCGGGGAACTCGATCCCGAACGCCTGCGCCGTGCGCCGTGGATTCGTCCGGTGCTGGAAATGCGCGTGCCGAAGACGAAGATTTATGTGAACAGCCATTCGATGAAACCCCGGCAATTCGGGCCAAAAGCCACCCAGGAGAAGAAACGCATCTTCATCACGCTGGACAAAGGGTTGAGCTACTTCATTTCGCTGGTTTACACGGAACACGGTCTGGCGCTGGGAACGGCGTTCCGGCCCGACGGCGAATGGTTGCGCAAGATGCAGGCCAATTCCATGCGGATCAGCCCATGACCGAAAAAGGAAACCCCGCGACGTGCGCGGGGCTTGGATTCGCTGCACACTAAGGTGCAGGAGTTCCTGCTGCTGTTTCCAGTAGCATCAAAGATATAATCGTCCAATTGCACCGAATTGCAAGCCGCTTTTTTCGCTTTTTCCAGTGTGCCTTTTCACGGACAGCGGTTGCGCACAGGCTTCATGTGCCCATGCACATTCACGCCATCGCCGCCACAAGTGCGTCTCCCGTGATTTGCGGCGGCGATCCCACGCGATTGTTGCCGGTCATTTTCCGTGGTTTGTTTGGAATTTCGTTCAGTCAGGTCGTCTCCCCGGTGATTTTTGCCAGCCACGCCAACGCGGACGTTCTGATGGGCACAGTGAAGCCCCCGCCAGCCCGCGCAATCAGAAAATCGGTTCCCCCAGGGGTCGCCCCCAATTTTCCGAGTTGCCCGGTTCGCTCCGCTCCGGCTAAAAGGGACTCCCGAACTTGTGCCATCAGGCCGCGATTGGCGCAGCTTGAAAATCTAAAAAGGAGACTTCAAATGACCGATTCAACCTAAACCAAAACCGCCACTTCCAGGACGCCCAGCCACTTCGCCTACAATGTTCGCAATCGCGAAGGCGGCGACAACTACTGGATTCGCATCGGCAGCGCATGGGCACATGCCGACGGCAACGGTTTCAACATCCAGCTTGAAACCGTCCCGCTGGACGGACGCATCGCTCTCCGCGTCGCGACCGAAAAAGCGAAATAACCTGCAACCGGGGCGGCCTTCACAGCCCGCCCCTTTTCCCCACATTTTCAGGGAAAAAATCATGGCTTGCGCTGGACGCCCGGTTTTGGTTCACTTTTTCGTTCCGAAAATTTTTATGTGAACAAAACGAAAAAACAGATTTGCGGCTTCGGCTGCTGTCCAACACGAAACTCGTAATTTCAGTTTGCAGGACACGGTTCGAGGCACGCCCACATCGGGCGTGCCCGAAAGCGTTCCTGTAAGGGCATACGAGTGCCTGTGTTGGGGCGTGAGTAGGTCACGCCTCTTCGGTTTTGGACAGACGCTTTTGCGAAAATCGTAAGGACTAAATATGAAAATACGAATGATCGTTATCTCGGGTGTTCTGCTGTTGATTATTTCCAGCAGCCAGATGCTCCGCGCACAGACTGACATCCCTTTGGTGAAGTCTGAAGCAAGTTTGGATCGGTTTGATGTTGTAACCACCTTTGACGCGAGCGGCCAATCCAAGATTAATTGGAATTACTCCGCTGTTAACGGCAACTACAAACAAAATTGCCAAGGACTTGAAGGCAAAGGCGAGATTTTTGCCGCAAAATCTCTCAGTGTTCCCACAGAGGGCACCCAACCGGTGTTTATCATCAAAGGGGACTTCTTTGTTAAGCTTGATGAGGCTACCAAAATCGATGCACTGTCATCTGAAAAGGTGCAAGCTGTGGTGGACAAGGTTATTTGGAAATCGGATGATGGAAAGGCCAGAATCGTGCTTGCCCACGGGACAGCATTCATGCGGTTTACAGGACCCAAGAAAAGCAGCCCGCCCCCCCAATTCTTCGGTAATGCGGCAATCGTGACACAAACGAGCCAACCGCAATTCGATCTGGGGGATATTATAGCCCCCAATATGGACATAACCACAATAGGTTCGTCCGTTATTGGCTATGGTACAAGTTCAAAACAGACAGGCACGAACAACCAACAGACATTCATTTTACGACGAATTATTGCCGACGCAGGTGATGTAGCCGGTCAATGGAACATAAGTTCAACGCCTGCTGAAATCACAGCCAAGGGTAAATTTCGTATTCGGATTGGCGGTGGCGGTGCGTTTGATTGTGATGGGGAATGCCCACTCGATAAAAACCTCAATCCGCAAAATAACAATAGTGAATGGGACGGAAAGAAGAATGGTGCTATTCACACAATTCTTGGTAAAGTGACGATGTATGATTATGAATTTGTTTCAGATGAAAAAGCTCCGTTAACGTTTAAATTGACCAAAGACGGTTATGTTTATTTTGAAGGTAAGGGGACCGTGAAAGACCTCAACACCGGCCAGATAAACACACAGAACTAACCATGAAATTCCGTCTATTTTTTGGTCCGTCCTGCCATCGCTCGATTTTGCGATACATGGCCGTCACGCTCGCCGCGATCGTAGCATTGATTTTCACCAGCGGATGCGTTTCTAGCTCACCAACTTCTAGCCAGAGATTAGTTCCAGTCGCCGGGGGCCATGAGATTCTGGACGCAGTTACAAGCAACGACTTAGAAAGAGTCAAGGCGCTGCTGAAAGAGACGCCTGCTTTGGTTCTCAGCAGAGAAAATAGAAACGGCGCAACGCCATTACACATTGCGGCGTTGAACGGTAACAAAGACATAGTGGAATTGTTCCTGGCTTATAAAGCTGATGCGAATGCCAAGAATAATATCGGCGTAGTGCCGCTACACGTGGCTGCGGATAGAGGTCACACAGATGTGGCAGTATTGCTGTTGACGCATGGAGCTGATGTGAACGCCAAGATGCAATATGGCATGACGCCATTGCACATGGCTGCGGGGACTGGTCGGAAGGAAATGGCAGCTTTGCTGATTGCGAATAATGCCGACGTCAATGCGCGGGCCATAAATGGCAATACGCCTTTGCACTTGGCAGTCGCGAATAATCACGAAGATGTAGCGGAATTGCTCCGCCAACATGGCGGTACAGAATGAATGAAGTTAAGCGACGGCTTTCACGGCCTAGGATCATAGCAATTATGAAAAATGAAAATTCATTTTTTACCCGAATTCATTACTCTCCAATTTTTTGGACAGCTTTTATCACGCTGGTCGTGCTGACTTGGAGCAACCTCGCTTTTTGCGACAACATCCATGACGCGGTCAAGACCGGCGACATGGAAAAGGTCAAGGCATTGCTCAAAAACGGTTCGGATTTGGTTTTCAGTAAAGACAATGAGGGTTTGACGCCTTTGCACTGGGCGGCCCGCTATGGATATAAGGATATTGCAGGATTACTGCTGGCTGACAAGGCTGATGTCAACGCCAAGTCTAATAAAGGCGGTACGCCTTTGCATCAGGCGGCGGAAATGGACCACAAGGACTTGGCAGAATTGCTTCTGGCCAATAAGGCTGATGTCAATGCCAAGTCCAACGAAGGCACCACACCATTACACTTAGCGGTGGCTTTTGACCACAAAGATGTGGCGGCAGTTCTGCTGGCCGGCAAAGCTGATGTCAACACAAAGGCCAACGATGGTGGCACACCACTTCATTACGCTGCGGATAAGGGCTACAAGGAGGAGGCAGAATTGTTGTTGGCCAGTCAGGCTGATGTGAATCTCAAGAATAACGATGGCGGGACACCTTTGTTCTACGCGGCACTTAATGACCATGAAGACGTGGCGAAATTGCTGCTGGCCGCCAAGTCTGACGTTAATGCCAAAGCCAAAGACGGCACAACACCTTTGCACCAAGCAGCGGCTTTTGGGCATAAGGATATGGTGAAATTGCTGCTGACAAAAAAAGCCAATGTCAATGCCAGGGACAACGACGGTCATACGCCTTTGGCTTGGGCCGCGCATACGGGTCATCAGGACGTGGTTGAATTGCTGCGTCAGCACGGTGGTCAGGAATGAACTGACCAGAAGACAAACAATGCAATTAACATTAACCCAGATTAAATGAATATTATGGAAAAAATCCCGCGCAGTCTTGTGCTGGTCGTAATCGCAATTATTTCTGTTTGTTCGCCTGGTTGCACCAGAAAACTCACCGAAGGTAAATATCCGCCCTCCTCGAAGCACGTTAGTGTCGTTGACGCCGAAGCGAGGGTTGTTCGTTCAAAACTCACGGATACCAACGTGGCGGAAAACGCTAGGAGCGCGGTTGACAACGCCTTTTCGCGGCATCCGGGAAGCCCCGTGGTCTTGATTCACCTTGGATTGAGTGGCGATGAGCAACTTTGGAAGTCGCTTCAAGAGAAAAATCCCGGTTTAACGCGCTTTTCGGAACAAGATTATTACGTGTTAGTTGATGGCGTCCGCACTGATCCGTTGGTTCCGCAGGGCATTTCCGAGGTCATTGACGGTAACAACTTCGTTCGGCAGGACATTGTATTTCCAGTAAGCGACCATGTAAAGGAACTGGACGTGCTTCTCAAAGGCGTTTCCTTGGCTAAATTTACATTCTAAACAGAGAGGCCAAGACAATAAATCGGGCACTCTATCACGACCAAACCCAAGGTTACTCCTGAAACAAAATATGACCGATCCAAAGCCCCCATCCCCACAGCGGCAGAAACTTTCGACTTCTGGCGTCGTATTGCTGATTCTCAATGGACTTTTAATTCTCCTGTTGCTTCTCGCTGCTCTGCCATTGATACGGCTCTCACTTGTGGAAACCGTTTTAGACGGAAGAGGTTTTGAATTAACCGACGGCAGAACGATATGGGGCGCGAGTTTGCTTCTATTCTCGGTAGTCGGTCTGTTCGCCTTATGGAAGTGTTACCGCCCCACGCAAGCATGGGCTAACGTTACAATTATTTGCCTCGTAGGATTACTGATTCATGGATTTACAGGTGTGAACCTTGGCATAGTCTGTGTGAATCTAGGCAGCGTCTGGTGGGAGAATTACCCGTTACTTGTACTGGCAACAATTCGGATTGTGCTAGGAGCCTTGCTGGCAATGGATTTGGTAAAATATTTAAACGTAAACCCGCAAAAACCAAGTCAATAGGCACAGATCAATTGTTTATGAACACGCCAAAAGAGCCAGGTTCGCAGATGCCAGAAAAGACAGATCAGCAATTGGAATATATGTATGCAAGGCCATCTGACTGGTCTCCAGAAGCCCTTCATGCGGCGAGAGCGGAGCTTAATAAACGCAGAATACGTGTTGTGGTTATACCCCAGCGAGTCCCAACCCCCAATCCTGACTATGTGATTCTGCAAAACGGCGGAAAACATCTTCTAAACGCTACCTCAGTTGACATCCTCATAACCAATAGACAAATGAAAGCAATTATGAACACAATGCAGCGTTTCCTTAAACTCATATCCCAATCCACAATTTTCCGCTCCGCCGCCATCGTGATGGTCGCGTTGGCTTGGAACGGCGTTGCCTATTGCGGTGAAATTCACGACGCAGCGAAAGCCGGTGACTTGGAAAAAGTCAAGGCACTGCTCAAAGTCAGTCCTGATTTGGTTAATAGCAGGGATGACAAATACAGCCGGACGCCTTTGCACTTGGCAGCGTTAAGGGGTAATAAAGATATTGCGGAATTGCTGTTGGCCAACAAAGCAGATGTTAATGCCAAGGACACCAATAATTATGTTTCGCAGTTGCCTAATGGTTTGGTTTTGAGCTCAGACACGGATAAAGACAACCGGGACCCAGGCGGTTGGACGCCCTTACACGAGGCGGCTTTTGGGGGCAATAAGGACGTGGCGAAACTGCTGCTGGACAACAAAGCCGATGCCAACGTCAAAGATAACGATGGCGCGACGGCTTTGCACTTGGCTGTTTATGGCCACAAGGACGTGGTTGAATTGCTACTCGCCAATAAGGCCGACGTCAATGCCACGGACAAACTCGGCCACACTCCTTTGTTTGGTGCCGCGAGCAGTGGCCACAAGGACCTGGTTGAATTGCTGCTGACCCACAAGGCCAATGTCAATGCAAAGGACATTTATGGTAATACGACTATGCAATGGATGACTATGGTTGGCAAAAAGGAGATGGGGGAATTACTTCGCCAGCATGGCGGCCACGAATAAACTGTAGGAAACTGTAACCAAATCGCAAAATGAATCCGCCAAATGAAAAAACATCTAAAAACAACTATCAAGACCACATTTGACTGGCTTTGCCATTCACCTACTCCCCGCCGCGCTGCCATTATAGCATTTGTGTTAAGCTGGAGTACGTTTGCGTTTTGCGACGATGATATTCCCACATCGGTGAAGGCGGTAGCAAAAGCCAATAGCGTTACCAATAGTATACAGCAAACGGGCGGAAACTCCAGAGTAAAGGCATCTATATCATCACTCATGATCTATTTCGATAATAATGGCAGTTTCAATCTTCAAGATATGAGTTTTCCAAATCCGAGGGAAGTAAATATTACCGCAAACGATGAGTCCAATTGTGAGGGTACTGCGAATGATTATGAGCAACCATCTTACTTGTCTGGAAAGATGCCGGATAATCCCGTACAATTTGGTCCAAATGGAAACTCGGGGCATGCAATGACTATAGAAATGCTTGGAAATAGCACGGAGTATTCATTATTCAGCCAAGAGGTTGGTCTTCTGTCGAGGGATTCACGAACCATGAAAATTCCAATTTTAAGTTATATTGGCTGTCCGATAGTCATAAATCAGGCAAAAAAGCTATCCGTTCTGACCGACTTAGCATTCAAGGATACCCATATTTTAAATATAATAAGCGCAAAGAATAATATACTTCAAACAACAAACAGCACTCCATTCTATGTGGAACTCAACAATTTAAAAATCTCCGGCTCCGCCGCCACCGCACAGAATGTTATCTGGCGCTTCGTCGAAAAAGGAATTTCCTTTGCGGCAGGGGGTGTGCAATACACAGCATCAAAAGAAGGTGCGGAGATTCATTTTACGCAGAATGGCCTAGCACTAATTGATGTAGAGGCTCACTAAGTTGTTTCACACTCTAAAATGAAAAAAACCGGTTCGGAAACTAGTCACCATATGAAAACCAAATTTCTTTCACTGATATTATTTTCCATCCTCCTTTGCCACCCAGCCATCGCCGGTGAAATTCATGATTTGGCTACGAGTGGTGACTTGCAAAAGCTCAAGGCGTTGCTTAAGGCAAATCCTAATTTAATTGCCAGCAACCCCTCCAAACAAGTATGAATTATTCAAGTTCAATTGCAAATCGGGCCTTTAAGGCCATCCCCTCCCGTTACATGAGGGTCGTATTAGCTCTGCTAGTTGCCCTCCCTTCCCTGATTGGCTGTATTCCAATGCCACGCGTGTATAGCGATAGCTCTTCCAACCGAGACGGCGACCTCTCGGATCCGGGCATATCCCCCCTTTACCCAGCTATGAACAATGGTTTTAAAAATCGATTCCAAACAATTGACTCTCTAAAACCAGAGCTTAAATGGACGGATAAGAAGAAATCAAACCAAACCTACGAAGTTTGCATATGGGAAAACCCTTTCCAATCACCTCAGGATGCCTCCCGAGGCGCAATAGACTGGGGAACACAAGTGTATAGTGCAGATAATATTACTAATAATTTCCACCAGGTTGCAAACAGTTTAAAACCCAACACCTATTACAACTGGTCAGTACGGATTAATGAGGACGGACTAAATGGAAACTGGAGTGCGTATGGGCAGACGGTCATCGTATTAGGAGCCGGAAACATTGGGTATAGTCATTACCCATTTTGTTTCAAGACCCCTCCATAATATTAATTTTTTACGATGCTAAAGAAAAAATGGAACAATAATTGTCAGCAATAGTCAACTTAACGCCATGAACAACAAATCAAATGCCGTGAGTGGACCTGAACGCGAATTGACTCCGAAGGAAGTTGTATGGTGGGGCTTGATAGCTTCGACCTTCTTCCTCGTTCACTTTGTTCTCAGAGCGATTTTAGGCTTCGGCGAGTGGGTCAGCCCTTTATATGCGCACCGGACGCTGATAAATATTCTGGCCCGAGATTGGGATCAAAATGTATGGCTCGACGTCCCGCTCGCAGTTATCTTTGCGCTGCCAAGCATCCAATCACTTTGGAGCCGAAAGGCATACTCTCCGCTTATGCTAGCGGCTAAAGCGGGCGACGTAGAGAAACTTAAGTCCCTGATCGCGTCGGGTGCCGAAGTGAATCGGCGCGACAAGCAGATCGGAGGCACAGCCCTGATTTATGCCGCGGATAGCGACAGGCGCGACTCCGAAAGCATTAAAGTCCTGATAGCCGCCGGTGCCGACTTAAATGCCAAAACTGAGGGTGGCAACACCCCGCTGATCTTGGCTGCTAAGAGGAGCAACACCGAGGGTGTTAAGGCCCTCATCGCAGCCGGTGCCAACGTAAACCAAAGAACGAACAACGGTGACATCGCGCTGATAGTCGCGGCGTTTACCGGCGATTCAGAGGCCGTCAAAGCGCTCATCGCCGCCGGCTCCGACGTAAATGCAAGAACGAAGGACGGTGTCACAGCACTGAGGGTAGCTGCCTCAAAGATAAATGCGGACTCCACAGTCGCACTTATTGCTGCCGGTGCGGACATTAATGCCAAAACCGACGACGGCTCCACTCCGCTTATGTGGGCTGCAAAAGACGGCAGCAAGGATGGGACTCGAGCGCTAATCAGCGCAGGTGCAGATCCTAATGCAAAGTCAAACGACGGCTCCACGGCAATTACCTTGGCGGCTTCCACCGGGCAACTCGATTGCGTCAAGTCGCTAATCACTGCCGATGCAGAGGTCAACGCAAAAGATAATGAAGGTCAAACTCCCCTCATGTGGGCTGTTAAACATGGCAGCGGAGAGGTTATTGCTACCTTGATCGCCGCCGGCGCTAATGTAAACGTAAAAGCCAACAAGGACAGCACAGTCATTATGTTGGCCTCCTTCAAGGGTGACCTAGCGGCAGTAAAGACCTTGGTTGCGGCAGGATCTGACGTCAACGCAAAGAACGCAGACGGGCGAACCCCGCTCAATCTCGCTGTCAGCCATCCTGCCGTGGCCAAGTTCCTTCGAGGCAATGGAGCTCGGGATTGAAGACATTTTAAAACGAAGATTTTATGGAAGGTAATGACCTTGCTATGCCGAATGACGATAGTTGTGTGATAGGCCGGAATAAAATCCCACTTCGCCTCGCTGGTACGTTATGCGTTATTCTCGCAGCGGCTATTTTGATTATGTGCTTCCAATTCCTGACATGCATGAAAATTTCCGATTTTGCATACAGTATGGATACGGCAGGCAATGTGAATGCTAGAATTCGAAGTGTAGTTGTTGGCCGGGCAACACTAATTCAAATGGCTTTTGGTAAAGTCACACCCACTTCTCGCGAGGAGTTTGAAAGTCTTTTCCCTAGAAATTCTCCGGTCTATATAGAGCCCGTCCCAGTGGGTGCGAACCAATGTTGACGCGGCTCAGGTCACGCCGGGAGGGAAATATGACCGGCTGATTCTGCGGCGACTCGGGAAAATCGCTGGTTATAATGGTTTGTCGGGTCGGTTTTTGCGTGCCGGGCGTTTGGCGGCGGGCGGTGGGGTTTCCAACCGGACCAGATGCAGTTCGCTCCGGTCCAGCAGTTCCCACTGGACGTGATCCCCCGGTTCCAGCCCGATG
>Ga0302277_1002585_pt1 | contig 12821 bp, 16 predicted proteins | sample III_Bog_N3_1_FD_198759 | JGI IMG/M metagenome (GOLD analysis project Ga0302277, IMG submission 198759) | Peat permafrost microbial communities from Stordalen Mire near Abisko, Sweden - III_Bog_N3_1 | ecosystem: Environmental > Terrestrial > Soil > Wetlands > Peat | place: Sweden: Abisko... | reverse complement strand
TACGAAGTGCTTTCAGCTTCGAACGGTCAGGACGGATTGCAAGCAGCCTATGCCCACAAGGGACAGCCAATCAGTCTTGTGATAACCGATGTCGTCATGCCGGTACTGGGTGGCAAACCCATGGCGGAGTGGCTGAAGACCACTTATCCCAGCATTAAGATTCTGTTCACCTCGGGTTACACGGATGACGCGCTTGCCAGCCAAGGCGTGCTGGAGCATGAAGTCGAGTTTCTGGGCAAACCATATGCGCCAGTCGCGCTCGTTCGCAGAGTACGGGAGCTGCTTGACCAAAAAGCCAGCATAAGATCCCCATTGCAAACAGATGCAGAAGAACGGCTTGACGCGCTGCACAGTTAAAAAATCCCGGACACCGGTCGAAAAGAGAAATTTGATGATATCACGCCGCTGTCATCCCGCATTTGAGAAACTTCCGTCACGATGATTAAACCGGGTCGACCTAAATCGCCGTGGTCCTGGCCGCAGATCGGAATCACCAGGGCGTGTCTTCAAAATGCTCGGGGTGCGGCGGCGAGGGATTTAGGCTGGGAGCGAGGCGGAGGGGCCGGAGTATCCCCGTAGCGGGCTATGACGGCCACGACAACGAAGCTCCCAGCTTAAAGACCCGCCGTCCGGTGAATTTATGAGGGAAAGGCCGTCTGGCATCGTAGCTTGTCAGTCACAGCCCCGGATTGGGGATGCTCCTTCCTCGCGCCTCGCCAGCCAGCCCTTACCTCAAAACCGCATCCCCGGTCATTTTGAAGACACACCCTACGTAATTCAGGTTTCGTCTGGTAGCGCACTGGCTCCGAAATGCTACGCCGCGACTGAATTCCCGAGAACGTGCCATGGGGTATTCACCCCATGGCGCCCGAACCTTTTTTGCATACGCTAACATCATCATTCGCAAAAGCTTTTGACCTTTATGAGTCACTCCTTTCAGTGGAATTGATCGGGGCGAAACAAAATCATGAATCGCGATAGTCAATATGAGAAAATGGCCAGCGACGAGGCACGCCTGAAACAGTTGCCGCGGTCTTCCCGCTTAAGTCATCAGCTTGGCGTGCTTGAGTCAGGAGTTGCGCTTCTGTCCAAATCTGACTCCGTGTCACGGATTGATCTGGATGGCCATTTAAACTGTCATAATTCATGAAAATAATTCTTACCAGGCAGTGCATGCTGCTCGCGTCACCGGTTGCGTTGATGGTTTGCCGGCTACAAGCTGCAGACTTGAATCTTCTCGGCACTAATATGCCGCCGTTGGATTTTCACGGCTTCGTCAGTCAGGGATTTCTGGCTACCACAAAATATAATTACCTGGGAAACGACACCAAGGACGGCTCATTTCAGTTCACCGAAGCGGGTTTAAATGTCTCCATGAACCCGCTCCCGCGCACGCGTATCGAGGCTCAGGGATTTTTATACGACGTCGGCGAGTCCGGCAAATACCAGCCCTTTCTCGATTACGCTTCAATTGAATATACCTTTAACGATTACCTTGGCCTGCGCGGTGGACGAATTCGCCGACCGCAAGGAATCTACAATGATATCCAAGACGTGGATCTGGCGCGCACCTACGTGCTTTTGCCGCAGGGGATTTACGACGCCCGATCTCGCGACTTTTCTGTTTCACTGGATGGCGGCGAGGTTTTCGGCAACCTTCCGTTGAGTAATGCGGGCGCGCTTTCTTATGAAGCGTATGCGGGATACATTAACGTCGGGACGGACAGCGGCGTGGCCGATAGAATCAATAACTCCCTGCCGGTTGGGAAAGTTACTTCCTTCGATCCAATGTTGATCGCCGGCTCCCAGCTTTGGTGGAACACCCCGGTGGACGGTCTGCGTTTCGGGACAGCATTTGGATATGGATTTAATTTTGATTACAATTTGAACCTGCCGACGGGATATCCACCGCCAGACCCGTCTTCTGTTTCGTTGCACGCCTCGTCTCATATCACCTTGCAGCAGTATTCGGCGGAATACTTGTGGGAGAATTGGACCTTCCAAGCCGAGTATTATAATATTCAAAACAATCAGCACACGACTTCGCCAGCTGGCACCACACCTTCCTTTGTCGTTAACTATGCCTGGTATGCAGCTGCTGCTTATCGCTTCAATAAGTGGCTGGAAGTGGGTGGCTATTACACGGAATATTACGCGGATCAGCCGATGACTTTCGGTTCGGATACTTCACAAAAAGACGCTGCGCTTTCGTTCCGCTTTGACCCAAAGCCGTGGTGGGTCATCAAGCTGGAAGGACATTACATCCGTGGCACGGCGCTGTTGGATGACAATGCTGACAATCCTGTGAGGAACGATAATGGATGGTTCATGCTCATGCTTAAAACGACGGTCAGTTTCTAATCACTCGGAAACCACATGAGCAACGGCATATGAGATTATTCTGGCTGAAGATTGGGTTGATGGTCAGCTACTTGGTGGCTGGCACATTGAGCGCGTTGGCGCTCGACGGCGCGATGCTGATTGTCAACCCCGGTGTTGTTACCGACAGCTTGTCGGCGAAGGAACTCAAAGACATTTACACTGCGAAGACAAAGTATTGGGATGACGGACAGGCGATCATCATCGTCGTCATACCCGACAAGACGGATGCCGCGTTGGAACAAGCCAGCGGCATGGATGGAAACCAGTTCAAGACCTTCTGGGAGCGTCTCGCTTTCTCCGGTCGCGGTTCGGAGCCGGAAAGAGCGGGCGACACTGCCGCCCTGGTCGCATTTGTCGCCTCCACGAAAGGCGCCATTGCCCTCGTCCCGGCGGATGCCGCATTGGCTGGTGTGAAACAAATCAAAATCAAGTGAACGTTGTTGCCTATCATGAAACGCCAACAAAAAGAAATGTCCAAGCAACCGGCTGTGGATGAGAACAACCCTACGATCAGCGCAACAGAATTGAATATCCAGACCGACGAGGCGGAGGAAACGCGCAGCGCTTCAGCTTATGAACAAAGATTGCGGCCCCTTTGGGCAACCTTTCGCAATATTCTTCTGGTCGTTTTCCTGATTTTCGTTTGCGCCATGCTACAGATGTTCATTCTCTGGCATGTGTGCAATACCGGTATGAAAACGGCCGCTTCACTGGAAAACCAGGGCCTGCCCACGCTCAGTGATCTGGCATCCCTGCAGCAGGATCTGGCGGTCTACCGGCTTAATGCCTACGAATATCTTTTCGCGCAGGAAGGTGAAAAAGCCAAAAAGGCGAAGGCGGTTCAAGATATTGCGGCCCAGACAAGCGCGAAACTGGATAGCATCAAGACGCTTCTGCCCGCAGGGGACGGGCGGCACCTTGCGTCCAATCTGCAAGCAGCCTTTGCCGGTCTGGACCTTGAATTTCGCAGAATTCAAAGCCTGGAAGATTCGGATTTCGCCGGTGCCATGAAGGCCATGGACCAGAATATACCCACCCTGACTAGCCGGGTAAACGCTGCCGCGATCGCCTTTAGCGACTATTGTTATCATTTTTCCGGCGGGCAGGCAAACGCGACCTTTGACAGTTTTGGCTGGATCAAGAAAAACGCCATCCTCTTCGGCACCGCGAACATCGCTGTGGCTTTTGGGGCGGTAATGTTTGTCCTGCTGGCCGCCCGCCGAAGCCGGGCGCAGTTGTCCCAGACCATGGCGTGGCTGGACGAGCGAACCGCGGAACTGGCCTATGAGCGTGATTTGTTGAAGGCGTTGCTGGACAACTCGCCGGATCCGATTTATTTCAAGGATCTTGCATCCCATTTTATGAAAGGAGGCAAAGTCCTTGCCACCTTTGTCGGGTTAAAGAATGCGGATGAGCTGGAGGGAAAAACGGATTTTGATTTTTACGCCGAAGAACACGCGCGCAGAGCCTTTGGGGACGAGCAGGAAATCATCCGCACTGGCCAGCCATTGATCGGCCAGGTGGAAAAAGAGGTTTTGAAAAATGGCCAGGAAACCTGGGTGCTTACGAGCAAAATGCCCCTCCGCAACAAAGCCGGCCAGATCATCGGCACCTTCGGCATTTCCAAGGATATCACAGTTATCAAGGAAACGGAGGCCAAGTTAGAGCAAGTGAATCGGCAGTTGCTGGAAACGTCGCGGCTGGCAGGCATGGCGGAAATCGCCTCCAATGTTCTCCATAACGTCGGCAATGTGCTTAACAGCGTCAACGTCTCGGCCAGCCTGGTCACTGGCAGTGTGAAACGATCCAAGGTGGCCAACCTCGCCAAGATCGTCCTTATGTTGCAGGAACATGCGCACGATTTGGGAACATTCATCACCAGCGATTCCAAAGGTAAACTGTTGCCAGCCTATCTGGCCCAGCTCTCCGAACACCTGCTGGCCGAGCAAAGGGCGGCCACTCAGGAACTGGCTGAGATTTGCGGTAACATCGAGCACATCAAGCAAATTGTGGCTATGCAGCAAACTTATGCCAAAGTTTCCGGTATTAAAGAAGTCGTAAATCTTAACGAACTGGTGGAAGCCAGCCTGCACATCAATGAAGCCGCTTTGCTTCGTCACCAGGTGGAAGTCATCCGCGAGTTTGAGAAAGTGCCGCCGGTTAATGTTGAGAAGCATAAAATTTTGCAAATTTTGGTGAACCTGATCCGCAACGCCAAACATGCCTGCCAGGATTCGGAGCGCCTGGACCGGCGCCTGACGGTGCGCGTGAACAACCTTGAGGACTGGATCAATATCTCTGTGATTGACAATGGGGTTGGTATTTCGCCCGGGAATATGACCCGTATCTTCAATCACGGGTTTACGACGCGTAAAGATGGCCACGGCTTTGGCCTGCACAGCGGCGCGCTGGCAGCCAGGGAATTGGGCGGTTCCTTGACTGCCCATAGCGATGGCCCGGGACAGGGCGCGATGTTCACGCTGGTGTTGCCTTGCACTACAAACCTGCCTGCCCATGAATAATCCACCTGCCCAAAAAAACCGCCGCATCCTGATCGTTGATGACAATCGCGCGATCCACGACGATTTTCGCAAGATTCTTTCCCCCGCCATCACCACGGCTGCGGCCATGGATGCCGCGGAGATGTCGCTGTTTGGTGGTCCTTCGGATGCGGACCGCCAAATCCCTTTTGAAGTTGACTCGGCCTACCAAGGTCAGGAAGGAGTCCTGCTGGTGCGGCAGGCACTTGAAGCTGGGTTTCCGTATGCCTTGGCCTTTGTGGACGTCCGCATGCCGCCCGGCTGGGACGGCGTGGAAACCATCCAAAAAATGTGGAGCATCGACCCCGAGATCCAGATCGTCCTCTGCACCGCCTATTCCGATTATTCATGGGATGAGATGTTCGAAAAAATCGGCCATCGCGATGGGTTGCTCATTCTTAAAAAGCCATTTGACACCGTGGAAGCCCACCAACTGGCGCAGGCGCTGACCGAAAAATGGTGGCTGCATCAGCAGTCCCGCAAAAAAATGGAAGACTTGGAAAGCATGGTTTACGCGCGCACCCAGGACCTTGCCAGATCGCTTTCATTGCTCAATACCATTTTTGAATCAACGTCTGACGGCATCGTGGCCGTGGATCTTTCAGGCGCGGTCACCTCCTTCAACACCACTTTCACCGCCATCTGGCAATTTCCCGCAGAGTTGATTGCACGCCGGAATGCCGCCGAGATGCGCGCTTACACCGCCGATCAGGTAAAAGATCCTCACCTGTTCATCAAGCGAATTGAAGAGCAGGACATCAACCCGGAAAAGGAATGCTTTGACGAGGTGGAACTGAAGGATGGTCGCACTTTTGAGCGTTATATCTTTCCCCAACGCATTGACCACGAGTGTGTGGGAAGGGTTATTAACTGGCGTGACATCACCGTGCGCAAACGGGGCGAAGCCCAACTTATCCAATCCCAGAAATTGGAAACCGTCGGCAAACTGGCGGGTGGTTTTGCCCACGAATTCAACAGTATTTTAACGGCTATTATCGGCCAAAGCGAACTGATGCTTGAAGATGTCCCAGCCGGGAGCGCCCTGGCCAAAAAGGCAAACGAAATCAGCCGGGCCGCCGGCCGGGCCGCCGCGCTGACCCGACAGCTTCTGGCCTATGGTCGGAAGCAATTTCTTCAACCGGAAACCCTTGATTTAAATCAAGTCACCGCAAGTTTGGAAGGCATTTTACGTCTACTTCTGGGCGACGGCGTTGATCTCCAGATTGTTCCTGCCCCGGGTTTGCGCACAATCAAGGCGGACGCCGGACAGATTGAGCAAGTCATCATGAACCTGGTCATCAATGCCAGGGACGCGATGCCGCACGGCGGCAAACTCACCTTGGAAACCGCCAACATTTCGCTCGACCCGGAAAGCGTGGAGCACTATCCCGAATTAAAAGCCGGCGATTACGTGATGTTGGCGATCACGGATACCGGCAGCGGCATGAGCGAAGCCGTAAAATCGCATTTGTTCGAACCGTTTTTTTCCACCAAAGGGGTTGGTCAGGGAACGGGTTTGGGCTTATCCACGTGCTACGGTATCATCAAGCAAAGTGGCGGGCATATCAGCGTTTACAGCGAACTTGCCCGGGGTGCAACCTTCAAAGTTTATCTGCCCCAGTCAGAAAAACCGGTGAAGATTTCAGGACGACTTCAGGATTCTCAAAACCTGCCATTAGGTACGGAAACCATTATGTTGGTCGAGGACGATCCGGCCTTGAGAGGAATGGCGGCGGCATTCTTAGTCCGATTGGGTTACAAAGTTTTGGCCGCGGCCAATGGCTTTGAGGCCTTGAGCCTCAAAAAGCAGAGTGACAGCGGGCAAGTTGATTTACTCTTCACCGACGTTGTTATGCCTCACATGAACGGCAAGGAGTTGGCCGACCAAATGCGCGCGTTGTATCCGGGCACCAAAATCCTGTTTACTTCCTCTTTCACGGAAAACGCTATCTTTCACCAAGGCGTGCTGGAAAAAGGCACGCCGCTCTTGCAAAAACCGTTCACTCCGTCCGCGCTGGCGCACAAATTACGCGAAGTTCTGGATCAACCACCCCCCCAAATGCCAAAGTCAGCTTAGTCTCCTGAACCAAGTGTGCTTTTTGAATAGTCGCTGCCGCTTAGCCAGCGGACAGGGAAGCTGCGCTGCGAAGTCCGCCAAGCGGTCGCCTGCAGCTTAATCTGGCAATAAACACTGACTCAGTGGACTAATTTAACTTCACCACCCCCAGCACTCCCGGCAGGGATTCAAGGGTGAACAAGTCCTTCCAATGGCCATTTTTATCACGGAAAGCCATGCATTTAAAACCATTACACTGAACTTGCACCGGCAATCCCAACGCCGGTAAGGGTCCATACCGGGGTTGTTCTTTTTTAAAATCATCGTTCATTGCTCAGTATACACTGTAAAACGCGAATACCGCCGCTTATTTCATTATCTCCCCACGGATTCAAAAGTGCGAAACGCTTGCCCGCCCTTTGCAAGGCCATTTTCGATATGGGGTAAACACCCCATATACGAATTCGATTAGAAATGCAAAATTAAACGATAAAATATTTGATGCAAAACGACAAACATTTCCCGAGTAAAGAGTCGCCACGTGCCTCAACCTTTGCCCAAACGAATCCACCGCGTCGTATCCTGGTGGTGGATGACGACCCCGACACGCGCCAACTCAGCGTCGATGTCCTGGTTAACGCCCATTTCGAAGTGGATGCTGCGGTCGACGGAGCCGACGGTTGGCAGTCTCTTCGGGCCAAACACTTCGATCTCGTCATCACCGATAATAAAATGCCGAGAATGACGGGAGTGGAGTTGATTGAAAAGCTGCGTTATACGCGTCTGCCGTTGCCGGTCATCATGGCCACAGGCCAATTGCCAACCCAGGAATTCGAACAAAAGCCGTGGCTACTGCCGGATGCCACGTTGCAAAGACCATTTTCTAACGATGATTTATTGGCAACAGTAAAAAAAGTCATGCGCACCGACAACCCGAATTGGAATCAGATAGAAATGCATCTTTTAAGAGATGTTTGAGCGTCGATCTGTTCATGTTGCTGATTTCGGTCTTCCCGATTTTTAGGGACCGTGGCAATGAATAGAACAATAAAAAACCCATTTGTGCATTGATTTTATCACCGATTCCAAGCCAAACGAATTCACGCCAATGAAGAGGACCAAAGGGCCTGAGCGGTCGAGAGAGTGTTCATTGTTCGGCCCTTGCAGCGCCATCTCGGAATGGGGTAAACACCCCATATGCTAATTTGATTACAAATGCCTCAATAATCGATCACATACTCGATGCAAACAGACAAAAATATATCGAGCAAAGAGTCGCCACGTACCTCAACCGTTGCCCCGGCGATTCCACCGCGCCGAATCCTGGTGGTGGATGACGATCCTGACACACGCCAACTCAGCGTCGATGTCCTGGTCAATGCCAATTTCGAGGTGGATGCTGCCATCGACGGAGCCGACGGTTGGGAGGCGCTTAGGGCCAAACACTTCGACCTCCTCATCACCGATAACACCATGCCAAGAATGAGCGGACTGGAATTGATTGAAAAGCTGCGTTATACGCGCCTGCCCTTGCCGGTCATCATGGCCACAGGCCAATTGCCAACCCAGGAATTCGAACAAAAGCCATGGTTACTGCCGGATGCAACTCTGCAAAGACCATTTTCCAACGATGATTTATTGGCAACGGTGAAAAAAGTCTTGCGCACCGATGATACCAATTGGAATCACATGGCGATGCTGCTTCCCAAATATCTCTGAGCGTCGGGCTGTTCAAACGTTTCACTTTAGTCCTGTCAATATCCGGGCACAGTGCCCATGCGCACAAATAATATTATGTCTACAGGAGAATCGATTCATCCCCTAATTTTAAACCAAAAGAGCTCGCGGCAGCGCATTCTCGTGGTGGATGACGACGCTGACGTTCGCCATCATAATGTTAAGATGCTGATTTATTCCGGTTACGACGTGGAATACGCCACGGATGGAGCGGATGGCTGGGAGGCGCTTCAGGACAGGCACTTTGACGTGGTTATCACAGACAATACGATGCCCAAAATGACCGGTGTCGAAATGATCGAGAAACTGCGTTCTTCGCGCATGACAGTCCCAGTCATCATGGCCACCGGCACCATGCCGAACTTTGAATTTGCTCGCAAGCCATGGTTAACGCCTGACGTGGCCCTGATCATACCCTTTTCCGATGATGAATTACTGGCGGCGATCCAAAACGTTCTCCGCAAGGACGATGATGAGTGACGATGCCAATGGGTTTGTCAGCAACCTCCGCCAAAGCCGCAGGCTTGATGAATGAGGAAGGCTCAAATCCGCTCCACGGCCTGTTGAAAAACTCGCCCGGTGAGGCCACCAAGCCTACATAGTCGGTCAATTCCCACGAAATTCGCCCGACATTGTGTAAGCCGCGTGGCCTAACCCGGCGTTTCTTGAATATTTCACGGGCTTTTAACCCTTCGGGCAGCGCCGTGGGCGCGACAACTTTGTAGTCACAGGACACCCATGAAACCAGGCTCCATATGGAGCGGCATATTTGCTTGGGCGCATCCTGAGACTGGCCCCGTGAAAAAGCTATCGCTTTGCTCAGTTGTTGTACCGCAGGCCTCCGAGCCTGCCGTATCGCGGGTTTCCAAACCCGCATGCCTCCCGCTGTTCGAATTCGCCCATGATTTTCGCGCCGCCGATTGGAATATCGGCTATGCTATCACTTGCGAAAGCAACCAAAACTGCATCGGGACAGACGAGAAACTCTTTCGCTTCAGACGCAGCCACCCTTCATCCATCCTTTTGCCATGCCAAGCCGACGTTCGGCCATTCCTGTCACCCACTCATTCCCTTGGGGCGATATCAAAATGCTCCATATTTTTGTATCCAAACCAGGATTATGTCGCAACTACGACGCTTCGCTTGCAACCTCGGCGCCCATATACATTTCAGTAGGGTTACACCCCATAGGATTAACCAGACCCATGGCCTAATGTGATTGCAGAAGAGAATGGCGATGGGAATGCCGTCAATATGAAAGGCGGACGTCAAATCTTGCAAGCAGTTTAGTTAATGTCATTATGAAATCTTTATTTTTCACGGGACTTTTTGCCAAAGTATTCCGTTTAGAAACCAAGGCAACCCCGAAAAGCCAACCGAATGTGGGAGTCGGCAAACTTCGCGATGGCAGTCAAAGCCGAACTAATGGCGACTGGTCAATTCAGGTTCGTCGGCAACCTGTTTTCAGTACCGACTCCTCTCTTTTCATGAGATCGCAATTGGGATGAATTTCCATGAAAGATATTTTCCATAAACCAATCGAATCCACGGCCACCCCAAACACCTTAATCGAGGATGCGGTGACGACGGTAAAAAGGCCTCAGGGCAATTCTAAAAATCACGTGGCCCGAGAGCCCGCAGCCAACATCACCCGCGAACAGTTGATCGAGTTTTTGAACGAGGATCTGGCGGGAGAATATCAGGCGATCATTGCCTACACCGTCTACAGCCAGATGCTCAAGGGTGCGGCATACACGGACATAGCCCGGGAACTGGAGTTGCATGCGGTCGAGGAATTGCAGCACGCCATCAAGATTGCCAAACAGATCGATTACCTGGGCGACCGCCCGGGTGTGACCCCCAAGCCGGTCAAAACGTGCTGCGACGCAGTTGGCATGTTGTGCGCAGATCTGGAAAACGAAGGGAAGCGATCAAGCGTTATCGCGAACGCATCCGGCAGGCTGAGGCAATGGGCGAATTTGCGTTAAGTGAGACCTTGCGCGGGATCATTGTCCAGGAGCAGGAACATGAAATTGATTTGAGTTCTGCAATCGGCATCAATGTGCCGGAACTGTAACCTTTTCAACTGAATCCGCTCACAACCAGAAACAAACACCATGCCCCAAGGCGACAAATCCGGTTATACTGCCAAACAAAAACGTCAGGCGGCACACATCGAAGCCGGTTACGAAAAGAAAGGCGTGGGTGTGAAAATCGCCGAAGCCCGCGCTTGGGCAACCGTCAATAAACTCTCCGGCGGCGGCAAAAAGAGCGGCTCCGGTCGAAACCAGAATTGATTTACCATTATGGCAACCCTGACCACCAAGCAAATCCAACTTCAATTGAAAGCGGTACCCGAGTGGTATAAACGCGCACAAACCATTCGTCGCACCTTCAAGTTTGAGGGGTTCACGACGAGCATTGATTTTGTGCGCCGAATCGCCAAACAAACTCTGAAGACCAATCATCAACCTGATATTGATATTCGCTTCGACAAGGTGACACTCACGCTCACCACGCATGATGAAGGCGGAATTACTAAAAAAGATTTCGCCCTTGCCCGCAAGAGCGATAAGGTTTTCTCAAGGTTTTTTAAGTCGAAACCAACGAAACTTCAGTAATCGTCAAACCGCCACATTCAGCTTCTAACCGATCGCTTTTAACTCTTAATTTATGTGCTGGGATGTTTCAATTTATAGGTTTCCCCGTGAAATCTCGACCATGGCAGAATTGCCGGAAGATTTCAGGCCATCCGCAATTGCTACGCGCACCGAAGTGGCGCAATCACTCAAACGGCTTTTTCCCGAGGCCGACATTTCAGATTTAAGCTGGATCGTACTGGAGGGAGATAAATTCAAGATTGAAATCAACACCGGACGCCGCGAACCTTGCGACGGGCTGAAACTTCATGTTCGCGGCAGCAGTGAAGCCCTTGGCGCCGTCACCCAAATTGAGCGGAATTTCGAGGCGCGTGCTTTTGACATGACCGCCTGTCAATTCCTCGACCGGATGACCGACCCGGCCAGTGGCTTTGAGCAATGGCGCACAAGCACCCGCCGAGTCGCCCGCTCCCCTCAGCCGACCTAAACCTGACGAACAATCAATTCTCATTTGTAGGAGACGACGTGACTGGTGCCGACCATCGGCAGACTCAAACTTTTACGTTTTGCTTCAGAATTTCTTTTCACGCCAATTTGACTCGCCGTAGATCTAACGAAGGAGGAAGCAAAGGGCTACGGCGGAAGCTTTTAGAATTCAGCATTTTCATGGTCACTCCTAGTGATAATTGGCTGCTGCGGCTTCGCCGCTCTCTGAGCCTGTGGCCAATCCTTTTTGTGCCCATCGGAGGCTCTCCACTCGTGCCAGTCCTTACCGGCCAGTCCTTACCGGCCAGTCATTTTCGGCCAAAGAATCCAATCCGTGCCGCCTATCACGCTCGGCACGAAATAAAACAAGAATCCCACGCTCGTTTCGGACTGTGTCCCGAGCAGATCATGAGTTGAGGTAACATAAAGCTGGGCACTGTGATGCTGCACACCCACACCAAGATTACCCTGACTCCCATGATTGCCCGAAAAAGGTCCGTATAAGGTTAGGTTGCCATTGGAAAAGTGAAAATCTGAACCACCATGCAAGTCGATTGCTGCGATCTCCACCCCCTGCCCGTCCAACAGACGAACATGCAGCGCGCTCCCGTCATCCGACGCACGAATCTCCACCTGACTTCCTCGCGACCCGTTCCCATTCCTGCGACCCGCGATGAAGTCATACAGGTCAGTGACGGGTACACCGGATCGGTAGTTCGTAACCTTGATGTTTTGATTTGCATAAACGCCGTCAAACTGTTTCGTGTCCGCGGCAGAAACAGGCTTCGGCCAGGATGCGGGCTCGCTTGTATCGTTGAAATGCACGCATCCACTTCCCGCGATCAATAACATCACGACCGGCATGAACTGCATCCATTTGGTTGCCTGCTCACACCTCTGGCAAAAACTGTCCCTGATCAGGGAATCCGATTTCAAAGTGTTCATATCACAAGCGTATGCCCGATTGCAGACAGCCCCAAATTGATAAAAAGATCCCCCGGATCAAGTTTATCGATGTCA
>Ga0302277_1002583_pt1 | contig 12822 bp, 10 predicted proteins | sample III_Bog_N3_1_FD_198759 | JGI IMG/M metagenome (GOLD analysis project Ga0302277, IMG submission 198759) | Peat permafrost microbial communities from Stordalen Mire near Abisko, Sweden - III_Bog_N3_1 | ecosystem: Environmental > Terrestrial > Soil > Wetlands > Peat | place: Sweden: Abisko... | reverse complement strand
ACTCGTGGTAGGTCTCCTCGAATTGGCGCGTCACGGGTTTGTCGCTGTCCCATAACGGACTGTCCTCGACCTGCTTTTTGGTTAAATTGAAAACGATGTCTTTTTCATCTCTGTTGACGGCTGCCACTGCGTATGGAGAAAGGAGCACCTCCCGACCCGTCCACCAATGTGGCGTTTCTGCGACCAGATAGCGAATGGTCCAGTAGCGGTCATCAAAGAAGAATTCCCTGACGCTGCCGATCTTCTCTCCGTCACCATTCTCCAACGAATAGCCTTTAAGTGTTTTGCCTTTGTGTAGCACAGTATTCTTTATTTTTTAAGATTTCAGGAAGCGCGGAACTTTAGCACAAACTGTCGGATGCCCTCACGGATGCGGAACTTTACTGGCTGGCGTAGTTTCTGGATTCCCTTTCAGCAGCAGTTTGAGTGAATCAATTGCCTTCTGCGCAGCCTCGAGCTGCTGCCGTTCCTGATCAATCTCCGTATTCGATCGCGAAGTCCCATTCACCGACGGAACTTCGCCCGGTGGCGTTTTCGGCGCTGGGCCAAACAGCGCCGCGAGCGCCAGGTCAAGCGTTGGCTCCATCACGACCTTGTCTCCTGTCGCCGCGATAACTCGTTTGAGTTGGGGAAAGTTCGCGCCTTCGGCCCGGAGATAGAGCGGAACAACGTAAAGGAATGAGTTCTCGATCGGAATCACGACGAGCTTCCCGCGAATCACACCAGAGCCCTTCTGGTCCCACAAGGTCAGTTGTTCTGAAATCGTCGTGCTTTGGTCAATCATCGCCGAAATCTGGTTCGGCCCGTAGGTCAGCTTGTCTTTCGGCAGCTCATAAAAGAGCATTTTGCCGTAATCGGGGAAGTCGGACCTCGCGGCCAGCCAGGAGATCATATTGTCCCTCTTTTGCGGCGTGAATGGACTCATGAGCATATATTCCAGTTGTTCGCTTCCTGGAAGCTTCATCAGAATGTAATAGGGTTCCATGGGACCCATTTTCCCGTCGTACTTCTCCAGGGGCGGCGCCCACAGATCCTCCCGGTTGTAAAAAACCTGGGGGTCGGTCATGTGGAAACTTTGGTACTGAGTCGCCTGGATGCCAAACATGTCCTGTGGATAACGCAGGTGCAGCTTCAGATCCGCCGAAAGTTGATTCAGGTCTTTAAACACCCCCGGAAACGCCTGCCGGTAAACCTCCAGTACGGGGTCTTGCCGATCCATGATGTAAAAAGAAACCGTGCCGTCATACATGTCCACAACGACCTTGACGGAGTTACGAATATAATTCAGTCCGCTTTCAAAGTTGGCGGTGCGCGGATTCGAGTAGGGAAACAGTCGGGAAGTGGTGTAGGCATCCTGGATCCAGTACTGCTTGCCTTCGCTCAGAACGGGATAAGGCTCCGCGTCGAGCTTTAGGAACGGCGCCACCTGCGAGACCCGTTCCTGCACGTTCCGCCAGATTTGGATCCGGCTTTCTGGGTTCAGAGAACCCGTCAGCAAGATATTAATGTCGGCTTGCGTCCATGCGAAGAGGAGTCTCTTTCCAAGGCTATCCAGCGGAATCCCGCCCTTTCCGGCATAGCTCGTGTAAACATTCTGATTGCCCTTCGGGTAATCGAATTCTTTCACTCCGGTCGCGACGATCCGTGACCCCGGCATGGCCTCGCCATAGTAGATCCCCGGTTGCGTAGTCTTCAAGCCGAATGCGCTCTGCGGTGGGATGTTTTGAATCAGATATTCCGGGAATCCTCCCCCGACGCTCTTCGAGACGAAGTTCATGACGAGGCCGAAGCCGTGCGTGAACTCCAGGTTTTCATTCACCCACGTTTGCGCCTGAGCCGGCAGTTCCGGCGCGAGTTCGCGCGTGGAGAGCATCACCTGGTGATAGCCATCCGCCAGGTGGTAGCGATCCACATGCACGTCGGAGAACTCGTAGTAGAGGCGTATCGCCTGGGTCTGCTGATAGGTTTGCAAAAGAGGGCGTTTATCCCAGAGGCGAATGTTCTGGATCGTGTCCTGATTCCTCGCCAGAACCGCGGGTGTCAGATCCGTCATCGCCGGATATGCCGTTTCCTGAATAGCGTCGAGGTTGTACGCTTTTCGCGTAAACTCGATGTAGTTCTTCAGATAGGGTGTTTCGAGGCGCAACTCGTTTGGTTGCACTACGAGCTTTTGGAAGAAAGCCGGAATCAGCAGCACGGCGACAAAGTATACAGCCGCGAAGGCGAACGTTCCGGCAACCAAGGTTTTCCAGCGTGGCTGGAAGATATTGAAGACGAGAAGGACGCACGCCGCTGCCGAGAGTGCAACCATGATCCAAAGTGCCACCAACGTCACATGCTGCGCCGTGTATCCCACTCCGTAGACAACGCCTGTGCTGGAATAGAGCAGGTCGAACCGATCCAAGTAAAATCCCCATCCCAATGTGCCCGCCAAAATAAACAGGAGGATCGACAAATGCCGAACAGCGTGGTTCGCAACCTCGATTGTTCTGCGGGCGGTCAACCTGACGAGTCCAAAGTGCAGGTATTGTGCTGCTGCGGCCACAATCGCGACTACCGTGATGAACAGGAGACTACCCTGCAGGAGCTCATACCACGGCAGGCGAAACATATAGAAGCCCAGGTCCACTCCAAAGATTGGGTCGGCAAGTCCGAAGGAGCCACCATAGCGGAAGCGCAGGTAAGTGTCCCACTGCGTATAGAGGCCGCTCGCAAATATCGCGGCGACAACGCCTATGATCAGCACCGTACTACGGGTCGCGAGATGGCGGGCAAAAGCAATGGCTTTCCGTCTGCCTTGAGGCGTCTCTACGGCGGAACCGTCTGCCGTTGAAGCTTCAGTGTCGGGCAGTGCCACACTGCTCCTGGCGGCGTGCCGCACATTAAACCACATGAATAGGAGCGCGAGGAGAAATCCAGCGCCGGCCAGGGTCACTTTCACCGAAAAGAGCGTCCAGAAAATGCCAGCGTAATCGAGTTGCCGCATCCACAGCCACTTTTGGAGAAAGCCCGGAATTGCGAACAGGGCGATAAACAGAAGCGCTGCAATAGGAAAAATCCACTTCAGCAGAGTCCCCATCCAGCCGGGCGGCGGGGCGTATCTTAACGTGTTTTGAGCGGGCGGCGGCCCGTCGGGTGACACCCGGACGGGTGATGAGTCTATCGGTATCTTGAGGTGCTTGGCGATCATTTTCATTTACCTTTTGGTTCTTTTCTCCTGGGAAGCGGCCTGAACTCGCATCGGCGTCGGGGCAATGGGGGCGGTTTTCATTGGCAAAACGCTTCAGCGACATCATCGTCGCCCGCACCGATCCGGCCAATACCTCCTCGGCGAGCGCCTCATAGCCCAAAGGTATGCGCAAAACCGGCTCGGTGATGGCGCACTTTAGAATAAAAAACCGCGGCCTCCGCCAGAATTGGCGATAGCCTTTGGCTATGAGGGGCGCAATGTTTCCGGCTAATGGAAGTGCGAATATCCACGGCGATCGCCGTCGGCGACTCCAATGATATCACCGCTTGCACATAACGTCCGACGACGACGAGGCGCCGCTCCGAAAGGTCTGGGCTGAGCGGGTGGAGCAACCAGGCCGCAAGGCCGGCGCCGCGGTCCCGCGGCTGGAGATTATTCACTCTCCCTACCGGCAGGTCATCGCGCCGATCCTTGACTTTTTAGAGAGGGGAAAAAGGGGGAAACCGGACAACGCCATCGGAGTCATCATTCCCGAGCTCGTCGAACCCCGTTTGGTGGGAATACCTCCTGCATGGCAATGTCACGGCAGGATTAAAAGCCATGCTCCTTCGCTATGGTGGCTAGCGTGTGGTCGTGATTAGCTCGCGATGGCACTTGCGCAATGCCCCGTCGATTCATCTGCGATAGCTATTGGCAATGACCATTTTGGTGTCCTTGGATCAAAGGGGGATCACTCGGTGGAAAGACGACGTTCCGCCACGATCTGATTTTAGGACCAGCATCCCTTCGTTGAACGACACGATCGTGCTCGAAGCCATCCTGTTCCTCACACGCTCGTCTTTCGCACCCGTGATGTTTAGAAGAATGATGGCGCCGGTGATTTTCCACGTACCCCGAATCGTCCCTGTCACCCCTTGGGAAAGAGTAGTGGCAATAAATCCCGTGGCGTGTGTCTGGCACTCAAACGTGCCGTCCCCAGAGATTGACACCGTCTCTTTCTCATCGCCGACCGTGCCTTGCCAACTCCCCACGATCTTCGTCGAATATTCCGCCTCCGGGACAGGTGCTGAATTGTGGGTACAGGACAAGAAACAAACCTCCAAGACGACCGTGGCGAGCACAATAGCCCAACGCGTGCAATGAAATTGTATGAGATCCATTTTCGGAAATTACCTATGGGCGCGGCTTTATTCCGCTAACTCTGGTTTTGGCGATAATCGAGAATGAGGAAGTCATTATGCCCCTTCGAGCGACGCCTAAATTGCCCATAGGCATTGGCTATCTTATTTGGGTGGCTGCCGCGTTTCCCCAATAATTGCGAGCGCCCTGTAAAAAGGGTCTCGGCAGCGCAGTTCGTTGCGCTGCCGAGACTGGAATTGCGCCTCCGCTGACCGATTAGCGGGGGCTCGGCACGGCTGCGTTCGGGTCTTTCGAGTTGTCGCTCGCTCCGGTCACAGGACTATTTCGTTGCTGCCGCCGGCGGGTTGGCGGAGGGTTGACCGTCGTTGCCTTTGGCCGTTTTGGCGCCGTTGTGTGCGGGCTCCACATCATCAAACCACACGATATCCCAATACGCATAGACGGGCGCCGTCGACTGCTGCGAAAAGAGCTGCTCGGCCTCGCCGACTTTGTAACGGGGCGCACCCTGGAGTTTAGCTTCCGTGGCGTCGAGTTGGATCGTCAGGGTTTTGTTCGCCTGCTTCTTGATTTTCAGGGCGCCGAATGGAACCGCAATTTCCGAATCCGTGACCTGTCCGGATTTGCTGGCTTCGATTACAGCGTAACGGACCCGGTCGTTCCTTGGATCAACGAGTATCTGTTTGATCGTGCCGAGCTCCTGCGCCTGTAGGTTGGTCACCTTCTGGCCCTCGATCTTGGCCATATCGACCAGCGTGCATTCGTGGGGCTTCTGCGCGTCTTCCGTCGCCGTTGTGTCCGCGGCAAACGTGCTCCAGGGGAGAAGTGCCATCGTGGCGAAGGCGCCGGCTAGTGTGAGTGATTTCATAGGGGTAGTTTTGCTTATTGTTTATTTGGTGCCGAAACGGTCCTGTATGGACCGCCGCGGCACGTGACTATCGAAGCTCCCTCCCGCTTGGCCTAATACCTCCTGCGTAAAAATCTCATAGCCAAGAGCTATTCGCAAGCCGTAGGCGGCACTCCGCACCCCTGGAACTACCCGCGTGCCATTACACTTGTGATAGCAGAGGCATATATCCTTGACGATGCTCCGCAAATGGATCTTCCCTCGAGACGTTCCATCCGCAAGCGCTTGACGCCTTAGCCGGGCCGGATGAAGGTGCCGCCAAGCTGGCGCATCCTATTCGCCATTTTCCGCGACCGGTTAAATCCAGAATTTCACGCCGATGCCTTTCCTCCAAAAACTCGGTCGTTGGCTCAAGCGCAGGGAACTGGACTTGCCTTGGCGTCTCGTCAAGCTCTCGGCGAAAAGCTTTTTCAAAAACGACGGCCCGACGTGGGCGGCGGCGATTGCATACTACAGTCTGCTCTCCCTTTTCCCGCTGCTTCTTGCCGGCGGCTCCATTGCGGCCCATTTCGTGGACCCGAAGTGGGCCGTGCTCAAGGCGACAGGACTCCTCGGAGATTTCCTCCCAAAAGGCCAGACGGAGATCGATGGAATTGTCCAGAAGTCGCTGGCCGCCGGCCGCCGCGAGGGTGTGCTCTTCATCCTGCCGCTGATCTGGACCGGCAGCCTCGTCTTCGGCGCGGTGGAGAGGGTGCTGAACGTCACGTTTGAAGTGCGGAAGCGAGATAGTCTTCTCAAGCGCGCGCTCGTGCGGCTCTCGATGTTGCTCACGCTGGGGGGCGTGTTTCTTTTGGCCCTCAGCTCATCGCTACTCTTGCGTCTGCTGAAATTCACCATTGGGGTCCTGCCCGCGGACAGAGAGTTGATCGTGCGGGTGGTCGTCAATGCCGTGCCCATTCTACTGGTGCTGCTCGCCTTTCTGCTGGTTTATCGGTTCGTGCCGACGCGGCGTCCGGGTTGGCGGGCGGCGCTCATCGGCGCGGCGGTCTCCACGACTGTGTTTGCTGCCGCGAAGCCGCTCTTCCTCGGATACACCGAGGATCTGACGCGACACAACATCGTTTACGGCTCGCTCGCAGGTATCGTTGCCGGCGTGGTTTGGGCCTGGATGTTGGGCATGATCGGGATCTTCGGTGGCCATATCGTTTCCCATTGCCAGTCGGTCCTTTTCGATGGAGAATCGATCGAAGAGTTGGAGCGACGCCGTCTCACGCTGCATCACCGAGGAAAGAGGCGATCCCCTGACCAGCTTCCATGAGAAGAACGGGCATTCACGGCGCGGGAAGCGCACGCGCGATGAGTTGGGATGAAATCGCGGGTAGGTATCGCGGGGTAGGTGGTTTGATGCTGATTGATCAAAGCGTTCCCACTTTTCGTGACTTCATGTAGTGTAATCACTGCGTGTGCCGTTTCGTTAATTTTGGGGTGCAACTGACATGGTCCGCGAGAGCTTCAGGGGAACAGGGAGTCAGGTGAGCAGTTTGGTTGCCGGATAATATCGCACCCGCCGCCCCTAAAAGCCCCCCGAATTCTCCGGCCTTTTCGGACGGGATGAATAGTAGGGGCTTTCACAGCGTTGCTCCTGCCTGCGACCAATCGCAGGCAGTTCCGCGCTTTTCCTTTGCCATTCGTAATCAAAGTTGCTTTGATTTCGGCAGTGGAACTCGCCGAGTGCGTTTACTGATGGTAATCCAAGCTTTCCGAGCCGGTGCGGCTGAGGATTTCTTTCGCTTGGCTGATCTCCGTCATTGAGCCGTGGGCCACTACGAGATACTTATCAGTTTTCAGCATCGTCTCGTACTTCACAATGCTGTCCTTCGGGATGCCCATACCGACCAGTCCGGCGCCGAGTGCGCTGACGCCACCGACCACGACTGCGCTTTCCAAGGCCCCGATGATCCAACCGACAAGCGGCCCGGCAACCAACAGCGGTCCCACGCCAGGAATAAAAAAGAACGCGGAACCGAACAGACAGCCCCAGATCCAGCCCCAGAACGCGCCGATCTTTCCCCAGTATTTCATGCGATCGCCGGTATTGTAGTAACCGACCACGTGTTCCTCAGGGTGGTAGTCGCGTCCGACAATCGACAGCTTTTTCATGTCGAAACCGGACTGCTGGAGTTCCTTGATCGCCGCTTCGGCGGCCGTGTGGGTGGGATAGATTGCGACGGTAGAGCAGTCTTTGGTCCTGGTGGGTGGCGGTGTCAGTGTTGTGTTCATAAAGTGAGGGTTCTCGGGCCTGCCCAAAGATCGGAGCATCCCGCCGCCCCGGCCAATACTTCCTCGGCGACCGCGCTATGCCCGCAAGCTATGATAGTAAATGACTCGCCCGCACTCGACCTCGCGCTGAAATTCACGCATTCTATTCAGCAAGGCGATGCCGTCCGCATCGCCGCGCACAGGAGGAAGCGAGGCTATCAGGTTGTGCGACGTGCCCAGGCCATCTATCGCGGGCCGGAGCGCAGAACCGAGCTCTCGCAGTATGATCCTGCCTAACTCACACCTTTCACGACTGTAACCACCGGAAAGGGCGGTGTGAGGTTTCGACGGTCTATTGAGGACAACAATCAAAGGGATCTGTGTGAAGTTTCTGCCGAAAACTCAATAATTCACTAAATGTCTGAATTCAACTCAAGCGGACCACCGACATCTCCTCCCATCGCCTCAGAAAAAGTGTTGGTAGAACGAAAATGTCTCTTCCTCGATCTAAAAGAAAATGCTCGCTGCCGCTTCCTCAAGATTACCGAGGATGTCGGAGGACGGCATGATACGATCATGCTGCCAGCGATGGCCTTCAAAAATTTTCTCGAAGCGCTCCAGCGTTTGGTCGAGTGCGAGACCAAGCTTTAATCGGAAATCTAGGCTTAATTACTCTCCGTGTTGTTAGTATTCAAACCATAACCTCGCATGCGTCAATATCCGCTTAACCGTGAAGCGTGAATGTAATGAATCGCAGCGCCCAAACAAAGGAGGGCTGCAAAGCCAAATGCAATCCATGCCGTCCTTTTGCGCTGCGCCTTTAGGAAAATCAACGCAATAAGTCCCAACACCGCCTCCATCACTGCAAAAGCAATTGCACGAGATCCAAGAGCGAACAGGGCTGCGCTTCCAATGTGAATGGGAACGGGCGGTATGACTTCATACAGAAATACCAGACCGAGAATCACACTCAGCGTGGCAAGCCAATGAAAGTTGCGTAATGATGGGCTCATATTTGGAATTCGCCAGCCGCAGTGATTCTTGTCGCTCTGTGCGTCCGGTATTCATTACCGCCTGAGCCCAAAACCATCCTCACGGCCATCACGGTTTCCTCGTCCTGCGCAACCAACGCATACGAAGCACGAAGAATTTGAGCCACGCCTTTTCGTTTCTTCTGAGGTCCGTCGCCGGTTATCTTGTTGACGCTTGGATTCATAGAGCCTCGCAAAGCTTCTGCAACCGGTGGGGACAGAAGGCCCTCTGAGATCACTCCCAGAGGGCTCCCGTCTTTGGTTGTTGGTGAAAAACGACCGTAACTTTGGTGCATGAGACAGCGGTGGGAATTGGCTTTCGGCCTGAAATAGGGATGCACACCGGCTAAGGATTCACCGCTGCGCCCGCAATGATTGCCAACACTCGCTTTGGGTCCCGACTTTGGACGCCGAGAGGGTGAGGTCGTTTTCGCTTATGACTCTGCCTCGGCTCTCGTGGGGCGAGCGTCATGCATCGCTTTTGATTTATAGCCAGGACCAGGCGCCTTTCTTGATTGCGACCCGATTAATCACATCCGCGGCGCCGCTCTTCCGGGCGTCTTTGTCCGCTTCACCCCAACCGATCCACGTGCCGACCGTGCCGGTCAGGGTGGCCACACCTCCGTGAACGGCGACGGTGATGTCTCCTCTATCCACGAATGGGCTCCAGATGAATGCGTGCTCGATTTTCTTTTTGATCTGTTCATCACTTAAATAGGGCTGTGTCTCAAACGTCTCGGAAGCGAATTCAGGCGGCCGGCTGTAGTAGGGGAAGTCGTAGTAGGAATCATAGGGCCAGTCGTAATAGGTCATCGCGAATTCTGGCTCGATCTTCAGATGGTTGCGAACCAACACCACCCCTTTGATGCGTGAAGCGACATCCTGTCCTTCGGCCTTTTCGAAATTGGAATCCACCGTTCCGGAGAGGTAGGCAACGCGATTGATCACGGCCACGTCGATCCTGGAGCTGTCCAGCAGCGGATCCCAGCGCAGGGCTGCTTTCAATTGCTGCTCCATCTCCGCGGAAGTGGTCTGCCCTTTAGGTCTTACCTTTAGGAGGTTGTCTGTCTGCCAGACTCCAACGACGTTTTTTGCGTCCTGTTCAGCGGCGGTCTTCGCCTTCAAGTTCCCCACCGCCCCGCCTAGAACGACGACTCCATCTTCAACGGTCACTTCAGGGGAGAATGCCGAAACCCGTGGGTCGAGCCGAAGAGCCGCCACGACCGCCCCCATGATTTCGCCGTCCGCTCTTTCCGCAAATTGCGACTTTCGACGCCCGTCTTCGCGTGCCCACGGTTCGACTGCCAAGCCGCTGGCGTCCACGCCCATGACCCCATTCAGCCAGGCATCATCACTCGCCCGCGATTTGGAAATCGCGCTTCCGACTGTGCCCATCAGCGTTACTTTGCCATCCTTCACCGTGGCGTTAACCAGGTCGCCGTTAATCCAGATGTCCCATCGGAGACGGGACTTGACGTCGGCATCGATTTCCGCGTCGGTGCGTTTCGCCAGATAGTGGATCGTGATATCGTTGTGGACCTCCTTGATACCCTTGACCCCTTCGGCAATTCGTGCGGCCAGTTGCCTTTCGGGATAGGAACCCACGCTTCCGGTCAACGTAACGACCCCGTCCCTAATGGAAACCGCCACCTGATACGAATCCGTAGCGGGATCCTGTGTCAATGCCGCCAGGATATCCTTGCGGATATCTTCATCGAGCCGGGAAACTGGCGTCACGGTCGTCCGATCGATGACCCCGCGCACGCCCCGGATGCTCTCGGCGATCTTGACCGCCCGCGTTTTGGCGAGGAGGTTGTCTACTGATCCGGAGAGCGTGACGATCCCCTGACTGGTGCTTACATCCACATCGCTCCAAAACACCCCTTTTTCGAATATGAAGCCGTCTTCAACGGCGGACGTGATTCCGGTGTCCGGAGTTTCTTTTGACGGCGTCGCCGCCTTATCCGGAGTCTCCGCGCGCGACTGCAGCAGAAACAGGGTTTGCGCCATCAACAGGATGGCAGACCATCTGACAATCGTCGCCCCGTAGGGCCATTGGTTCCACTTTAGTGTTTTCATTTGTTGTTGAATACTCTTGGTTTGGTTGCTTTCGTCCTGTCCCGATTTGCTCGTTAATGTCTCGTGGAGTAAATTGCCACGATGGAGTCGTCGTTGTTCATATTTCTTCCTTTGCTATTGTGATAGAGCGATGCTCGTTGTTGGCTTCGGTTACCTTTTGCTCGTCGGATTCCCGCGTTTCGTGATAAATCATCCGGGGTTTCTTGTATTCCTTGGCATCCATGATGGTCTCCTTTGTCACGTTGACAAACACCTTCGCTTCCTCCCAACTGATACGGTCAATATCTTTTGGTGAAATCACGATTTCCTTGCCCCAGAACCAGTGGCCGGTCTCGACAACGAGATGACGAATCGCCCAACACTGGTCGTCGATGATGAAGTCGGTGACGTGGCCGATCGCGCCTTCATCGGTTTGGATTTGGTAGCCCGCGAGAGCTTTCGCGCTTCGCAGATGAGGATCGTCGCTCTCGTCGGCGACGAAAGGCCGGTCCCGTTGCTCGCGCGGAATGAAAAGAGCCCGCGGAGCTACTCCAAGACCCGTCGCCGCCCACATTCCGCCTCCTTCCCAGTAGGACGGCCACTGATAATATTGAAAATACTTCTCCTCATATTGTCGCGAGACTGGTTTGTGCGTCGAGATTGCAGGACTGTCTTCGACCTGTTGCCGAGTCAGTTTCACGAACAGGCAATTACTTGCGTGACAAATACCCTCGACAGCGTGGGGAGGGATCAGCACCAAACGCCCCGGCAACCATGAACCAGTGTCCAGGACAAAATATCGCACCATCCATTGTCGGTCGTCCAAATAGAAGTCCTTCACACGGCCGATTCCGCCATCCAGGGCCCCGAGTTCGTCTCCGTAGAATTGTTTAAGGCTCTGTAACATGGACAGTTATCTCATTTTGTAACGGTTGACTTTTCACCAAATAGAAATGGCGCCTAGGAAGGCGGGGAACATTCTTTCGTGAATTCACTTCGGATGAAGATATCCGCGGACCCAATCACATTGGGTGCATGCCTCGGAATTCTCCGGAAGGGGCTCGTTCCATAGCGGACAATGTTCGACAGTTTTAATGGACGTTCTCATCGTGGACTTTCAGTTCTTAATCTTTTCGAGCCTCCTGTCTGGCCGCTCTTATTGAGAGTAATTTCTGAATTGGAAAATATATAAAAGGGCCAGGACGAAAAGGAGCAGGGCAATACCGCCACTCGGACGAAAACCCCATTTCGAACTATGCCGCCACGTGGGGAGCACGGCGGTGAGCACGAGGATCAGGACTATAAAGATGGTGGTGATCGTGTGTCCGGATGAAGATATTGGGTGAGTGCCATCATCACCATCGCCCGCGCCCTGTGAGAGATGGCTTGCGAGGTGGAGGCGGTGGGTAATGAGATACTGGCAAATGCGCAGGCATCCGTCTCCGATGCGCGGCTCGGCCGGTCTGTGCCATGGCGGCAGTCTTCGCGCTGCCATTCTAGGCGTGGTGTCAATGAGGTATGAGTTAGGTTCATGGTAATGCGATGATTGTTTGTAATGGGTTAGACAGGGTCGGGTTCGTCATTGTGTTGAAATGGCCCCCCTTCCCACGCGGGCCTGCGCCGGGTCAGGTCACGGCAAATCAGAATAACGTGGGCCACGGTGGCATCGCGGAATTTGGTCACGGTCGCTTCGAGCAGGCGATTGGATCCGTCGCGATTCCGATGACGGAACTGCACAAAAGAGTCCGGCTGGTATTCCTCGATAACGCTTAGGAAGGCGGAATACAGAAGCGTCAGATCATCGGGATGGACGAAAAGGAAGAGACTCTGACCTAGCAGGTTTCCAGTTTCATAGTCGAGCATTCTTGGCGCGGCCCTGTTTTGAAAAACGATGATGCCGCCACGGTCGATGACCGTGATCCCATCCGTAACGCTCTCCATCGGAATCTGAACGCGTCTTTCGTTTTGCCGCAAGTGGTCCTGAGCCACACGCAGCAGATAAGTCTTGCCATCGGAATCGACGATGGCATCAACCTGACACGCGGTGAACGTCTGGATCGCGCGCTCAGCCTGGGCCCGCCTCAGGGCGAGCGTGATCCCTTTTTCGGGACTGTGTTGGAGAGATGGTCTCAATGGGTGGGTTGTGGTGGTCATCTGCAGTATTTGCGCGCGCGCATCGAACCCACGGCCACGCGATCCGTGACGCGCTGGTTGAGAAGTGCCGCGCAATCGGCCATGAAAGGCATGAATCCGTAGCGTTGCGCAGTGGCCGGTGTGTCGGCTTCGATCTTCGTCGTGAC
>Ga0302277_1002581_pt1 | contig 12825 bp, 10 predicted proteins | sample III_Bog_N3_1_FD_198759 | JGI IMG/M metagenome (GOLD analysis project Ga0302277, IMG submission 198759) | Peat permafrost microbial communities from Stordalen Mire near Abisko, Sweden - III_Bog_N3_1 | ecosystem: Environmental > Terrestrial > Soil > Wetlands > Peat | place: Sweden: Abisko... | reverse complement strand
CGAGCGATAAGTGACTGGCGATTTTGATGGGATCGGCACTGAGGTCAAAGATACGACGGATCCGTTCGACCGTTTGCGCCAATCCCTCGTGGCTGCTTGTTTCAAGTTGCACAACGAGTCGAGACCCGGCGTCGTCTGGCCTGACAGTTAGGAATCCTGGTACCCCAGCGATCTCAATTGTTCGCTGGTATGAACTTTCTGTAACGAGTTCAACGCCTGGAATCGCTCGTTGCTTTAGAAAGGCAATCATGCTTGTCCAATCAAAAGGCTGCCGATAGGGAAGGCTAAGCTCCAAGCCGCTCGGTCGGTTGACGGATCGTGATGCCTTTGCGGCGCGTCGCAACTCGCTGGGAGACTGCCTTGTAGACAGGCGAACTGCGTGATTGAACTCTCGAATGCTCTTGAACCCTGAGCAAAATGCAATCTGAGTCATTGGAAGCTTAGACTCATCGATCAGCTTTCTTGCCAGGTGAACCCGATGAGTGGTTGCAATCTTGAGAGGAGAAGCACCAAGATGCTGCACAAATAGCCGGTGCAACTGGCGTGAACCGAGTCCCATCCTTTCGGCTAGGTCTTCTACACTCCCCTCATTCAGAGCGCCCTCCAGAATCAATCTAAAGGCGCGCGAAACCACCGCCGACGTGCCGAGCCATGCTGGAGTGCCGGGGGCTGCCTGCGGTTGACACCGCTTACAAGGACGGAAGCCTGCTGACTCCGCGGCGGCGGAACACGCAAATAGAATGATGTTCGTCGGCTTGGCAAATGGTACCGGGCAAACATTTCGGCAATAGAGACCTGTAGTCCGTGCTCCAACAAAGAATCGCCCGTCGAAGCGCGGATCCCGGCTACACATGGCCTGCCAACAGGCGCCAATGTCAAGCATATCTTTCAGTTCAACCCTCTGAAGGCCAGCAGGATATCCCGGTAGGAACGGAGTTGATCGAAGGCCGGTAATTGATCGAATGTCCGTTTGAGCAATCGAACCCATACCAAGATGCTAGAAGAGTGTTCACAAGGATCACATAAAGCTACTGGCAATTTTCAGACATGATGGACGGCCTTGGGACCATAATGTCGGAATGTTGCCAGCAACGAAAGTACTGCCTCATGCACTATGAGTATAGTAACTTTCATAATCTTCGGGATGAAGAGGAGATAAAATCGATGATCTTTGCACAAACACTTTCGCATATTCACGGAAACATGACGGTTGTTGGGGTGCTGCATGGTTTGCAAAACTGGGTGGCAAAGTTAGTCGTTGCGCTCGCCATTCTGAACTTTCCAGCCTCTTCCCTCCGTGCTCAGGCGTCTGGCTCTTCGCCGCAGAGTCCAGGAGCGGCGGCTCAAGAATCGCCGAGCACAAGCACGGATTTGTTTGTGATGTTCGGACCTGACTTTGACCGTCCCGGCCTTCTCCCTCGGGCCAACTACAATATTGGAATCGGTCACATCTTCGGCTTCTTGAAAAAAGATCCGATTGGGGACGAGCTGACCTTTGGTTATACCTACGAGAACGCCGGAACTCACGGCTTCCTTCACACCGCCTTTGGCGAACACACGGAATCTTTAGGTGTGATGAAGAACTTCTCACTTCCCAAAACAAAGACTGTGACAGGATATACCTGGATACAGAGCGGCATTACAAGTTATACCGGCAATGCTCGAGTGCAAAATAGGCTGGATAGCGGTGTATCGCTGGGAGCTATCGTTCATTTCAACAACAACAACAACTCCATCTGGATACAGGAGAGCTACAGCAAGGTGGTTACGATCCCATGGTACACGACAGCAAGCGTTGGCTACACGTACAGCTGGTGAAGCCTTACCCACGGGCGCGAAAGGCCACAACGTGCATCTCTGAGCTAAGATTTCCGTTCCTGATGTAACGATGCGTGAGTTTCAGCAAAGGATTCGTCCGGCGATGTCGCTGGCCAACCGATCATGACCAGGAACACATCGAGGACAAAGAGCGCAATGGCAATGTCGTTAAAGAGCGTCGCTTGACGATAATTCGGCAACAGTTGATTGGCTGCCCAGAAAAGAAAGGCAACTGCCAGCATGACTGCCTTAGCGAATTCCTTCCCTGCCGGCCGACGCGCACCCTGATAAACGATGTATGCGAACGCAATCATGGCAAGTGGAAATGCTCCCAGAAAGTCATGAGATCTGGCAGGAAAAAGATGGGGAAAGTAGTCCCATGCGAGCAGCACACCGACGCTTGCCAGCGCAACAACACCAAGAATCACCGAAAGGAACCTGTGGGGACGGTCCAGACGAGTATACATAAGCCATTATCGGATGCCTGACAAAAAGAAACCATAAAGGCTCCTCAAGTTAATGGAGAATCGCTTTTTATCCTATCCCGCATCGAAAGACCTGTACGGAGATTTCTCAGACCTTCTGCGGCAGTTCATTAAATCGATAGCCGACGTATGCGTCTGTCAGCAGATACTGCGGGTTCTTTGGATCGTCTTCGATTTTCTTGCGAAGTTGACGGACAAATGTGCGGAGATATTCCAGTTCGTTTCCATACTCCGGCCCCCACACGGACTTGAGCAAGCGAGCGTGTGGAATCGGCTCGCCGGCATGCATCATCAGATAGTGCAGCATCTCAAACTCTTTAGGCGTCATATGAATCGGGCGTCCATTCTTCAGCACCCGGTATTTCACTGGGTCCAGTTCGAGCTGGCCATGGCGAATCAGTGAGTCCCGGTTGGTATCCTGAGCATTTCTTCTGCGCACTGCGGAGCGCAATCGCGCCGTCAACTCCCGCACCTGAAACGGCTTCGTGATGTAATCGTCGGCGCCAGCATCAAGCGCGAGGACCTTGTCATCCTCGCTATCCATTACTGTCAACATCAGGATAGGCAAGCGCGCCACCGCGCGCCGTATACAGCGGCAGGCTTCAACTCCACCCATTCCCGGCATATCCACGTCCAACAGCACGGCATCGAACCAGGTCACGCGAGCCAGCGATAGCGCTTCCTCTCCGCGAGCCGCTTCCACAACCGTGAAGCCCATGCCCGTCAGTGTCACACGCAATGCCCGCCGCGTGGATGCGTCGTCGTCTACCACCAGGATTGTGCCCTGTCCCGCATTCGGCTGCTCTGGAATCAATTCGTCCTCCTTGCGTCCATGGGAAGGGATAAATAGAATGTAGTTCCCTCCCTGCTATCACTGATGACCCACACATGCCCATGATGAGCCTCGGCTGCCTTCCTTACTACAGAGAGCCCGATACCAGTACCAGGGACAGCATTTTTCAAATCCGGTGACCGGTAAAAACGCTCGAATATCCTTTCCCTGTCTTCGATCCGAATCATCGATCCGAAGTTATGGACGGAAATGAGGATCTCGGAATGTCTCGCTCGCGCGGCAATCTCAATCGGCGTCCCGGCTGTCGAATACTTCCGCGCATTGTCGATATACTGCGTCAGAATCATTGCCAGCAATTCGCGATCCGCGCGCACAGTCAATGAAGGATCCTCAACCGCAACCTGAATGCTGTTCCTTTCCCCTTCCGTTGGATGGCTGGCCAATACCTCGGACACCAAATCAAGCAAATTCACTTCGGCCGTCTCAAGGCCCGCCTGTTTCGCCTCAAGCTTAGCAGCTTTCAGAAGCTGCGTGCATAATATGTTCAGTCGCACTGCTTCCCCGTCGATCAGCGTCACCAGATCTCGTTGCGGCTCCGTCAATCCTCCAAGCTCAAGCAAGCCGGAACTGGCCGTCTGAACTGCGGTCAGTGGCGTCTTGAACTCATGCGCGAGCGCATCCATTACCGTCGCGCGCAACTGCTCGCCCTTCTTCGCCGTCTCAGTTCTCTCTTCCTTGTCGAACCACTTGTGCCGGTCCATCGCAATTGCGGCAAGAGACGCAAGCGCATCGACCACAAAAGAACTGAGTTTCCCCCGAACCACCAAAGCGCCCACAGATCCAGGTCCGGCTCGCAGGATGCGTTGCCAGGTCTGAGTGCTCGCGTCATCCTGTGAAGCATCCCGCAAGTAGCATTCTCTGGCCAGATCTTCTTCGCCCGCCTCCCAATCGCCCATCCTGTCCTGGCGGCTCAGGTTCAGGTCGTACAAGGCCACCGCTCGCGCGTTGAATATGCGTTGAATCAATACCGCAAGCTGCGGTCCCTGCGGCTGTCGCAAATCCAGCAGAAGCGAACTGCGGCTCAATTCATATAACTGCTCCATCTCTGCGCGATGAGCGACAGCCTTACTTGAGCTTCGCAGCTCTTTTGCTGATAATCTGCAGATGACAATCGTTGTTATTTCAAATGCTCCAAGCGCAACCATCTCCTGCGGATCTGTCATATAAAAATGGAAAAGAGGCTGTGTAAAAAAGTAGTCCAGACAGGCCACCGCCAGAAGTGAAATCAGCGATGCCTGCCAGAATCCGAAGAGCGACGCTGCGGCCACGACAAGCAACAAATAGAGGAGGCCGATTGTCAACAAGTTAACCTGCAGAACAAACCCGCAGTAGGTCAGCAGAACGAGAACGGCACTGGCTGCCATGCACTGCGCCAGAGTCCGAAGTCTTCGCGGCAGTTGCGCCGGTCCCAGCACGACTGAATTTGCCATCTGACTTGTACCTTGCTGAACTGGATTTCCAGGCAAGCTATAGCTTAACTGGAGTGTCGTGAAGATACTATAAGGATTTGATAAGTGTGATATATATGCAAAGCAGGGAGCGGGTCAATCAACCCCCACTCCCTGCCGGCCAAAGTCTGCCAGGTTGTTCCTCTGGCAAAGTGCAGATGTGCAACGCGTTATTCTGCGTTCACAGGCGCATTTGGGGCGGCCAACCGGTTATACTTTGCTTCGAGCGTTCCCGCCTCGGAAGCCTTCTGCATGTAGTACTCGTAATAATTCCGCACCGAGTCCGCAGGCCTTGGGTACTTGGCAGCCGCGCTCGTGACGTTCTGGCTCAGCTGCGCCCACTCTTTCTTTTTTTCCGCTGCCTTCTGCAGATAGTTGTCGCGTAGCTTGCTGAAGTAGCTTGCAAGAGCGGTGTACTGCGCTGGTGCGTGCGCGTCGAGCGTCAACTGCTTTAGCTGCGCCTTGGTGTAGGGTGCGTCTGTCTCAGGGGAAGAGGCCGCGCCCTGTGTGCTTGATACCTCCCATGCTTTGATACTAGGCAGATAACATGAGGGGCGCATGAAGAGAATGATAGGAATGAAGTTATTTTTAGAGCTGTGCTTTCGCTCCGGAACGCGCGACAAGTGTGATTCTTAGTAGTAAATTTCTCGCAATGCCCGCGCATCCCTCACCAGGCCAACGAACCTGCTCGCCAACTCACGGATGCGATCATCCTGACGGAAGTGCAACGCCTCCTTGGGCAGCAGTTCTCCGCCAAGGCCAATCGCGGTTGCCCCGGCCTGAATAAAGTCGAAGGCCGTCAACTGATTCACTCCGCCGGTGGCAATCAATGGGATTTGCGGAAGCGGTACCTTAAGCGCGCGCACGTATTTGACACCTCCGATATGACCCGTGGGGAAAATCTTGACAAGGTCCGCACCCGCCTTCCAGGCAGCGATGATTTCAGTCGGGGTTAAAGCTCCAGGAAGCACCACGACATTCACTGCATTTGCATAGGCCGTCACCTCCGGAACAAATCCGGGGCTGGTCAAAAATCTCGCGCCGGCGTCGATGCAGAGGCGTGCCGATTCTTCATCGAGTACAGTGCCGGCGCCCACAGCCATATCCGGATAGCGTTTCGCAAGGTCGTCGATTACGTCCAGCGCGCCTGGAGTGGTCATGGTGATCTCAACAACTGGAATCCCCGCCGAGTAGACAGTCTCTGCCGCAAATCGCGCGAGTTCGCGCGAATTCACACGTACGGAAGGCAAGATGCCAGCCTCTTCGATACGAGTTCGAACTTCATGTCTCTTCATTGATTTGACCTCTCTGTACCCGTATTTGAATCTGCCTGGTAGATGGCCCCGTTTACAAGAACCACGCCAATTATTGAATGACTTCATGCCCCACGGCAAGATTCATTTGGCCGGCTGCTGTCATATACGCTCCGATCAACTGCAAGTACGCCAGTTGAACGACACGGTAATCGCTCTGTGCATTGAGAAAATCCATCAGCGATGCGCCTCCATGCTGATACGCAAACGTTACCGTATCACGCACATAGACAGATTGGTCGAGATACTGGGCCTTGTACGGCTTGATCAGCGCGATATTACTGCGCACTAACTCATAGGCATTGTCCACGTCGCTGAAGACCTGCGCTTTGGCAGCTTCGGCGGCTTGCTGGCTTCTGTCGATGTCGATCAGTGTCCGTTTTTTCTCGCCTTGGTTTTTATCGAAGATCCTCAGCGGGATACTAACGCTGAGGCCGAGAGTCTGGCTGCCATTCGGGTTATTGGTCGAGGCGTTATTCGTGTACCACGCGCCAAATGTCGGATCCGTGGAACCATTGGAGACAGCAAGTTTGTGATTGGTTTGCGATTGCTCGATGGTTTGGATCGCTGCCTGAAGGTCCGGCCTGTTATCCAGCGCAATCTGATGGTAATCACCAAGCGGTTGCAATTCCGGGCCTAACTCGAAGGGTCCGGTTACATTGAATTGATCGACCGGCGTGCGGTCGTCGAGCAGCAGCAGAAGCTGAATCTTCTGCTGGCGCAGATTGACGATTGCGGTCTCGATTTCAGACTCGTATTGCACGCGCTGTAGCTCGATCCGCGCCAGATCGATCTTGGCCAGGTCACCGGCTTTGAAGCGCGATCTGCTGATCTCGATGATCTTGTCGTAATACTCAAGGTCGGCCTTGGCTAACGACAGTACTGCCTTGGCCTGCAGGGTCTGCACAAAGGCCGAGCGCAGGCCAAAGATCAGATTACGTTCCAGGTCAACGTGCTGGGACTGCGTGATCTCCGTGCCTTCCCTGGCGCTTTGAAGTCGCAGTTCACGCTTGCGCTCGCGCTCGTGCAGGTAACTAAAATTGGGCTGTTCGGTTGTGCCCTTGAAGGGGGTCCATGTTCCATTCTTTGGCGCGATCTGCGTGCCATCCACCGATAATGTGAACTGCGGATTGGGGCGAAGAAAGGCCGTGATCTCTTCGGCCTTCATCTCCTCCACATTGGCCGCATCCGCTTTCAAAAGCGGATTGACAGCCTCGAACTTCGTTTTCACCTGGTCCCATGTGAGCGCCTGCTGCGCGCTCGCGAAACTGGCAAGGAAAGCTATGCCCAGAACAAAACAGCCGACGGTTTGCGTGAAAACAGATACTAATTTAGACGGCTTCATTTGTCACCTCCGGTTTAGGGAGCACGTCCCCTTCTCTTGCGATCCAGACATACAATGTGGGCAAAAGGAAGATACTCAACAGAAGATCCGAAAGCAGTCCTCCCACAATGACGATGGCGAAAGGGCGCTGTGAGTCGGAGCCGATGGCGTGCGACATCGCAGCGGGTAGCAGTCCCAGGGTGGCCACCAGCATCGTCATCATGATAGGACGAAGCCGCAGGACGGCGCCTTCGATTGCAGCGCCTTCCGGAGTGTAACCTCGAGCTCGAAGCTGATTGATATATTCAAGCATGATGACACCCGTTTGAACCGAAACTCCAAATAGCGCCAGAAAGCCAACTCCAGACGACACGCTGAAATACGTTCCGGTTACAAGCAAGGCTAGCAAGCCTCCAACGCGAGCCATGGCTACGTTGGCGAGAATCAGCAGCGCCCATTTGAAGGAACGAAACATGCTGTAGAGAATGATGAAGATCAAAAAGATCGTTAGGGGCACGATCATAAGAAGCCTTTTTTCGGCTCGCGTTTCGCTATCGTATTCTCCCGACCATTCAAGGTGATAGCCGCGAGGCAGTTGCACATTCTTGGCGATCTTGTCGATAGCTTCCTTGACCGTGGTGCCCAGATCGCGCTCACGAACCTCAAAGCGGATGGCCACATAGCGGGAACCGTCTTCACGGTAAATGTCGTAGGCGTCATCGCGAACCTGGACTTTGGTCAACTGAGCCAGCGAGACGCGCTCTCCCGAGGGAGAGAGCAGTCGAATATTCTGGATAGCCTCCTTGGTATCGCGATACGATTTCTGATAGCGTGCGACCACGTTGTAGACGGCCTCTCCCTGCAGGACCTGGCTGACAGGGTTACCGCCGACGGCAGTCTGAATGGCGTCCTGAATATCGGCCACATTGATGCCGAAGCGCGCCGCCGCCTGGCGATCAACGGTGAGATCGATATTGGGCTGGCCTGTATCGCGTTGAATTCCCAAATCCTTGATCCCGTCAATTTTGGCCATGACTTCTTTGATCTGTTCGCCCTTATCCTCCAGAACGTCCAACTCCGGTCCGTATAACTTGGCGCACAGTCCACCTTTCGTGCCGGTCATCGTTTCATCCACGTTGTCCTCAATGGGCTGGGAGAAATTCCAGAATGCCCCTGGGTGCTTCTCCAGTTCGCGATCCATCGCGGCGATCAACTCCTCTTTATTCTTATGAAAGACGGGTCGCCATTGATCCTTTGGCTTCAAGTCAACGAAATATTCCGTATTGCCGAATCCTCCCGTGTCGGTTCCATCGTCGGGCGCACCGGATTGCGAGACGACCTTGGTGACTTCGGGGAACGAGGCGAGGATATAGCGGGATTGCTGGGCGAAGCGCGTGCCTTCCGTCTCGCCTACGCTATTCGCCATCGCGCCACGCGCCCAAATGGCGCCTTCATCGAGATGCGGCAAAAACTCAGATCCGATGGTTCCGCTAAACGTCAAGAAAAGAGCGATGGCCATCGAAGCCAGGCCAAAGCCAATGGTGATCCAGCGATTCTCAATAGCCCACTTAACCCCGTTCCGGTAATGGTCCTTCAGGAACTCCATCACCGGGTTGCGCCATTCCTTGACACCATGGGGAAACAGGAAGGCAGCAAGCACAGGCACAATGAAAATGGAGAATACGATGGCGCCAAGTAGTGCGAAGGCAACAGTCCACGCCATGGGCCGGAACAAACGGCCTTCGACTCGTTGCAGCGTGAAGATCGGCATGTAGGCAGTGATGATAATAGCTATAGCGTAGAAAACCGGCCGCTGGACCTCGTGACAAGCGTCACGAATTGTTGCTATCGGCGACTTTCCGGTCATGGTAATGCGGCCCGAGGCCACCGATGAGCCGTTCTTGCCGCGAAGCGACATATGCCGCATGATGTTCTCCATCATGACGACGGCGCCATCCACAACCATTCCGAAGTCGAGCGCGCCAAGTGAAATCAGGTTTGCGGGAATATGGCTCAGATCGAGGAAGATCGATGCGAAGAGTAACGAAAATGGAATAGTAAGCGCAACGATGAAGGCTCCACGAACATTACCAAGGAACAGGAAGAGAATAATCGTTACCAGGATCATTCCCTCGCCGAGGTTGTGCAGCACCGTGTGTAGCGTGTAATGAAGCAGATCGCTGCGGTCCAGCATTGGAATGACTTTCACACCCTCGGGCAGGATGTGATTGTTGAGCTCATCCACCTTCTGGTGAATTCCTTCAAGCGTGGGGCCTTCTTCGGCCCCCTTGCGCATCAGCACGCCGCCCTGAATGACGTCGGGCTCGTCGACAATGACGCCGTCCGGACGATGATCGGCTCTGGCCATGTGGCCTAGCCGAACCTTAGGGCCCCACTCGACGACCGCGATGTCCTTTACGCGAACTGGAACCCCATGCGAAGTCGTCAGCACGGTGTTCTCGATATCCTGCACATTGCGGTAAAGCCCGAGTGCGCGGACGTTCAGTTGCTGCAAGCCCTCTTCAACGAAGCTGCCGCCGGCGTTCACATTGTTGATGGCCAACTGGCTCTCCACCTGGCTGATGCTCAAACCGTAGGAGATGAGCTTGTTCGGGTCGATGCGCACCTGATATTCGCGCGCCGTGCCGCCGAAGTCGCTCACGTCCACAACATTCCCAACTTTCCTGAATTCCTTGTACAGAGTCCAGTCTTCAATGCTCCTCAAATTCATCAGGTCATACGCCGGATTGTTGCTCCGGATTGTGTACCAGTAGATCTGGCCCGTCATGCTCCAGTCAGTGCCCATTTGAGGCACCACGCCCGCCGGCATATTAACCTGCGTGATCCTTTCAAGCACCTTCTGGCGGTTCCAATCGTTGACCGATTGGTCGTCGAAGATCAGCGTAACCAGGGAGAGGCCAAAAATCGATTCCGACCGCACCGTCGTGAGATGCGGAATCCCAAACATCTGAATTTCGACGGGAACCGATACTTGCTGTTCCATTTCTTCGGCGGAATGTCCGGGCCACTGGCTGATGATGTTCACATAATTATCGGCTATGTCCGGATAGGCCTCGACTGGCATGTTATGAAACGACACCGCCCCCCAACCGAGCAATAGCAACCCAATCGCCAGCACCACGTACCGATTATTGAGAGAAAAATCTACAAGATTGCGAATCATGGCTTCTTCCTCGAGTCCAGGAGTTGAACGTCATTCATTGTCGATTGCATTTTGGAGATTGATCGCGTTTGTCACAACCTGCTGGCCAGGCTGCAACCCGGATAGAATCTCCTGCATATTGTTCGGCAACTGTTCGCCACTGGTGACCTGAATCCGCTTGAACTTCTCTTGCGCAGGGACGTAGACCCAATCGCGGTCATGCATATGCACGATCGCGGAGGCCGGGACAGACGTGTAGTTCCGCTTCTCCTTACCGAACAAAGTAGCCGTGGCGAACATGCCCGGCCGCATCATCTCGCCAGGATTGGCCACTTCAATACGGACCTTCGCGGTTCGGATATTCGGATCAAGAATCGAGCCGATGTTGCTGATCGTGCCCTTGAGAACTTTGTCCGGATAGGCGTTCAGCTTGATCTCGGTGGGTTCTCCGACGCGCACGTTGGCCATGTCGCTTTCGAAAACGTCACAGACGATCCACACGGTGGTCAGGTCCGAAATTGTGAATGGGTTCGGCGTAGAGTAGGCCTGAACCGCCGCCCCGTTCGTAACTTCCTGATCGGTGATCACGCCGGAAACCGGGGCGAAGATATCGACAATCCCCTTCGGATTATCGGGATCGCTGCCGAGCAGGTGAAGATGCTCCGTAGCGGTATCGAGGGTGGTCTTGGCGTCGTCCTCGGTGTCTTGCGAGACCTCCAGGTCTCCCAGCGCTATGGCCCCGTGCTCGTACAGCACTTTTGCTCGATCCAGTTGCTTGCGCGCAAGGAGCTCATCGGAGATGGCCTTGTGGTAGGCGTCGAAGCCTCCCGAAATGTCGTCGCTGCGAACACGCAGTAAGATCTGGCCCTTCTTTACCGTGTCGCCGAGGCGAGCGCGGATGTCCACAATGCGCCCGGAGGCAAGCGAAATCACCGGAACCGTTCGCGCGATATCCGGAAATACAGTGCCGGTCACAAACAATTGCGACGGGGCCTGGTATTCGGTCGCTGTTACGATCGGATACAACTCCGGATGGTCGACCGCAAAATTGGAGACGTCTACCCCGGAGACCACCTTGGCCGGCGGTGGCGCCTCTGCGTCCGCATTGACCTTTTCGCTCTTGCAGCCGTTGATAACGAGAGTTGCGATCAGCACTATCGGCAGCAATGCAAATCCCATAGCTTTGCTTTTCATAACGATTCCAGCCCCCTTGTGCCTTTAGGCCATCTAGACACCCGGATACCTTCAAATAGCGGTAGCTGTTGTTAACATGGCCGGATTGTGGAACAAATCTCTTTCTGAAGTGGCCTCTGCGCATTGCTATGCGCAGTAGCTGCAGGAAGTAAACCTGCCTGGAGCTTGATCGAATGAGAGGAGTGGATCAGGCCGCGGGAGGGGGGCGATTCTGAATGGAGAAGAGCGCGGGAACCTTCACAGTTGGGACAAGGAGGCTGCCCGGCACAGCAACGCGAAACGTGTTGAAAGGAAGCTCCGCGGCAAGCGTGGGAATCGATGCCACAACCGGATGAAGTTGTGCATGCTCATGCGCGCCTAAATCATCCTCGCGCTGGAAACAGCGTGTCTCAGCAGGATTCTGCGCCGTTGCCATATCGTCATAAATTCCAATAACAACGAACATGATGAAGAGGACTAACCCCAGAGAAACGAATTGAGTCCAGCGTCCCCGGCCCTCGCGCCGCGCATGGCGCACCCACAGCCAGCACATCGCTATGGCCAACGCCGTCCAGCCGAGATTGAGGGCCAACTCCATCAGTGATTGCCTTTCAATTCCACTTTCATTCGGAAACAATCCCGGTGCTGTTACTTGCAAGATTCAATAGTGATATTTCAAGTGTGCATCGATTCTTGTCGGATTCGCATAATCAATTCCTCAAGAAATCGTAGTGATTGCGATTTATCCAGTTAGCAGGTCTGGCCTCACATTCGAAGACCAGACCTGGTTGAACCGGACAGCTAGAACCTGACCATGATGGCCAGCGTGCTGACGGTTTGGTTGGTGCGCATGTCAGGCCACCAAATCGAATTAAGACCTGCGGGTGTACCTACGACGGCTGGGGTTGCACCGCAGAAGGATTCGGCGGCCAACAACCCAGCAGTGCCATAGGTTTGGCCGGAGGCAGCGCCACTGGCACAGGCATATTGTGCCGGAGAGCCGTTGTTGCCGCCCGGAGGAGTGATGCCGCCGTGACCTGTCCAGTAAGGCACATCGGAGTAACGATAGCCGGTCTCCGCGCGGAAGGTGATGTACTGGCTAGGCATATAATCGTAGGTGAAGGTCATGTCGTGCATCACGGCCCGATCTCCTGCGTTCTCGGTAAAATAGGGAGAACCGCTAGTCGCCGTAGCTCCATTGATGGGCGGCAGAAGAGTCAGGTAACGGCCCGGGTTGTTCATGATACC
>Ga0302277_1002580_pt1 | contig 12834 bp, 13 predicted proteins | sample III_Bog_N3_1_FD_198759 | JGI IMG/M metagenome (GOLD analysis project Ga0302277, IMG submission 198759) | Peat permafrost microbial communities from Stordalen Mire near Abisko, Sweden - III_Bog_N3_1 | ecosystem: Environmental > Terrestrial > Soil > Wetlands > Peat | place: Sweden: Abisko... | reverse complement strand
CGTTTTTTTAACGTCGCCACGTTCGCCTGCGTCGCCGTGTGCAGCCACATTTTCCCGTTCATCGCCGGCGCGATCAAAATTTTCGCCTGCGGATTCAATGCCAGCGCGATGCACGTCAGCGCGTCATCCGCGAGGCCGTGCGCCAGCTTCGCGATTACATTTGCCGTTGCTGGCGCGATGACCAGCAAATCCGCCGCGTCGGCGAGTTCGATGTGCGTCGGCTGCCAGCCCTCGTCTTCGTCGTAAAGATTCGTCACCACCGGATGGCGAGTGAGCGTCTTGAACGGCAGCGGCGTGATGAAATGCTGCGCGTCCGCCGTCATCACCACGCGCACGTCGCAATTTGACTTTGTCAGAAGCGAGGCCAGGTCAGCCGCCTTGTGCGCGGCGATGGAGCCGGTCACACCGAGAACGATTTTTTTTGAAACGCTCATGTTTTGAATTCTAGCTCAAAATTCAGGCGGCTGCGAGCGTTCCGAGCGCATTTTTTCCGCCTCCACGATGGCCAGCGTCCTTCGCAAATCCTCCTGCTTGCTGCCGCTGACCAGAAGGTAATCGAAGTTTTTCCATTGTGTGATTTCCTGCCGTGCGACCGCAAGCCGTTTTTGGATGACCGCTTCCGCGTCTGCGCCACGCTTTTTCAGCCGCTCTTCCAACACAGTCAAAGGCGTCGGCGTCAGAAAAATTGTGACCAGCGCGCGTTTTAGTTCCGGTTCGCTTTCGGACTGCTCGCGGATGGTTGCCGCGCCCTGCACGTCCACGTTCAGCAAAACATCTTTTCCTTCGCGCAATTTGCCGAGCAGTTCGGATTTTAAGATGCCATAGCTGTTGCCATAGACCGTCGCGTGTTCCAGAAAATTTCCCGCGTGCAGCCGCTTCAAAAATTCTTCCGCCGTGAAAAAATGATAATCAACGCCGTCCTTCTCGCCAGGGCGCGGCGCGCGCGTCGTGCAGGTGATGGCGCGCGTCATGTCCCTCCTTGCCGCCAGCAGCATTTCACACAACGTTGTCTTGCCACCGCCCGACGGTGCGGAGATCAAAATCAGCAGCGGCGCTGACTTTTTCACCGTATCAGTTTCTGCCTTCTGGCTTCTGTTTTTCATTCCACGTTTTGCACTTGCTCGCGAAATCGTTCCAGTTCCGTCTTCAGCGTCACGACTTCGCGCGAGATGATGGCGTCGTTCGCCTTGGATCCAATGGTATTGATTTCGCGGTTCATTTCCTGCGCGAGAAAATCCAGTGTGCGCCCGACCGGCTCTTTCGACTTCCGACAATCTTCGAATTGTTTGAAGTGACTGTGCAGCCTCGTCAATTCTTCCGAGATGTCCGAGCGATCCGCGAACAGGACAATTTCCTTTAACAACCGCTCGTCATCCGGCGCGATGTTCTCAATTCCCGCGCTTTTTATTCGTTCGAGCAATTGCTGGCGATAATTCTCCGCCGTTTGCGGCGCCTGCTTCTGGATTTTTTCAACCGCGCTACGCATGATGCCGATTCGCGCCGTCAAATCTTCCGACAAATGCGCGCCTTCGCGCTCGCGCATCTTCACGAGAGCCTCCAGCGCCGCTTTCAAAGCTTTCTCCACGGCGGGACAGACGGTTTCCGCCTCGACCAGTTCTTCATCGCTTTGGAAAACTCCCGGTGCGCGCAAAATCTGGTCCAGCGAGACCTCGCCGGAAATTTTCAGCGACTTCGCCAGTCGCGCCAGTTCCGTGGCGTAGGATTTGGCGAGAGGCAGGTTGATATGTGCACGTGCCGCTGCCTGGCCCTCCGCTGCGTGGATGCCGATGCGTGCCGTCACGCGACCGCGCGCCACCTGCGCGTTGATGGCGTCGCGCACCTGCGCCTCGATCATTTCCATCTCGCGCGGCAGGCTAACGGAAATTTCCGATTGTCGGCGGTTGACCGCGCCCAGCTCGACGGTGATTTTGAAGCCGTCTCTAGCGCACTCGCCGCGACCGTAACCCGTCATGGATTTCATTCCGGCGCACTATGCAAAAATTCCTCGCAGCAAGCGAATAAATTTTAAAAACGCCCTTCGGCACGATGCTGAAGTCAAAATATGATCAACCTTTGGTAAAAGATGGTTAGCCTGTTTTTCTGCATCGCTTATTTAATTGTCTTAAACGGACAATCAATGCCGCAATTAAAGTCACAACTGCAAAACAAAGAAGCCCGACAATACCGTCAGGGCTGTGGCTGCTGCCATTGTGGCGAACCTTGTCCGGCTGATTCATTTTCCCTGGATGCCAAATTATTCTGCTGTTTTGGCTGCCAGACGGTCTACAAGTTACTGCACGAAAACGGCCTTCAACAATTTTATGAATTGAACTCGCGTCCAGGTGTTCGCATCCGCAGCGAGTGTGCGGTGGCTAAGTGGGCGTTTCTTGATGACCCGGCTTTGCAGGAGAAATTATTTGATTACACCGACCAGACGCGGGCCAAGGTCACGCTGCATCTGCCGACCATTCATTGCGTGGCGTGCGTCTGGCTGCTGGAAAATCTCTTCAAGCTCCATCCGGGCATCGGCCATTCGCAGGTGAATTTTTCCCGACGCGAAGCCGCCATCACCTTCGCGCCGGACAAAATCAAATTCAGCGAACTCGTCGCGCTGCTCGCGTCCATCGGCTACGAACCGCAGCTGACGTTCGGCGAAACCGAGAAAGCGGCGCCGTCGCCGTGGCGCAAAAAAGCGTGGCTGCAAATCGGGCTGGCCGGCTTCGCGTTTGGCAACATCATGCTGATGTCGCTGCCGTTTTATTTTGGCCTCAACAGCTTCAACGGCGGATGGTTCAAACCGCTGGCCGGTTTTTTGAGCCTGGCATTTGCGCTGCCGGTGGTGACTTACAGCGCGTGGGATTTCTGGCAGGCGGCGTGGTTGAGTTTGCGGCAGCGCACGTTGACGCTGGAGGTTCCCATCGTGACCGGCTTGGCGGCGATTTATCTGACGAGCGCGTATGACGTTTTTTTGCAGCGCGGCCCCGGCTATTGCGATTCGCTGACGGGCCTAATTTTTTTCCTGCTCTGTGGCCGGCTGTTTCAGAAAAAAACCTACGACCGGCTGACATTTGACCGCGATTACAAAGGCTTTTTCCCGCTGTCCGTGGTTCGAAAAAATTCCGGCGGCGAAGCCAGCGTGGCCATTTCCCAGCTCCAGACCGGTGACCATTTGATTTTGCGCAACGGCGAGTTGCTGCCGGCGGATGCCAAACTGGTCAGCGGCGAGGCGTGCCTGGATTACAGCTTTGTAACCGGCGAATCCGAGCCGGTGGGCTGCGCAGCGGGCGGACATTTGTTCGCCGGCGGCCGGCAAGTTGGCGGAGCCATCGAGGTCGAAACCGTGAAGCCGGTGGCGCAAAGTTATCTGGCGACGCTTTGGAACAACGAAGCCTTTCGCAAGCACAGCGACCGCGATCTGGATTCGCAGACCAATCGTTACAGCAAACGTTTTACCAAAATCGTCGTCGGCATCGCGCTGGCGGCGGCGGTGTTTTGGATTTTTCGGGACGCGGCAAAATCGTTGAAGGCATTCACTTCAGTTTTGATCGTCGCCTGTCCGTGCGCGCTGGCGCTGGCCGCGCCGCTCACGCATGGCACCGCGCAACGGCTGCTGGCGCGGCTGAAAATATTTTTGAAAAACGCGCTCGTCGTCGAGCGCATGGCCGGCGTGGACACGATTGTTTTGGACAAAACGGGAACGCTCACGTGCGCGGATGCGCGTGGCGTCGAATTTATGAACGCGGAACGCGGAAAGCGGAAAGCGGAAACGGGTTTGACTGCCGATGAAATGAATCGGATTGGTTCGCTCGCGCGGCATTCGACGCATCCGAAATCGGTTCGGATTGCAAAAGCATTTTCATTCACGGTCCTGCCGGTCGCCGGCTTCAAAGAAACACCGGGCTGCGGGATCGAAGGTGAAGTTGCCGGACACCGGATTCTGCTGGGCTCGCCGGCGTGGCTGGCAAAATGCGGCATCAGCACGGGTGACAAAATCAACGACACGATGTCCGTTGCGGTCGCGTTAGACGGAGAGTTTTCCGGCGCGTTCAAGTTTGAAAATTCGTTGCGCCCCGAAGTCGCGCAACTTATCGCGCAGCTTGGCGGACGGTTTGAACTGGCCTTGTTAAGCGGCGACAACGAGCGCGAGGCGGCGCGCTTCCAAAAACTTTTCGGCGACCGCGCGATTTTGAAATTCAACCAAAGTCCGGCGGACAAATTGAATTTCATCCGCGAACTCCAGCAGCGCTGTAAAAAAGTCATGATGGTCGGGGACGGCTTGAACGACGCAGGAGCGCTGAAGCAGGCGGATGTCGGCGTGGCGGTGGTGGAGCAGACCGGGATTTTTTCGCCGGCCAGCGACGTGATTTTGGACGCGGCGGAACTGCCCCGGCTGGCGAAAGTTTTGAAATTTTCCCGGAGCGCGGCGCAGGTCGTGCGGGCCGGTTTTGTCATCTCGGCGCTTTACAACGTCGTCGGCGTGAGCATCGCGGCGGCGGGATTGTTGTCGCCGATGGTCTGTGCGATTTTAATGCCGTTAAGTTCGGCCTCGGTTGTGGTCTTTTCCTGCGGCACGACCGCGTGGCTTGGAAGAAGATTGCAAGTTCAAAAGCTGCCGGTTGGAAGTTCCGTTCGCCCCAACCTTCAAAATTCAACCTTCAAAATTCAACCCATCATCGAGGAGGCCGTATGAGCGTCATCCTCCTCCTCATCCTCGCAAGCCTGACGGTCGGGCTGATTTTTCTCGGCGCGTTTATCTGGTCGGTTCGCAGCGGGCAATACGAGGACACCCTGACGCCCGCGATGCGCATGTTGACCGATGAACCATCGGAAAAAATTTCCAAAACCAACTCAAAACTGAAATGAACACAAACATAGAAACCTTCAAATATGACAACCGGATCGTGCGCGCGTTTGCGATTGCGACCGTCGTCTGGGGCATCGTCGGCATGCTGGTCGGTCTGCTGGCGGCGGTGGAACTGTTTTTCCCTGGCGCAAACCTGAACTTTCAGTTCATCACCTTCGGCCGCATCCGACCGCTGCACACGAACGCGGTGATTTTTGCTTTTGTCGGCAACGGCATGTTCATGGGCATTTACTATTCGCTACAACGGCTGTGCAAGGCGCGCATGTTTAGCGATTTCATAAGCTGGTTTCACTTTTGGGGCTGGCAATCCATCATCGTGGCTGCGGCGGTCACGCTGCCGATGGGTTTGACCACGAGCAAGGAATATGCGGAACTGGAATGGCCGATTAAAATCGCCATCGCGATCGTGTGGGTCGCCTTCGCGGTCAATTTGTTTGGCACGATCGTCAAGCGCCGCGAGAAACACATGTATGTAGCGATTTGGTTTTACATCGCCACAGTCGTGACGGTCGCCGTTCTGCACATTACGAACTCGATGACGATGCCAGCCGGATGGTTCAAAAGCTATTCAATGTATGCTGGCGTGCAGGATGCTTTGGTTCAATGGTGGTATGGCCACAACGCCGTCGCGTTTTTCCTGACGACTCCATATCTAGGCCTCATGTATTATTTTCTACCGAAGGCGGCTAACCGCCCGATTTTTTCCTACCGGCTTTCGATCATTCATTTTTGGGCGTTGATTTTTCTCTACATCTGGGCCGGACCGCATCATCTGCTTTACACGGCGCTGCCGGACTGGGCGCAGTCGCTCGGAATGGTGTTCTCGCTGATGCTCATCGCGCCGTCTTGGGGCGGCATGTTGAATGGTTTGCTCACGCTGCGTGGCGTATGGGACAAAGTGCGGCAGGACCCAGTGCTGAAATTCATGGTCGTCGCGGTGACGGCTTACGGCATGGCGACGCTCGAAGGCCCGGTGATGGCAATCAAAACGGTGAACTCGCTGTCGCACTACACCGACTGGACGATTGCCCACGCACACGGCGGCGCGCTGGGTTGGAACGGATTTTTGACGTTCTCGATGCTCTACTATCTTTTCCCGCGTCTTTACAAGACCAATCTGTGGTCAACCAAACTGGCGAATTATCATTTCTGGCTCGGTCTGCTCGGCATGATGTTTTACATCATCCCGATTTACGTCGCAGGCATCACGGAAGGCTTGATGTGGAAACAGTTCAACAAGGACGGTTTCCTGCAATACCCGAATTTCCTCGAAACCATCATTCAAGTCGTCCCGATGTTCCGGCTCCGTGCGATTGGCGGAATGCTCTACATCCTTGGCGTTTTGATGATGGCCTACAATCTGTATCGCACGGCGAAGGCCGGAAAGTTTGAATCCGACACCGAAGCGCAGGCTGCGCCGCTTGAAAAAACTCCAGCGGTCGCGCACGGAAAATTAAGCTGGCACCGGATGCTCGAAGGCAAGCCGATGTTCTTCACCGTGCTCGCGATTGTTTCCATACTCGTCGGTGGACTCGTTGAAATCATCCCGATGTTTCTGGTCCGCGAAAATGTCCCGACCATCGCCAGTGTGCATCCTTACACGCCGCTGGAAGTTCTGGGCCGCGACATTTACATCCGCGAAGGCTGCCTCGGCTGTCATTCGCAGATGATCCGGCCGTTCCGCTCCGAGACCGAACGCTACGGCGAATATTCCAAGGCCGGTGAATTTATCTATGACCACCCGTTCCTGTGGGGCAGCGAACGTAAAGGCCCGGATCTCGCGCGTGAAGGCGGCAAGTATCCCGCCGCCTGGCATTACAATCACATGGACGATCCGCGTTCCGTTTCGCCCGGTTCCATCATGCCGCGGTATTCTTGGCTGCTGACGCAAAATCTGGAAACCGACACGCTTCCTTGGAAATTGAGCGCCCTGCGCCGCATCGGGGTGCCCTATCCTGCCGGTTACGAAAACGGCCCGGCGCAAAAGGACTTGCAGGAACAGGCGGAAAAAGTTGTCGCCGACCTGAAGCTGGGCGGTGTCAACACTGACCCGAACAAGGAAATCATCGCACTCATCGGGTATCTGCAACGGCTCGGCACGGACATCAAGTCCGCGCCCGTGACCACGGCGGCCAAATAATCAACCAAGAAATATTTATGGAAGAAAAAATTATTGGCGGCATGGGCGGCGCGGGGATTTGCGGAATCATTTCCATCTGCATCTGCGTCGTCTTTTTCACCAGCACTTTTCTTTGGGCCTTCAGCCTGAAGAAAAATTATCTCAACCACATGGAAGACCTGCCGCTCGACGGCGGCGAAAAAAATTCAAAGGACAAAAATCAACCGACAAAATTATGAGCAACGATCCCAAAGAACCTTTGCTGCTCGACCACAACTACGACGGCATTCAAGAACTGGACAACAACCTCCCGCGCTGGTGGGTCTGGCTGTTTTACATCACCATCATTTATGCGGCGGTGTATCTCGTTTATTTCCACGTCACGCACACCGGCAATTTGTCGGCGGCGGAATATGACCAGGAAATGAAGGTGGGCAACGAAATCAAGGCGGCGGCGATGGGAAAATTTGAGTCATCCATCCCGACCCTGACGCCGTCCACCAATGCGGTCGTGCTGGACAGCGGACGCCAGACTTACGCCAAATTCTGCGCGCCGTGTCATCGCGCGGACGGTGGAGGTCTTGTCGGCCCGAACCTCACGGACAGCTACTGGATTCACGGCAGCAACTTCACCGACAACGTCACCGTCATCTGGAACGGCGTTCCGGCCAAGGGCATGATCACCTGGAAGAAAGTGTTGAAGCCCGACGAGATTTGTTCCGTCGCGAGCTATATCTACACGTTGCGCGGAGCGAAGCTCGCCACGCCCGGCAAGCCGCCGGAAAACCAGACGCCGGTCAACAACGGCCCGAGCCAGTTTGAATGAACGCATCCCGCCCTGTCCGCTCCTGACAACAGCGGCGGGCAGCGGTGGAAAATTTGAACCAACTTGAATCCAACCCAAACAGAGCCGGAAAAGACAAAAGGCACCGACGATAAACCGGTGGCGCAGGCTGTTGATTGGTCGGATTTCCGCGACCACATCGCGACCGCCGAGAAGGATGGCCGGCGCAAATGGATTTATCCGCGCAAGGTCGGCGGCAAGTTTTTCCGCTGGCGCACATGGTTCAGCTGGCTGCTGCTGGCCATCATGTTCGCCGGGCCGTTCATCACCATTCAGGGCAATCCGCTTTTGATGATGAACATTCCCGAGCGCAAGTTCGTTGTGCTCGGCCAGATTTTCTGGCCGCAGGACATGATCATCTTCGCCATCGCGGTGCTTGTCCTCTTCACCAGCATCGTGATTTTCACGGCGGCATTCGGGCGCGTCTGGTGCGGCTGGGCCTGCCCGCAGACGGTGATGATGGAAATGGTCTTCCGTAAAATCGAATACTTCATCGAAGGCGACGCGCACCAGCAACGCGCCCTGAATCAAGAGGCATGGAACGTGAATAAGATTTTCAGGAAGCTTTCCAAGCACGCGATTTTTTACGCGCTCTCGTTTCTCGTCGGCAACGTGCTGTTGAGCTACATCATCGGCTGGCAGCAGCTTTATCAAATCATCACCGATCCGCCCGCGCTGCATTTGGTCGGGCTGTCGTTCATGATCGCCTTCTCGCTTTTGTTCTACGGCATCTTCGCGCGCTTCCGCGAACAGGCCTGCACGTTCATCTGTCCCTATGGCCGTTTTCAATCCGTGTTGCTCGACGAAAATTCCATCGTCGTCGCCTACGACCACAAGCGCGGGGAAACACGCGCGCCATTGAAGCACGGATTAAATTTTTTGGAGCGCCGGCAGGCCGGCAACGGCGACTGCATCGCCTGCAACCAGTGCGTCGCCGTCTGCCCGACCGGCATTGACATCCGCAACGGCACGCAGATGGAATGCATCCACTGCACCGCCTGCATGGACGCCTGCGACACCGTGATGGCCAAGATCGGCGCGCCGGCAGGCCTCGTCCGCTACGCCTCCCTCAACGGCATCGAACGCCGCGAACCGCTCCGCTTCACGCCGCGCCTCGCCGCCTATTGCGTCGTGCTGTTCGTGCTGACGACGATTCTGGGAGCGATGATTTTCCTGCGCGCCGATGTCGAGGCCACCGTCCTGCGTGCGCCCGGCTCCATGTATCAACAGATGCCCGACGGCCATTACAGTAACCTTTATACTGTCCGCGTCGTCAACAAAACCTCGCGCGACATTCCGGTCGAATTGAAACTGGAAAATCCCGCAGGCACCTTGACCGTGATGGGCGAAGGCACCATCACCGTGGCCGCGCAGAAACTTTCCGAAAGCTCCGTGCTTATCGAGCTCGATCCCGCCGCGATGAAATCCGGCACCACGCCGCTCGTCATCGGCGTTTATTCCGGCGGCAAAAAAGTTGAAACCCTCAAGACGGCCTTCATCGGCCCGCGAAACTGAATTATGAAAACCACACTCAACCTCTGGCCGTACGGCATCATCACCGCGTTCGTGTTTCTGTTCTGCGGCATCATCACCGTCATCATCATCGCCTTCACTCACCGCGAATCCCTCGTCAGTGAAAATTATTACGACCAGGAGATGACCTTCCAGAACCAGATTGACGATTCCGCGCGCGCCCAAAAATCCGGCGCTGCCATCTCCGCCGATTCCGCCGGCGCCAAAGTCGTCATCACCGTTCCCGTGGCACAGCTTGCGCAGAAATTATCCGGCACCATCGAACTTTACCGCCCGTCCGACTCCAGGCTCGACCGGACGCTTCAATTGTCCCCGCGTGCCGACGGCACGCAATCGCTGGACGGCTCCAGGCTCGCCGCCGGTCCATGGCGCGTGCGCGTCAAGTGGAACGCCGGCGGACAGGACTATTTCCTCGAACAGAAATTCACCGTCGCCAGAACCTAAATGGATTTTGCCATCGCCTATGTCCTCGGATTTCTTGGCAGCCTGCACTGCGCGGCCATGTGCGGACCGCTGATGCTCGCGCTGCCCGTGCCTCCCGGCGGCCCGGCGCGATTTCTTGCCGGACGCATCATCTACCAGATTGGCCGCATCGCCACGTATTGCATGCTCGGAGTCGTGGCCGGGCTGGTGGGCAAATCCATTTTGCTGGCGGGTTTTCAGAGGTGGCTGTCCATCGCGCTCGGGCTGGCGGTACTGGGCGGATTTTTGATCTCAAAAAAAATCGCGCTGTCTGCGCCCGTCGTGCGGCTCGTTTCAAAACTCAAGACCGCCATGTCCGCACAATTGCGGCGGCGCAGTTTCCGGTCGCTGGCGCTGCTGGGGATGTTGAACGGCCTGCTGCCGTGCGGGCTGGTTTATGTGGCGGTGGCCGGGGCCGTGTCGCGCGGCAGCATCACGGGCGGGATTCTTTACATGGCGCTGTTCGGGCTGGGGACGATGCCGATGATGCTGGGCATCAGCCTTTCGGGGAAACTGTTTCCGGTGGCGCTCCGGCTCAAGCTGCGCGGTGCCATACCAGTGGGCGTGTGCGTGCTGGCGGGGCTGCTGATTTTGCGGGGACTGTCTCTGGGGATTCCCTACATCAGCCCGGATTTGAATTCCGGCGTTCCAAGCTGCTGCGCGCATTCGCCGTGAAACGGGGCAAATTAATTTTAAGTTCTCATCGTCCTCATCCTCCTCGTTCTCGTCCTCGTCCTCGCTTTGGAAAATAAATTCGAGGACGAGGTCGAGAACGAGGATGAGGATACCGGTTGACAGAAATCCCCCGCTTCGCTTTCATCCCTCCATGTTCAACAAACCGATAAAGAATTATTACGTTTTGATTAAAGGGAGAAAGACATTGACGTTTCCGCCTATATGCCCGTTTACGGGCGAGCCGATGCCTTCAGCGTGGGTCACGCTGAAGCAAATTGGCAACGTGCGATATTCACCTTTATGGCTGCTGCTGGGACTTTTGAAAAACAACTATAATAAAGCGAGCCTGAAGGTGAAGGCTTCACAAGGATTTGCCAATTTGTATCGAAAGGTGCAGGCAATGAAGTGGATCAGTTTACTGGGAGGAATCGGAGTGACAGTCATTTTTCTGGAATTGAACAGCAAATCACCGAATCCATCAATGATACCATTTTTGGTCATTTTTGTCGCAGTGTTAGGGTCTGCGGCATTCAAGTCCTACGGATATATTTTGATCAAGAATTGTCACATATCAAGCGTCACAAACGAACATATTGAAGTTTGTTTTGCCTCGGAAGATTATGCCAGCTCCTTCTGTAAACTTAATGGATTGGAATATGAAGCACGACGATAAGCAACCATGCTGTTTAGTTTCACATTTGTAGTGCGACACCTGAAAAATCCCCAATGACGCCCGTGAGTTGATTTTTCCGGTGGCAATTTCTGCAAACCTTTTGCCAATGGATGGAGAGTAAAGTCCGGCCACGCTGGCAAAATCGTTCCGTTATGTCCCTTAGAGCCTGCATCAAGCCAGGTCTTTGTTCCGCCGGACGATTTAGCCGCATCCCCGCCCGACAGGGTAGTACCATTGTCCCAATCTGCCACGCTTTTGCCAGCTTCGGAACGGCTTTTATCCGGGCGGGAGACGTTCTTACCCGTGATAGGGCAACTCTTACCCGGGAAAAAATGACTTTTATCCCTGATGGAGCTCCTCTTTTCAGTGAAAAAGTTACTCCATCCCGCGGTGGAGCTGCTCAATCCCATGATGGAGCTGCTCAATCCCGTGATGGAGCTGCTCAATCCCGTGATGGAGCTGCTCAATCCCGTGATGGAGCTGCTCAATCCCGTGATGGAGCTGCTCAATCCCGTGAAAAAATGGCTTTTTTCCGCCCGATTTCCTTCCAAAACAACGCGAAAAACTCATGTAAACCTATAAAAATCAAAAAACTATGAAGAAAAAACCATTCATGCCAAATCAACAGGCGCAATACGCCTTGTGGCACGACAACATCAAAACCACCGCCACCGTCGCCGTGCCGGGCGTAACGGCGGCGGATGTGACGGCCATAGCGGCCGATAATGCGGCCATTCATGCCAAATTGACCGTGGCCAATGCCGCCGACAAGGCTGCCAGCTCCGCCCATGCCGATTTGAACGCGGCAATCGCCACGAGCAAGACCCACGCGCGCCCCATGATCAAAAACGTCAAAAACAACGCCGCCTACACCGTCCCCCAGGGCAAGCTCATGGGCATCGAGGGACCGGACGATCCCACGGACATGACGCAGGAGGCGCCGTCATTGAACGCCAACCCCAAGACCTCCGGCGTGGTGGAAGTGGGTTTCAACAAGATGCTGGCCGAGGGCGTCCACGTCCAGTCCATGCGCGACGGCGACGCGGGGTTCACCTTTCTGGCGAGCGAGACGCATTCGCCGTATGTGGACAACCGTCCGTTGCTGGTGGCGGGCAAGCCGGAGACGCGCCATTACCGGGCGGTCTTCTTCATCGGCAAGGCCGAGATCGGCCTGATGAGCGACGTGGTGACAGTCGCGGCGCAACCTTAAAGGGGGGGCGAAAAGAGCCGGGCGCGTCCCCCTGAAGCGCGCCCGGCTCGATTTAACAAAGGCACAATGAAGCATTTCATGTTGATGGTGAAAATTTTGCTGATGGTGCTCATTCTCATTTATGTGGTGATGCGAACAAGGGCCGCCGGCCGGTAAATGCGAATTATGAAAACTAACTTCCGGCTCGGATTGATTGCAATGCTGGCCCTGCTGCTGACGGTCTTGATTTCGTGTGCGAGCGACAACGCCGTCACTCCGGAGATGGTGGGCCATTGGGAAGGGGATGCGCGGATCATTGTTTCGTGGTGCCAGCAAAAGAATCTGTCCTTGAAGCTGGACCTTCATGCGGATGGCAGCGTGAGCGGCATGGTGGGCGACGCCAAGCTCACGGAAGGGCGCTTCGCGTCGAATCGCGGCTGGCTGCTGCGCAAGTTGAACTGGTCATGCGATTACA
>Ga0302277_1002578_pt1 | contig 12841 bp, 8 predicted proteins | sample III_Bog_N3_1_FD_198759 | JGI IMG/M metagenome (GOLD analysis project Ga0302277, IMG submission 198759) | Peat permafrost microbial communities from Stordalen Mire near Abisko, Sweden - III_Bog_N3_1 | ecosystem: Environmental > Terrestrial > Soil > Wetlands > Peat | place: Sweden: Abisko... | reverse complement strand
ATTTTGGGATTGCGGCTACAAATATTTCGCCCCTGACGGGGCTGGGGGATGCCCCCCGGACATCATGGTGGCGGGCACTTGTTTTTTGATGCCCCGCGCCGTTGGCGCGATATATTTGTAACCCCGCTGTCAGGGGACGGTCAAAACCAGCCAGTGAGGGTCGAATCAAAACCAGCCAGTTTGAGGGGATAATTATCGGTTGGGGTGTTCATGAAAATGAGACCCTGACTGGTGAATCAACTCAAATTGAACGAGCAACAATCGATCTTAACACTGCACCAGGCGGGCTGGTCCAACCGGGCCATTGCGCGTGAGCTGGGGCTCAACCGGGAAACGGTGGGCAAATATTTGCGGACGCAGACGGCGGCCAGCCCGCCGGCGAGCCCTGGCGCTGAGCCGCCAAAACCAGCCATTTCGATCCCCGGCAATTTGCCGGAGGCCGAGGCAAAACCAGCCATTTCGACCGCCGGGTCGGTGGCGGGCCGCAAAAGCACGTGCGCGCTTTGGGAGCCACAGATTACCACCGCGTTGGCCCAAGGGTTGACGGCCCAAAGGATTTACCAGGATCTGGTCACGGAATATCAGTTCAGTGGCAGCTATCAGTCGGTGAAGCGGTTTGTCCGGCAGTTGGGGGCCACGCTGCCGCTGCCTTGGCGGCGCATGGAATGCGCGCCGGGGCTGGAGATGCAGGTGGACTTTGGCAAGGGTGCGTGGATCGAGGAGGGCGGCCAACGTAAGCGCCCCCACGTCTTCCGAGTGGTGTTGTCCCATTCGCGCAAAGGCTACAGCGAGGCGGTCTGGCAGCAAACCACCGAGAACTTTATCCGGTGCTTGGAAAATGCCGTTCGTTATTTTGGCGGGGTGCCCCACACCACAGTGATTGATAATTTGCGGGCGGCCGTCACGCAGGCCGACTGGTATGATCCGGAGCTTAATCCCAAGCTGGCGGCCTTCGCCGAACATTATCAAACGGTGATCCTGCCCACCAAGCCTTACACGCCCCGGCACAAGGGCAAGATTGAAGCGGGCATCAAGTATGTGCAGGACAATGCGCTCAAGGGCCGGGTGTTTGGCAGTCTGGCCGCCGAGAACCAGTTTTTGTTGGAATGGGAAAGCCGGGTGGCGGACACCCGCATCCACGGCACCACGCGCCAGCAGGTGGCGGAGGTTTTCAAAACCAACGAGCAACCCGCGTTGCGCCCGCTGCCGCCGACGCTCTTCCCGGTTTTTAGCGAAGCCCAACGCACGGTGCATCGGGATGGCCATGTGGAAGTGGCGCAGACGTATTACTCCGTGCCGCCGGAGTATGTCGGCCGGAAAGTGTGGGCGCGCTGGGAGTTGCGGGTGGTGCGGATTTTTAACTCCCGCATGGAGCAGATTGCCCTGCACGCACGCCAGCCGCCAGGACGCTTCAGCACCGCGCCGGAGCATATCCATAGCCGCAAGCGCTCGGCGGTGGAAAACGGGGCCGAATGGTTGCTGGACCGGGCCCGGCTGATTGGCCCCCACGCCGGCGACTGGGCCGAAGCCATGCTGAAAAACCGCGGCCTGCAAGGCATCCGCGTGCTGCAAGGCTTTCTGCAAGTGGCCGCCAAACAGACCCCCGCCAACTTGGAAGCCGCCAGCGAACTGGCCCTCACCCATGGCGTCTGGCGCTTGCGCGAACTCAAGGGCCTGCTCCAAAATCCGACCGCGCAGGAGCAGTTCCAGTTCATCCAGCAGCATCCCCTCATCCGGGACCTGAGCCACTATGAAGCGCTCATCCCCGACTGTTTTACCCTCCCCACGGAAAACCAACCCCTGAGCCAAAACCTTTATGAACCACCAAGCCCTCCAGCAAACCTTGAAACAATTACGACTTCCCGGCCTCCAGCAGACGCTGTCGGTCCGGCTCCAGGAAGCGGCCGCCAACCGGCTGAGCCATGCGGATTTCCTGGAACTGATCTTGCAGGATGAACTGGCCCTGCGCCAGGAACGGACGCTCAAACGGCGCACGCAAGCCGCCGACTTCCGGCATTTGAAAACCCTGGAGGAGTTCGACTGGCAGTTCAATCCCAACATTAATCGCCCGCAGATGTTTGAACTGGCGGCGGGCGGGTTCATTCGCAAGGCCACCGACGTTTTCTTCATCGGACCGCCCGGCGTGGGCAAAACGCATCTGGCGCAAGCCATCGGCTACGAAGCCATCAAGATGAACTTCACGGTCCTCTATCGCTCCATCTTCGACCTGGTGCGGGACTTCTTGAAAGACGAGGCCTTCAGCCAGCAGGAGCGCGTGGTGGCCAAATATCTCAAGCCGGACCTGCTCATCATTGATGACATGGGCCTCAAAAGCCTGCCCAAGCACAGCGCGGAATATTTGCTGGAAGTCATCATGCGCCGCTATGAAAACCATGCCACCATCATGACCAGCAACCGGCCGCTCGAAGACTGGGGCAAGTTGTTAGGCGACGTGCCCAGCGCCTCGGCCATCCTGGACCGCTTCCTGCATCACGCCCAGACCATCGCCATCAAGGGCCGCAGTTACCGGCTCAAAGACCAGGTGCTCACTACCGGCCAACCACCCAAAGTCCCAGAACCCTCGACCGCAGGCAGCGCGAGCTAAGGCTCGAAGACGCGCTTCCCGCTCGATTAATTTGCGATGAAACCACTTGTGTGAACACCAGCAAACCAATATGAATACCACGCCTCAGACTGGCTGGTTTTGATTCGATCTTTGCTGGCTGGTTTTGATTCGACCCCTGACACGCTAAGAAAGCGAACCAATTCCGTGGTGGCGATTTTGATTAAGTCGTGCATAGTTGTTGGAAAAATTAACGCCGTTCGTATTCAGCGTTTTGAAAGCACCTCATCAAGTTTGGTGGCTTTGACAACCTGGCTGGGTTTTCCCCCACTCCCGAACACGTTCAATGAGTTCGCTTAGATTGGTCATAACAAAGTTTTTATACGAGTCGCCAGTTTGGTGATTTCAGGAGAATCCAAGCCTTGACCTGATCTTTCTTCGGTCTTGAAAAGAGTTTCGTCTAAAACGAATCCGTTTTTTTCATACCAAGCCAGTTTCCATTGCCAACCTTTTTGATATTCGTGCCGGTCCATCATGCCAAGATGTTCCCAAATGATGACTTCGCCGGCGGGGTCAATGAAGCTGAAATCAGGGCGGAGTTTGCCTGGCTCTATAGTGCCAAGCAACGGGCGCTCGTATTCGTATTTCATTTTGAGCGCGTGGAGCTTGTTCGCAATAACCAACTCCGACTTGCTGCGGACCATGTGTCCGGCGTCGGTGCGGTGAATCAGGTGCTCGGCGTAAGGAACCAGATCGGCGGACTCTCGGATGACTCCTGTAAAGAGGTTGGTGTTTCTTCGGGCGGTTTCGGAGCGTTCCGGTCGCGTGAGTTCAAAAAGAAGCGATGTGTCTTCGCCTTCGATAAGCAGAACGAGCATTTCTCTTGACCGAGTGATGGCAGTGTAAAGCAACTCCCGAGTGAGCAGTCGAGAGGCCTTTGGAATAACTACAAAAACTTTTTTGAACTCGCTGCCCTGCGATTTATGAACCGTGAGCGCATAAGCCAATTCAAGCGGATCGCTGCGACCGAAATCCCGACCATGATAGCCACATCCGAGATTGGGGCGGCCAGAAAAATAAGCATTGAGGAATCCACTCTTGCCGGTGGCCATAGCGCCAATTTCACCGTTGGCAAGAGTAACCTCAACGGATTCTTCACCATTCCAAGCCGAACGCTTTGAATTTTTAAGCTGAATGACCTTGTCGCTGATGACAATTTCCTCGTCGCCAAGTGAAGTTCCCCAACTGTCACGAGCGTATGCCAGTTCCTTGCCGCGAAACTGCTTTTGAATCCAGCGGTTTAATTCTTTAACTCCGTGTGGGTGCAGGCGAACGGGGGAAAGTATTTGAAAGTTCTCCACCCCATCTGGATTGCTCCAGTCCACCCATTTGCCATCAGGGAAACCCAGGGCGAGATTGAATCCCTTGACGTCGGTATGGTCTTTTATTCCAAGGTGCTTCTGGAACTGGGCCATTAAACTGCCGCGCAAATCGTCGGGGTTCTTCCAAAAGCAAATTTCAAGGTCATTGAAAGTATGCCCTGATTCGAGATCGCTGAGAACCCGGTCGGCGTCGGGAGGCTGGGTTTCCCGAGTGAACCAAGACGCGAGCCGGAGGGTGTCGGACGGACCGCCGGCGACGGCACGGACTTCGACTGATAAGCGTCCTAGTGCGCCCGAACGCTTTTTGGCATTCTCGTCGTTTTCGCTAGTTGGTTCCTGGAGGTGGATGGCCAAATCTGCAAACGGTCTGCCGACGCCAATAGGCGGAAGCTGATTGGGGTCACCCACGAGAATAATGCGTTGGACATGATTCTGGTCAATGGCATTGAGGATTGCGGCGAGATAGTCCATCGTCAACATGGAGCATTCGTCGATGACCAAAGTCTTGGCAGCGCGGTAAGTTTCGCCCGCGAACAGCGGCCGTTGCCGAGCTCCGTCGTAGCGGTCCAGTGAATAGAGGAACTGGGCGATAGTCATCGCCGATGCTCCGGCCGCCTGTTCCAACCGCACGCGGGCTTTGCCAGTTGGAGCTAGGAGAAGAATTCCATCTTTTCGAATAGTATCGCAGCGGAATAGAGCACCCATAACAGAGGTTTTTCCTGTGCCAGCGCGGCCTACTAGAACACCCAGTTTGCGCGTGGTGACTTTTTCAAGGGCTTTGCATTGCTCCTGCAAAGCCGAGACATGCCGTTGGTTCTGGGGATCAAAATCATGCCCGGCGGCATGAATCGCTTTTTTAACCAAACTAGCCCAGTCAGCATTGAGCGACGGAAGTGATTTCACCGAACGGGCCGAAAGGACTTTGCTTAGCTGGTTTTCACGGATTTTCAGTTCGCACAACTGAACAGCAGGAACTTTTTTACCTGACTTTGGGTCGATCAGGATCTCAACTCGTTCCAGCTCTTCGGATAGAAAGTCTGAGTTGGCAGTAATCCAATCCGGGGTGATCTCAAGAGGGGCGGCAAGGTCTAGGCCTTGCACTGTTTCAAGTGCCTCCTCTTCGCTCAGGAGTGAATCTCCCTCGTCAGCGGCATCGCGAAGCACCGAAACCAAAGCGGCCCGCACACGTCGTCGGTCGGCAAGGGTTGCAACTTTTGATGGAGCGGGCACCGGATGATGGAGTGCCAAAGAAGCATCAGGAAGAAGGCCTCGGTCGATCACTCCGAGGGAGAGAGGATTATCATCTGGGTCGCCTAGGTCGAGTTCAGCGATGCGGTAAGGATTGAGGAGAATTGCATCGTCAGCGAGAGGGGATCGGACTGATCGCTTACGCTTGGCTTCATTGAACCAACGTTTAGCTTGAGTGGCTGAGAGATCGAAGCGCGACAAGAGTTGGAGGAGCATCTTTCTGTCCGGGTCGAGAGTCTTCCAAATCCGCTGGGCTTCCTGAAAATCGGCTCGGTAAGCAGGGTCTGGGAGTGGTGCTTTCTCATCAAAAATGGCTTCGATGAGCGGCCAGGGGTTTTCTTCGGCCTTGAGCTTGGACTGGGACATCAGATCAAGCACCAGCGAGGTGCCGAGTCGCATGGGCAAGGCTTCGAGTACGGCACCAAGGCCTGGGAAAGCCCCGCGATCTTTCCAGCATTTGGCAATCTGCTTGTTGATCCAGTCTTCGCGCTGCTGCCATCTGCCTTCTTTGACAATTCCGTGCTCCCGGATTTTTCGAACCGCTTCGAGAATTCTGACCAATGTGGAAAGGGCCACGTCGGGAGTCGTGAGTTCTCCAGCATATGAAAAATTAAGTGTATGGGCGGGCGGAGCCTGCACAGCAATCTCCCGGAGCAGATTCAGACGACGAGCATCCTCCGCTTTATTTCCGGTAGGTTCAAGGTAGTCATGGTAAGGCAGCAGGAAGCCGTCAATTTCGCCGGGCCGGATGGAGTGACCCACCAAGCGATCCCAGACCGGATACGTCTCGGCCTTGTGGCTATCATAAGTTAGAGCCTTGCCGACCGAAACAACCCAACCGACGCCAACAATGAGACGAGAGATGTTGTCGCCCAGAGGCTGCCCCTCTTTGCAATAAAAGAAAACGAGCGACTCCTCTTTGGTCAATTGGTCAAAAAAGAGGTCTGAAACAGCGAACTGCCGGTCGCGGGCAAAAATCCAGGGAGTCGGGCTTTTGAATGGATCTTTTTCATCAGGCGGCAGTGGGGTTGGTAGAGAGGCATCAATTGCCTTCTGGCTGGAACGGAGCATCCAGTTAAACGGCAGCGCAAAGGCAGTATATGGAGGGACTTTGATTTTTGTCTCCTTCAAATGGCCGTGAGTTTTTGAGCAGCTTTCAATGTGCTGGTAAGGATGCTTGACCATTCGGGTCCATTCCTCGGCACTCATGAATCCACCTCCCTCGGCTTTGCATGGTGGCAATTGCTCGGCGGCCAATGATCCCCACGGCTGGCCTGCCAGTCTGTCTTCGGCTTCGTCTTTGCGCTCGGTGCGAATTCTATCCAAAGCAACGCAGAACGAGTTTTTGGATGGTGCTTTGCAAATATGGCCGTTCCATTGGTTGTCATGCCAGGCGACACGTATGGTAAGGTGTTTAATGGCTTTCATGTTGGATGTAATGCGGTTATTTCCCTCTGTAGTTCTTAATCAACGGCGGATTCCCTGCGTCATCAGGCTTCATATGGCGTTCTTGAAATTGCAAATTGTGGCCTTCTTTTGGTCTGAAAATTTCTTTGTCAATGACGATGAATTCTGTGTCTATAAGTTCAGTCTGAGCAAGTTCGTGCAGCATTTCATGGAAGCCGGCAAATTGATCTGGATTCTCCCGTTCGCTGATGTTTTTCATAGGAGAATCAATTATCAGAAGTTTTGGCAGGAACGCCCCAGTGCGAGCGGCCAATCTGTGAATAGCAACCGCGAAGCAGCATTTGAAAAATGTTTTCTTTCCACCGCTACCCAAGTTCGCAAAGGAAGTTTGCACCATGTCGCCAGTGTTGCGGCCATACACTTGTGGCAAAAAGTTGGGCGAATTGATTTCCACAAAATCATCCGGCAGAAATCCATGAAGTCGTGACCGGAGCAAACAATCTAGAAACAGAGTTTTAAGCAAATCAAGGTTTGATGTGTCTTCTTCCGCTTTGGCTCGGGCAATTTTCAACTCGGCCCGGATTTCGGCTTCCCGCCCAGCTAATCGGACGGACTCCTTTTGAAGTCGCTCGATTTTGTTGGCCAACGCTTCGAATTGTCGCAAATCTTCGGCCCGCTGCAAGAGTCTGGCACGTTCCTTTTCCAATGCCAATGCGGAAGCCAAGTAGGTGGAATCGTATTCCTCTGAAGCTTGATCAAGGTCCCGGTCAACCACTGTCTTTTCGGCGACAACTGCCTGACGCTGGCGTTGGAGGTGTTTGGCTTCCTCCAACTGCAACTTGATGCGCTCGTCCAATTCATCAGCTCGGGCTTTTGTATCTGTTTCAATTGAATCTTCGTCAATCGGGCTTTGCAGGATTTCAACATGTGCCTGCCCGCATACCGGACACAAACCAGTTTCCCTGGACTGCAAAGTTTGGTAGCATTGCGGACATTGAGCAAACTCCACTCCCGTCAAGACCGAGCGGGCTGACTGCGCTCGCTTCTGACGCGTGGTCAGCAAAAGCAGGGTGTTGCGGTGGCTCTTATCTTTAGCCACGTTTTGCTCGATGTCGCTCAAAGCATCATCAATCTCTGATAGTTGAATGGAAAGCTTGCGGCCTCGCGTTTGCAAAAGCTCAGTCTCGTGCGTGCGTATTTCGCCAGTCTTTGCACGGATGGCTGCAATCTGAATTTCCAAGCCTCCAATTTCCTTTTTTATTTTTTGGCGCAAGGCCTCAATCTCCATCGGCATTGCCAGATGCTCCGCTTCGAGCGCTTCTTTAATGGCTTGAGCAGCCGCCTCGCTACGAAAGCGGTCTTCTCTGACCTGTTCCATCTCGGCTTCCAAGTCAGATACATTTTCCTGGTGAAATCCGACGATGAACCGCAAAACGTCCCGGCTTTTTAGACGAACAAATGGGTTTGCATCGTCATCGAGGTTGAAAAAACTGCTGTCCATCGAATCCTGGTCGAGATAGCAATACCAATAGAGGTCGCGGAAACTAAGCCTGACCAACTCAGAATCCTCTTTGATTTTGCCCTTACGGACGCGCGGCGGTTTAACGCCCGATAATCGAAACAAAAGGTCGGAGAGAACTTCAATGCCGGTGCCAGGCAGAATTTCTCCGGTCGCCTGCCGGGTGGGTAGCAGCACGTCATAGGGCTGATCGTTTTCTGTCCATTGTGCATGGATTTTATTCTCCTCACTGTGGCGGGTTAGCAAAAGAGTTGTCGCATTGATCACAACCTCCAAAGTGGCGGCGACGAATTCCTGCTGCAATGCAGGCGTGTATTCGAGCTTGCCGGCCAAGCAGAAATCAATGAGCCGTGCAATGGTGGATTTTCCAGCGCCCATTTGCCCGTAGTAGTAATTGAATTGGGTGAAGGGCAGGATGTCCCGCTCCTTCTTGCAATTGACGGTTAGCTGGCGGATAGAAAAATTCATAATTCGATGGCGTTACCCCACTTCATATTAATTATCTCGGGCGCGATTTTGTAAACGAAAGCCGTGATTTTGGATGACGGCATATTACCCACGGCTGAATTCACGACTCGCGCTCGCTCGGCTAGTGGCTTGAACGCTTCGGCTTCTGCTAGTTGGCCCGCCAAAGCCATCCCATTTTTTGTAAGCTGAATATTTACCGTCCGTCCTTCGCGGTAAACAATTGCCAGTTGCTTGGCAACCAGGATGCTTAACCAGCGCCGGTATCGGGGGTCCCAAGGACCGAAACGGAATCGAATCATGCGGGCTTCAATGGTGTCCCGGTCTTCTTCGGGGATGGCGGCAGCGGCGGCAAGGGCAGATTTCTTGAACTCCCCGATGACAGTCAGCGCTCGCACCAGTATGTTGGGATAACGAAGCAGAAAATCCATCTTCGCCAGTTTCATGATGCCTTCTAGGGGCTTGGCGGTTTCCTCTTTGCCGGCGGCTGCTTTTAGCAACAAGAGCAAGCGTGCTTCGTTGAATTCGTCCGAATTTTCCACGGCTGCTGCCAGTTGAAGGATTTTGAGGCTCATGGCTTATCCTCCAAATCAAATTTTTCACTCCACCAAACCGGACAGCTTTCCGTCAAAATTCCAGCCATGCCGATCAGCGCCTCATAAGGCTGGTGGCCAACTTTGCGCGATTCCTCTTTTGCTACACGCTGCAATCGGTCTTGAACATCAATCAACATTCGTTGGCCGAAGGGTTTTGAACCCTGCGCAGCACGCAAGTGTGCGGCATCACATTCGGCCTTCACGACATTTTGAATTTGAGATAATTCCGCCTGACCTTCCGGGCCGCGAGTTGCGAGATCAAGAAACACGGCTTCGGCTGAAAGCGTCTGGTTGCGCAACGAGTGCGCATAATCATCCAATCCCGCCTGACTTAATTTCTGATTGAAACGATTCAAATCCCGGCTCGTTTGCGAAAGTGGGCTGATCGTCAGCGATGGGAGGTAACGAAAGGCTGGGTTTGCCAGCTCGCGACTGCGCAAAATGAAATCTTCGACGGTAATGCGTTTCGCCGTCAGTTGCGGGTCGGATTGTCCATCGCCTGCATGGCGAGTGAGATGTCGGGCTGAATCCTGCGACGATAGCGACGAGGCCCGGTCAACCATTTCGATCAGTGACCAAACGACAGGTTCCAACCTTGGTTGGGGCAAACGGCACCATTCCAGTTCGCGCAAATGATTTTGGGCAAGTTCAGCGATGAACGATTCTCGCTCCGGCGTCTTTACAAACCCCATTCGCTGGAGGACGTTAAATAATGCTTCCGGTGAAGTTGCGGGGTCAGTTTTGATTTCTGCGTGTAATGCTTTAAACCCTTTCGTCTCAATTTCCGGCAATTCAGAAAAGGCTGACCGGGTCTTCGCGCTGGCCGCCAGGCGCTTCGGGCAAAGGTGTTTTTTATCCTCCGCGTCACTGTCCAGGCATTCGGCGTTACTGACAAAAATGAATTGGTGGAAACTACCGGGAAATTGCGCATCCAGCCGCAAAAATACTTTTATCGCACTGACAAACGCATCGGTGGTCAGCCGCCACTCACCAAGTTCCGGTTTGCGGGTTTTGACCTGATAGGAATCAAATGAATTATCGGCGATCTGGGCAAGTATGTCGTCTTCCTGTTCACACCATACTGCCATGTAATTCATTTTCCTGACAGCAGAGGCAACCAGCAATGCAACGGCGTATGCCGATTGGTAGCGATAATTGCGAAGCGTCTCAGCGCCGTAGTCGTTGGCTGGCAACTGTCGAGTTGGATTTCGGCCAGATCTATTTGCTGCTGGTTGTTCGTCTGGCATGTTTTTCCTTTTTTGTCGTGTGAAATTTCAGGTTTCCAAAATTTTCTAGCAACACGAGGTATTCGAGATTATTTATGGTCGCCCCATTCTGGATGCCTGATATGCTAAGTCATTGCACGCGGTTCCAGGCTGCTGGAAATCCGTGACAGCTCCGGTAACCAACACGGAAAATCTTGCAAATGAAGGGATGTCTTCAAGCTTTGAAGTGTCCGTAATCAGACGCGCGATTCGGATGGCCTCCCAAAAGTCCACATACCGGCGCGAACGACCCCGGTGTCGTCTGCATTCTTTGTCCAAAAACGCTTTAGCGTCTGTCTTGGTGAGCGGCGATGGGCAACGGAACCTTGATTTATGAGCAGCGGTGGAGAGGTGCGCGTTGACGGCGCGAGGGTCCGCAATAAGCCAAGTTTCGAGTTCCCACGTCAGACACAGCAGTTTGATTTTTGCGGCGGTCGCAGGGTCCAATGACTTCAATTTCTCCCGCAACTCATCAGCTTCAGCTTCGCAATCAGGCGTGGCATCATTCCAATAAGGTTTTAAATCCCAGGCAATGAGCACAAGATCACATTCGCTGGACTCAATGAGTTCGGCGGCGGCTTCAACTCCGCTATTAAAAAGGTGGTATTTGCTTCCAAGGGCGGTCGCCTGAACGGTAATATCGGGAAAAAGGCGCCTGGCAAAGCAGGTGAGCACCAGTTCGTCCGGGCCTCCGCTGTCACACTCAAGTACAAGACCCAGTTTCATCGAGTCCTCCTTTCCTTCGAGCGGAGCATTCCCATGGAATAAAGTGAGCCGGGTGCGAATTTTTCTGCCCATTCCCGAAGTTCCTCCTCCTGGGCTGGCCGACGGAAGACAGGAGGTCCTCCATTGGACCTTTCAACCGTTACGATGTGTTCTAGCGCAAGCTTGTCCAAGAGGTATGGGGAATGGGTCGTTAATATGACTTGCTTTTCTCCAGATGTAACTGCACTTCGGATTTCATCAATGACAAACCCTATGGCTCGCGGGTCAAGGCCGTTTTCGAGTTCCTCAAGGAACAGCACCGAAGGACCATTCGGGTGCCGGAGAATCGCAAGTAGGGCTAGTAAACGCAACGTGCCGCTCGACAAAACCCAGCCGGGCAACGTGACATCCCTCCCAGACTGAAACCTCTCTGTGAGCTGGATGAGGGAACGTGTTTCCACAAGGTCGTTCGCGATGTCTGGCCGAACATTCGCCGCGTAAGGTAGAATATATTGCAAAGACTGGATCATTGCGTCGAAACCATCCTGATCTGCGTCTAGGAAAGACTTCAGAATATCCGCGAGGTTGGCACCCGATTTCATGAGAGGGTCTTGGGACTTGCTTTCCGGGCGACGGCGCGGCAATCCAATTTCATTCGGGTTTAGGCTCAGGAACATCCATTTACGGAAGTCAACCGCCCATTCTGCATTGAAAACCCGGCTGGCAGCAATGGGGCGGCCGTCGTTACTGGTTTCAAAGGAGACTTCCTGCTCGTTTTCACCAACTTTTAGGAATTGCCGCTTGGTGACAACAGAACGCGCCGGGAACTTGCCAACACTTTCTGCCAATTCGCCGATCTCAAGAGTGGCTTTCCAAGAACATTTAGCAGCCTTGCCTGCGAGCGAAATTTCGAACGGTCGGCTGTAAAAGGAGCCGTGCGGGGAACGCTTTCGTTCCGCTCCCTGCCAAAGAACATGGTCGAATTTAAACCATGGATTAAGCGCGGTCTCGACACCGCTGAGAGCGTATGCATGGAAAAATTCACAGGCTTCGATAACGCTGCTTTTTCCGGTGCCGTTGTAGCCGACAAACGCCGTCAATGGCCCAAGCGTAATTGTGCCAGTGTCTTCAATCGCCTTGAAGTGGCGGACTTTGATGGATGAGAGTTTCATGTTCGAGTATCAGGCAATTTACCGAGACAGAGCAGGTCTCGGTACGTATTCAGTGTTTGTTGTTTCACGCTTTCATCCACCAATGGGAAAGTAGTCAGGATGTGGGCGAATTCGGATTCGCTCAGGCCATAAAGTTGGGCAATGAGGGCGTCAAGTTCAGCGCGGAGTTGAATTCGCGCGGAGGAGTCTTTCACGCCTTTCACTGCGGAGGCAGGCAATTTAAGCGCAGTGCTGACCTGCTTTATGAGCACGTCAAATTCCGGTCCGTTGCAAATCAACTGCGCCGCGCGTTTCACGATTGGCACAAAGGCAGCATGAGAAACTGGCAGGCGCGGAATAGAAAGCTGATAAAGAAAAAAGGTGTTGAGATTCGTGGTCATCTTCGCACGAAGGGAGAAATCAACAACAAAACTATTCAAGAGGGCGGTAAGTAGCAAAAGTTCCGCATCAGTAAAACGTGTTTGATCATAACGATCTTTATCGTGATAAAATGGAAAATGGACTGAAAGCGAATTGCCA
>Ga0302277_1002575_pt1 | contig 12843 bp, 10 predicted proteins | sample III_Bog_N3_1_FD_198759 | JGI IMG/M metagenome (GOLD analysis project Ga0302277, IMG submission 198759) | Peat permafrost microbial communities from Stordalen Mire near Abisko, Sweden - III_Bog_N3_1 | ecosystem: Environmental > Terrestrial > Soil > Wetlands > Peat | place: Sweden: Abisko... | reverse complement strand
ATCCCCACACACTACATATTGGGCTTACCTGAGTCAAGCGGATACCCACTTTGCGAAATTACGACTACTGACCCTGGCGATACTGCTGGCGGTGGCTTCCAGCCTATGCTTGGCGCAGGCGGCACCGGCGACTTCCACGGACACCGCGAAAACCGACAAAAAGGCCGCGAAAAAGAAATCGGCCCCGGTGGACCCCTCCACCATCCCTCAAGCCGCTGGCGGCGGAGGCGGCAAGGTGTGGGTGAATACTTCGAGCAAGGTCTACCACAAGGAAGGCGACCCCTGGTACGGCAAGACCAAGCACGGTCAGTACATGACCGAGGCGGACGCCACCAAGGCTGGCTACAAGCAAGCCAAAGAAGAAGAGATGGGCAAGAAGGACGAGATGAAGAAAGACGAGATGAAGAAGTAGATTGACGAACTTTGCCCAGCGAAGCCACCCGGACTCGGGTGGCTTTTTGCTGCCAAATTGCCGCGTCCGGGGTGAAAACAACCGCAAGAATGTGGGTTTTTTCCTCGCCTGATGTGTAGATCGAGGGTCGTTCGCAGGAAGGGACCCGTTCCCTCCCGGTATTACCTCAGTAACCCCGCCAGTGTTCTGTTCTTCTTCTGGAGTATTCCGTGTGATATAACGCCGTTAGCTGTTCGTTTGGGTTGGGGCTGGATATGTTCGGGTTTTCTGGCCGCTCTTGATGGTTTTCGAGGAAACGCACCCAGCGACAGCAGAGGAGGAATCGTGGCCGAAGCGCGTACCGGAAAAAGGTTTCCGCTGCAATTGCCGATCAAGATTCATAAGGAAGATACCGTTGGCGAGATCAGCAGCGGCATGACCGGCGATCTGAGCGCTGCCGGCGTGTACATCCGCGCCGATGCTTCGCTTGAGGTTGGTTCGCCAGTCGAGTTTGAGATTACCCTGCCGCCTGAAGTGACTGGCGGCAAGGACCATGTTGTCATTCAGTGCCGCGGCCGCGTAGTGCGGACCGATGAGCCCAATGCCAGCGCCGCCTCCGGGGACAACCGGGGCGTCGCTTGCGTAATCGATTCTTACGAATTCGTTCGCAATTAACCGGGAGCGACCATGCTAAAACTTATTCTGGCCGACAATCAGGCGATATTTCGCGCCGGCATCGCCAAGGTGCTGGCGGTAGAAGACGAGATGCGCATCGTGGCGCAAGCGCAGACCGCCGAACAGATGTTCATGGCGCTCGACAAGTTTCGCGCCGCCGTGCTCATCATTGCCGGAGGCTTTCACTCCGACTTCAACTCGATCCTTTCCGCCGCCAACAAGAACAAGACCCGCGTCGTCGTCCTCGCCGATACCGGCGAGAGCGCGCAACGCTACATGGCCGCCGGCGCTCATGGAGTGGTGTATCGCAACGTCACCAGCCCCGCGCTGGTCGATTGTGTCCGCAAGATCGCCCGCGGCGAAAGCTGGGTGCAGGACATGGCGGTGCCGAGCGAGTTGACCGAAAACGATATGGTCGGCCTGCGCGTCCGCGACCGCTTGACGGCCAAGGAACTGCGCATCGTCGCCCTCATCGTCCAGGGCTACAAGAACAAGGAAATCGCCACCCAGTTGGGTACGACCGAACAGGTGATCAAGAACTACCTGCGCAACGTCTACGACAAGATCGGCGTGTCCGACCGGCTGGAGCTGGCGCTGTTCACCATTCACCACCGCATTTTGAACGAAGCCGCGGCCGCAACCGCAGCCGCCGCTATCCCCCCGGTCGCGCAAAGTGCCGGAATCAGCAACTAGCGGTTTTTCGTTTTTAGCGGGGCCGCCTGCGGGCGGCCTTTTTCGTTGTGAAGAAGTTATTCTTGGATCATGAAAATCACACTCCTGTTCTGGCGTAGCCTCACCGTCCTTTCGCTGCTCGTCTGCTTGGCCAGTCTGGCATCGGCCGCAGATCAAGCTGACCCAGTCGACAACTACGTTCTTGCCGAGATGGCCACGCAGCACATTCCGGGACTCGCGTTGCTGGTCTCCCGCGGCGGCCATGTGATCCGCGCGCAAGGATACGGCTTGGCCAATGTAGAACTCCAGGTTCCGGTTAAGCCCGAGACGATCTTTCAATCCGGCTCCGTAGGCAAGCAGTTCACCGCGACCGCAGTCATGATGCTGGTCGAGGAAGGCAAGATCGCCCTCGACGATCCCCTAACCAAATATTTCCCCGACGCGCCCGCCCCCTGGACCCAGGTCACGGTTCGCCAACTGCTGAGCCACACCGCCGGGTTCACCGACTATCCAAACGGTTTCGACATGCGCAAAGACTATACCGAAGCGGAGCTGCTCAAGATTGTCGAGGCCATTCCGCTGGCCTACCAGCCCGGCACCAGTTGGAACTACAGCAACCTCGGCTATCTCACCCTCGGCATCGTGATTCACAAAGTCACCGGCGAATTCTATGGAGACTTCTTGCAGGACCGCATCTTCCGCCCGCTCGACATGAACAGCGCTCGCATCATCAGCGAAGCCGATATCGTGCCCAATCGATCGGCGGGATATCGTCTCTTGAATGGGGAATTGAAAAATCAGGAGTGGGTCGCGCCCACCCTGAATACGACGGCGGATGGAAGTTTGTACTTTTCCATTGTCGACCTGGCCAAGTGGGATGCAGCGCTATACACCGAGAAGCTTCTGAAACGATCAAGCCTGGAACAGATGTGGACCGTGGCCAAACTCCAGGACGGGCAGCCAAACTCCGGCCACTACGGATTCGGCTGGCTCACCGGAAAGCGCAACGGACATTCGGTGGTCGAGCACGAAGGCTCATGGCAGGGCTTTGAGACTGACATTTCCCGCTACCTTGACGACAAACTAACGGTAGCCGTCCTGGCAAATCTAGCCGAGTCGAAGCCCTATATCGTTGCGAACCATGTGGCAGAGATGTATTTGTCGGGAAGCGTGAAGTGAACGCTGCCTGAAACGCTGGTGGAGCGCCGGATACCCGCTCCCGTCGCCCCACCGACTGTATTAGACCTTCTCCGCCACGCTCTTCGCTTGCGTAAACAAGTAGAGATAATCCGGGCCGCCCGACTTGGAATCGGTTCCCGACATATTAAAGCCGCCAAACGGATGCGCGCCCACCATCGCTCCCGTGCATTTGCGGTTCAGGTAGAGGTTGCCGACGTGGAACTCGCGCACGGCACGATCGAGTTTCTCGCGCGAACCGGAGTAGACGGCGCCGGTCAGCCCAAACTCGGTGTCGTTGGCGATCTCCAGCGCATGATCGAAGTTGCGGGAGCGGATCACGGCCAGCACGGGGCCGAAGATCTCTTCCTGCTCCAGCGTAGACTTCGGTGCGATGTCGGCAATCACCGTCGGCTGAATAAAGTAGCCTTCGCCAGCGTCCGTGGCGCGCGCGCCGCCGGTGATCAGGCGTCCTTCTTTTTTGCCGATCTCGATGTAGCGCAGAATGTCGTTCATCGAACCTTCATTGATGACGGCGGCCATGTTGGGATTCATGGCGGGATCGCCAATGGTAATGCGCTCCACCCGCAACTTCAGTTTTTCGAGGAACTTGTCGTAGATGCGCTCGTCGACAATGGCGCGCGAACACGCCGAGCACTTCTGGCCCTGGAAGCCAAAAGCCGCCTGCGCTACGCCTTCGACGGCGGCGTCGACATCGGCGTCGGCATCGACGACGATCGCGTCTTTGCCGCCCATCTCGAGCACGGTGCGCTTGATCCAGAGCTGACCTTTTTGCTGCTGCGCTGCCGTTTGGTTAATGTGCAATCCAACCTCGCGCGAGCCGGTGAAAGCGATGTAGCGAATCTTGGCATGCGCGACCAGGGAATCTCCGAAGCTCGCACCGCCGCCAGGACAAAGATTGACCACGCCATCGGGCATGCCGCATTCTTCCAGCAATTCCACGAACTTCGCCGCGATCGTGGGCGAATCGCTCGAGGGCTTGAGCACGACGGTGTTGCCGCTGACGATGGAAGCCAGAGTCATGCCGGCCATGATGGCGCAAGGAAAATTCCACGGCGGAATCACCGCGCCCACGCCCAGCGGAATGTACGTCAGCGTGCCGCGCTCGCCCGGCAGTTGCACCGGGGGTTCGGCCTTGGCGAAGCGCAGAGCCTCGCGCGCATAAAATTCGCAGAAGTCGATGGTTTCGGAAATGTCTCCATCGGCCTCGGCCCAGTTTTTCGAAACTTCGAAGACCAGCCAAGCCATGAATTCCAGCTTGCGCTCGCGCATTACGTCGCCGACGCGAAACAGGAGCGAAGCGCGCTCCTCGACCGAGGTATGGCTCCAATGACTGAAGGCCTGACAAGCTGCTTGCACGGCGGGCTCCACGTGCTCTTTGCCGGCTCTCTGGTGAACACCGACCACTTCCGACGGCTTGGCGGGATTGAGGGAACGAATCTTTTCCGCGGTCTTGGAGCGCTTGCCGCCGATGATCAGGTCGTACTCGCGACCAAGTTGGCCACGCACTTTTTCGAGTGCGGCGTGCATCTTGCGCACGTTCTCTTCTTTGCTGAAATCGACGAACGGCTCATTCTTAAACGCGCCCTCGTGAAGGCGGACTTGCAGACGGGGCGGGGCTTCCATGGTTGCCATAGGTTTCCTTTCTGTACAAAGAACGATAGGCGTAATTTTACACCTGTCGCTGCGGCGGAAGACGAATGCACGGCGTTCTTCGGGCGTTCTTCGAAGGCGGCGAATGCCCACCGCATGGCATGCCAGACTGTATAATCGTGGATTCCGATGAGCTACCAGGTCCTGGCGCGTAAATACCGGCCGCAGAAATTCTCCGACGTCATCGGCCAGGACCACGTCACCCGCACGCTGCAAAATGCCATCGCGCAGGAGCGCATTGCGCACGGCTACATTTTCAGCGGCCATCGCGGCATCGGTAAGACCACGGTCGCTCGCATCCTGGCGATGGCGTTGAACTGCCGGTCGTCGGCAAAGCCCCCCATCGAGCCCTGCGGCATCTGCGAGTCCTGCACCGAGATTCGCAATGGCAATTCTGTCGACGTGATCGAGATCGACGCCGCCACCAATCGCGGCATCGACGAGATCCGCGAATTGCGCGAAGCGGCACGCTATCGCCCCGCTCGTGACCGCTTCAAGATCTACATTCTCGACGAAGCCCACCAGATCACCGACGCGGCCTTCAACGCGCTGCTCAAAACCCTGGAGGAGCCTCCCAGCCACGTCGTCTTTATGATGGCGACCACGCAGCCCGAGGATATTCCGCAGACCATCCGCTCGCGCTGCCAGCACTTCAGCTATCGCGCCATGAAGTTCGACGCCGTCATGGGGCAACTGCGCGACATCGTCGCCAAAGAGAGCATTCCCGCCGACGAAGACGCCCTCGCCCTGCTCGCCGAAGCAGGCGACGGATCGATGCGCGACGCGCTTTCCATCCTCGACCAGGCGATTGCCTCGACTGCCGACCACCTCACCGCCGACTCGGTGCGCAGCCTGATCGGCTCCGCTCCCGCAGCCGCGCTCGAAACGGTAATGCAGGCGGTCGCGGAAAGTTCGAGCGAAAGGATTCTGGTGCTGGTCGATGAACTGATCGGCGAAGGCCACGGTCCCACACACTTCGCGCGCCAGTTGGTGCGCTTCCTGAGAAATGTCACGGTGGCAAAGATCGCGGGCAAGAATTCGCCGCTGCTGCAGATTTCCTCCGATGAGCGCGCGCGCGTGGGCCGCATCGCCGAATTGTTCGGGGAGGAAGATTTGGCGCGGCATCTGCAGATCATGCTGCGCACGCACGGGGAACTTGGATACCGCCAGGAACAGCGCTTCCATCTCGAACTGGGATTGTTGAAGATGGCGCATGCACAGCGGTTGCTGCCGATAGAACAGTGGCTGAGCGAGGCGTCCGCGTCGCGAACCACCGGCACACCACCCAGGCCAACTCTCGCGCCGAGTCCAGTTTCTCGCTCTATATCGTCGCCGACGGAAGCGCGGCGGACGGAACCTGGCGTTTCGGCGCGATCGAATTCGGTGTCGCCGTTTGCTGCTGATTCGGCTCGCAAGAGCACTCCCAAGGCGGAGACGTCCGGCGAACCCGCAGCGTTCGCGGGCGGGGGCGCCCGCGCCACACAAAGCGGCAACGTCGTCATCATGGGATCGGCCGCTCCAGCGATTGCCGAGTCGCAAACGGAACCGGTTCCGCAAGTGGCCGAAAGAAACGAAGTCAAGTCTGAGATGAGAGTCGAGCCGCGAGGAGAAGCCAACGCGGATTCTCTTCGTGACGCCGTTCTCAACGCGCTCGGCAATCAGCCGATGCTGGTCTCGTTGATTGAGAGCGCCGAGTGGACGCTGCACGGAAATTCGGTGCTCGCAAAAGTAGCGGCATCCTCCACGATGATCGAAATGTCATTCACCGCCGAGGCGCGCCGTATCGCCAGCGCCGCCGCCAGCGGTCAGGCGGGTAGACCGATCAAGGTGCAAGTGGAGCCGGGCGGAACGGCGCAGGCGGTAACTGCTCCACGGCGGGCGTTACCGAACGGAAGCGCCCGCAGCCGCGCCGAACAAGATCCAATCGTGCAGCGCATGAAAGAGAAATTCGGAGCCGAAATTCGGACTGTGATTGATTATCGGGAGAAAGGGTGAAGCGATTGGTAATTTGTGATTTGTAATTTGTAATTGAAAGGCCCACTCCGCGTGGTTTGCTCTTAGATTACCAATTACAAATCACCAATTACAAATTTCCTTATGTCTGGATTCAATTTGCAGGAACTCATGGCGCAAGCCAAGCAGCAGTACGAAACGCTGCAAAAGAAGATGGAGCAGACCGTGGTCGAAGCCTCGGCCGGCGGCGGCTCGGTCACCGTGAAAATGGACGGCCGCAAGCAGGTGCTCAACATCAAGATCGATCCGGAAGTGGTGAAGGCCGGTGATGTGGAGATGCTGCAGGACCTAGTAATGGCTGCACTGAACGAAGCCAGCCGCAAAGTCGATCAGGCGATGAAATCGAGCGTCGGCGGAATGCTCGGCGGAATGGGCCTCGGGGGACTCTAGCAAAATGTCGCGTTTTGCCGAACCCATGACCCGGCTCATCGACGAGCTCAAGAAGCTGCCCGGCGTCGGCAGCAAGAGCGCGCAGCGCCTGGCCTTTCACATCCTGCGCTCTAGCGATGATGACGCCGAAGCTCTCGCCTCGGCCGTTTGCGACGTCAAAGCCAAGCTCCGGCTGTGCTCGATCTGCAACAACATCACCGACGTCGATCCCTGCGTCTATTGCAGCAATCCGACACGCAATCAAAAGCTGGTCTGCGTGGTCGAGGAGCCGACTAATATTTCTTCGGTCGAAAAGACACGGCATTTTAATGGCGTCTACCACGTGCTGCACGGCGCGATTTCTCCCTTGCACGGCATAGGTCCGGACCAGCTACGCATCGCGAATCTGATGACGCGCGTCGCCTGCGGCGAGGTCGAAGAAGTCATTCTGGCTACCAATCCCACCGTCGAAGGCGAAGCCACGGCCGCCTACCTTGCCCAACAACTCAAGCGCGAGGGACTGCGCGTCACCCGCATCGCCATGGGCATTCCGGTGGGCAGCGACATCGAATACACCGACGAAGTCACCATGCTGAAAGCCATGGAAGGCCGCCGGGAAATGTAGGGCCGCTCAGTCTGTCGCAAACGATGCTTCTCGCCTTTTGTTTCGCCTGCCGGTCATGTCACCGGGGAGTTATATCTCACCGTCGCACCTCCTGCGTATAATGTGCGCTTGACTTTCGTATCTCTCTTTGAGGGATTCATCCTTATGGAACATGTTTCTTCCTTCGCGCAACGGGTCCTACTGTGTGGTGGAGTGCTGTTGATCGTAACCGGGACGCTCTGCGCGCAAGATGCGCTCCCCATTCCGGGCACAGCAGATCCGGTAGTGGATCCGGTGGTGCAGCGCAACATGGAGGATTGGGTACTCCAGAAGCGCGGTTTGCCCGACGATTGGACTCACCATTATCTAGTTTTCTCCAATCCCGGCACCGAGCAACAGGCGGTCGAGAGTGGCAAGTATGAGCAGTGGCTCAAGATCGTGAACGATCCACGCTTTACTCTGCAGCAGCTCAAGAGGAGTGCGGGCGCAAAGGCGCTGCCAGGTATGGGCATTCCCGCCGCCGGCGTGGTCAACGCCGATGTTCCCAGAGCCGATGGGCCAGACGTGGAACCGGGCACCGCGGTAACGAATTCGTTGAAGAGTTCGAAGCGCCCTTTGAAGAAGGACTGGAACGTGCCGATCGGCGGAGTTGCGGCGAGCGCTATTGGCACCGTCACCACCAACAACGCGAGTGGCAGCTCAACAGTGACCGTTGACGGCCAGACCTTGACCGGGAGCGCACCGACGACGGCAGGCGGCTCGGGAATCTTCACGGGGGCGCCTAACCTCGGTCAGGGCGTCACTATCACCCACGGCTCGAACGTGTTAAACCTTACAACCAATTCAACCGCGTCCTCCGTCGTGGGCACTGTGGCAGCGGCTCCAACATCCACCACGGCTCCCACCATCACCCTTACTAATTCGGCGGGAAGCAGTTCCAACACATTAACCCTGACGACGAGCGCGACCGGAGCGACGGCCACCGGCACCTTTTCGGGCACCGGCTCCACCTCCGGCCAAACGATCACCATCAAGAATGGCACCAATACGCTGGTCTTAACCGCGCAGAACGGAACGTATGGATCGGGTACAGTGAGTGTTAACAATGCCAATGGCGCTGCGAACAACGACACCGTTGCCATTGGCTCGGTCACATACATATTCGAGATGTCGCAATCGGCATATTCTGGAGAGCCATTTTCTGGCTCACAATATCTCTGCCAAAATACGACCACACCGTGTGTGTGGTGGGGGACCAACGAGGCGAACCAAACGCAGGCTCTCTACGCGGCCATCACGAATAACCCGTCAGCTTGTCCGACGGTCGCCAATGGACTCTACGGCACCTGGCAGCACACCTGTTACTCGTATGTCACGACGCCGAATCCCATTGTCACGGCGACTGAAACGTACTCGTACTCGGCGAATACAGGATCCGTCACCGTGACCAACATCACGGGCAACAGCATACCCTTTAGCTGGACCTCCTCCCAGACCGCCTGGTTGTTGACTGTGAATGGTGTGTCGGCGAATCCGAATCCGATTCCCGGTTATACCAGTGGCACGAACGGATGCAGCAGCGCGACCGCCGGAACTTTTATTGTCAGTACCTATCCGTCCACTTCGGCCACCAACCTGGCAAACGCCATTAATGCCTGCAGCACTGCGTATTCCGCCGTTGGGGTCACTGCAAACGCGATTGGCAACGTAGTCACAATCACTAGTACGACGTTGGGAAGTCCCGCCAGTTCGCTTACGCTCAGCCACACCGCCAGCAATTTCGTTTGGAGTGCCGTGACTTCAGGCTCGCCCTCCACCAACGGTTGCACCAGCGCCACTACCGGAACCTTTGGCAGCGGTAGTACCGCGACCGTTGCCTCAAACATCGCAGCCGCCATCAATGCCTGCAACAGTTCGTACCCGGCCGTTGGGGTCACCGCGAGCTATACCTCTGGCAGTACATTTACGGTTTCCAGCGTGGCTGGAGGACCGTACCTGGCGGTCGGTGCATCGAACAATAGCGGCCTCTTTTCGTGGGGGACTGTCACCGCCGGATCTGCCGGATCAAACACCTGCACGGGTTCGACCTCGGGGACCTTCGCCACCAGCAACAGCGTCGCAACGCTGGCCTCAAACCTGGCAGCGGCCATTAACGCCTGCACCGCTGCGGCGGGAGTCACCGCATCTTCAACCCTGGGTGGCGTCATCTTGACGGCCGACTCCGCCGGGTCGAGTGGAAACAGCATCGCGCTTGGGAATACGACGTCGAACTTCACCTGGGCAGGCAGTACCATGACCGGCGGCTCCGACGGTTTAACCTCGGGGACGACCTTTGCTTACTGGTCGGGCGCCGCTGCCATCAGCACGACGCAATTGGCGGCTAATATCGCGACCGCCATCAACGAGAACACCACTCTGTCAACAGTTGTTTCCGCAACTTCGAACGGTGGATCCTCGGTCACCGTTACAGCCAACGCGCCGGGGACGGCTGGCAACAGCTATGCAACCACGGTAGCGAATTTCGCCGGTTTCGCCTGGGTAACCGGGACGCTCGCCGGCGGCACAGCGGGCGCTGTGGTGCAACCGAACATGTATCCTGCCAAGTACTCGTTTAGCGCCACCACCGCCAGTTGCAGCGACTTTGTGGTCTATCCCACAGGCACCGCAGGAGCGACGGGAGCGGCGAGCATTGTCGCATTTTCGAATCTTTATAGCGGATGCTCGGGCACGGTTCCGTCGGTCGATTGGGCCTATAACACGGGCGGCATGGTCACGACTTCTCCCGTGCCCTCCTTGGATGGCACACAAGTGGTGTTCGTTCAGGTGAGCGGCACAACCGCGAGCTTGGTGCTGCTGAAGTGGTCGGCGAACAGCGGGACGACCACCCTGCCGGTGACGCCTGCGGCCGCAACGCTCGCTACTTATCGGGGTTGCATAGCTCCCTGCATGGTGACCTTGGCCTTTAGTGGCAGCCATAACGACACCTTCTCCGCACCGTATTACAGCTACGGCAGCGATGAAGTTTATGTGGGCGACGACAGCGGCAATCTCCACGAATTCACCGGAGTGTTTGCCGGAACCCCTGCCGAAGCGGGGAGCCCTTGGCCGGTCAATCTGAGCGCGTCGAGTAAACTCTCGTCTCCGGTCTACGACGGCAATACAGGGAACGTGATTGTGGGCGACTTTGGGGGCGTCCTGCATTCCGTTACGGCGTCGGGTGGAATCGTCTTTGGTACAACGGTCAGCGTTGGGGACGTGATTGCCGACGCGCCCTTGGTGGATAGCGGTGCGGAAAAACTCTACGCCTTTGTCACCACCAGCAGTTACACCGACAGTGGCGACAACGCGGTGTATGAACTCCCAACCAATTTCACTACCCTTACCAGTCCTTCCACTCCGGGTGTCCAGGCAGTGGGCACGGGCGGCGCGGGATATTATTTTTACGCTGGCGCCTTCGACAACGTCTACTACTCGTCGGCAACGTTTACAGGCAACCTTTACACGGTAGGAAACACCGGCGCAACGACCGGAGCGATTCTGTACCAGATACCCATCACTAGCTCATCGATGGGAACTCCTGTCGCCGTTGCTAGCGGTCTTAGCGGCGGAGCCCAGCATCCGTGGCCGTCTCCCCTGAATGAGTTCTGCAACAACGGTCTGAGCGCGTGTACCGCCAGCGCAACCCGGACTACCGCGGGCACGGACTACATTTTCTTCAGCCTCTACCGCGGAACTGTGGCCGGGTGTACGAACAGTGCCGGAAACGGCTGCGTGTTGTCCTATAACGTGAGCAATCCAGCCTCCGTCAGCCTGTCCGGTTCCGGCTTGAATGTTACAACTCCGGGTGGGAGTGGCTGCTGGCCGACGAGTGGAATTGTGATCGACAACAGCGTCCCGAGCGGCACCTTGGCAGGAGCTTCCCAGACTTACTTCATAGGCCTAGCTACCAACGTTGCTGGCGGTTCTGCGGGTCCCACCAGTGCCAACTGCGCCGCTGGCACCGCCGCTACGATTTCAGCCACACAGGCATCACAGTCGAACCCATAATTGTGGGTGACGCCCTGAGGTCTGCCGGCTGGCTACGAATTCTTGCGATTGTGATGACACTGCCCCACGAAGGAGTAAATTTTCCCGCAGCTCAGTGCCTGCGTCTCAAACACACGGTCGAACCGGAACGCCGGCTTAATATAAAGTTTCTTGGTTTGGCTTTCATGGGGCAGTTCCTCGTCTTCAGGCTCCGCTAGGACCCCGTTGTCCTCTATCAACGTACACCTCGAATAAACGGATTCTTCCCAAGCGGCTGGAACTCGGTTGTTCTGCCGATAATTGGCGCTACCGCCGAATTGCCGGTATTTCATCCTGTTTGCTCGGAATCATAACATTCTTGGGGTGGTAGCGCTCGAAGAAATCGAGCAATATAAGGTGCGTTGTCGGTGCCGACCGCCGCATCCTTCTACATCCCGCCGTGAGACCACTCCGACACCTCTATGGTCTCACTCCATATCCACCTGTCTCAGTCGGCAGCCGTTCCCAGCAAGAATTCGTTGGCTTCCTTTTCCGCGCTCACCAAACCCTCGGGCAGTGTGCCCCGGTTGTACTCCGCCATGCGATTCTTCCACTTGAGGAAGTCCGTGATGCTCTCCGGTTCAATTCGAATCTCCACACGTCGCAAACTCGCCAGCAGCAAATTCATTTCGTTCTCGAACCCGACCGCCGACCGCAGATTTCTCGCCGAGGCCTTCACCCGCTCAATCTCGCGCCCACACACTTCCAGCAACCCCCAGCCCGCTGGCAGTTCCTCGATCCGAATCAGACTCCGTGGCGCCAGGTAATAGCGCTCACAACCAACGCCCATCTCTGGCCTTTGCCGGAATGGTTTGTCGCGATCGGCCAGAAAATCCGCGCGCGACACCTTGCACTCCACCAGCACCGAATGGCACGCCTTTTTCCAGCCAATGGCGTCCGGCATTTCGCCGCTGACGCAGGCCTGCTCGCTGAGCGCCACTCCACAGCGATAGCGTCGCAGCCATCGCACCGCCATCGCAACCAGTTTGGCATGCGTCATATTCACCGGATCCACCAAGAAAGCTTGGATGGCAAACGCCGTTCTGAAAAGTGTCAGGCGAGCTTCCGTCTCGTGCTAAAGCCGCGTTCCTTCCCTGCGAAACCTCAGCGTACCTCCGCGTTAAGCTCTTCCGCGCCAGTCCCTCGTTACGCCCGTAACTCCTTTAGTCCTTGGGGATTACAGAAGTATTACAGAATATTCCTC
>Ga0302277_1002569_pt1 | contig 12858 bp, 10 predicted proteins | sample III_Bog_N3_1_FD_198759 | JGI IMG/M metagenome (GOLD analysis project Ga0302277, IMG submission 198759) | Peat permafrost microbial communities from Stordalen Mire near Abisko, Sweden - III_Bog_N3_1 | ecosystem: Environmental > Terrestrial > Soil > Wetlands > Peat | place: Sweden: Abisko... | reverse complement strand
GTATTAATTAAAAAAGGCAAATCAAAACCGGTTGATGACAACAAATCAGCAGAGCAAATGAACCTATTAATGCAAAAAATGAAAGCGCATAACTTTGTGCATTATGAGATATCAAATTTTTGCCGCGATAATTTGTTCTCGCGCCATAACACCTCTTACTGGAAAGGAGAAAAATATTTAGGCCTTGGCCCGTCTGCACATTCTTTCAACCACAGTAGCCGGCAATGGAACGTGGCCAATAACATACAATACTTAAAAAGCATTATTGAAGGCAATCCCACTTTTGAAAAGGAGATGCTCTCAGAAAAAGACCGCTATAATGAATATGTAATGACCTCCTTGCGTACCATGTGGGGGGCAGATGCAGAATATATAAAATCCAATTTTGATGAAAATTTTCACCGGCACTTTATAAGCACCGGTGAAAATTTTGCTATGAAGAACCTGCTCATTAAAACTAAAAATATTTTTGTTTTAACCGATACAGGCAGATTAATAGCTGATCGCATTATCCTTGATTTTTTTATAACCTAAGTCCAACACCAATTTGTATTTGCTGGCTCTTCCAGCTATCCTGGTTGTCTACATCATTGATGTTGTTAAGCCCTATGATATAACGGGCAAAAGCGTTCAAATGAAAAGGCAGGTCTAACCAAATACCTCCGTCTAACCCAAAATCTCCGTTGGTAAATGCTTGCTTGCCATTTGTCCACAAACTCTGCCCACTATTCATAAGTATGCTGTACTGGGGGCCAACTTGTATTTTAAATACACGTCCTCCCAAATTAAGAAGTACTGGTATACTCATATAATTTAGGTGAGGATTATTCGTAATGGCGGGTCCAAAATCGCCGTACAAAGCGTTAAAATTTGACGAAGTGGTTGCGCTAACTTGCGAAAAATTCAGCTCAGGCTGTATACCGACGGATTTACTAAAGTTTAATTGCAAGAAAGCTCCTAGTGAGTAATTAAGCCTATAGGCGTCATTAAATGACTCGCCCCCTATTTTAGTCATATTTGCTCCGCCCTTTAAGCCTAATTCTACTGTTGAATAATCAGATGCTTGCCCCTTGGCTCCTAACGTTGCGGTTACTAATACCGATAATAAAAGAATTAACTTTTTCATAGATATAGATTTAATTATAACAGCTTAAGTCCAAAAGCCATACCATAATAGCTAAATCCAGTAAAATTTATTATTTGCAGTGCCAGACAAAATGGCACCATCATAGGTTAGGTCAGGTTGGGGTTGCGGGTTGCGATTTACAATTTAAATCCAACTGCTATTTGAAGCTGCTGTGTCTTCCAGGTATCTCTGTTATCAATATCATTAATATTGTCAAGCCCTATAACATCGCGAAAACTCACATTCAATCGTAGCGGCAAATTTACCCATACCCCAAGTACAATAGCAAAATCGCCACTGGTAAAAGCACGTTGTCCATTGGTCCAAAAGCTTTCATTGCTATTCATAAGTATGCTGTATTGCGGGCCTAATTGAAATTTTAACTGTTCACCACCAACATTTAACAGAACAGGTATTCCTAAATAATTTAAATGAACTCTTGATACATCAATAGTGCCCACACTTTTATATAGGTCTGAAAAATCCGAAACTGTGCTGGCGCTGGTTTGTGAGAATAATAGTTCGCCCTGCACACCAAAAAGGTGGCCGGAGTTTAGTGTGATATACCCGCCGGCTGCATAATTAATTCTGTATGCATTCTCGTAGGATGACCCACTGATCTTAGTAAGGTTCATGGCAACTTTTACCCCACCTAAAACAAATGGTGTTTGTGTAGGTTCCGATTCCTGGGCTAAAACAAGATTGGCATTAATGGTAAGCAGTACTATTGAAATAATAAATTTTTTCATTGGGTATGTTTATTATAAGATAACCGATTGCAAGTGCAAATTTGAACTAAAAAAAACAAAAAAAATAATTTTAGGTTTGACTTTTATAAGTAATAAAAGTTAAACCTATTTACCTGGTTGGAATTTCAAATCATCAAGGGTTTTAGCTATTATTTTAGTTTGAGGTAGTGAGGCCTTCAAATTATTGAGCTGCCCATCATTGAAATTGGTATAGCTCACATCTAAATAAATAAGACTATTTAACTGCGCCAGTTTTAGAAAAACTTCATCAACATTTAAAGTTTCATTTAAACTTATATCAAGACATGATAATTGCTTTAGCTGTGCAAAGCTTGCGGGCAGTTTAGTTAATAGGTTCACTTTAAGATCCAGGCTGTCTAATGAGCTAAGATCGCCAAAATTATCAGGCAATACCTCCAAAGCGTTATTTCGCATATCCAATTGACGGAGTTTTTTTAAAGTACAAAACGCATCAGGCAACCCATGTATTACCTGGTCGCGTAAACTTAATATACGAAGGTTTTGTAGTTGGCTTATTGCAGCCGGTAAAACATCTAATTTAAGAATTCGTTTGGTAAAAAAATCAGCATCAAAATAAAGTTCTTCCAATGAAGTTAACGTACCAATCCAATCCGGAAAAATGCTTATATTATTGTTACTTACATTCAATACTCTCAGCTTTTTAAAGTTTTCAACCACAGCAGGAATTTCTGTTAATCCGCACCAACTCAAATTAAGTGTAGTTAATGAGTTTAGTTCACTTGAGCCAACGGGAAAACCATCAATAGGATTTCCACTTAGGTCAAGATATTGCAAATTGGTTAGCTTACTAAATGTTGACGGCAGCTTTTGAATAGAGTTTTGACTTACGCCAAGAGTTTGGTAACCCAGGTCAAGCTTTTGTAACCCGGTCAATTTGCCAATAGCATCATTTAACTTCTGCAAATTATTGCCTTTAAGATCAAGTATACTTAAGTGGTTTAATAATGCTATATCGCCGGTAACGTCTGTTATATCACATAACTCTAACTGCACTTCATTTAAAGCCGGCAATGAAGACAACACTTTAAAGATTTTTGAAAGATCGAGATCGGGGCACCTATTAAGTCTTATGCTGCCAAGCTCTGTCATGTTTTTCATTGAGGCGGGTAACTGTGTAAATTTATTATCCGACAAATCCAGTGACTTCAAAGAGGTAAGCAAAGCCACTTCATCAGGCACAACCAATATATTGTTTGATGCCAGCGATAATTTTTCCAGCTTTTTTGCCATTTCCAGTTTTTGAAAAATATCCTGCCAGTTCAAGTTAGGATTTGCTGCCAGGCTTATAGAGGTAAGTTCAGGCAATTCAAAAAGCGCATTAGGCAGTTCTCTTAAATGGTTATAAGGCAGGTTAATAGTTGTAAGCCCTTTAAGCAACGAAATATTATCAGGCAATTGGGTTAACCCCGATAATGAAATATCAATAATTCTTAAATTAGGCAGCTGAGCCAATTTATTAAATGCATCGGCATAATCCATCAATGGGCATTCACGAAAATCTATCTCCACCAGGTTTTTAAATAACGAAATGCTATCCGTAAGTGTTGTAAGTGAATCATTTACCACTACAAGGCGGTGCATTGTTTCAGGATGATTTATCCCCCTGAGAGCCCTTCCACTATCTGGCGGCATTCCTTTGGCAACACCAAAAACGGTTAAAAACAGTAAAACAGTAAAAAATGATGTGGTTTTTAAAATATTCATACCTGTATAACGTCTAAAGAACCAAAAATAGATAATAGATGCTTAACGTATCGGGATTACTTTTTCACATTATATAAAAAAATATTTAATCAATCGATTGATTTATTCAATCGATTGATTAATTTTGCGCTGTTAATGTTCATATTACTAATGAAAGACAAGAAGCAGGAAATACTTGAAGCAGCACAGGAACTATTCGCAGAGAATGGCTTTGATGCCACTTCTACCCGCGAAATAGCTCAGAAAGCGGGTGTAAACATCGCTATGTTGTCTTACTATTTCAATTCCAAGCTCAATCTCTTAAAAGAGATCATTGATACCAAAATGGCTCAATCATGGGATGTATCTAAACTTGCTCTTGACCAGATAGATCATTGGGATATTCTTGATACGTTCATTGATAAACATGTGGAAAAGATTTTCAACAACTCATCCTTTCATTGCATGATGTTTCGCGAAACTACTTTTCATAACCGTGAAGATGTAAATGAATTATGGTTTTCATACCTTAAACAACATCACGAATTTTTTACAAAATTTTTACGCAACGGCAACAAAAAGGGTGTATTCAGAAAAGTGGATGAAGAACTTACGCTGCTAACTATTATTTCTACTATATCGCGCATGGTAATGACGCAGTGGTTTAATAACCGTCTGCTTAATTCTGACAGCAAAGATCAACTTACACCTGATGTTTTAAAAAAACGAATAAAAAAACACTTAACCGATTTAATGCACGCGCATTTAAAACCAGAAAAAAAATAGATATTTATATCAAATACCACCAACTATGAGAAAAATTCTTCTTCTTATTTTACTAGTTCCCGTATTAACCGTTTCAGCACAAACCGCTAAAGTGATATCCATTGACAGCGTGGTAAAAATGGGATTAGCCAACAGTAAGCAACTTAAAATTTCTGCTGCAAAAATATTAAACGCACAAGCGAAATATAAAGAAGCTGTGGATGGCGCCTACCCGGTTGTATCTGCAGGGGCATCTTACCAACGCATAAATGATGTGCCCGTTATAGCTGCCGATCTTCCACCTTACGGCTTCATAACCTTTATACCTAATATACCTAATAATTATGCGGTTAGTGCCAATGCCTCTGAACTATTATTCAACGGCTTTAAACTAAAGTATTCAGAAGAGGCTGCACAATTATCGCAAAAAGCAGCTCAAATGGATGCGGCAACAGATTCTGCAGGCATCATTCTTAATCTTCAAAATTATTATATCAATTTTTACAAGGCCGTTATGTCAAAAAAAGCTGTCGAACAATCTCTCAAAGAGCTTAACCAGCATTTAACTGATGCTCAAAATCTTAAATCTAATGGCGCGGCAACTAATAACGATATTTTAAAAGTTCAGTTGCTAATATCAAATGCACAGATCACCGAACTTGACTTAGATAATAACATTAAGGTCATTAATTATGACATGAATATTACACTTGGCTTACCTGACAATACCCTGCTAATACCTGATACTACAACGTCTTTTTCCGGATCAACAGATAAAACTTTTGACCAACTATTGCAACAAGCGCTTACCTCCCGTCCTGAATTAGGTGCTGCCGATTATAGGAACAAAATGGCTTTGAAATATTTAGATATTGCACACGGCAATATTTTCCCTTCTCTTTCACTAATAGGCCAGGATGAATATGCCAACCCTAACCGCAACTTCTTTCCCTATGTATTGGGTTTTAAAGATAATTGGGCTGTTGGTATTAACCTCTCGTGGAACATTACTAACCTATTCACCAATAAACATAATGTAGAGGACGCGTCCACTTTAGCGTTACAGGCTAAAATAAATTACGACCAGCTTAATGACAATATAAAGATGAGCGTTAATCAAACTTATCTCAATTATGTAGAATCAAAGGATAAAATTAAAGTAGCGCAAACCGCTATTGACCAGGCACAGGAAAACTATAAAGAACTTTACGATCGTTACAAAAACCAAGTAGCGTCTTCAACCGATCTTAGCGACGCCGAAACACTTTTATTACAAGCACGAATAAGCTATTCAAACACGCAGGCAGATGCTCAATTGGCTTATTACCAGTTGCTAAACTCTGCAGGTACAAAAATTAAATAACCACTACACTATAAAATATAAAAAATTTAAATCCACTTTTATGGCAGAGCAAAAAAATACAGACGAACAAAATAACACTGAAGAACAGAACGACACACAGCAAAAAAAGCCAAGGAAAATTATTTTCCCTATTATTCTTGCTGCTATAGTAATAGCCATTGGTATCTATGTATACACCAAGGTCACGTACAGTTTAGTGCATGAATCAACGGATGATGCACAGGTTGATGGAACCATTTACCCTGTACTATCAAGGGTAGCCGGGTATGTGGATTCTGTTTACTTTCAGGATAACCAACATGTAAAAGACAGTCAATTACTGGTTAAGATTGACGACCGCGACTTGACAATAAAAGTTGAAGAGGCACAAACTGCTGTTTTAAATGCACAGGCTAATGTAAGTGTGGCCAACGCTAATGTTAGTAATGTTGATGCGGCAGCAGCCACAGCACAAGCCAATGTGGATGCGGCACAGGTAAATGTAGGCAAAGCCACCACTGATTTTAACCGTGCTCAAAATCTTCTTAAATCAGGTACCTATACACAACAACAGTTTGACAATGCCAAAGCTGATTTAGACAGGGCAAACACTGCATTAGTGGTTGCAAAAAAACAATTGGATGCGGCAAAAATAAATTTACAATCAACTCAAGACCAGGTTGGCGTGGCACAGGCCGTAGTTCAGCAACGACAAGCTGACCTTGATTATGCTAAATTGCAATTATCTTATACCCGAATCGTTTCTCCTGCTAACGGAAATACCTCTAAGAAAAATGTAGATGTTGGGCAATACGTACAACCGGGCCAAACCCTGTTTAGCGTGGTGGATGATACAGATATTTATATAACAGCCAACTATAAAGAAACGCAAATGTCAGATATAAAAATAGGGCAGCATGTAGAGATAGATGTAGATGCATTTGATACCCCGCTAAAAGGAACAGTACAATCATTTTCAGCGGCAACCGGTGCGCGTTTCTCACTATTACCTCCTGACAATGCAACAGGCAATTTTGTAAAAGTAGTTCAGCGCATACCTATTAAAATTGTGTTGGATTCTAACCAACCATTGGTAAAGCAATTGCGGCCTGGAATGAGCGTAAGCGCGAGCATATCAACTAAGTAATTTTTTATTTATTAGTATATAAAAAAGTAAAACCATGGCAGAAAAAGGAGCGGTAAAATTTATTATCACATTAACCGTGATATTAGGTTCCCTGCTGGAGTTGGTGGACACTACAGTAGTGAATGTGGCCCTACCCAACATCATGGGTAACCTTGGCGCCACACTTGAAGATGTGGCATGGGTTATTACAGCTTACTCGCTGGCTAATGTTATCATTATACCAATGACACCTTGGTTGAGCGCTAAATTCGGCAGGCGTAATTACTATCTGTTTTCTATACTTCTTTTTACCGTAGCTTCTTTCTTCTGTGGCAATGCGCACAGTATTTGGGAGCTGGTAGCTTTTCGTTTTATACAAGGTGTTGGCGGCGGTGGCTTATTATCAACTTCGCAATCTATACTTTTTGAAACGTATACAAAAGAAGAACGCGGTATGGCCACAGCTATATTTGGTATTGGTGTGGTAGTGGGCCCTACATTTGGCCCTACCATTGGTGGTTATATTACAGACCATTTTAACTGGCCCTGGGTATTTTATATCAACCTTCCCCTTGGCACTATTGCTGCTATACTTACAGCTAACTTTATTAAAGAATCAAAATATCACCAAAAAGTGGGCAGCAATGACTGGTTAGGCATCTTCCTTCTTATACTTGGCATAGGCACGCTTCAAACTGTGCTTGAGCGCGGACAAACCGAAGACTGGTTCTCTACTACTTATATTACTGTATTTGCCATAATAGCAGTTATTTCACTTACCATTTTTATTTGGTGGGAGCTGAATACCGAACATCCCGTCGTCAACTTGTCATTAATGAAAAACCGGTCACTGGCATTTGGTATGTTCTTAACCTTTGTGCTTGGGTTTGGCTTATTTGGCAGCGTATTTATTTTTCCTGTATTCTGTCAGCAACTTCTTGGGTTTACGGCACAACAAACCGGTATGTTGCTAATACCTGGCGGGCTAACTACTGTTGCTATGATGCCATTTGTTGGCATGGCTCTGCGAAAGGGATTTCCGCCTAAGGTACTTGCAGCCACAGGGTTTGCAATTACAGCCTTGTATTGTTGGGTTTCAAGCAAATTTAATTTATCGGACGGGACGCATGATTTTTATTTACCACTTATCATTCGTGGGGTAGGGTTAAGTATGTTGTTTGTTCCTATTACCATGGTGGCATTAGGCGATCTGTCACCAAAAGATATTTCGCAGGGAACAGGGTTAAATAACATGATGCGTCAGCTTGGCGGTAGCTTTGGTATTGCTCTTATTAATACGTTTATCGATCATCGTTCAGCCTATCATAGAAGTATCTTGTTGCAAAATATCAATCAATATAATAATGCTTTTATAAACAGCTATAATCAATATACGGGCGCGTTAGTTGCCAAAACGGGTAACCTGTTAACGGCTCAAATGCAAGCCTATAAGGCCATTGATTTTGCTGTATATAAACAAACCACGTTGTTATCCTACATGGATGTTTACCTATTTATTGCTGCATTTATGCTGGTATGTGTTCCGATGTTGTTCTTTACACGACAGAAAAAAACTCCTGATGCCGCGGCTATGGAAGGTGCACACTAAATAAAATAAGCAATTACAGTTACTACTATGCCAATGGCTACTGAGTAGCCTATAAGCTGCAACGCTTTTTTTCGGTCTTGCTTTATAAATTCCTTTTGCTCTATAGTGGTAGTTTTATTTACTACCTGGTCAAAATTAAATACGCCCATCACCCCGAACCTGGCGCAAAAATGCGAGTAGGCTTGTATAAACCCGCTGGCTGATAGTGATGCCGGAAAAACCAGCAATAATCGCCAACCTACTGCAAAATCAAAAAATACAAACAGTACTAAAAGAATTATTGTGGCCATGCCACTGCTCCACCCCAGCCCCATTCGTTGCGAAATTTCTTTGGGCCCAATATTGCAAACACCGGGTGTATATTCATTGAGTTTAGGTGGCATTAAGTTGTTATTTATAGTTAGTAACGCTGAACAGCAGTAAACGTTTCATAAAATTACAAAAACACTCTACAAACAAGCAGTAAATTATTATCATCTAAATTATTTTACTTAAACTTACAGTTTTAGTAACCGTTCATCTCATGTCAAAAAAACAAACGGAAAATAGCGCGCCTGTTACACCGGTCAAAATGCCTTTACCAATAACAAGCCTTAAAATGGCCGTTATTTGCGCATGTATCTTCTTTCTTATACAATTGATAGGGATATGCCATCATTCAACATGGAGAGATGAATTCCAGGCCTTTCAAATTGCCATGAACAGCCATTCCATAACCAACTTATTTTTCAATATGCGCCAGGAGGGGCATGGGGCCTTATGGTACCTTATATTATATACAATTACCCGTTTCACTAATAATATATTTGCTATGCAAGTAGTGCATATTATTATTGCCTCGGCAAGCATATTTGTTTTATTCCGTTATGCCCCATTCTCATTATTTGAAAAAGTGCTGATAAGCCTCGGCTATTTTTTCTTTTTTGAATATGCACAAGTGAGCAGAGAATATTCATTAGGGCTATTTTTTATTATTTGTATTTGTTCCGTAATGGGTGAGAAGTATTATAAAAGAAAATCACAGGGATTGCCATTTACGCCATCTTTATTTTATATAATCAGCTTATTATTAACACTGCTGTCCGATACCAGTTTATTTGGCTTAATAATTTCTATAGCATTGGCATCTTATTTTCTTTTGTGCATTTGGGATGAAAGAACCCTGATAATATCAAACATTAAATTAAAAAGAGCCCTGGCTTTTTCTGTTTTAATCTTGTTAACAGGCTGGGGGTTTTCAATCCTTCAAATGTCACCTCCTGCTGACAATAGTTTTTTAGGCCCATATCATCCAACTCTTCAGCTATCACACACCGGCAATGTGCTAACTCAATTAATGGCAGCCTATTTCCCGTTCCCTACCCTGGAAAGCCCGTTCTGGAATACGTATTACATATTGGCAGACAGAACCATACCACTTACAGCCATTTCACTTATAGTTATGGTTATAATTATATTTTCATTCGTAAAAAAACCAAAGCTTGTTTTTTTATATAGCATCTCTATCCTGGGTTTGGTAGCATTCATGTTGTATTCAGACATATTGGTTGCCTCAAGATTTATCGGCCATTCTTTCCTTGTGCTTTTCATTTGTTTTTGGTTTGAACGGTACGTCCCCTCTAACCAAAAACTATTTCGTTTTATTCCTGACTCTATCATTAATGGGCTTAGAAAAAGTTTATTTTATTTAATATTAACTATACAAGCTGTTACAGGATTGTTTTTTTATTATTTAGGTTTAACTGAACCTTTTACTAACTGTACTAAAGCCGGAGAATATGTTGTTCAACATCATTTAGACCGTTTTCCTGTTATTGGTGCAGATGATTTTGTTGTTTGTCCACTTTCCTATTACACCAAAAAACCAATTTTTACTTTTAATCGCAATGATACGTCAAGGTTTGTTATTTGGGACATTAAAAGATGCACAACTATTACATTAAAAGATGTTGCCAATATGATGGTATCACAAATCAATAAAAGCCCAAAAGATACCTGCCTGCTATGTATGAATGTGATGATTCAATGCAATAACAATTTATATGCAGCATTTGCAGACTGCACTATTGACTCCAATCATAGCCTTAAATTCATCAATAAAGTAGATGATCCAAGCATGGTTCCAGACGATAATTATTATTTTTATTATATCTGGAAAAAAGATAAACAGCAAGGGTTTTAAATTACCATTTTTCTGTTTCCTTAAATCTTCCTAATACGCGATTCAGACAAAAAAAGCCCCCCGGGAAATCGGAGGGCTCTGGGGTTTATGTTCATTAACGAGTTCTTGGTGATGGGGCTGATGGCGCAGATCTCGGTGCCTCCATCTGCGGTTGTGCATGATATTCGGGTTGCGCCCGTTGTGCCGGCTGCGATTGCTGCCATACATTTTGATGGTATTGTTGCGCCCTATTAACATTATTATAATTATAAGGCGATGAAGACCGTGGTGCAAAATTACTGCGTTGTTGCTGCTGTGCCTGTTGCCTTGGCGCTACTGCGGGTTGTCTTACAGGTTGCTGCATAATATTAGGCATTTGCCTGGTCTCAGTCAATTTTGGTTGTTGAGGTGTTTTATTTAATACAGGATATCTATCACTATTATTTTGTAAATAAGCGTTACGCGCAGCCGCCGTAACCGGGTTACGCGCCCCTACTTGTTTTTGTACTTCTTCATTTAACTGGCCCACTTCTCGGATTGCCTCTACTCTGTGAGCCGGGTTGGTTTTAAAATCTGCCGGTAAATAAGCCCGGTTATTATGTATCCAGTTATGTACTATTAAATCATTGCTGGTAAATACATTTCTGTTTCTTGAATAGTAGTGATTGACGTAAACGTTTCCAAGGTGCGGATAACGGTTCCAATGATCAGGATGATAAAAGAACCAGTTTGTAAAATAAAAGCCGGGCATCCCAAAAACCACAAGTCCTCCTCCGGGGCCATAATAAAATCCCCAATCATACCAATAAGGATAGGGATACCAATAGGAATAAGGATACCATGACGGATAACCAAACCAATAGGGATAAGGATAACAGGTATAGTTAGATACATTATTAGTATCATCAATAGGCTCGTCAACCTGATTTTGGGTATAACCATTGCCTACTGCATATTCATTAGCAGCATCTTTTAATTCACTTTGTGCAGCAGTGTCTGTTTGTATTGTTTGTTTCCATTGTTGTACATCTTGCGCGTTTTGCCTTGCTTGTACCAGGTTAAGCGAATCGGCCTTAGCTATTACGCGTTGTGGATCAGTTTTATAATGTTCGCCCACTCTTACCGTAAGGTTAAGGTTATCATTTAACAAACTCAATGCCTCAGGAAGTTGTATCAACTGCCGGAAAGCCGCCTGAACTTGTGGAGGATAAATAGAAATAAGCCCTTCAAATTCGGCATTGGTTTGATTTTGAAGGTCATCTATTTTCTTTAGCAAGTCATAATTATTTTGCCCGTAAGTTAAAGCCACATCATGTATATCAGCAGGATAGTCGGCAACAATGCCATTGATTTGGTCAGGTGATTTCTGTCCCCCCTCAGCCAGTTTTGAAATAAGGCCCGGGTAACGGCTCATGTTCCAAATAGCCTCCTGAGCAGACTGAGGATAGCTGCTTACTAAATTAGAAAAATCGGTGCTTGAGTTTTTTTGCAGATCGGCCACATTAACAATTACGCCGGGGTATTCGCACGCTTCAAATATAGCCAGGCGAATGCTGTCGGGATATAATACCAGCGCATTAATAGCGGCAGAGTCCTGTTTGGTCCATGGTTGACTGGTGGGTATTGGTTGTTGTGCCTCGGCGGCAATACCACTAACCAGGATAAACAAAAAAGTCCCCAATAAGAATTTCATTTTCATGTCCATTTTATTTTATCTTCAAATATAGTCTAAACATTACAACACAAGTATATTAAAAAAGGTTGACGCAATCAACTATTTATTTACAAGACAAAATAAGTGCCAGAAAGGGGGTAAAGGCGATGACCTGTCTCTCATTTCGTAATTGTTGGATTGAAGCTACTCCTTTTGTACAGGTACCACCGTTTTTTTGTTTCTAAAGAACGGTTTTTCTAATAATAATTTAATTGGTAAAGGAGCCGTCTCAGGTTTCAACCCGTATCGTTCAATACAGTTTTCTTTTATATAATTTACTGCTTCATCAATTGAATCAGTAACAAAGAACAGGTCCATATCTTCGGGTGAAATGGTACCTGCATTTTTAAGGTCATTCAGGTGTACAATAAGATCCTTATAAAATTCTTTTCCGAAAATAATAATGGGAAACACTTTCATTTTTTTAGTTTGCACCAATGTTATGGCTTCAAAAAACTCATCCATGGTACCATATCCTCCCGGAAAAACAATAAATGCATATGAATATTTTACCAGCATTACTTTGCGCACAAAAAAGTAA
>Ga0302277_1002565_pt1 | contig 12873 bp, 10 predicted proteins | sample III_Bog_N3_1_FD_198759 | JGI IMG/M metagenome (GOLD analysis project Ga0302277, IMG submission 198759) | Peat permafrost microbial communities from Stordalen Mire near Abisko, Sweden - III_Bog_N3_1 | ecosystem: Environmental > Terrestrial > Soil > Wetlands > Peat | place: Sweden: Abisko... | reverse complement strand
AAACTGGATTTGGATGCAGCCAATGCAAAAGCGGTGTCCGTCAAAGCCAGCTTTGAGGCCGACAAGGTACGTTATCGTGAACTGACCGCAAGTTCCAAGAAGTAACTAGGGGAGCAGCCGGAAAATGTGCCTATTTCGGCACCGTGGCTACGGCGCAAGAATAACTACAGGGCAGCAAAAATATTAGTGGTTGCGTCGTACTGCAACAGTTGCCCGTGTTTGATGTCGAAATACCAGCCACGCAGCGTGAGCGAACCGTTCTCAACGCGCTCGCGAATCCACGGAAAAGTCATTAAGTTGCGTAGAGAAATCAAGATAGCACGCTGCTCGCAAACCTGTAGCCGGTCGCCCAGCGGCGCGCCCGACATGTCCTTTTCCACAGTTGCTCGCGCGTCTTCAACCAGATGCATCCAGTCGTCTATGAAGGAATCCGGATTTTTAGCGCCGCCGTTTTCCACCAGTGTGCGGATGCCACCACAATGAGCATGTCCCAGCACGATGATGTGCTGCACACCAAGATTGCGCACTCCAAATTCCAGCGCGGAACTGGTACCGTGATGGCCGGACAGGGTTCCCGATGGAGGCACCAGATTGGCGACATTACGAATGACAAATAAATCACCGGGCGCACAATCAAGCACGATAGCCGGATCAACGCGCGCATCGCAGCAAGCAACCACCAGAATTTTTGGCGCCTGCCCCTGTTCTACCAGTTGCCGGTAGAGTGCATCGTCGTGAGTAAAATGCTGTTCACGAAAGCGCTGGAAACCCTCTATAAGATGCTGCGGCGAAGTCATACGCCGATCAGCAACCGCAAGGCCTCGTGATATTTGTCCGAGGTTTTTTGCAACACGTCAGCGGGCACTTGCGGTGCGGGCGGTTGCTTGTTCCAACCGGAAGCTTCCAGCCAGTCGCGCACGAACTGCTTGTCGTAACTGGGCGGGTTGCTACCGACCTTGTATTGATCCGCAGGCCAGAAGCGTGAGGAATCTGGAGTCAAAGCCTCATCAATTAAATACAATGTCCCCGCCTCATCCACACCGAATTCAAACTTTGTATCGGCAATGATAATACCCTTGGTGGCCGCATATTCTGCCGCCTGAATATAGAGTGCCAGCGTCGCATTGCGAACTTCGTTGGCGCGCGCCTCGCCCAGCAATTTCTTTGCTTCTTCGAAGGAAATGTTCTCGTCGTGATCGCCAACTGCAGCTTTGGTTGAAGGCGTAAACAAGGGCTGCGGTAATTTCTGCGCTTCCTGCAAACCGGCGGGCAGCGCGATGCCGCACACCGCACCCGTCTTCTTGTAATCCTTCCAGCCGGAGCCAACCAGATAACCACGCACGATGGCTTCTATCGGCAATGGCTTCAGACGCTTCACTACAAAAGCACGATCGACTACTTGCGCACGATCTTCTTGCGTATTCACTACATCCTCCGGCGCGATACCGGAAAGGTGGTTGGGGATGATGTGACCAAGTTTGGCGAACCAGAAATTGGACATGGTAGTGAGCACTTGCCCCTTGCCCGGTACCGGTGTGGGCAGGATGACATCGAAGGCGGACAAACGGTCGGTCTGCACGATGAGCAAATGCTGATCGTCCACGCCGTAGATGTCGCGCACTTTGCCGCGATGTAGCAGTGGCAGGCTGGTCAGGTTGGATTCGTGTAATACGGTCATGTTAGTTCAAAGGGGGAAGGGTGGTTGTCGCTATCGTTTCAGCCTGTTTTTTGCGGTAATCGGCGAGTTTGTCGGCCATCCCCGCATCGTTCAATGCCAGCATTGAAACCGCAAATAGCCCGGCATTAGCCGCGCCCGCTTCGCCGATGGCAAACGTTGCAACAGGAATACCCTTGGGCATCTGCACGATGGAAAGCAACGAGTCCATGCCCTTCAAATACTTGGATGGAATAGGCACTCCGAGCACTGGCAGAGTGGTCTTACCCGCGATTACCCCGGCTAGGTGTGCCGCTCCACCCGCTCCGGCGATGAAACATTGCACACCCTGTGCGCTCATCTCTTTGATGTAGTCAAACAGCAGGTCTGGAGAGCGATGTGCGGAGATCACGCGGGCATCAAACTCAACGCCGAAGTCCTGCAAGGCACGTGCGGCCTGCTGCATGATCTCCCAATCGTTGCTACTACCCATCACGATGGAAACAAGCGGCTTGCCCATGGTGTTAACGGTCATGGCAACTCGCCTCCATGGATAATGAAACAACGAATCGCCATGCCCGTTTCCCTCTCTCCAGCTCTCCCCCAAAGGGGGAGAGAGATAATGGCTCGCTTTGCGAGTTTCATGTTTTAGCCCTTGTGGTAACCGATTACACGGTCGACTTCATTCTTTGAACCAAGGATCACCGGCACGCGCTGGTGCAGACCTGTGGGCTTCAGTTCCATAATGCGCTCGCGGCCAGTAGAGCTCTTGCCGCCTGCCTGTTCCACAATGAAGGACATCGGGTTAGCTTCATACAACAAACGCAGCTTGCCAGCTTTGCCGGGTTCTTTAGTGTCGAACGGATACATGAAAATGCCCCCGCGCGTAAGAATACGATGCACCTCGGCCACCATGGAAGCCACCCAGCGCATGTTGAAATTTTTCTCGCGACCACCGTCTTTGCCTTTGGTACATTCTTCAACGTAGCGTTGTACTGGTTCTTCCCAGTAACGGCGGTTGGACATGTTGATGGCAAATTCCTGCGTATCTACCGGAATGGTCATCTGTGGGTGGGTCAGGATAAATTCACCCACGTCATTATCCAGCGTAAAACCGTCCACGCCGTGGCCAGTGGTAATTACCAGCATGGTGGAAGGGCCGTACAGCGCATAGCCCGCGCACACTTGCTTGACTCCGGGTTGCAGGAAATCATTGGCTGTAGGATTTTCCACGCCTTCCGGACAACGCAGGATGGAAAAGATAGTACCGACGGAAATATTTACGTCTATGTTGGACGAACCATCCAGCGGATCGAATGTAAGCAAGTACTTACCCTTTGGGTATTGCGCGGGAATAGGATAGATCTCGTCCATTTCTTCCGAAGCCATCGCAGCCAAGTGGCCGCTCCATTCGGTGGCCTTGATGAAAATATCGTTGGTAATCACATCCAGCTTTTTCTGCGTTTCGCCCTGAATGTTTTCGCTGCCCGCGCTTCCCAGCACGCCGATCAGCTCGCCCTTATTTACAGCATGAGCAATGTGCTTGCAGGCGGACATAATGTCGCTCAGAAGCCCGCTGAAATCACCCGATGCTCCCGGAACCCGCCTTTGTTCTTCGATGATGAATTGCACCAGATTTTTGCTCATGACTTTCCTCCTGAATTTAATTTTAATAGATTGATTTCTGGATTTTACAGGTTTTCGCGTATTCGCTCTATGCTAACGTGCGGGCACGAAACTATTTTTGTGACTGGATATATAAATCTTCCACCTTTTGTCTGGCCCAAGGCGTTTTTCTGAGGAATTTCAAACTGGACTTGATGCTGGGATCGCTTGTAAAACAGCGAATCTCGATAAGCTTGCCCAATACGCCCCAGCCATACTGTTCGACCAGCCGGTCTAGAATATTTTCCAACGTGAGACCATGCAAAGGATTGTTTGGTTGTTGGCCAGCCATGTTTGCGATCTTCTTCAGCTACAGATGGCAATGGATACTTTTAACATTGGCACCCACAAAATATTTTTTTAATATCCCCGTACTCAACTCTACATCTCCTGTCGTCTTCCCCGTGTCGTTCTTAAACACTCCTATCGACGACGCCTGTATGCCTTTTGTTCGTGCCTCACCGTTATAGATCGGGAGTTGAGCCGTCACCTCGGCATCAAAGTCACAGAACACCCGCCCTATTTTGTGCGTGACATCGTAGTTGACAATGGTAAATGGAACCCTGATATAGCAATAAACTACGCAGTAGTTATTGGGTGTACCCAGTTCGATTGAGGGAGCGGCGTTAGCTGCTCCTTCACCCACCAGAAGCAATATCCACAACAATATTTTCAGACCGATTGGCATACGCATTTACACTCTACAAATCACACATCCAGATTCTTCACTCTCAGCGCATTCTGTTCGATAAACGCCCGGCGCGGCTCGACAATATCGCCCATCAACGTCGTGAATATTTCGTCGGTAGTCAGAAGATCCTCGATACCCACTTTTAACAAAACGCGGTTTGTCACGTCCATGGTGGTTTCCCACAGTTGTTCCGGGTTCATTTCGCCCAACCCCTTGTAACGCTGGATACTTACGCCATGCTTGGCTTCTTCCAGCAGCCATTCGATGGCTTGTTTGAAGCTGGTTACGGCGCGTTTCTGTTCACCCCGGACGATGTGCGCGCCCGAACTAATGAGGCCACCCAAAACTTCTGCAGTCTGGCGGATTTGCGCATAATCGCTGCCTTTCAAGAAGTCGCGATCCATATAACTGACCGAGTAGTTACCGTGCTGCAGCTTATCCAAACGCAGACGATGTTCGCCATTTTCATCGGTTTCCACCGCGACTTTGATGCTACCGCCGCAAGCCGCTTCGAGTTGTTGCGCGCTGCGTTGCGCTTGGTCTGCATCATCCAGCGATAGCGTAGGCAGTATCAGCAAGGCATGACTGGCTTCCGGTGCAGTAAAGCGCGACAGGCGATCAATCACGGCTTCGGCAAGGAAATATTTCTTTGCAATTTCTTCAAGCGCGTCGGACTGTATCGGACTGGCATCGGCGGATGGGTACAGTGCAGCATTGTTAAGCGCGGACTTGAGCATGTAGATTTTCATCTCCTGGTCGTCCTTTAGATAACGCTCGTCCTTACCTTGCTTGATCTTGTACAGCGGGGGTTGCGCGATGTAGATATGACCGCGCTCGACCAGTTCGGGCATTTGCCGATAGAAGAAGGTGAGCAGCAGAGTGCGAATATGTGCGCCGTCCACATCCGCGTCAGTCATGATGATAATGCGGTGGTAACGCAACTTGTCGGCGTTGTATTCGTCCTTGCCGATGCCGGTGCCCAGCACGGTAATCAGGGTGGCAATTTCCTGCGAGGAAATAAGCTTTTCGAAGCGCGCCCGTTCTACATTCAGAATCTTGCCCTTGAGCGGCAGAATGGCCTGAAACTTGCGGTCGCGCCCTTGTTTGGCTGAACCACCCGCAGAATCGCCCTCCACCAAATACAGCTCAGAGAGGGCAGGATCTTTTTCCTGGCAGTCCGCCAGTTTTCCGGGCAGGCCCATACCGTCCAGTACGCCTTTGCGTCGCGTCAAATCACGGGCTTTGCGCGCCGCTTCACGGGCGCGAGCCGCTTCGATGATTTTATTGACGATGATTTTCGCGTCCAGCGGCTTTTCCAGCAGGAACGAACTCATTTGCTGGCCGATCAAATCTTCGATCACCGGACGTACTTCGGAAGAAACCAGTTTATCCTTGGTCTGCGACGAGAACTTGGGGTCTGGCAATTTCACCGACAGTACCGCAGTCAAGCCTTCACGCATGTCGTCGCCAGTGGTATCCACCTTGGCTTTTTTCGCAAGCTGCTCCGTTTCAATGTATTGGTTCAGTGTGCGCGTCATCGCAGTGCGCAAGGCGGTTAAATGCGTGCCCCCATCGCGTTGCGGAATGTTATTAGTAAAACATTGCACCGTTTCCTGATAGGTATCGTTCCACTGCATGGCAATCTCTGCGGTGATACCGTCCTTCTCGCCTATTGCGTAGAACACGGTAGGATGCAGCGGCGTTTTGTTGCGGTTCATGTATTCAACGAAGCCCTTGATGCCGCCGCTGAAGGCAAAGTTTTCTTCCTTGCCGGTGCGGTGATCTATCAGGGCAATTTTTACACCATTGTTTAAAAAAGATAATTCGCGCAAACGTTTGGCCAGAATATCAAAATGGAACTCGACCAGACCAAAGGTTTCCTTGGCCGCCAGAAAATGAACAAGGGTGCCTTTTTTGCTGGATGGGCCGACAACTATAAGCGGGGCCACCGGGTCGCCGTGGCGGAATTCCATGAAATGTTCTTTACCGTCGCGGTAAATCGTCAATTTCAGCCATTCGGACAAGGCGTTTACCACTGATACACCTACGCCATGCAAACCGCCAGACACCTTATAGGAGTTGCTGTCGAATTTTCCGCCGGCATGCAAGATAGTCATGATGACTTCTGCTGCGGAACGGTTTTCTTCTTTATGAATATCCGTTGGTATGCCGCGCCCGTTATCGCTCACGCTGATCGAGTTGTCGGCATGGATAATAACGTTGATCTCGTTACAATGTCCCGCCAACGCTTCATCCACAGCATTATCCACTGCCTCAAATACCATGTGGTGTAAACCGGTACCGTCGTTCGTATCCCCAATGTACATACCAGGGCGTTTTCTGACCGCTTCCAGCCCTTTGAGTACTTTGATACTGTCGGAATTATAGTCACTCATTTTTTTCTTTCATTTGTTTCACGTGAAACATTCTGTTTCTATCAGGTCAAATCCGCATTGGCATAACGACGTATTTAAATTCTTCATTACCCGGCACAGTGATCAAAATACTGCTATTGGGATCACCAAAGGAAAAAGTTATATTTTGTGCGGATGCGTTATTTAGTCCATCCATCAGATAATTAACGTTGAAACCAATATCCAGTGCAACTCCGTGATAGTCTGTTTCAATGTCTTCTTGAGCTTCCTCTTGCTCACTGTTGCTACTGACAATACGCAGATTTTTCTCAGTAAGGACGAAACGCACACCCCGGAATTTTTCATTAGACAGGATGGCAGCTCGCTGCAAGGCTTGTAATATGGCTAACCGATCAAACGTGAGGTGATTGGTGTATTTAGGAACGACGCGTTCGTAATCCGGAAATTTTCCGTCGATAACTTTAGAAGTCAACACTACGTCTGAAAAAGTGATTTTGACTTGATTTTCTGCCAGATCAAAAGTAATTTTATCTTCGGTGTCTGCCAACAACTTGACCAGTTCATTGACCGTTTTTCTGGGTAAGATTACTTCACGCTTAGGATATTCCTTGTCCAGTTTGGCGCTTGTATAGGCCAAACGGTGTCCATCTGTGGCAATCAGTTTCAAGTGGGCTCCGTCGACAACCAGAAGAACACCGTTCAGGTAGTAACGAATATCCTGCTGCGCCATAGCATATTGAACCATGCCAAATAGTTTTTTGAGTTGTTGCTGTTCTATCTGCACTGTTTCCGCATGATCCAATTGCTCTGAAACCTTGGGAAAGTCTTGTGCAGGCAGAGTTTGTAAACTGAACTTGCTTTTATTTACTCTTACCTGAAGGCGGCTATCTAAAATTTCCAAAGTAACTTTGCTTCCTTCAGGCAATACTCTTAAAATTTCCTGTAACTTCTTCGCTCCCACGGTAATAGCAGCATCGGCACCTGTTTGACTGGCGTCATTAATTTGGGTGGTAATTTGAATTTCAAGATCGGTTGCCACAAAACGCAGGTTAGCGCCAATTTTCTCAATCAATACATTGGAGAGAATGGGAAGTGGTTGTTTTCGTTCTACAATGCCAATAACAGTTTGCAGTGGTTTAAGTAGAACGTCTTTTTCGATCTTTTCAATAAACATTCTTATATATCCTTAAGATTAATAATAAGAGGCAGCGTAATATAGTTAATAACTAAAATTCTTATTTATTTATAGTAACTTAGTACTGGTAAAAGATTGTGGATAGTTGTTGTTAAGGTTGTGTAATTCCTGCGCATAGTTTTAGTGACATATGAAATTTTCATGGTTATTCACAAATGGTGTACATAGGATTTACACTAGTTACTAGTTCCGTAATGTTTGATTCAGTAAATTAAAATCTGCATTGAGTACCGTATCAGTATTGCGCAGACTTTCTATGGTTTTGCATGCATACATGACGGTAGTGTGGTCGCGATCTCCAAAGGCGGCGCCTATTTCGGGCAAGCTTAATTGCGTTAGTTCTCGCGCCAAGCACATGGCAACTTGTCTGGGACGGGCAATTACACGGGTACGTTTTTTGGAAAGCAGATCCGTTACCTTGATACGATAAAAATCGGCTATCGTCTTTTGTATATTTTCTATGGATACTTGTTTATTCTGGGATGCCAGCAAATCTTTAAGTGCTTCTTTGGCAAGCTCCACGGAAATAGCACGTTTGTGAAATCTTGAATAGGCATCAATACGTTTAAGGGCGCCTTCCAGCTCGCGGATGTTAGAGCGCACATGTTTAGCTATAAAAAAAGCTACATCTTCACTTATCGGATTATTTGAAAGAATGGCCTTCTGCAACAGAATGGCGACCCTCATCTCTAGGCCAGGTGGTTCAACAGCTACGGTTAGTCCCCAGCTAAACCGCGAGGTAAGTCGTGGGGTCATTCCTGAGATTTCCTTGGGGAACGTATCGCAGGTTATAACAACTTGTTTATGTGAATCAATTAACGAATTTAGGGTATAGAAAAACTCTTGCTGAGTGCCCGGTTTGTCAGCAATAAACTGGATATCGTCGATCAATAGCAAATCCAGAGAGTTGTAGAACTGCTTGAATTCATCAAATTTTTTGGTTTGAAAAGCGCGCACAACATCTGAAATGTAATTGGTCGCATGCACATAACAAATTTTTGCGTGCGTATTTTCCTGGCGAATATGGTTTCCAATAGCTTGAAGCAAATGGGTCTTTCCAAGGCCGACCGCACCGTAAATAAATAAGGGGTTGTAGGCAGTTCCCGGAGAGTCAGCCACTTGTATCGCGGCGGAATGGGCTAACTGATTGGCTTTTCCAGTCACAAAATTGTCGAAAGACAGCAACGGATTCAGCTTATTTTGGCTTTTTTGTACTTTGGGCGTCGCCAAAATGGTTTCTGTAATTGCCAACGAAGGAGTAGTAGACTTTTTGGCAGAAGGGGCAGAAGATTTTTTTCCGATACGCAATTCAAAGTGAGGAACACCGGAAAGAAAAGATTCAGCCCGCTTGGATATCTCCGGTAAAAAACGTTCTTGTACGAGCTTCAGGGTGAAGCTGTTAGGAGCTGTCAGGGTAATCTGGTCTCCCTTAATATCGAAAGCCAGCGGCTTGATCCAGGAATTGAATTGTTGTGGCGGTAGACTACCCTCGAAAAAAAGAAGGCAGGAATCCCACAGTGTTTTGTCCGACATAATTTTCTGGTGGCTATGGCAAAAAAGACCTCTGCGCATTCTACAGGTAAGGATGAAAGTTATCCACAGGATAAAATTAAGCTTGACATAAGTCCCGGTAAATATTGTAATTGCGGGTTTTCAAGAACGAATTAACTATTTAGGGGCATCAAAATGAAGCGCACATACCAACCCTCCGTTACCAAAAGAAAACGCACTCACGGATTTCTGGTCCGAATGAAAACCAAAGGGGGAAGGGCCGTAATCAAGGCTCGTCGAGCCAAAGGCCGCGTGCGTCTTGCTGTTTAAAACACACGGGCAAACTTTTCCTCCGGACCGCCGAATACGGCAGCGTACAGAGTTTGAGCAAGCATTTCGTGCGAATCGTTTAACCAATAAATGGTTTATGGTTTACGTACGGGAAAACGAGATAGGTTTTTCACGTCTTGGGTTGGTAGTCAGCAAAAAAACCATGCCTAAGGCAGTAGCAAGAAACTTTGCCAAGCGCTTGGTTCGTGAAGTATTTAGACATGACTTTCCGGTTGAACACGCATTAGATATCGTAGTTCGTTCCAGACGGCAAATTAATCCAGAAAACTCGGCGGAAGGGCGGCAAGCGTTGGCGCAATTATTACAGGCTGTGCAAGTATGATACGGCAAATCTTAATCAGGTTGATCGGTGCATATCAATATTTGCTTAGCCCGCTTAAGCCGCCTTCTTGCCGGTTTACCCCGACGTGTTCCCACTACGCTTGCGCAGTAATCGCCAAACATGGAGCTTGGCGCGGTATATGGCTGAGTATTAAGCGGCTGTTACGCTGTAATCCCTGGAACCCCGGCGGCTACGACCCTGCCCCATAGATTTTCATAGGCAAAACGACATGGATTTACAACGGCTGTTCCTGTTTCTGATTTTCTCCCTTTCGGTCTTCCTGTTATGGGATGGTTGGGAACGCACGCAGCATCCGGTGGTTCAAGCAGCTTCGGTTGCTGCAACTCCTGCCTCGAGTGCGCCAATAGCCACCACGGCGAGCGAGACCAACTCCAGCGCGAATGCTGTGGCGGTGCAGCAGAAGCATCAGTCCGGAGAAAAAGTCACGGTAACAACCGATTGGCTGGTTGCAGAAATTAGCACGGTGGGCGGGGATCTGCGCCACTTGAAATTTTTGAAACAATATGATGCCAAGGACAGGAGCAAGCCTTTTGTACTATTGCAGGATCAGGATGCACACACGTACATCGCTCAAACAGGTCTGTTGGGCAACGGATTACCGACGCATAATACAATATTCACATCGCCGGTTAGTGAATACCAACTGACGGAAGGCCAGGATACTCTGGAGGTACGTTTGCTGGCGACAGACATTACCGTTGCAAAAGTAAGCAAGGTCTATGTATTTCACCGAGGCAGTTATTTGATAGACGTGGGCTATGAGATCGAGAACCTCGGCAGTAACCCGATTACTCCCTCGGCATATTTCCAGTTGGTGCGCGATAAAGTACCACCAGCAGGTGGCACAAAGTTTGTACCCACTTACACGGGGCCAGCTGTCTATACGGAGCAAGGAAAATTCCAGAAGGTAGACTTTTCGGATGTTGAGAAGGGCAAAGCCAAATATCCGCAAAGTGCTGACAACGGCTGGGTGGGCATGCTGCAACATTATTTTGTGGCGGCATGGTTACCTCAGGACAAGGTGAAGCGCGAGTTTTATATCAAGCCACTGGAAAATAATTTGTTTTCGGCCGGGGTGATTTTGCCGGTGAGCACTATCGCGCCAGGCCAAAGCGCAAAAGTTAGCGTACCGTTGTATGCCGGACCGACAGAATCCGCACTGGATAAAGTTGCACCCGGACTGGGTTTGACCGTAGATTACGGTTGGCTGACCATCATTGCGGCGCCTCTGTTCTGGTTGCTTACCTTCCTGCAGGGCTGGGTGCACAACTGGGGTATCGCCATTATCTTGTTGACTGTGCTGATCAAGCTGGCTTTTTTCCCGCTGTCGGCAGCCAGCTATCGTTCCATGGCGAAGATGAAGTTGGTCGCACCCAAGCTGGAGAAAATCAAGCAGCAGTATGGTGAAGACAAAGAGCGCTTGCACAAGGCCATGATGGAGTTGTACCAGACCGAAAAAATTAACCCCGTCGGCGGGTGTTTGCCGATGTTGATTCAGATCCCGGTATTCATCTCGTTGTACTGGGCGATTTTAGCCAGCGTTGAATTGCGCTACGCACCATTCTTTGGCTGGATTAACGACCTGTCGGCACCTGACCCATATTACATATTGCCGCTGATCATGGGTACCAGCATGATAATCCAAAGCAAGCTAAACCCGGCGCCACCCGATCCGATACAGGCGAAAGTCATGCAAATTATGCCCATCGTATTCAGTGTGGTGTTCTTCTTTTTCCCTGCCGGGTTGGTATTGTACTCAGTCGTGAACAATATCCTGTCCATTGCCCAGCAATGGTTCATCACGCGCCGCCTAAATGCCGAGCCAAAAGGTGCTGCCAAAGCCTGATAGCATCGCTGCGATTGCCACCGCCGCAGGGCGGGGCGGGATCGGCGTAGTTCGGGTGTCCGGGGGCGATCTTGTATCGCTGATGACTGCCGTGTTGGGTAAGGTACCCGCACCGCGTTGCGCGATGTATGCCTCATTTCTGGATGCCCAAGGGCAGGTTATCGATCAGGGCATCGCCTTGTTTTTCCCCGCACCGCATTCCTATACCGGTGAAGATGTGCTGGAGTTGCAGGGACATGGCGGGACTGCTGTGCTGCAATTGGTGTTGCAGCGCTGTCTGGAATTAAACGCGCGCCTTGCCCAGCCGGGCGAGTTTACCCAGCGAGCGTTCCTTAACGGCAAGCTCGATTTGGCTCAAGCGGAGAGCGTGGCTGACCTGATCGACGCAACGACCAGCCAAGCCGCACGGAGCGCCATGCGTTCGTTACAGGGTGAGTTTTCGCAGGCGATCCGACATTTAGTGGATGGGCTAATCCGGCTGCGTATGTTAGTCGAAGCCATGCTGGATTTTCCGGAAGAGGAAATAGATGCCACGGATGTTACACAACGGGGAACCCAGCTTGCCAAGTTGAGCAGCGAGTTGGAGATCATCCTCAACTTGGCGCAACAGGGTAGCCTGCTGCGCGAGGGTGCGCATATTGTATTGGCGGGGCAACCTAATGTCGGGAAATCGAGCCTGCTTAATTGCCTGAGCGGTGAAGAGGTAGCGTTGGTTAGCGAAATTCCCGGTACTACCCGCGATGTGATCCGCCAGGCTATCCAGATTGGCGGTGTGCCATTGCACATTATAGATACGGCGGGATTGCGCGAATCGCAGGATGCTATTGAGCTAATGGGTATCGCACGCACGCGCAGCACGCTGCAAAAAGCGGACGCCATCCTGATCTTGCTGGATGCCAATTACGGCATGAGCGCGGAGGATCGAAAAATTATCGACGAATTGCCAATGGACATTCCTCGCCTGCATATTTTCAACAAGATTGATTTGCTGAACCAAGCCGCCCGTGTGGAAGACCGAGACGGCGAATGCCATATTTACTTGTCTGCCAAGACGGGTGTCGGGTTGAACTTGCTACGGAAAAGGTTGCTGGCGTTGATTGGCTGGCATCAGGAAGCCGGAGTATTTATGGCACGAGAACGCCATGTGCGTGCGTTACTGTCTGCCCGTGACTATTTGCAGCGTGCGACCGGAGAGGCGGCTAGGGCGGAAATATTCGCCGAAGATTTGCGCCTTGCCCAAGAATATCTAAGCACTATTACCG
>Ga0302277_1002549_pt1 | contig 12923 bp, 12 predicted proteins | sample III_Bog_N3_1_FD_198759 | JGI IMG/M metagenome (GOLD analysis project Ga0302277, IMG submission 198759) | Peat permafrost microbial communities from Stordalen Mire near Abisko, Sweden - III_Bog_N3_1 | ecosystem: Environmental > Terrestrial > Soil > Wetlands > Peat | place: Sweden: Abisko... | reverse complement strand
AGTCAATAAGTATTAGACAATTTTTTTCAAAAATTCAGTCAATAAGTATTAGACAATTTTTTTCAAAAATTCAGTCAATAAGTATTAGACAATTTTTTTTTATAAATAATCAAAAACAGTATCATATTCATGTGTGTGATAATCATTCGGACCTTCAATCGGGTTTCCAGACTTGTCAGAACCTTCAATAGGGTTACCGGACTCATCAGGACCCAATTTAGAAGTTTCATAATGTCTAGTAGTGACAATATTTGTTTTTGTATTACATTTATTATATTTATTATACATAACATTTGATTTATTGTAGAACTTTTTATCATCATTTACTAATATTTTGATGGCAAGTTGTGATGTTGTATAATTTTTTAATGGTAATTTTTTAATATAATCATGCATATTTGTATTTAGACCATAATATTGATCAACAGACAATCCAAACATTTGTCTCCAATTTGCTTCATAATCATTTGCATCAACAATACATCTTCTGTTAGTTTTATTATATGGTGTAACTCCATCAGTGTAATTATTAAAACAATTATTTTTATTTCCATTATTTGGTTTTGGGATATAATATGGACTAAGAATTTTGTGTGTTGATTCATTTTCTGTCATAAAAATAATTTTAATACTATCATCAATATTTTCACTTGATAATCCATTTATAGTTATTACTGATTTTGGATTTACTCTATATGTGTTATTTGGAAATCCAGTGAACATTATTTTAACATCAGTTCTATTTTCAGTAGAATTAGATATTTTTATTTTGAATTGTGTGTTTTTTTTCATGGGAATTATATATGAATTACCATAATATAACTTTTCCAATTGTTCTTCTTTATCTTTAGTTTGTTCAATGAATTCTATTGAATAATCACCAAAAAATATTTTATTCATATCTTTAGTTGATATATTATTTATTATATGTTATAAAAACTTATTAATCTATGCTTGGTAAAGTCACACGCAATAAACTTGGTTGATACATGGAAATTCTACTCATATTTGCGAATCCACTTGGTTCATAGTTTGGAAAATAACTCATAGTATAATTTATGTATCCACTTGGTTGATAATTTTCTGGATTCATAGAAAATGAACTCATACAAACAGTTGGTGTATTTGCCCATTCCAATAAATCATCTTTCAAAGAATCATGAAATAACTTATCTTTAATATTTATATTATTATTGATATTGTTAATGATTTTTTTATATTCATCAATATCGTCATTTTTTATATAATATTTTCTCATCATTATAACAAGTTGACAAATCTATAAATGATTGACAAAAATAAATACATAAAAAAGTTGATAAATAAAAGGTATGACATCAATATAATTTAAATTAATCATATAATATTATGAACAAAATATACAGTATAAGTATTTACAATAATAAGGAATTAAAGACATCTGAGTATAATTTCCCGTATACATGGTCATTGGTATATGATAGTTCTGCCAAAAAAATGATTGATAATGGAACAAAAATTATTGCATATAAAATGGACAAAGAATTATATATGAATATTGCAATGGATGAGGACAATAAGAGTAATAAGTTAATATGCCATTTTTCTTATTTTAATGATACAAACATCCAAGTATTAACAGTGACAAATAATTATAAAAGTAACAATTTAATATGCAATATGATGAAAGAGATAAATATTGAATATTCCAAACAAAAAAATATAAATATGTTCATTAAAAATCAAATAAAGAAATATGAAAAGCCAGAAGAATTTGATAAAACTACAATGATACAAGGAACCATAGAAGACACAAAAAAGATACTTTTGATTACAATGACTAAACTTATTGAAAGAGGTGAAAAATTACAAACACTTGAAGATAAATCAATAGAACTTGAAGAAATGGCTAGAATATGGAAAAAGGACACTGAAAAATTAAATAGATGTTGCGTTATTTTATAAAAGATTGAAAAGCACTTTGCATGTGATATTATTTATGATATATAATATTATATGTTCAATTCAAATATATATTTTGAGAAAATTCATCCAAAAATCATTTATTGTTTTATTGACATTCCAATTTGCATTATCCAATACATATCAGATAATTATTTGTTATTGCAAGATATTATTGCTTTATCACAAGTCAATAAAAAGTGTAGAAAGATTATACCAATGAATATTCAAGTAAAAATTACAGATAATGCATTAAAATATCATGAACATATTACACAGTTGGATGCATTTGGCAATAGTAAAATCGGTGATATTAATCATTTGGTAAGTTTAAAGAAATTAAATGCATCTGGCAGGAGTTGTGGAATATTAAATGAAAATATAAAAGAATTGGTGAATTTAGAGGAGTTGAATGTATCAGATAATATTGGAATTTGTGATATTAATACTTTAAAGAATATGAAAATTTTAAAAGCAAATGGAGAATGTGGAATAAATAATAATGGTATTACAGAGTTATTAAATTTGGAAAAATTAAGTCTGTCAGGTAATCCACATATTTCTGATATTAATCATTTGGTGAATTTGAAGATATTGCATATAGATGGACATTCTTGTGGTGCAAATAATTTGGGGATTAAAAATTTAACAAATATTGAAGGATTGGATATTACAGATAATCCAAGAATAATAAATATAAAACACATGACAAAATTAAAAATTCTCAAAGCAAATGGGTATTATTTTACAAAATTGTATGATCACAATATTTGTGCAGAAAATTTGATTGAATTGCACATATCAGATAATGCCATAATGACAAATATAAATAGATTTACAAATTTGCAAAAATTAAATATATCTGGCAAATTTGGTAAAATAACAAATCAAGGAATCTATCAACTATTCAATTTAGTTGAATTATATGTTTCAGATAATCCAAATATAACAGATATTAACAATTTTATATTTTTGAAAAGTTTGAATGCTTCTGGAAGATATTGTGGAATAAATAATAATAGTATGAACAAGTTAATAAATTTGGAAGAATTGGATATATCAGAAAATAGAAATGTGACAAACATTAATTATTTGGTTAATTTGAAGAAATTGACAGTGGTTGGCCCAAGTGCATTAAAAAATTATGGTATTAGACATTTGACAAAGTTGGAAATACTGAATATATCAAATAATAAAGAAATAAGATATATAAATCACATGGTAAATTTGAAAGTATTGAAGGCGACAAGTTCGAGTGCAATAAATAACGAAAGTATCAAAAATTCAATGAATCTTGAGATTTTGTACATAAGATACAATTTTAAAGTTACTTGTATTGATCATTTGCAAAACTTAAAAGAAATACATATTGGAGATAATTTAGAGACAAAAATTTATCATGATTTTTATCATATTAAAAATTTGAAGATAATAAAATGAAAGTGTTTTTCAAGAAGAGCAAGAATTCATGATTTTTGCAGCATTCACTTCTGGCATTTGATCATATTCCAAATTATCATACTTTCTTAATTTATCAAATGGATCTTTCAATACATCCAATAATATCATAATTTCACTATAATCACTAATATTTGCTTTTCTAATTGCATGTTGGACCAAATGGTTTCTCAAGATATATTTTGGATTATTATTGTTCATAATATTGATTCTAGTTTGTATGTCAATATCTTCTTTATTGATTCTAGATCTATATAATGTTAACCACGTGATCCACAAGTCTCTATTTTTAATAGGACATATTTTTGTTTTTATATCACCTCTTGTTTGATTCAATATATAATCTAAAGTTGGATGTTTATTTATTTCTATATTTTTTAACACTTGGAATTGACTCAAACATCTGAATACATTAGTATAATCTGCAGAAGTGATATGTAATGTATCAAAAAATAAATTAATGATATTTTCATCTTCTTCCAATATTTTAGTAAATCCAAATTTCATTTTTAATTTTTCCATATATACTTTTCTGTATTCATTCATAAAATTTTCCAATATTTCATCCAACGAAGTTTTTATATTTGGATACATACTTACCAAAGATTCAAATAATTTTTCCAAATTCCATTTACATATTGCAGGTTGATTTTTAAATTTGTATCTTTGTTGCGTATCAGATGTATTACTCACATGATTTGGATTAAAATCATCCATGAAAGCAAATGGTCCAAAATCAATGGTAAGTCCAACAATGCTCATGTTATCTGTGTTTAGAACTCCATGTACAAATCCAAATGCTTGCCATAAAGCCACCAAATTTGCAGTTTTCAGAGATAGTTCTTGGGCAAACATTATAACTTGTTGTTCAAATGAAATACTTTTATTGAATATATTTGTATAGTGATATTTTATAACATAATATAATAATTCTTTTATATTTTCTGTATTTGAATTAATGATATGAAAAGAACCAAATCGAATGAAAGTTGGTGCAATTCTTGATATGACAGTAGCTCTTTCGTCAGTGATTTCTCCATTATATTTAATATCTCTTTCAACAAATGTATCCGATGTAATAATGCTTGCAGATCTAGTAGTAGGTATACCCAAATAATGCATTGCTTCACTGCATAAAAATTCTCTAATGGAAGATCTCAAAACAGCTCTTCCATCTGCATTTCTTGAAAAAGGAGTTTTACCACTTCCTTTTAATTGTAATTCATATCTCATATTTTTATTATTAACAATTTCACCCAAACAATGAGCTCTTCCGTCACCCAATTGCCCAGCAAAAACTCCAAATTGATATCCAGAATAACAATGTGCATATGGTGTACTTGTTGGAAGTAATTTATTACCGCTAAAGTAAAGTGGAAATTCTGGATTTTTAATTTCATTCAAATCTAGATCTAATAGTTCCAGTGCATTTTTAGAGTAACATATTAACTTTGGATTTATTACTGGTGTTGGATTAACAAGAGAATAAGATGTTTGTACTTTTCTAACATAATTTTCTTTTATTGGATCTATTTTTAGAGTTTTGATCATAGTATTCATAATATTTAGATTATTTAGCGATTTCATTTATATATATTATTTTTATTTTTATTTATTTGATTGTAACTCAAAAAGATTTATTTTGTTGATTAAAATGATTTATAGATAATTTTATAATATATATTATATGCCAGAAGTAGTTGAAGTTTGTGCAACAGGATTATATTTGAATCATTTTTTGTCAAATAAAAAAATTATCAAAATGAATATACTGAGTGGTAGATATACAAGACATAATATGTCAGGATATAATGATTTTGTGAAAGTATTGCCAGTAATAATTGAATCAGTGAATACAAAGGGTAAATTTTTGTGGATAACAGCAATAAAGGATAATTTGGAGTATTACATTTTGAATACATTTGGTTTAGAGGGTGAATGGACATTTGTTGAAAGTAAACATAGTGCTGTAGAGATAGAAGTAGAAGATAATGATAAAGTATCCAAAATATATTTTTCTGATACTAGAAATTTTGGCACAATGGAAATTACATCTGATTTTAGTGTTCTTGATAAGAAGCTAAAAAAGTTAGGTCCAGATTTATTAAAAGAACAATTTACATGTGATCAATTTTATGATAGATTAAAAGTGTTAACACAAAAGAATAAAAATAAGCCAATTGTTAAAGTATTAATGGATCAAACTGCTGGAACTGGGATTGGTTGTGGAATAGGTAATTATTTATCAGTTGAAATATTGTATAAAGCAAAGATATCACCACATAAAAAAATTGGAGATTTGATAAAAAATAGAATATTATGTGATGAATTGGCAATTGCAATAAAATATGTTATTAAACAATCATTTATGCAAAATGATATTGGTTATATGGGACATATTGATACAAAAATATCAAAATGGTTTAACGCAAATAAAGAAAAATATGATTATCATCCAGAAATTAAATTGAATAAAGGTAATTTTACTTTTAATGTTTATAGGCAAGATAAGGATTCTTTGGGCAATGAAGTTGTTGGTGATAAAATAATTACTGGAAGAACAACTTATTGGGTTCCAAATATACAAAATAAATAAAAATTACTGGAAATGCACATATAATTATTTATCATAAATTGGTAAAGATTCATCACTAATAGTCTCATTTGCAATATTAGTATTGGAATCTTTATAAATTGGAATTTGTATGGATTTAATATCATTTTGATCTTTGGATATTTCTTGTTTTATTTCTTTTTTTATACCACATATTTGCGATGCTTTAACATTTGGCTTAAGATTTTGTAATGCTTCTGGTGATATCGCACATGAATATTCTTTATTAGTTTGATTTTTTGATTTTATTTTTTTCTTTTTTTGGGATGTAATTTGTGGGGAATTATTATAGTATGAGAACATGAACAATGTGAAATCAAAAATTATTACATAATATAAATATTTTTTATGATCATTAATGAATTCATTACCTTGAGTATATTTTGAGTTTATGAATGAATGTAATAATATGTATAGTACTGCACCAAGCATGAATATTCTGAAGAATCTTACTTTAGGATCTATATTTTTCCAGAGAGAAGAATTATTTATTAAATATAATAACATTTTAAATTTTATATATTAAGATGACATATAATATGTCCTATTTAAACATACTTATAATTTAAAGTAAAATTTTAATTTATTTTGATATTTATATACAAATTTGTATAAAATGAATGACAAAGAAGATATTGAAATTTACGATAAATATAACTATTACAAAAATATTTTATTAAATACGCCAGAAAAAATGTATGTGCATGATGAAATTAAATTAACAAAATCAACAAGTGTGCCAGAAACTGAATTATCAAAAATAAATAAATTCAATAAATATGAAAGGAGTTATTATAATGCTAAAAAATTATCTTTATCCAAAAGTTCTGATGGGATAATCAATAAAAAAAATAAAAATAAATATGAAAGTGAATCTACTGCAAATAAAAGAACAAAAGTAAATAATATGAAAATTTTTACTTTATCAACAATGTTTTTGATTGGTTCTTTTTATGTGGGGAATATTTTATAAATCAAAAATATAAACATAATATTGTTTATATTTTACAAATGAATTATTTTTTTATTCTGATGGTTGGAACAGGTATATTTACAAAATATTCTAATTCTTTTCCATATTGTTTTTTGGATTTTTCATTATCTTCCAATATGAGTTCTGCACAATACTCCAACATATCAGTAGATTGCATGAATTCCTTTAATTTATTCATTAATTTATCATTTCCATTAAAAGTTCCGATATCATCATCTAAAATAGTTGTTATTGGAGCATCTGTTTCATCAAATGTTACGAGTTCTAATGAAAATTTACCTTCAACTGCTTTTTTCAATAATTCATTATAATTACCAATATTTTTATCTTCAACTGTGAAATAAACAAATAATCTATATAATAATACTTTTCTTATTGATTGCAAATAAGACACATTAATGTATAACATTGGTAATTTTTTAAATGTTGCCAAATATGTATTTGTTATATTACAAGCATATTGTTCTCCTAATAATTCAGTTGTGATTTCATGTCCATCAACAGGTGTATCAGTTAATTTAACTTGTGATGTATCAATTGTATCCAAATATTTAATTTTGATTGCACTACTACCTCTTACACCTTTTATACAATAAACAGTTGTCATATCATTGATTATTAAATTTGTAACGCTCATTATATATTTAATAATATTTTTATCTTTAAACTTTAAACACAAATTTTATTTTGAATATTTGCAATACAAGAATCCATCTTCATTTTTATATTTTTGATACAAATCATCCATTGTTTCATTTAGTTCTGGTAATTTTTTATCTGTACCAAAATACAAAAATAATTTAGTAGTTGATTCAATATTTAACATTTCTGTTCTCAACTTTGTTAACAATTGTTCAACAGTTATTTCTTTTGGTATTACTATTTTATTATATCTTAATGATGGTAATGTTACATTGTGCTCTTTTTCTATGATTATTGGAATTTTATGTTTTGCCATGGATCTTATATTTGTTGAATCAGACATTCTATCTTGAAATGAAGTTATAGCTTGGTATTCTGAGTTAGATTGTGGTTTTTTTGGTTGTAAAAAGAAATACTTAATTATATTGAATAATGACATAATACTATACCATTAATAAATGTATTTTATAAATAAACTATATTTCAATTTTTTTTATTGAAATAACCTATGTTAAAATTCAATTTGAGTCACCCATCTTAATACATTATTTTCATATGCACGAAAGACTCCAATAATATGGTATTCATTATCAGTTTGAATGATTTCACCATCATATATAACTTGACGATTTACGTCATAAATTTTTACAGGTCCATTAATAATTCCATTTTGGAACATGCCTTCAATAAATGGTGTATTATCGGGATAATTTAGACGACCATATCCATGATAATTTAATCCTAAAAAATCACCATTGTATATTATGTGTTTATTATCTTTTGCTATTATTTTATCTTTGTATATTTTGTTAATATTATTTTTATAAAAATTTGTATCTTGAACATCTTGTAATTTGTAAAGATTATATCCACTAAAATTATTCATACTCCATGATATACTTCCAACTGCTGAACATGCAATTAATAATCTAACCATTGGAGGAACTGCTGTTGCTGCAATTACTCCAATTCCCATTAACAAACCACCAAGTAAAGCTCCAATACCAAGTGTAATGCTACCAATATTTAGAACAGCATTAATATTATTTTTATTACTATTAATTAATTCTTTTTGTATTGAATAAGGAATTTTGTAATTTACATTATCATCATATATTTTAAAAAATGAATCGTATATAGTTAATATTTCAATCATATTATTTAGTGCCACATTCTTTTTTGTTTCTTCCACATAATTTCTGAAATTCATCAAGAAATCTATGAAATATTCATTTGTTCTCGTACTTACAAATATCAAATCATTCATATCAATATCAATCCCATTATTTTTTAATTTTACCATATAATCTTTTTTTAATTCATAGATATTTTTTTTATCATCTTCTTCCAAATCATCTATTTTATTGATAATCATACATACTTTACAATCATCATTATATTCATTCAATATATTCATGATTTTTATCCATCCTTGTTTTGTTTCATCTTTATCAAAATCGCATAATCCAACTACAATGTATATAATTTTTGATATTTTGATAATCTCAGTTATATCATCAGTTGGCCAATTTTCTGTATCATCTGAAAATCCTTTTGTATCATAAATATCAATTGCATCTATATCATTACAAATTATATTTGATTTATCAATTTGTGTTTCCAATAATATTTTTGAATCATAATAAAGACTTTCTTTTTTATGTACTTGGATATCCTTATTTATTCTTTTTATTTCATCATAAATATTATCTTCATGTATTATATTTTCATTTTGTATTTCGATGGTTAATTTATCACTTGGAACACTAATGTTATGACATATTCTAACTTGTTTGAAAGTTTCAACATTATGGTTTACTGGCAAAATTTTCTTTCCTATTAATTTATTAATTATACTAGATTTTCCGGCATTTGTATTACCAATGAAAGCAATTGTATTTGCCATTCTCAATTTAGATATTCTATTATAGATTTTATTGTCCATTTATTGTGTTGTTATTATATTATATAAAATAAGGACTTTAAAGTTCAACTTTTTTGCATTTGATATTCACAATTTCATAAATAAAGATCACCCTAAATATTTATGATGCAACATTAAATTATAAACATGGTCATCAGTATATTTACATTTTATTAGACTCACCTTGTAATTTGGTTCATCATTTGATCCATTGCTTAATTCATCATTATTTTTGATATTGTATTCATATATTTTTTTATTTCTTTCAAATGTGAGTTCTTTAATCATTGCAATTATTTTATTTATATTTTCATTCACATTAATATTCTTGATATTTTTAAAAATCAAAAACACAAATAACATTATATAAATTTGATGTAAAACATTAAAATGTGATAAATTCATCATAAAATATAATAATATATGCATACTCAATTTATTAATATCTGAAAATATCAACAAATATATGACAAGAAAATTATCAAAAATATCATGAGTAACATTTATTATTATCACTGACTTTAATAATTCTTTGAGTAGCTCTTTATTTTCATTAATTATGTTTAGCACTATTATTTTTGAATAATCATAGATTTTTAGCATCAAATCGACAGTGAGAAAATAATATACAACAAATGATATTATTATTAATGATGAATATGAATTTACCAAGAAAACATTTATTGATATTGTGAATATTTTACAAAATTGTTGTGCTTCAAATGTTATTGGGGTATTTTTTTCAAAAAATATGAATATGGACATAACAATAATTATTACATATTTACATTTCATTACATATATCAATGAATATAATGAAAATATTGTAATAATCATATTATATATATCTTTGAATGTATTATTATTTGTTTTTGGCGTACCATTGTAAATATATATTAATGCTTTAAGAGAATTTGGTTTTAAAATGTCTTCCCATTTATTATTATCAATTAAATTTATTATTTCTTTTTTTGCCATATTGACATCATGATAATCATCCAATATAATATATTTATCGCCATTACATAAATATCTAAACAGTAATTTTCCAAAATAATAATAGTATGTGTTAGAATATTTTTGCAACGATGAACTTATTAATAATATTATGATATTTACTATTAAAGAATATAAATATTTCAATGAGTTAATATTAATAAGTGGTATAACATATTTTTCTTGAAGTATGATATTTTTTTGTAGATGTGTATTTCCCAATGTATTTACAATATTAATAATTTGTGTTGCAATTATATTTTTTATTATGTATTGTTTTTGTGTTTCAATGTATTTGAACATATTATGAGATAATATGATATTGGAAATATATGGTATATTCAATATTATGAATACAAAGTAAAATATTGTATTCCATAGTGTATTATGTTTCAACCAAAATAAATTTATTATAATGACATGTGAAATATAACATGTTATTATGTATATGAATTTGTTAACAGAAGAAAGAGAATGAGTAAATTTAAAACATTTGAATAATGGATTTTGAGACAAATGATTTTTCAATGATATTACATATGAATATATACAATTTATAGCAAATAGATGTATTAATAGACTATTATAATGATATATTAAGCATGTCATTATAACAATGAAAATATAGATTCCGTCATTGATCATTTGTATTGTAAATTTAATTATAAAGTAATGCAGATATTTATTTTATCAATTTTTTTCAAAAAATCAGTCAGTAAATGCTATTTATTTTATTAAAGCAACCAAATCATCAGGCATCTTGGATACAATATTCAAAGAGGCATTTCCCATGGATATAAATAATTCTTCATAAAATATATTTTTTTTATTTTGTTTTGACAAGTTTATAAAAGAATTATTTGGAATATTTATTTTTATATTTTTGGCAAATTGTGTAACATACCCGAGGCCAGCATTATCATGCGTATGTCCATCTTTCTTTTGAATAGCAGTCTTAAGTCTATATGCCATCATCAAACAACACATTACTCTATCATCTACTCTTAATTTGTCAATTTCTTCAATATATTTTACACCAATAGAATCAGGATCTAATATTTCACCAACTTTACCTCTTAAATTATTTTTAGTATTTCTTGCATACATATGTACTTTTGTCAATGTTTTATTTTTTAGAAAATATTTATAACACCATTCATCCATTTTTTGATAACTTCCTGAATTTTTGGTCAACATTTCTTTGTATTCTTGATATATATTTAATAAAGACATATGATCACCATATTTATGTTTGAAATGTTTCATTTTACCATAAAACTTTTCCAAGAGTTTATCATAAGAAGCATTTCTATCTTCTTTATCTATGGTTTTTTCTGGGAATCTAAATACTTCATTCATATTTGCTTTACATGCATTAATAAAACTCATAATATCTATTATTTCATATGAACATTTATAAATTTTGCCCAATAATATAGCGATACTTGAATATATATCATTACCAAAACTCGATACTAATTCTCCAAATTTGGTGATATCTCCATTATTAATTAATGACATGCTCTCCAAATCTTGAATGGCAGTAACAATATTTATTTCTTTTGGTGGTTCAATGAATTGTGTTAAAACTTCCAATAATTTTGGAACACTTTTAACATCACCATTAGCCAACAATTTTAAACATTCAGATGTAATGTCTACTTTCTTGATATCTGGATCTGGAAATTTCTTCATATTTTCAAATTGTTTCTTGGTGTATAAATGATAACAAATTCCTGGTGCAGTTCTTCCTGCCCTACCCAATCTTTGCATTGCTTGCGCATGTGATATAAAGTCTCTATCTAGTTTTGAACCTCTAATTTTTGCATCATAATCATTGTGTAATTCATAACCAGAATCAATGACATATTTTATACCACTAATAGTCAAACTAGATTCGGCAACATTCGTAGCGACAACAAGTTTAAATTTATATGCTTTATTATTTTCTCTTTCCAAATCTTTATACATAACTTCATCTTGTGCCAATTCTTGTTTTTTTGGATCCATTCCAGCATATACTTCTACACAAAATGTATTATCTTGCTTTATGTATTTATCCAATTTTTTACAAACATCAAATGCTTCATTGGAACTTGTCACAAAAAATAATATGTCACCAGATTCTTGAGTATCTACTATACTTTTAATAATTTCGTAACCTTTATTCACTGCATCCTTATAATCTATTTCTTTATCTAAGAATATTGATTCAATTGGATAATTTCTTTCACCAGATATATTAAATTCTTTGTATGAAAAATCTTTGTAATATTGTTTGAAAATTGCAGAATCAATAGTAGCACTCATAATCACTATTCTAAATTCTGGTCTTAATCTCAAAGTTTCTTTTA
>Ga0302277_1002545_pt1 | contig 12934 bp, 10 predicted proteins | sample III_Bog_N3_1_FD_198759 | JGI IMG/M metagenome (GOLD analysis project Ga0302277, IMG submission 198759) | Peat permafrost microbial communities from Stordalen Mire near Abisko, Sweden - III_Bog_N3_1 | ecosystem: Environmental > Terrestrial > Soil > Wetlands > Peat | place: Sweden: Abisko... | reverse complement strand
TGAGGGGCGCATGGTGTGTGATATGATATTTGAGGAGAAGATGCAAAACCAAAGAAGTAATAATGATTTTGTTATTCTGTACCGAACCAATGCACAGTCGCGCGCTTTTGAAGAACAGTTGAGGCGATTGAACATTCACTATGTGATATATGGAGGCATTTCATTTTACCAGAGAAAGGAAATAAGGGATGTGGTGGCATATTTGCGCCTTACGGTTAATCATAATGATGAGGAGGCATTAAAACGTATCATCAACTTCCCCACACGCGGTATAGGGCAAACCACTATGGATAAAGCGGCTGTATTAGCATCTCAGCAGAATGTATCTTTGTGGACCATTTTAGAGCATGTAAATCAGCAGCCCGACTTATCGCGTGCAGCAACACCTATTTATGATTTTGTGATGATGATAAAGAGTTTTGCTGTTGAATTGAAAAAGCAAAATGCGTTTGATCTGTCCACCCACATTGCAAAAGCTTCAGGCATATTAAAAGAACTTTATAACGATAAAACACCTGAGGGTGTTAGCCGGTATGAGAATATACAGGCCTTATTGAATGGCATAAAAGAATTTACTGAATCGGAAGAAGTATTACCTGCTATTGATTCTGATACCGGCGAGGTTTTAGGAAATGCTGAAGGAGATAGGGATAAAACCTTAGCAGCGTATTTACAGCAAATAACGTTGTTAACTGATGCTGATAAAGACAAGAACGATATTGACAGAGTAAAGTTAATGACGATACACGCAGCAAAGGGTTTGGAATTTCCCTGCGTGTTTGTGGTAGGGTTAGAAGAAAATTTATTTCCATCAATGATGGCGCTTGATAGTCGGGAAGATTTGGAAGAGGAGCGCCGTCTGTTTTATGTGGCTATTACAAGGGCTAAAGATAAATTAACACTTACCTATGCTGCCACGCGTTACAAATACGGTAACCTTAACTATTGCGAACCAAGCAGGTTTATAGCAGAAATTCACCCGTCAAACATTGATGATAGTGGTGTGCCTAAGGCGCAGCCTAAGCAGCCTATGATGCGTGATGATTATTTTGAGGCACCCCGTAAAACAATTATTCCTAAAGTACCTAAAACAGACTATGTACATAATCCCTCACCCGATTTTGTAGCAGATGATACGTCTAACATTCAGCCGGGTATGGAGGTAGAACATCAGCGTTTTGGCATTGGCACCATTGATAAAGTTGAAGGGGGAGGATATGACAGAATTGTTTCTATCAATTTCCAAAATGGTGTGGGGATAAAAAAAATAATGCTTAAATATGCCAAGCTGCATATTTTAAAATCAATTAGCAATAATCAATAAACAATTAGCCGCCTTTTCTCTATTCCTTTACACCTCTGTAGTAAAAAAATTACAGGATAAAAATATCTTTCAATGGTTTGGGAATAATTTTGTGTTCAGTGGCAATAGAATACATTTGCTCAATAGCTTTTCTGCCTTTTTTGCCAAAATCAACTGAAAAATTATTTACATAAAGACCAATGTGTTGGTTGCGCACTTGTTCGTCCATTTCCTGTGCATGAGATTTTACATATTCGTAAGACGATTCGGGCGCATCAAGTGCGAACTCTACACTCTCTCGTATGGCTTCACTTACTTTTTGTTTAATAGATACATCAATATTTCTTTTTATGGCAATGCCGGCTAATGGAATGGGAGCATGATATGTGCTTTCCCACCATTCACCCAAATCAATAATTTTCTTTAAACCTTTTTGCTGATAAGTAAAACGGTTTTCATGAATGATAAGGCCTGCATCAAATTCACCGCTTAATACCCGGTCTTGTATGTCAGAAAAAACAACTTCAGTTTTCTTGGTTGCTTCAGGAAAAGCCAGTGACAGAAGAAAATTTGCGGTAGTCAATTTACCGGGGATGGCGATCTTTAGATCTTTTACCTCAGTCAATTTTTTGGGATCTTTAGAGATAAGAAGCGGCCCGCAATTATTACCCAATGCCCCGCCGGCATGTAAAAATTGATAGGTATCTGCCACATAAGCATAAGCGTGAAAGCTGATTTTTGTAATATCAAGTTTGCCCTCAAATGCCCAACGGTTAAGAGTTTCTATGTCTTCTAACTTTTCTTCAAATACTAAGCCATCAAGGTTTATTTTTTTATGAACCAAGGCATCAAAAATAAAACAATCATTAGGGCAGGGTGAGTAACCGAGAGTCATGGGTTTATAAATTATTTTTCATTTAACAACACTATAAAAAAATCATTCAAATTTTTAATGGCAAGTGGAATGTTCCACTTTGATCTGTCGCGCTTCTCCACATAATTTGAGATACTTCTTATTTCAGCATAAGGTACCTTTTCTTTTAAGCAGGCGTAGTGAAATGCTGCGCCTTCCATGCTTTCAACCTCCGGGGCATATTTTTTTACAATCGCTGAAATGCTATTTGTATTGCCATGTACTTTATTTACAGTGATACCATTAACCTTTTGTAATTTTTTTATTGAAGGTAGTTTAACCGTCAATGTGTTTTTTAATATTCCACCCTTAAATGGTGATTGGTTTTTGTTTGTTAAACCCATTTCAAACAGACTGATAAAATTAGCATCGTCTTCTGCACCAAGATCGGCAAAGGTTTCTTTAGTTATGTTTACAATAGTTCCGAGTGAAATTATTTTTGTAAAACAACCGGCAATACCTGCATTAATGGCTAAGTCAAATTTTTCTTTGGCAAATAGTTTACCTAATTCATAAGCAGTAGCTGTCATGCCAACGCCGGTAATTAGGATAGATAAATTATGTTTACCTATCCTCTTTTTAAGAGGCAGACCTTCCTTAATACGTTTTGTGCCAAGGTGGGAAAGCAATGGTTTAATTTCGGAAACAGTGGCAACAACAAGTAATATCTTCATAAATGAAAATCTATTCGGTAATAGAATAAAGGTAAGAAACCAAGTTGGTAATTAATTACAACATGATCGGTTGAAACATCAGAATATGAAAGATCTAAAACATTTTTCGTATTGAAAATATTGACCAGGTCAATACCGATCTCATGGGTTACTTTTTTACGATTGATGGTATAAGCCAGTTTCGCATCTGCACGAAAATACGCCGGGAATTGCTTGGTATTTACCGTAGAATCAGCATAAACAACATCCTGCTGCTCCACGGAGGCAACGGTGTCAACGGGCCCATACCAACGCCCACCTACTAAGGTTACTTTACCGCCTATTTCAAATGTGTTCTTATTTTTAAAAACAAACTCTTTGGAGCAAACAAAATTAATGGCATACATACCATCAAAATCTGTGTTACGCCAAATGCCATCACTACCTTCATACCTTGATTGAAACAATGACCCTGTGAACATAGCATACCATTTATGGCTAAATGATTTTAACACCGTTAGTTCAAGACCGTAATTATTTCCCAAACCTGTGTTCTTTAACGTATCAGGAAAGAAGCGCGAAAAATCAGCACCTGTGTTTACTAATGAAAAAGAAGAGGGTTGAGTTTCAACGGGCACATCAAATAAATGTTCTTCGTAAGCCTCAGCTTTTATCATCCAATCTTTACAAAAATATTTTGTGTAGGATAAAACAATGTGCTCTGATTTAGTGAGTCCTATGTTTTCATTATAAGGAACACCGGATGGGTCAGTAGACAAATTAGGATTATAAAAATAAATGTAGGTAGGTTGTATTTGGCTATATAAACCAGTGCCCAATGCCAATGTTTGTCCATGCTTTAGATCGTATTGTAAACCGAGCCGTGGCTCAATAGGTGAAAGGGCATTACCCTGTGTAAAATACAAACTATGTAAACCTGCAACAATTGAAAAACGCTCGGTTGGTGTGTATTTTAATTCAATGTAGGGTTGAACAAGTTCTGCATAAGAATTATCGTTCCAGCGCTTTTGCCATTGCAGGTAGGTGCTGGTTAAAGCGGTGTCAGTATTTTTAGCACTGTCAATAAAATTGAAATGATAAGTATCGGCATTAATACCTGCTTTTAATAGTAGTTTATTGCTGAAACGATGTGATACCAGCCATGCTGCCGAATATTCCTGTTGTGTAAAATTATAGCGTAATACAGGAGTTATGGAATCATTTACAAAATTGCCATTGCTATCAGTATGGCGGAACACTATTTCCTGGTGCACATTCTGCTGCTGGTCTTGCGCCATTAAGGTAAATTTGGTAAAGGTATTTACATTAAATGCTTTGGTATAAGTGGCTCCTAAATAACCGGTGCCTGTTGCTAAATATTGATTGCGGTCGCTTTGTCCGTAGAGTTGTTCGGCAGGTGTTTTTTCATTGCTTACTATAATATAGATGTTATCTAAACCACCAATGCCAAAGATGGCTATATCTGCATTGTTTTTTAACGGAAAATTCAATCTAAACGACGCATCCTGGTAATACGGAATGGCACTGGTGCCAATATCTACATTTAAAAAGTTAAATAAGGCTAAGGTTGAATAACGATAAGTAAATAAAAATGATGAACCGTTTGCTTTAGATATGGGACCCTCGCCATCCACCTCTGTGCCTAAAAAACCAAGTTGTCCGCTAAATTCATATTGCTGATTATTGCCGTTTCGCATATTTAAATCAAATACCCCGGCAGTGCCATTGCCATATTCGGCAGGAAAAGCGCCGGTATAAAAATCGGAGTTGCCCAGTGATTTATTGTTTAAAATACTTACCGGGCCGCCTGTTGTACCCGGTACAGCAAAGTGGTTAGGGTTAAAAATGTCTACGCCTTCCAGCTCCCAAAGCACACCCGATGGTGAGTTGCCGCGAATAACCATGTCATCGCGCGAATCATCAGCGCCTTGCACACCGGCATAATTACTAGCCATACGTGCAGGATCACCACGACTGCCAGCGTAGCGATCAGTTTCCTCTACACTAAAATTACGTGAACTTACTGTTGCCATTTCATTGGCTGCTTGTCCGGCCTGTCCTGCTGAAACCGTTACCGCATTCATAGCAACGGCTGAGGGTTGCAATTGAATATCCTGTAAAAATTCTTTGGCAGAGGTTATAATAATATCTTTTAGCAGGATTTGGTTATAACCAACGTAGGTTATTTTAACAGCATATCTTCCAACAGGTGCACCGGTTATTTTATAATTGCCTTGCTCATCAGTAGTGGCGCCGGCAATAGCTGAACTGTCACGCAGCAAAACCACCGTAGCGCCAAACAAAGGAAAATGACTATCGGCATCAGTTACCTTCCCGCGTATAGTTTGGGTGGGTGTTTGTGCGGATAGAAGGGTATTAAAAATAAAAAATGAACAAATGAGTAAATAAAATTGTCTCATAATATGTTTTGCAATCGTTAAAAGTATAAAATAATTAAATCTATTCCGGTAGGCAGTTTAAATATTCAAATTATCTTTGTCAAATGATCTATTTAACACGACGGGAACATTTTAATGCCGCACATCGCTTATATAACAAAACGTGGAGTGATGAAAAGAATTTTGAAGTGTTTGGTAAATGTGCCAACCCTAACTGGCACGGGCATAATTATGAATTATTTATTACTGTAAAAGGCGACCCTGATCCCAATACTGGTTTTATTATTAACGCACAAGAGTTAAGCCGTATTATAAAAACAAGGATAGCCGATAAACTTGACCATAAGAATTTGAATATTGAAGTTGATTTTCTTAAAGATGTGTTACCTTCAACAGAAAATGTATGTAAAGCCATTTGGGAACAATTAGAGCCCTATATTGTTAATGGTAAACTACATTGTGTGAAATTGCAGGAAACAGAAAATATTTATGCCGAATATTTTGGCGAATAAAATTTATAATTATGGCGAACAATGACAAACCCAATTATCTTAAGGTAGAACAGTATAACGACGGACCGCAAGAAGAGATAAAGAGTAATTACCGCAACATTATAAGTGCATTGGGCGAAAATCCGGAGCGCGAAGGATTGGCCAAAACACCTGAGCGTGTGGCCAAAGCCATGCAGTTTTTAACACAAGGCTATCACATGAACCCTGAAGGGATATTAAAATCCGCCATGTTTCATGAAGATTATAGCGAGATGGTTATTGTAAAAGATATTGAAGTGTATAGCATGTGCGAGCACCATATGCTGCCATTTTTTGGCAGGGCTCATGTGGCTTACATACCTAAAGGTACTATAGTGGGTTTAAGTAAAATAGCCCGGGTTGTTGATGCGTATGCCCGTCGCTTGCAGGTGCAGGAACGCTTAACTCACGAAATTTTAAATTGCATACAAAATACCTTACAACCTCAAGGCGTAGCTGTGGTTATTGAAGCCAAGCATTTATGTATGATGATGCGTGGTGTACAAAAACAAAATTCTGTAGCCACTACCTCAGCATTTACGGGCGAGTTTGAAAATAACAGAACACGTGCCGAGTTTATGCGATTGATATCAGCTAACTTATTAGACTAAAGCTTGCTATTTTTTAGCCAAGCTATTTGCTTGTGTAGGCTTATATACCCTTAACTCTGCTTCTTTGCCTAACGCAGCAGGCAATGCCACTAAAAATACATTTAAGCCGGGTACAAACAAGCTGGTACGGGCACCAATACGGGTTTGAATTTTAGCTACGTTATCATAGTGGTCGGCATCTTTTTGTTTTATAACATCCACATATCCGGCGCCACAGCTTACATAAATTTCTTTTTTGTAAGGGTTGTAAAACATGTCGTCGGCATCGGCGGCACAACTCATGGAATAAACCATATTGCCCCCTTGCGTATCAAATACCTCAAGTTTTGCGGGATTATGGCAGGCAATAAAAAGTCGATTATCATTAGTATCTAAAGCCATAGCATAGTTGGCAGAGGCTTGTGGATCCCATTGTGCAACAGAAGCCTCCGTTTTCAGGTCGAAAACAAATATTTTTTGAGCCACAGGCACATTTACAAAAAGCTTTTGCTTTCCTTCATCAACAGCAAAAGAAAAAGGGTGGGTGGGTAGTTTAAGGTCTGATGCTACACTAAATGAATCGGCATTGATAACAGAAACCCCGCCATCGCCATAGCCAATAAATATTTTATTAAGTGAAGGGCAATAATGTGCCTCATCGGCATCATAAGTAAGTGAAAGATTTCGTAATTCTTCGTAAGTGGCGGCATCGTAAACCGTGCATTTACCATCGCCGGCATTAGTTACCACAATGGTATTGTTTTGAGCCACATAAGCTACGCCTTGTGGTTCGTTAAGCTCCTTAATTATGTGAACTATTAACCCGGTTTGCAGATCGACGGCAATTAATGAATTATTGCCTATTACGGCCAGGTAAGCTATTTGCTTTTCCTCATTTACGGCTATTTGGGCTATTTTGCCATGTATGCCTCCTAAAGGGATAGTTTTATCCAGTTTTAATTGCACATCGCTACTGCTTATAAGAGAGCAATTGAGTATTAGCAGGCCAAAAATCAATAAAGGTTTAATGTAGCGTATGGTTGGTTTCATGCGTTGGCATTTCGTTAATGATCGGGTCCAGTGGTATTAGTTTACGCAACTTATATGTTAAAGGTTGCAAACCTATGTTTTACGTTATAAGTATATTAATTATTTAGGAAAATATTTTATGTTTAGCTGGTTGGAACGAATGACACATTTTTGGCATTATAATAGATAATAAGGTTAACCAATTAATCGTTTGATAATATGTTTAGTCAAATTAACTAACCATTTCAAAACCTACAGAATCTTATTTATATCTCTACTTCATATTTACTGTATTTGTATGATCATCAAAAAATGGTTTATTGCTTTTGCGATGCTTATTATAAGCACAATAGGTTTTGCACAAGCTAAAACCAAAGTTGGTGATGTAGTGAGTGTGAATTATTTTAATACCCCGCTGCAATTTCATTTACCGGTTACAAATGATATGGTTACTTATGCCGATTTTAGCCCTTCTTCAATTAAGATATATTATAGCAAAATTAACCGTTCCGGATATAAAACCATTTTAAGCCAACTATTAAGTTATAAAGATAGGTTTGATTTGAATGATTACTTCTTTTATAAGTTGGTAAATGCTACTGACAGATCATTATTTCGTGACAATAACCTTGCTACATTTTATGATTGGTTTTTTATGATGAAATCGGGATATGATGTGCGGCTGTTATTTACACGAGGCAACCATTTATTATTAAGTGCTGCTACTGATATCAGGCCTGAAAACATTAGTTATTATAATTACGATGGCAAGTGTTATACTGTGCTTAATGTTATAGGCGATAGTTATAATTATCCATTTGTGTCCTCATTCCCTGATAAAATGGCGGTAATGGGCACAACGCTGTTCTCATTTCAGCTTTATGGTGAACCAAAGTTGCCACTTGGCGATAGCATAAAACGAACGGTGAGATTTAACCATAAGGGTAAAGATTATACCTATACTTATTACTTAAGCAAAAATATACTGGATGCATTTAGTGAATACCCCAGTGTTGATGAGGGTTTTAACTGTAATGCAGATGCATCGGAAATAACGTATCGTACGCTTATACTTCAATTAAAAAGAGATATGAAGAATATGGATACTGTTGAAGGGCTATCTTTCCTTCTGTCCTTTGTTCGAACATCAACGCACTATGAGCGTGATTTGCAACAATTTGGCAAAGTAAAATGGATGGTGCCTGAAGAAGCTTTGTATTATAACAGTAATGATTGTGCCGATCGTGCCCCTCTTATGATATACCTGGTAAAAACTATGTATAATTTGCCGGTAATACTACTCAACTATCCAAACCATCTTAGTATGGCTGTGGCCTTAGATCATGCACCATCACACATGGCAACACCAATTGTTTACGATTATAAAAAATATTACATGTGCGAAGCCACTGAGTTAACTGACCTGTTAGGTGTTGGTGAAATACCAAAACAGCTACGCAACCAACCCTTTCATGTTGTTTGCTCTTATGAGGGTACGGCTAAAAAGCAAACTACACTTAATAATTAAGTATTGATGAATGAGCTAAAAGAATTTGGATGCTATATTTGGCAATAGATAATGTAATGCGTTTAAATTTGTTCAAATCATTATTTTTGCCATCGTGAAATATTGGTACCTACTTATTTTTCTTGCATTATCTTTTACAACGAAGGCGCAGTTTCCCGTTACCGCACATGTAACAGGAAAAATAATATTTGCTGACAGTACAAAAGATTTCTCAGCAGTTAAGATCTTTAATAAAAGAATGGACGATTTTGTGCATCCCAACCGTGATGGAACATTTGAGTTATATGGCTTTAAATCGGACACGTTCATCTTTTTGTGCCAGGGGTATGAAGTTGAGGAATTATGTTATAAAGATTCAATAAGAAAAATGTCGTATGAGGCCCATATTCGTTTACACCGTCCTTTTGTAAATTTAAGAGAGGTAGTGATAGTACCGCCTAAAACCATTGACCAGATACAACATGAAATAGATAACCTTGGTGTGCAAAACACAGATACCTATGGTTCGTTTGATGCTGCTTCAGCGCCTTTAGCGGCCTTATGGGAAATGTTCTCTAAGCAGGAAAAAGAAAAACGCAAGGTGGCCTCATTAGAAGATAATGATATGCGCCGCCGTGTGATGCGTGAACTGCTTAGAATTTGCATTAGAGATCACCTCATTGATCTACACAACGACCAAATGGATGCGTTCATAGATTACTGTAGTTACCCTGATAACTATCTTAAACAGGTAACTATGTACGACTTGTTAAGCAGCATAAAAGTAAACTACCATTATTTTTCAGGACAGCGTTAATATTAACGTTGCGTTAAAAAACTTTGCGCGTTTCGCTCTTGCTTACTATTTGCAACACCTTTGGTTTTGTAAGTGGCTTAATAATATAATCGGCCACAAAAGGATTGTTAAGTGCAAGTTCCTGGTCTATGGGGCTAACCGAAGATGATAATATGTAAATAGTAATCTGTTCTTTTACAGGCACTGCAAAATCTTTAAACCGTTCTAACACTTCCCAACCGGTCATGCTTGGCATGTTAATATCCAGGAAAAGAACTGTTGAGATAGCCTCATTGGTTTTGGCATATTCAGCTTCAATATAGCTCAACCCTTCTTCAGGATCTGTGAAGCAATGGATCTCTGCATTATTTACTGCAGATTTTATAGCTATTGTACATGATAGGTTATTATGAGGGTCATCATCAATAACAATATAACGGATAGGTTTTGCACTCATTTTATTTGTTGTTTTATTTTAGGTTATAATTAAATATTAAACTCAATTGTAAATGTAGTGCCCTTATTTACTTCACTACTTATACTGATTTTTCCTCCTAATGTTTCAACCTGGGTTCTTACCATAAACAAACCCATGCCTCTTCCTTCAACCTGGGTATGAAAGCGTTTATATAACATAAATACCTGGTCACCTCTTTTGGCAAGGTCTATACCCAGGCCATTATCTTTAAATGTTAGTATTATTTTTTTATCTTTTTTGGCGCTTGTTATTTCTATAACAGGGGCTTCATCAGGTTTGCGGTATTTTATACTATTCGACATCAGGTTATAGAAAATACTCTGTATATAGGTTTTAAGGCTGAATATTTCGTCCAGAGCGCTAAAGTCTGTTTTAATGGTGACATTCTCATTTTGTATGAGGCGATGTATGTCATTTTTAATATCCTCGGCAATTGCAGAAAAACTTACTGTTTCCCGCATCTCGCTTATCTGTCGTTTAACCTGCAATATCTGGTTCAGGTCAAGTATAACGTTATCTAAACGGTGAACAGAATGTGATAATCCGTAAAGAACTTGTTTCTTACTTTCAGCGTCAAGTTCATCCAGGCTGTTCATGGCTTCAGAAAAGCCCATGATGTTTGCTAAAGGGGCACGCAAATTATGAGACACGATATAGGCAAACTGCTCCAGGTCCTTATTTCGTTGTACAAGGTCAGTGGTAATTTTTTCGCGTTCTAATTCTGATAATTTACGGTTTGTAATATCAGATATGGCCATCAATACACCTATTATCTTTTTCTTGTTATCTGACACAGGTGAAAGGCGCAAGCTATACCAGATCAATCCATCGGGGCCTGTATAATTATCTTCATAATGTATATGCTCACCACTTAAAACTTTGGTGTAAGATAACGTGGCGCGTTCTTTTCCTTCCTCTGGTTCATAGTCAATAAATTTAGCCCCTTCAATTAGTGGTTTGTTCATTAATCGTTTAAATCCTTCAGTAGCTTGATGATTGAAGGATACAATTCTATGATCAGAATCTAATAGTATATAGGATGTTTCAGCATTATCAAAAATGGTACGCAAGTTAGCTTCTGACTTTTGAAGAGATTCATCAGCCAGTCTGCGTTCTGTAATATCTTGTATACTACCCAGTATTTTTATTGGTTTGCCGGTAGTAATATCATATACCACTTCTCCACGTTCATGCACAATACATTCTTTACCATCATCGCGTATAATACGGTGTTCAACACTATATATGGTGTGCGCATCAAGCGCTTTTTTAATAGCTGCTTCAATTAATCCTCTGTCATCGGGGTGAACCATTTGAAAGAAGAGTTCATTATTAACCTCCACTTCACCGGGCTCAAATCCAAAAATGCGGTATGTTTCATCTGACCACATTAACGTGTTAGAATCTATTTCATTAACTTGTTCAAGATAAAGCTCAAAACTGCCTATATGTGCTATACGTTGAGAGGCCAACAATTGTGCCTGGCTCTGGTTTAATTCTTCTTCAGCATGTTTTTCTTCGGTTATATCTCTAAAGTTGGTAACAAAAGCTTTTACATTAGGGTCCTCCAGCAAATTGGTAATTGAACCTTCGCACCACCTATACGCGCCTTTTTTGTGAAGAATACGCAATTGCAATTTAGATGCTTTGCCCGGAGTTGCTTTAAGCTGCTGAGTTTTTCCTATTAGTAATGACACATCATCAGGATGCACCACTCCGATACCGCGTTGGCCAACATATTCAGATAAGGTATAACCAAGCACTTTTGTAATTGAGGGGCTACCATACAGAAACACACCTTCTTCACTAACCAGCGTTTTCATATCGGTACTATTCTCAATAACCGCTTTATAAAATAGTTCGCGGCCCTTTAACTCATTTTCAGCTTTCTTACGTTCGCTTATATCTCTGAAAAAGCTTTGAGCGCCCACTATAACGCCATTAATGTAGCGCGGTACCACATTGCCTTCTACAAAAAGTTTTCTGCCATCTTTGGTTACAAATACTCTTTCAATATTTTTTAGCGATTCACCTGCCATTATCAATGGCATATTGTCATGAAAATAATCTTCGGTACCTTTTTCAAGTACATTTGTGAAGTGCAAAGTTTTAAGGTCTTCGTCGGTATAGCCCAACGCTTTTTTCCATGCGGCATTGGCAAATACAATATTACCGGTGGCACTTAGTACGTGCACCATTTCATTACTTAATTCAATAAGGTTGCGGTATAATTCTCCATTTTCAGTATTATCATTTTTGTTCGGAGAAATTACGGTATTGTTTTGATCAGTAGTATCCTGAAGAAAATGATGGATACCCTCACTTTGCTTGCGCGGCATTGCAATACGCATAGCCTTTCCGTCAGGAGTAACTTTTAATGCAGTTTTTTTTTGAGTTTTAAGTTTCATGCAGTGTTCTGTAAGTGTGTTTCATTTAGAGCATAAAATCACATAAATCGTATTTTATTTACTTGCAAATAAGTGTAAAAGCACAGCATTTGTGTTGACAGTTAACGCATCTCGGTGACTAAGTAAATCAAACTCATAAAAAAAGTTGTCAAAACTTGTCAGGGTAGATATGCTGAATAATTATAATTAATTGATTATCAAAATATTAATAGAATAAGCATATACAGTGACAAGTTGTAAGCAATTTATACTGCATTACGGATTTAGATGTGCATTACCAGTTTGGTTTATGCATATTTTAAAAGAG
>Ga0302277_1002543_pt1 | contig 12944 bp, 13 predicted proteins | sample III_Bog_N3_1_FD_198759 | JGI IMG/M metagenome (GOLD analysis project Ga0302277, IMG submission 198759) | Peat permafrost microbial communities from Stordalen Mire near Abisko, Sweden - III_Bog_N3_1 | ecosystem: Environmental > Terrestrial > Soil > Wetlands > Peat | place: Sweden: Abisko... | reverse complement strand
CATTTAGACTATCTTTGTACGAAATTAATTCTGCATTCAACTAACTTATGCATTATGAATTCTGCATTATGAATTTTTAAATAGACCTTGCCTAAATGAATTTTACCGAATTAAATATCAATTCCCCTCTTATAAACGCGTTGAACGACTTGGGAATAACGCAAACAACTACGATTCAGGAAAGAGCCTATCCTGCTATTATGTCCGGACGCGATATTGTTGGGATTGCTCAGACCGGAACCGGAAAAACAATTGCCTATCTTCTACCCAGTTTGAGATTGTGGAAATTTACAAAAGATAAAAGCCCGCAAATCCTGGTAGTCGTCCCTACACGCGAACTGGTAGTTCAGGTGGTGGAACAGGTGGAACAACTCACCAAATACATGCACGTTCGGGTTGTGGGAGTATATGGCGGTGTGAATATGATTCGTCAGACACCGCTTATTGTTGCCGGCGTTGATGTATTGGTTGCAACACCGGGTAGATTGCTGGACTTTGTTTTGAATGGAAGCCTGAAGTTGAAATCGATTAAACGATTTGTAATTGATGAAGTCGATGAGATGTTGAATCTTGGTTTTCGACCTCAGTTAATCAGGATTATAGATTTGTTGCCAACAAAACGTCAGAACCTGATGTTCTCAGCCACTATTTCGGAAGATTTAAAAGATCTGGTACACGACTTTTTCGTTGAACCACTCGAAATTGAAGCATCTCCAACAGGTACACCTCTGGAAAATATCAAACAAATAGGATTTAAGGTTCCGAATTTCAATACGAAAGTAAATTTACTCGAATACCTGATAAACAATAATCCTGAATTTTCGAAAGTATTGGTTTTTACTTCAACAAAAAAGCTGGCAGATGCTTTATATGACCAGCTTGCTCCGAAATTTACTGATCAGATAGGATTGATACATTCGAATAAGTCGCAGAATAACCGGTTTGACACTTTACGCAGTTTCAAAGAAAACGAGATTCCAATCCTAATTGCAACCGATATTGTTGCCCGTGGACTGGATATATCGGATGTATCGCATGTGGTTAATTTCGATGTGCCGGAAGTAGCTGAAAATTATATGCATCGTATCGGACGTACCGGTAGAGCGGATAAAAACGGGGTTTCCATTACTTTTATTACAAAGGCGGATGCTGAAAACCGTACCAATATCGAAGGACTGATGAACCGTAAGATTCCGATTGTTTCTTTACCTGTAGATGTGGTAATTTCAAAAGAGTTAACAATGGATGAAATGCCACAGATAAAGATGAAAAACACACTTGTTTCTATTCCTAAAAAGGAAGAAGGAGGGGCTGCATTTCATGAGAAAAGTGAAAAGAACCAACAGGTGAATAATAAAATCAGACGCCAGGAGTCAATGCGGTTAAAATACAAAAAACCTAAGACAAGAGGACAGAAGAAGAAATAGATTATAGTTTATAGTTTATAGTTGGTAGTCGGTAGTGGGTAGTGGGTAGTTGGTAGTCGGTAGTCGGTAGTTGGTAGTTGGTAGTCGGTAGTTGGTAGTTGGTAGTTGGTAGTCGGTAGTGGGTAGTAGGTTCAATTGAAGGTAAAACTTATTTTATTTCCAGTACAAGGAGCTACTTCGTTCAAACAAGAACTAAAGATCCTTTCGTTTCCTATACATGGACTAAGATGGGGGGTAGACGCTGCCCTATTAATCTTAATTATTTAGGATTTTCGATTGAATTGTCAGACATTTTAAACTTACTACAACACTAGTACTTATGCGTGAAGTCAGAAGTATGTAAATTACTTATTTTCAAAACCTTTCCGATAAATCGGAATATACCATATTTTTGTTTTTTAACCCTTAGTAGAAAACCAAGCACACCACAACCCACCCTTATTCGCTTATTTTTTAAACAGATCAATTCTCCTTTTGGCATATTAATCAAGTTATCTAGATTTGTTAGCAATGCGTCAACCCGTAAATGAAACTCTTTTTAGTACAAGTTTTTAAATTTGCAGTCAGTGGATAGCGCAAGTTTGAGCGAAGCACAACTTGTGCTCAAAACCAGTGCAGTTTATAACTGGGTTCAATTGAAGTTAAAAACTAATTTTGTTTCCAGTCCAAGTTGTGCTTCGCTCAAACTTAAACTAAAGTTACTTTCATCTCCTTTACCTGGACTAAGAAGGGGCAAGGATTTCTTTCCGTTTCTCATTGGCCTTTTGAGTCCAGACTATTTTTCGCTTAGCCATTGGTCGATTGCTTCGTCTGCCTGTTGCTCAGAGATTACATTCCCTGAAAAATATTCTGCTTTTGCCTCGCTGAGTCTTTGCTGCTGCTGAGGATTGAGTTTGTACGTTTCATTATCAAGTTCGAAATCGAGTAACTTACGAAGTTCCTCTATAATGCCGGGTTCCTCTGTGTTTGCTATGCGATTGATTAAATCTGTTTTCAATTCGGCTGTACTCATAGGTTAATTATTAATAGTTTTGCCTGGTTGCAAATATAATATTTATTTTTGAATAAGCGATTTATTGAGTATAATTCACTCTGTTATTGAATCCTTTCTTTTATTCCCTTTTTCGTACAAGTTAGTAAATTTGCAGTCAGTGGATAGCGCAAGTTTGAGCGAAGCGGAAACTTGTGCTCAAAACCAGTGCAGTTTACAACTGGGTTCAATTGAAGTTAAAAACTTATTTTGTTTCCAATCCTGGTTGTGCCTCGCTCAACCTAAAGTTACTTTCGTCTCTTATAGTTGGACTAAAAGAGAAAATAATTTATATCTTTGCATCAATAAAACAAAACATTATGCAAACTATAAACGTAAAAATAAATATAGATTCACCCACTGGACGACGTTTGCTTAAAGAAGTAGAACGACACCCCAAAGTGGCGAAAATAGAATATCCCGTGCCCGATTCATTAACCGGAGAAAAAACGTATACTATTGAAGAAGTATTTTCGAAAGTGGAGGAAAAACTAAATAATCATTACGGCACAAGCCATAAGCTTAAGTATTGAAATGGCAAGGTTTGAAATTGTATTTTCGGCACAAGCAAATACTGATATTCAAAATCTGACAGATGCTATCATGTCTGAATTTCAAGCTCCTCTTACAGCTTTTAAGTACGTGCAGGGTTTATTAAATGAAATCAAAAAACTTAATACAATAGCCGATTTTCTCCCTGTTCAAAAATCCGCTTATTTCCTGCAATACGGTTTCAATGTAAAGCGTTTAAGATATAAAAAAATGACTATCATTTACAAGGTAATTGGCAATGCAGTTTATGTTATTCGGGTAGTAACTTCTTCAACTATCTTAACTTAAACATCATAAAAGCCGAAGCACTACTTTAAATCGTACTCCGACTAACAAATCAATCCCCAAACGCGAACCGTCAACTCCGGTTCTCTTTTTCCGTACAAGTTTGTAAATTTGCAGTCAGTGGATAGCGCAAGTTTGAGCGAAGCGGTAACTTGTGCTCAAAACCAGTGCAGTTTATAACTGACTTAATTCAAACCCCAACAATTTTACAGATTATCAACAAACTTTCTTCCCTTGCTCCATCCATGGTCAATACTCCAGACTGAAAAAGAAGCACTATATTGTTAGTTAGTACTTAACCTGATCATATCGTTAAAAAAATATAAAAATTAAGGTTGTTTAATTTAACGTATAAATTTAATTATATACATTTGCAATTGCATTTGGAAGATATAACAGTCCATGCATTCGATGACTGTTTCCAGATCAATCTTTCCTCTTACCGGTAAATTATTCGATGATTCTTTAAGCAAATTGGACTGAGCCGGAAAAAACATTTCACTCTCTTTTATCAACTTCTCCCTGTTTTTTTTCCTGATTCCTGTATTGGAATTAAATGTATCAGTATCGTAATTATCGATGGATATTTCAGAATTGACAATGTCAACACCGAAATGGACTTTGACGATGGCGAAATGAACATTGACGATAGCGAAATGGACTTTGACGATAGCGAAATGTACTTTGACGATGGCGAAATGTACTTTGACGATAGCGAAATGAACATTGACAACAGCGAAATGGACTTTGACGATAGCGAAATGGACTTTGACAACAGCGAAATGAACTTTGACGATAGCGAAATGGACTTTGACAACACCGAAATGGACTTCGACGACACCGAAATGGACTTTGATGATAGCGAAATGGACTTTGACAACACCGAAATGAACTTTGACAGCCCCGGAATGGACTTTGACGATAGCGAAATGGACTTCGACAACACCGAAATGGACTTTGTCAATACCGAAATGGACTTTGACAACACCGAAATGAACTTTGCCGATAGAACCAATTTCATTTTCAGTTTATTTCATACAATTAAAATCGAATCGACTTTTTCGTTCTTTATCAGTTAGAATTGTGTTCCCAAGAGCAACGACTAATGTGAAATAATTTGATTTAAACAAAAATAATAACCTTTTAAATTTTAATCGTATGGATAGAAAAGAAATTAATCTGATGGACGTGATTGAAGAAGTTATGAAATTTCTCGATGTCAATGTATCTTTTTATGGTGACAAAATGCCAATTATTAATGTTGTAAACGCAATTAATCAAAACAGAGTGGACATTAATGCATTCAATCAGGATCAGAGTGTCAAGACAAAAGCGGATACGGAGATAAAAAACGAATCGCGTATCGAAATCGCGAATCTTGCTCTGAAAATAGCAGCAGGGATTTCTGCAATTGCCGCGACTAAAAAGGATACCCGGCTAAAACTGTTGGCCGATGTTTCACCTTCCTATTTAAAGAAGATGCGCGATTCCGACTTTATCATTAAAGTCCGTTCAATCCACGATGCAACTATCCCTCTGGTTACTGACCTTGCAGATTGGGGAGTACAAAGCACCGACATTGATAAACTGGACATTTTACTGATTGATTACGTGAGTAAAAGACCGAATTCCCGAAATGTAAAAGTACAAACAAAACAGGCGAATTCGGATATGAAAGCTAAAATAGATGAAACAGCTGCCCTGCTACGGGATCAGTTAGATCTGATGATGCTGCCATTTAAGAACCTACAACCTTCTTTTTATACCGGTTACCTGAATGCCCGTATTATTATCGACCGGACCGGAACACATGCTGCACCTGTAGTAAAAAAAGAAGAACCTAAAACAACAACGGTTTAATATTTGCCGTATTGAGAGTTAGTTTTGGTTCACTATACTTTTTTGAATGACGAAGTTTAGCATCATCATTGGATTTAAACTTCAATTAAACTGAAACTCCCCGAAACAGATTTGTAACGGGGAGTTTCTTTTAGTTTTGGGAGAGCGATCTGAAGTCTTTATAAATGAAGCTGAGATTGCAATCGTATTTTTATATTTAATGAAGGATATATTCGGAAAGAAGGGGAAGGAAGGGGAACGAACTAAATACATATGTATGCGTTACATAACAGCACTTTTACATTTGTTTGAAATAATTATTTAAAATGTTGGAGGTGGTAAAAATAGTTCGTACATTTGGAGTATAAATGACTGACTTACGGATTGATAATCCTGAGAATAAAAGAATTGGGATTGAAAACCCAACGATAGACATGATCCTTTGTACATTTTATAAGCTTTATAACCGAAGTAACGGGTTAGATTAGAAATAAATCCCAACGACGGTGCGAGAATTTACGCATTTAACAAGCATATCCGTAAGGACTAGCAATAATGCAAGCTTTTTTGAAAGACAGGCAATGAACAAAGAAACAGTTATCAGAAAACTTATGGAAAAGGGATTGATAGTTGAAAGTAAAAAAGATAATTAAAATTTGATATATATGGAAAAAGGAAAACATGGCATGAATGAGAAATCATTCGAAGAACTTAGTTATGCTGACCAAGCCAGGTCTTTAAATGCTCAGATTAAAGTTGTTAAGAAAGCTATTAATGCCCACTTAAGGAAAGCTCAAATTGAAGGTAAGAATTTTAAAGAAACAAAGTCAAAGTATGTTCTTCAATTAGATAAGATAATAGAAGGATTACAATAAAAAATGCCCATAACAACAGCACTATTTAGTCAAAGTTTGCACACACTGAATAGTTTAGACAAAGACGTAACTTGTACCTTACAGCCACAGGCAAGCTGGAAATAAAAGAAATTTTAAAATTCAATATAAAATAGTTACAAACTGAACTTGTTTTCAGCACAAGTTTCCGCTTCGCTCAAACGCTATTCAGTATTAGAAAAAATAATTAGTTTTTAAAAAATATATTTATGAAAAACACACAAATTGTATTTAAAAGAATTTTTAGTAAGGAATTAATCGATAACCTGAAAAACGAAAAATTATTTAATGATAAACTGTTACAAGATATTCAAAATGGGAATGTCTTTCCTGCTATCCGAAAAAACTACATTGATTTTTATTATAAAGGGGGAAGGCTATTTCATTATGACAAAAATGGTTTTGAAACACACATAAAATACGCAGCCGTCATATTAGAACCAAATAAATCATATCTTAATGATAAAATAGATTATACATTTAAAGTCAATTTCCTGGACCATTATGAAAGAATAAAAGAAAATTGCGCTAATTATGCAGGTACTGAATCAATTGGAGTATCTGATTTATACCATCAGTTTTCATATGTTTTTCCCAAGGATATTGTAGTATTAGATATTGAGTTATCTTTAGAGTCTTTAGAGGAAGGCAAAAAGAGTGATAGAATTGATATTTTGCTTTTTTCAAATCAATCTCAAGAATTGCATTTTGTCGAGGCAAAATATTATTCTAATAGTGAAATTTGGTCAAATACACAGGCAAAAGTAATAAGCCAAATTGAAAGATATAATAAACAAATTTCAACCAGAGAGAAAGACATTTTAGATGCATATTATAATTATAATATTGCAGTTAATAATTTATTTGGATTATCGCTTAAGGCACCTTTAAAAGTTTTTCAATATGTAACTTTGTTTATTTTTGGTTTTGATGATGACCAAAAAAGGCACCGATTAAATACGCTAATCTTAGAAAATGCATCCTACAAAAACAAAAACATATATAATTATTGTAAGGGAAATACAAAAAAGATGGATATCAAACCTCTCTGGAATAGTAAACTTTTATAATTATGCACTTTAAAATCCATCGTGGCACAAAAAAAATGGCGGTTCGTGTATTGAAGTCTGGACTGAAATCACTAAAAAGTTCAAGGTTAGACAAAATTGTAACTTAGATCTGCCTGCCGCCGACAAGTTGGAAATAAAAGCAGTTTTAAACTTCAATATAAAACAGTTACAATCTGAACTTTTTTTCAGCACCAGTTTCCGCATCTCTCAAACTCACGCTATTCAGGGGCTATAATTATTACATTTTTCGACTTTAAAATTTACACTTATGAAAAAATTATTTACAATTTTATTCATGTCATTCATTGTGACATTTGCTTTTGGACAGACAAATTTTACGGTGAATGGGATTAATTACACCACTACGAGAACAAATACGGTTCAGGTATCCCAGGGAGGAACATACACTGGTGCAATAATTATTCCTTCATCAGTTACTTATTCCGGGGTATCTTATAATGTAACATCTATCGGAAGTGGAGCTTTTTCTTGGTGCGGATTGACTTCCGTTACGATTCCGTCATCGGTTACTTCTATTGGAAGTGGGGCTTTTGAAAGTTGTACCGGTTTGACTTCGATTACGATTCCATCGTCGGTTACTTCTATCGGGAATGATGCTTTTTCCGGTTGTAGCGGATTAACTTCGGTTACGATTCCCTCGTCGGTTACTTCAATAGGAAGTTCTGCTTTTGAGAGTTGTAGCGGATTGACTTCGGTTACGATTCCTTTATCGGTTACTTCTATCGGAGGTGGTACTTTTGCTGATTGTAGCGGATTGACTTCAGTTACGATTCCCTCGTCGGTTACTTCTATCGGGGATGATGCTTTTGCCTATTGTAGCGAATTGACTTCGGTTATGATTCCCTCGTCGGTTATTACTATTGGAGATGGTGCTTTTGATGGTTGTAGCGGATTTATAACTGTAGATACAGGAAGCCTGAATTATTCCAACCTGGATGGTGTATTGTACAATAAGACTAAAACAATTTTGATTCACTGTCCAATTTCAATAACCGGAAGTTTTATTATTCCCTCGTCGGTTACTTCTATTGGAAGTTATGCTTTTGAGAGTTGTACCGGATTGACTTCTGTTTCGATTCAATCGTTTATTACTTCTATTGGAAATGGTGCTTTTGAAGGTTGTAGCGGATTTATAACTGTAGATACAGGGAACCTGAATTATTCCAGTTTGGATGGGGTATTGTACAATAAAACTAAAACATTATTGATTCAATGCCCAACTTCAAAAACCGGCAGTTTTATTATTCCTTCATTGGTTACTTTAATCGGAAGTGGGGCTTTTGAGGATTGTAGCGCATTGACTTCGATTACAATTCCCTCGACGGTTACTTTTATCTATGATTATGTTTTTCAGGGTTGTAGCGGATTGACTTCGATAATCGCCTATCCAGCAACTCCCGTAGAATTGACATCAGCCATTAATGTTTTTTATAATGTAAATAAAACTACTTGCATTTTGTATGTACCTCCTTTTTCTTTAGGTTTATATCAATCAGCAAACCAATGGAAAGATTTTTCAAATATTATTAACATACTTAATCCAATCACGACAACGCAGTTAACTAATATTACAGCTACAACAGCAAGTGGTGGAGGCAATATAATAAGCGATGGAGGTTTTACTGTGACCGCACGGGGTGTATGCTGGAGTACTTCAGTTAATCCAACCATAGCAAATAATAAGACCTCTGACGGTAATGGAACCGGTACATTTAGTAGTAATATAACCGGCTTGACTCCTATTACAACGTATCATATAAGAGCCTATGCAACAAATAGTACAGGAACTGCTTATGGTGATGATTTGACTATTACTACTCTGGGTATTCCTATAATAAACACTACTGTTGCAAGTTTAATAACAGGTACAACAGCATTTACAGGAGGTAATATTTCAATTGATGGCGGGACAACTATTACCTCGAGGGGTGTATGCTGGAGTACTACAGCCAATCCGACTATTTCAAATAGTAAGACCACGGATGGTACAGGAACCGGAACATTTAGCAGTAAAATTACGGGATTGAATCCTGATACACCTTATCATTTCAGAGCATATGCAACAAATAATGGAGGAACTGCTTATGGTAGTGATATCACCTTTACTACTCTGGCAAGCAGTACAGAGGTGTATTTGAATAATATTGCTTTTATTAGTTCAGCACAGGATGGCACACAATTAAATGTACCATCGGCTATGACCATGAACACTACTAATCCAAACAATTATCTCAATTCTGGTAATTTGGTACGTTTTAAGATGCAATGTTTTAATAAAAAATCAAATGGAATCAATATCGTATCGGGTTCTTGTAAAGTGAGATGCAATGATCCCTATATTACTTTAACCGATAGCACTTCAGGTCTAAATAATGTGGGTTATAATGCAAGCGCCTGGTCGTCCGATGAGTTTGAAATTCAAATTAATAATGCTACTCCGTGGGGCTACATAGCGTATGTTGACTTTGAAGTGATTGAAGGTTCAAATTCCTATTTCACTTATAAGGTGCCTATTCCTATTGCCCCTTTAAGTCTACAATCTAAAACGGTGGATGACGACAACAATCCAGACAGTCATGGAAATAGTAATGGTATATGTGAACCAAATGAAATTATTGAAAGCTTGCCAACTTTACAAAATGTATCATCATTATCAGCAAATACTGTTAGTGGTACATTTGGCAGTTATTATGGAGCAGCGAGCATCAATGTTTGGAATAATAAGCAAGGAAGCAGTGGAACAGTTGTAAATAATAGTTATTGGAATTTTGCTTTTGGCGCACCACAAGTAATAACAGCCGGTGCAAAAGACTTGCTTCCACAATGGGACTTTGTTTTTGATTATAATTATACCAGCACATATCATTTTACATTAGGATTGGCGATGTCAGGTTCATTTAATTTGTTTTCAGGCTATAAGTCGTTTATTAAGTGGCTTATTCCTATTGATTACAACGTAGGTTATCCTGATTTTAATACAGGTATTTCTGATAATTATGTTGATAATATTGATTTCTATCCTAATCCGACCAATGGAATAATAAACATCGTTATTGGCTCTGGTAATTTTACTAATTGTTTATTCAATATTACCAATTCCTTAGGACAGAAAGTCTATAATTCAAAACTCTACACTAAAAAAACAACATTAGACCTTACTAAAGTAAGTAAATCAGGGCTTCTCTATATTCAAATTATTAACAATAAAGGGGCTGTTATTGGAGAAAAAAAGATTCTTGTAAAATAATCTGGTCAATCAATTGCACAATTTTATTAAGCGTTCTTACTTACTTCGTCCAAGTCTGTAATATTGCAGTCGGTGTCTATCGCAAGTCTGAGCGAAGCGGGGACTTGTGCTGATAATAGAATTTATATCATGCAAACATAGTAAAGGATTTTTAATTTATGTATTTATCGGATTGCAAATCCTAATAACACAAGAGGCCCGGATAAAATATCCAGGCCACAAGTATCACTTTTTTCTTATTTAATGAAGTAACTATCCGATAAATGGAGGAGAGCAATTAACGCTTCTACCCAATTGAGTATTTCCTGCTACAGTTACTGAAGTGCAAAACCATGTCCTCAAAAATATCTTCCTATTAGTAGCGCATGCCCTATTGTAAAGTAGCATCCGGCATCGATCATGGAAAAGAGCCCGAAACCAACCAACGTCCAGGTAGTAAGACGGACATTCAGCCGTTTTGCCTTATCGTGCATCGTATCTTTATAATCGTCAACGCCACGTCGGGCAATCAGGTACAGAAATAATACTAGGATCATCGGGATTGCATAGCCTATATTATAAAGCAGGATATATCCGGTTGCAGCAAGAAGTCCCGGGTTAAGAGCAGAGTACTTGCCAAGGGCAATCAGGTACGGAATGGAAACAGGGAATGACGTTACCGAAATGAAAACACCCATCCAAAAGGCAAACAAACTGTTCATGGTCTGTAGCCGTAAAAGAATCATATTTTCAGTCCTGTCTTGCTTTCCTTGTTTCTTTCTGTAAAAATACCAGATTCCGAAGAACAACATAAGAAGTCCCAACAGGAATTCCATTCGATAATAATTCGGATTGGACATACTGTCCGTAGATGGGAAAAACCTGCCTAGAAATATGCGCAGCTTATCCAGCGTCATATATCCTGCCACACCGCAGGCAAAATACGCTCCACTCAGTCCGGCAAGATAACTCAGTGCGTTCCGCAGCGGCTTTGCCGTTGTAAGCAGAAGCATAAATATTATGATTTGCTGCGTAGTGGATATACTATCAAATAATGATATCGAAAGAGTATAAAAAAATGTATTCATTTAAATCATTGAATTAGTTCCCATCTGATTCATCCGGGTTTGTAAATTTGCAGTCTGTGGATAGGGCTAAAGTTACTTTCGTCTCCTATACATAGACTAAGGAGGGCATGTTTTGATCAAAATATATTTAAAGCCATTTTTTATGCTTCTGTTGCATATCGATATTTGAAATCAGATTCTCTGAATTTAAACTTTCTTTTTCAATCAACAATAATTCATCCTTCTCTTTTTGTGATAATCTATTCCATAGCAAACCTTCCTTTGTCTCTTTTGCACGGGATAACAGATCGTAAAATTTAGACAATATATTTTCGTCATTAATATTATCTATCAAATTATGAAAATTCGATTTTAGTTCAATTGTTGTCATATCAAATCTATTTTAGAGCTGATTTTTGAATAATGAATATTCTCTTATTATAAAAAATAAATCATGTGAACATTAAAATGATGAACATTTCAATTGCAAATATAGTTTTTTTAATTTAGTCAACTGTTTCTCAACCCATTTTTGTTGATATAACGTACATGGATAAAAATCAGTTTTAATTTTATCTTTAATGACTATAGGCTTTTGCATCCAACTTTCAATTATTTGTAAATTTACCTATGCATTCATATTACAATTAGATATAATGGGACGTATTACACCGTAGGTGTAACCTTTGAATAACCCCCAGTGGAGCCTGCGGAACTGGGGGGAAATAGTATCTAAACATCCCAACTCCGGAGGAGTTGACCAAAAAGAGAAGTCCTTAAGCTCTTGATTATGATGGTGAACTCCTACAGAGTTCTGTTCTTATTTCATTCATAACCCCCAGTTTCGCAGGCTCAACTGGGGGTTATTTACAGAATACTCCTACGGAGTAATTATCAATAAAATGTCAATTTAAAGGAATACCCAATGTTCTAATCATTACAAAAGATATAAAAGCGAACTATGGGTGTAAAAGCTGATAGTCATTTAAAAATAAAACAAAGGCTGTTCCGATCCTGAACAGCCTTTGATATTGATATAGAATGAACTAATTATTTTGCTGGATCTAATCCCTCAACGCAGCCTGTGCAGCAGCCAGACGGGCGATAGGTACCCTGAATGGTGAGCAACTGACATAATTCAATCCCACGCGATGACAGAACTCTACTGATGAAGGTTCACCTCCATGTTCACCGCAAATACCTACTTTCAGATTCGGATTCACTGACCGTCCTTTTTCAGTAGCCATTTGTACCAACTGTCCGACACCATTCTGGTCAAGAACCTGGAATGGATCTGCCTGCAAAATTTTCTTTTCAAGATAAGTTGGCAGGAATGAAGCAATATCGTCACGCGAATAACCAAAAGTCATTTGAGTCAGGTCATTGGTTCCGAAAGAGAAAAATTCAGCTGTTGCAGCAATGCGGTCGGCAGTTAATGCAGCACGTGGAATTTCAATCATAGTTCCTACTTTGAAATCAATGCTGTCACCTACTTCTTCGAACAATTTCGCTGCTGTACTGCGAATGATTTCAT
>Ga0302277_1002506_pt1 | contig 13030 bp, 2 predicted proteins | sample III_Bog_N3_1_FD_198759 | JGI IMG/M metagenome (GOLD analysis project Ga0302277, IMG submission 198759) | Peat permafrost microbial communities from Stordalen Mire near Abisko, Sweden - III_Bog_N3_1 | ecosystem: Environmental > Terrestrial > Soil > Wetlands > Peat | place: Sweden: Abisko... | reverse complement strand
TTAACGGTGCTAGCGCTCAAACACAGGTTGGTATTGGCACACAAACACCACAACAAACTCTTGAAGTTGGTGTAAACTCTATTCGTGTTGATGCATTAAAGACCGGCGGGGGTTATAGTACAGCAACAGCGGCAACTACTTCTAACCTATTATTTGCTAATAATACAACCGGTGATATTTATGCTTTGCAAAGTGGGACAACTGGTGCTATATTAACTTTAGTTAGTGGTGTGCCCACGTGGTCGACCGCTGCAACTGCTGCTACTGCCTGGCAGTTAACCGGTAATGCAGTTGCTTATACCTTTAATGCCTCGCCGGTTACCTATTTGGGAACAACGGCTTCGGGCGGTGCAGGCTTCCAATTTGGAGTTCAAGGAACCAATGCCGGCCGTGTTGAATCAACAACCGGGAATACCAGCCTTGGTTACCAATCTTTAAACGCTGCCACAGGAACCAATAATGTGGCATTAGGCTTCCAGGCACTTAAAGCTAATACAACTGCCTCATCAAATACTGCAGTTGGCACTAATGCCTTATTGAATAACAATGCCACAGTAAGCCAAAATGTAGCAATAGGCGATAGTGCAATGGCCGGAAATACTACAGGTAACGGCGTAGCAGTTGGTTACCAGGCATTAGCCAATTCGCAAACAAGCTTGCAAAATGTGGCCGTTGGTTACCAGGCAATGAAAACATCAACAGGTATTGGTGGTAACGTGGCAGTAGGTTTTCTGGCTGAAGCAAATGGTACTGCCTTTTGGAATATAGGTATAGGCCAGCAGGCTTTGCAAAATAATACGGGCCACTTCAATATAGCAATTGGTTATGAAGATTTGCAAAATACCACTGCCAGCAATGATGTGGCTGTTGGCAATAATGCCTTACAATTTAATACCAGCGGTGCAAATAATACAGGTATTGGTTTTCAAACACTATATACCAATACCACAGGCGGCGCAGAAGTAGCTATAGGTACTAATGCATTATATACCAATTCTACAGGGGGTAATAATACTGCAATTGGTTCAAGCGCCTTAAATAAAAATAGTATACACTCCTCTAACACAGCGGTGGGTGCCAATGCCTTATTAAATAGTGATATAAGTCAATTGACTGCTATTGGTGATAGTGCACTTGCAGGCAATACTTCGGGCACATTAAATACTGCTGTGGGTTATCAGGCTCTTGCAAATAATACTACCGGTGCTCGAAATACATCTGTTGGTAATCAATCAACATATGGAAGTACAACTGCAACTGATAATACTACGGAAGGTTACCAGGCTTTGTATTATCCCGGTTATATTAATACAGGTTCATTTAATACTGCAATTGGTGAGAATGCACTTGGTGGAAATACAAGTGGTTCTCATAATTTAGCAGTGGGTTATTATGCTATGAATTCGGGCTATTGGGGTATTGCTACAACGGGTACCTACAACATAGGTATAGGCGAACAATCGCTGCCCGACCTTTCAACCGGTTCTCATAATATAGCTATGGGGTATCAATCACAGTGGGATAACCTAACAGGAACCGGCAATATCGCAATAGGTGAAAATTCACAATTGCAAAATACGGCCGGTAGCGATAATACATCAATCGGATATAATGCCGGTTATTCAGTAACGGGAACAAATAATACTGCTTTGGGTAATTCAGCACAGGGATCTACCACTGCTAATTTATCAGGTAGTAATAATATAGGCTTGGGCACATTGGCAGAATGGGGGCTAAGTTCTGGTAGTAATAATACCGCTGTTGGGTATGCCGCGCTTGAAGGATACACAAGTGGATTTACAGGCTCAAATAATACAGGTGTTGGTTATTTTTCATTAATAAGTGAAACATCAGGTGGAAATAACACCGGGTTAGGTTATTTCTCTTTATATGGTAATACAACAGCTAGTAATAATACCGGTATGGGTTATCAATCTTTACAAAATACTACTACCGGTGGAAATAATACAGCAGTTGGATATCAATCTTTACTTAATAATACTACAGGTACAAATAACACGGCATTAGGTTATGGCGCAAATGTAGCATCTGCCGCTTTAACCAACGCCACAGCAATTGGATATAACGCCATTGCCGGTCAAAGCAATTCAGTAATATTAGGAAGCGTAGGCACAAATACTGAAGTAGGTGTTGGTACCAGCACCCCGGTGGCTTTTATGGATATAGTAGGTGGTGGCCCATTTGGCGGTGGCGGTGCAATGGCAATGGCATTTGAGTATAATGGTGGAAGCGGTGGCTGGAGGCACTTTATTCAAACACGTCACAATTCTACTGTTACCGGTACGGGAAATGATATTGATTTTTATTTGAACAGTAGTTCTGCACAATATGGTTCAACCACTGCGGGAACAGGTAATATCCAGGTGTTAACTCTTGATGCTAATGGTTCTACAGGAACTGCTTTACCGCGTGTAGGTATTGGCACAACGGTGCCGGCAAGAGAATTGGAACTTAACGGCAGCAATGTTAATAGCACGATTCGTGTAGATGCATTTGCGACCGGCGGAACCTTTTTAACTACACCTTCAACCACATCAAATCTTGTATTATCTGCCAATGCTTCTGGTGACCTTTCAGCATTAATTAACGGCGCATCAGGTTCTATATTAACTATGAGTGCAAGTGGTGTGCCTACCTGGTCTACCTCTGCAACAGCATCAACAGCTTGGCAGCTTACAGGCAATGCAGGTACAAATCCCGCCACCAATTTTGTAGGTACAACGGATGGTGCTGCTTTAATGTTTAGAACAGGTACAGAAGCCACGGGCAATAGTGCTTTTGCAGGCATTATAGACCCAACTAACCAAAATGTTTATTTTGGTAATTATTCAGGTAACAATGGAGGAGGGTCTCAGTACAATACGGCCATTGGGTATCAAACCTTAGCTTCTGCTACGGCTTCTACTCAATATAATACTGCGCTTGGTGGCTATGCATTATATGGTAATACTTCAGGTCAATATGATGTGGGCCTTGGTTATGCTGCCTTAGGTACTTCTACTACGGGATATCAGAATATAGGTATAGGCGCATATGCAGGTGGTAGTGTTGCAGGTAGCGACAATATAAGTATTGGTTATACATCAATGTATAATAGCACAGCAGGCAATTATAATGTTGCTATGGGTTGGGAGGCAGGGTATAACATTACAGGTAGTTATAATATAGCAATTGGTTTTGAAGCCTTAGCCAATACTACGACAGGCAGCCCAAGAGCAGGGCGCGCAAACTCAAGTATTGCAATAGGTACACTGGCATTGTTAGATAATACTACAGGAGATGGTAATGTTGCCATTGGGTATCCTTCATTAACAGCTAATTCAACGGGTAGTTTTAATGTCGGCTTAGGTATGAACACTCTGAATGCAAGTACTATTGCAAATTCCAATACTGCCATCGGAATGAATGCCATGGTTGCAGCCAACGGTGCAAGCTTAAGTACAGCTGTGGGTGATAGTGCCTTGGCTGGTTCAACTACAGGTGGTTATAACACAGGTGTTGGGTATCAAGCATTGGCCGCTAATACTACCGGAACGTATAATACGGCAATAGGTTACCAGGCAAATGTAAGCTCCGGCGGACTTACCTATGCAACTGCAGTGGGTGCAGGAGCATCGTCAATTGCAAGTAGTTCAGTAACATTGGGCAGTACTTCTGCAGGAACATTATATTTCCCGGCTTATAACACTACCGGTTCAATGTTCTATACCTCTAATGCAAATGGGTTAGTTTCTAATCTTGCGCCGGGTGCAACGGGTTCTATTTTAACCATAGTTGGTGGTGTGCCTACTTGGTCAACATCTGCCACTTCTTCAACTGCGTGGCAACTTACAGGTAATACAGTTAGCACAACTTTTGGCACTAACTTTATTGGCACATTAAATGACATGCCATTTGAAATTAAAACTAATAGTGTTATTTCAGGTGTTATACAGCCCGATGCCACTGATGGAAGTATAATGTTGGGCACAAGCGCGGGTAATTATACGGGAGGAGGCACAAAAAGCGTAGCTATAGGTTACCAGGCTGGTACCGTTAATACGGCCCAAGGTATGACTGCTGTTGGTTATCAAGCCCTGGCTTCAAATACCAGCTCTTCAAATAATACTGCTTTTGGTTATCAGGCAGCCTATAAAAATAATGGAGCCAATGCCAACCAGGAAACAGCTATTGGCTACCAGGCTCTTTATAATAATGGCGCGTCTTCCGCTGCAAGCAATAATACAGCATTAGGTTACCAGGCAATGTATAGCAATGTTAGCGGGAGCAACAGCGTAGCAGTTGGTATGGATGCTTTGTATTCAAATGCGCCTACATTTGGTTCATTTCCCGGCAGAAGCGTGGCTATTGGTTTAAATGCATTATATTATAGTACAACAGGTAGTTTTAATACTGCTGTTGGTGCTTATGCTATGAACGGACAATCAGCAGCTACCGGCAGCAATAATACTGCTATGGGCCAGTCTGCATTTTTTAATCTCACATCAGGCTCGCGTAATGATGTAGTGGGAGATTCTGCCACTATTAATATGACAAGCGCTAATGATGTTACAGCTATAGGACACTCAGCAGGGTTTAATAATAATGGTTCTTCATTAACAGCAGTGGGTTCATTTGCAGCCTACCATAATAATGCAGCTAATAATACTACAGTCGGTTATCAGTCATTATATTCTAATACTTCCGGTACTAATAATGTTGCTATGGGTTACCAGGCAGGTGAAGCCAACACAACAGGCTCTAACAATCAATTTGAAGGTTACCAGGCCGGTTTAACTGTTACGACAGGTTCTAATAATACGGCCATTGGTTATCAAACATTAAATCATAGCACAGCCGGTGCTTCATCTGTTGCAGTTGGTAAACAGGCATTATACAATAACACAGTAAGCAAAAATGTGGCAGTAGGCGATAGCGCATTGGCAACAAATACGACCGCCGCATTTAATGCCGCAGTTGGTTACCAGGCATTAGCGGCCAGTACAGGCGCAGGTAATACTTCCTTAGGATTTTATGCAGGTTTGGCAATTTCAACCGGTAGCGATAACGTAGCTATTGGTGATAGTGCTATGTATCTATATCCGAGTGGCAGTGGAAATATTACCGGTATGCACAATATTGGTATAGGCGACCAGTCATTATCATCATATGTAGCCAATTCGGGTAGTAACAATATTGGAATGGGTTATTATACGTTATCATATAACTCAACCGGTGGCAATAACATTGCCATGGGGTATGAAGCAATGTATGGTAACTATTCACCAACTACTGGTAGCAATAATATATCAATGGGCTACGAGTCAGGTTTCTCTTTAGGTGCTGGCAGCAATAACGTTGGTATTGGTAATTCTTCTTTATATGCTTTGGGAACAGGAAGCGGTAATACAGCAGTTGGTGCTAATACTTTACAAACGGCAGTTGGAGTTACTAATCCTTATACTGCGGGTAGTTTAAATACAGCTATAGGCGATAGCGCTATGTCAAATTATGTGTCATCAGGCGGCAGTATAGCAAGTAATAACACAGCAGTAGGAGCATCAGCTTTGTTAAATGCTTATTCTGCAGGAGCCACAAATGCACTTTATGATGTAGCGATTGGTAACCAGGCATTATATCATAATGGTGCCGCTAACGGAAATACAGCTGTAGGTTATCAGTCCATGCGCAACTATGCTGGTGGTAATAACGTGGCTGTTGGCGACCAGGCATTATTTGGTACAACGACAGCTGCTTCAACCGGCACAGGCAACGTAGCTGTAGGTATAAATGCAGCTCAGTTAGTCACATCAGGTAGTAATAATACAGGTGTCGGACAAGGTGCATTATACAATGGTGGCGCGGGCAATTACAATACAGCTTTAGGCAATTTTGCTAATTTTAATACCGTTTCCTCATATAGTTACTCAAGTGCCCTAGGCGCCTTTGCTCAAAATACAGCCAGCAATCAGGTAATTATTGGTAGTAACGGATTAACTCCGGGTAACGGTTCTTCTACTACAACACAGGTAGGGTTTACCGGTGCCTTGTCTCCTTATTATGCAAGTGCCTATCAACCCGGTGCAACAGGTAATTTATTATTATCTCAAGGTGTATCTGCATCTCCACAATGGTTGGCTAATGGAGCAACGGGTTCAATTTTAACCATAGTTAGTGGTGTACCAACCTGGTCAACATCTGCAACAGCAGGTACTACATGGCAGCTCACAGGCAATACAGGTATAGCTTATTCAGCATCTGCAGGAGCCCCAACCGGTAATTTCTTAGGTACAACATCATCATCTGATTTTGGTGTTATGTTTGCCATGGATGGAGTAGTAGCCGGTCGTCTTGAAGATGGAAATACCGGAAATGGCTCTAATTATAATACCGGTTTCGGTTGGAGATCGTTGGCCCAAAATAGTGCAGCATCAGCTACACAAAATTCAGGCTTCGGTGTACAAACATTATACGATAATACAACAGGTAGTTATAATACTGCTATTGGTACAAATGCTTTGTTTAGTACAACAACATCAAACAACAATACTGCTGTTGGATTTGAAGCATCGTTTAATTCTACAAAAGCTGCTTCTACAACAGCAATTGGTTATTACGCGTTATTTAATAATACAATTAGTAAAAATACTGCCGTAGGTGATAGTGCTATGGCAGGTAACACTTCAGGAACTAATAATACTGCATTAGGTTACCAGGCATCAGCTAATAATCAAACAGGTATTCAAAATACATCTGTCGGATATCAAGCACTACAAAACAATACTAATAGTTCAAACACGGCTGTAGGTTACCTTGCTGCAAATGGAAATACGTCCGGCAATAATAATACCGGTGTAGGCTTTTTGGCACTGGAATTTAATCAAACCGGTGTTGAAAATACAGGCTTGGGGTATCGTTCACTTTTAGGAACTTCTACAAATTCATTTACCCAAAACACAGCTGTCGGAGCTTATTCGCTAAGTAGTGTTACTACAGGCAGTCAAAATACAGTTATGGGGCGTGCAGCCGGTTATAATATGACGACAGCAAGCTATAATGTGGCATTAGGTTTTCAAGCTATGTATAACCCAGGTAATAATGCAATTACTGCCTCAAATGATGTGGCAGTTGGTGCATACGCTCTAACAAATATTATTGGAGCCGGTAACAATACTGCAGTAGGGTACCAGGCTTTATATACCAATACCAACCATGCTTCAAATGTCGCAATAGGAATGAATGCATTGTATAATAATAATATCAGTCAAAATACAGCGGTAGGTGATAGCGCGATGTTTAATAATACTACCGGTACAAATAATACAGCACTCGGCTATGCCACATTACAAACTAACAGCACAGGTAATAAGATAACCGCCTTGGGAACAAAAGCAGATGTAACTAAAGACGGGTTAAGTAATGCAACAGCTGTTGGTTATAATGCAGAACTAAGCCAAAGTAATACAGTAGTATTAGGTGATACCAGCACTACTGTTAATGTGGCTGTTGGTACAGCTACCCCTGCCGTTGATGCCGGTATTGCCATAAAGGGATTGCATATTGAAGCCCGCCAAGGCAGCACAGCAACCACTGTGGCCGCAGCAAGTGGCGCAGGTACGGGTGCAACAGCTGCTTTTACTAATGGTACTGATGTTGGTGGGGCGGTTTCGGTAACCACCGGTTCAGGTTCTTATTCCACCGGTGCGCAACTAAATGTAACTTTTGGAAATGCATATACAACGGCGCCGTCAGTAATTATAACTCCAACTGATGCTACAACAGCATTAGCTATGAATGGACAGGCTATATATGTTACCTCTACAACCACTTCGTTTTCTATTAATTTTGGCATAGCACCAACCTCTGCTACAACTTATAACTTTAACTTCTTCGTTATTGAAACAAAATAATTAGCTGAAATAAAAGAGCGCCTCTATAAATTTAGGCGCTCTTTTAAAATAAATTAAAAATTATAGCTCTTATCTATTAATAATTAGTTTATTAACTAAGGTTTTGCTTTGAGAAGTAACAGTTAAAAAATAAACGCCTGCAGGCAGGCTGCTAAGGAATATGATTTGCTGTGGTGCGTTAATAGTTTCTTCATATACTATTTGTCCTAAAATATTTTCTAGTCTGATTTTTTTAATGATGGATGAACAATCAATTGTCAATTGATTTGAAGTTGGGTTTGGATAAACAGATAAATATTCGGCATTAATTTGGGTATAGTTTACACTTGTATTGGCAGGCAACTCTATAAGACTGCCATATGGATTAACACCGGTAGTATCATAAAAATCAAAAAGCTTGTCAAATAGGGTGCTGTCAGTATTAAATCTAAATATAATTCCATCGTTATTTGCTCCACCGGTAAAAGTCATGCCATATAATTTGTTATTACTTGCCATTATAAGGCTGCCATATGGGTTTGCACCGTTTATGGTATCAAAATCATGTTTGTCAGAATAAGATGCGCTTAAAGTATCTATACTAAAAATTACACCCATATTGTTTAAGCCACCGCTATAAGTCATTCCATATAAATTACCATCATTAGCTTGTATTAAACTACTAAATGGATTTGATCCGGTTGTTAATGCAAAGTCATGTAATGAAGTGTAAACACTATCACTTAATGCAAAACTAAATAGTTCACCTAAGCTGTCTATACCACCCTGCGCCGTCATGCCATATAATTTGTTATTGCTTGCCTGAAATAAGCTGCCACGTGGAAATGCCCCATCGTTAAAATCGAATTGGTGAAGAACATCGTAAGTACTATCAAATGGGTTATAACTAAAAATTACGCCAAATCCTTGATTAGAATTTAACGAAGTAGCACCGCCTAAAAAGGTCATTCCATAAAATTTACCATTACTTGCTTGTATAAGACTTCCATAAGGTAAACCACCCAATGTATCGTTAAAATCATGCAGATCGGAATAAGTATTATCAGACGGATCTAAACTAAATAGAACGCCAAAACCTAGTGCCCCTCCAAACTGAGTTAATCCATAAAATTTGCCATCAGTGGCAAGTATTAAATTACCATGAGGATTGGCTCCCATGGTATCATTAAAATCATGTAGATCTGTATAAATATTGGTAGAAGGATTGAAACTAAAAATAACTCCTTCGCCATAGAAACCACCACTGTTAGTCATTCCATAAAGAATATTATTAGAATTCTTTATGAGGTTACCCTGTGGGTAGGAACCTATTGAGTCAGACAATGAATAGTTGTCGGAAAATGAAGTACCATCTTCATTTATTTTTATAATAGTTCCGTTGCCATTAAATCCACCGGTCGCAGTCATGCCCCATAATTGTGGTACTTGTGCATCCGAAGAAAAAACAAAGCAAAGAAATAGCAGAAAAAAAATTGGCGTATACTTGTTCAATCTCTAATAAATTAAATCTCAAAAAATACAGTGGTAAAGTTAGAAAGTTATTGTTTGATATTTAAAGTAAACCAATTATTAGAATAATTTTACTTTAGGACCCAGGAATTTAGGTTGTGTATGAAGAATATACAGGTCAAGTATTGCCTTGCAGCGGGCCAAATATTCACGGATAGTAGAGTCGAATGAAAAACTGCCCGGGGCATTTTGGGCATTAAATCCTATAGCATTCATTTTAAAATAATTGGCAATAAAAATAGCGCGTTCATTATGGAATTCCTGCGAAATAATAGTTATGGTATCTTGTCCAAATACTTCACGGCAACGCACTACGGAATCAAAAGTGCGAAACCCTGCATAGTCAAGAAAAATTGCAGAAGCCGGTATGCCTAACCTTATAAGAGCATTTTTCATATTTACCGGTTCGTCATAATTTTTTACATGGTTATCTCCACTTACAATTATGTATTTTATTTTACCTGCTTTATATAAAGCAGCGGCGGCTTCTATTCTGTTCTCGAAAAACGGGTTTTCTCCCCCATGCCACATTTCATTTGTTCCCAATACCAAGCCAACACTACGAAAAGGTATGCTATCAATGTTGCTATACGTTTGTTTTTCCGTTGATGTAATTACCCATCGATTACATACCCATACTGACAATAGCACTATTACTATTGCTATAAAACCCAAAATGAATATTCTTTTAATTATTTTTTTCATTAGTTGGCCAAATCAAATTCATGAACGAGGCTGCAAATTTATAAGTATTGTTTAATGTGCGATAAATTAATTACTAATACCTGAAATAAATAAGAGCCTTAACTATTTAAGTTAAAGCTCTTATTATAAATTTTATCGACACAGGATATTACCTTAACAGGGTAACATTTCCTTTAATAAATACTGTTTTACCCTGGCAAAGCAATTCGGCGTAGTAAACGTATGTACCCATTGGTTGTGGTTTACCATTATAACTTCCGTCCCATCCTTTATCATTAATATCGGTAGTTTCATATACCATTTCTCCCCAACGGTTAAATACTCTGAACTCCTGTATAGATGCGCCACCTTCATTTAGCACGTGGAAGTATCTGTTGGCAGTACCTGCTGGTGTGAACCCGGTTGGTACCATTAATGATTCGCAAGGGTTGGTTACATATATTACAACCGTATCTGTGCTTGTGCAACCAAGGCTATCTCTGCCTGTTACTGTATAAGTTGTAGTCGCAGTTGGTGAAGCAATTGGGTCACTTATAGAATCATTATTCAAAGTGTTGGCCGGTGTCCATGTATAAAAATCTGCTCCTGATGCTGTAAGCTGTGCAGTGCTACCGTATAGAATATGCTGATCCGGGCCCGCTTTAACATTTACTGAATATACACCAACGGTTATTGTATCGCTTGATGAGCATCTGCCATTATTAGCGTCTACAATATACTGTGTAGTAATTGAAGGGCTGGCTACAGTACTGCTACAAGTAGAACAACTTAATCCTGCTGCAGGTGACCATATATAAGTAGTACCACCGGATGCATTTAGCGTAATACTATTACCTAAGCAGATGTTAGGATTACCAGGGGCAATAGTTATTATTGGCAAAGCATTTATGGTTACTGTAGTAGATATAGAGCTTGAACATCCATCAGTATCACTTCCGATAACTGTGTATATAGTTGTATTTGAAGTGTTGCTGGTTACACTGCTGCCGGTTGTTGCCGATAGGCCTGTAGAAGGACTCCAGGTATATGATGAAGCACCTGATGCTACCATTGTAACTGCAATACCTGAGCACACGGCAGGGCTATCCGGAGTAACTGAAACATTAGGAGCGCCTAATATTGTTACAACTTCACTCGCAGTATTTATACAGCCTGTAATACTGTCTTTATAGATATAAGTGATAGTATCTGGGCCACCTACGCCTGCTGAATCAGGATGAAATACACCTTGAAGGATACCATTCTCTGTCATTGAAACACCGGTGTAACGTCCATATGGGGGTGGAGCAGGTGGTACACCTGTGAGGTCAACAGCTGAAGCATTAGAGCATAAAGGTGATGTTAAACCACTTAACGACACAGTAGGTAATTGGTTTACATTGACCGTAGTTGTAGAAGTGTTTGAACAGCCATTGCCATCTGTTCCTGTTACCGTATAGGTAACATTAGCTGATGGGTTAGCTACCACCGGTGAGCCTGATGTTGAATTTAAACCTGTTGCAGGGCTCCAGGTATAGTTTACGGCGCCTGACGCTTTTAATGTATCACTATTGCCATTACATATTGTTCCGGCAGTTGCAGTTACCGATACAGCAGGTAATTGATTGACGTTAATAGTTATAGTTCCTGTGGTAGAACAGTTATTGGCATCTGTTATAGTTACAGTATAAGTTGTTACAGTTGTGGGGTTAACTGTCATTGTATCTGTAGTTGCCCCACCCGGTGTCCAGCTATAAGAATAATTACCTGTGCCACCTGAAGTAGATGCTGTTAAAGTAGTAGGTGAGCTACTACAAACTGTAGTTGATGATGCAGTAACTGATGTGCTCAAAGCTGCTTGTGGCTGAGCAATAATTACTGAGGCTGAAGTTAAACAGCCACCTGAATCCATTACGGTTACAGTATAAGTACCTGCTATAAGGCCTGTTGCCGTAGCTGTTATTTGTGCAGGTGTGGTATTCCATGAATAAGTGTAGGGTTGTGTTCCTGCAGTAGCAGTTACAGTTGCTGTACCTGAATTATCGCCGTAACACAATATATTAGCTTGTGCGGTGATAGATGCATTAAGGGCACCAACAGGCTGGCTAATAGTTACACTTGCAACAGTTGAACAACCATTGGTATCTGTTACAGTAACAGTATAAGTACCCGCAGTTAAACCGGTAGCAGTTGCTGTGGTTTGAACAGGCTGAGTGTTCCATGAATAAGTGTAAGATGGTGTACCACCATTTGCAGTTACGGTTGCAGATCCATTACCTCCAAAACAAGTAACATTAACATGTGAAGATACTGATGCACTTAACGCAGCTTGTGGCTGATTAATAGTTACTGACGCAACAGTTGAACAACCATTAGTATCAGTTACTGTTACAGTATAAGTACCTGCTGTTAAACCGGTAGCCGTAGCAGTGGTTTGAGCAGGAGTGGTGTTCCAAGAATAAGTATAAGATGGTGTACCGCCGTTTACAGATACAGTTGCAGAACCGTTGTTGTTACCAAAGCAAGACACCGGTATTTGTGAAGATACAGATGCACTTAAAGCAGCTTGTGGTTGATTGATAGTTACAGATGCTGTTGTTGAACAACCGTTAGTATCAGTTACTGTTACTGTATAAGTGCCTGCAGTTAAACCGGTAGCCGTAGCAGTGGTTTGAGCAGGAGTGGTGTTCCAAGAATAAGTATAAGATGGTGTACCGCCGTTTACAGATACAGTTGCAGAACCATTATTGCTACCAAAGCAAGACACCGGTATTTGTGAAGATACAGATGCATTTAAGGCAGCCTGTGGTTGATTGATATTTACCGATGCTGTTGTTGAACAACCGTTAGTATCAGTTACTGTTACAGTATAAGTACCTGCAGATAAACCGGTAGCCGTAGCAGTGGTTTGAGCAGGAGTGGTGTTC
>Ga0302277_1002502_pt1 | contig 13039 bp, 10 predicted proteins | sample III_Bog_N3_1_FD_198759 | JGI IMG/M metagenome (GOLD analysis project Ga0302277, IMG submission 198759) | Peat permafrost microbial communities from Stordalen Mire near Abisko, Sweden - III_Bog_N3_1 | ecosystem: Environmental > Terrestrial > Soil > Wetlands > Peat | place: Sweden: Abisko... | reverse complement strand
GAACAAGGCCACATTCTTATGGAAAAAATTTCCCAAGTTTATTCTTGGCTTTCTGTTCATCTCGCTTCTTGTCAGCTTTCACACCTTCGATAAAGGGCAGGTCACGTCGCTCGGAAATCTTTCTAAGTGGGCGTTCTTACTGACGTTCGCGGGGGTCGGGCTGCGCACGAATATTCGCGACATGTCGAAACAAGGCTTGCGTCCCTTCATCGTCGGAGCGCTGGGAGAGGTCCTGATCGCTTGTTTGACTTTGGGTTTAGTAATCGGCGCAAATCGAATCTGGGGCCTGTGATCGGCAACACCGCTGCATGAATCTCGATCAGTGCAGTTGGCGGGCTGGCGACCCTTCTTCTTTCATGTCGCGATAAAAATGCTGAAGTGTATAGAAGGCTTGTTTCCGTTGTCCCTGATCAGACACCAGGCCTTTTCGGTTGCGGTAGTCTTGCACGCCAGGCAACAAGCGGCGCGGTGAATGGAAGTCCATCAGGACCCAAGGCGAGATTCCGGCAAGCGACGGAATGCGTTGCAGCATTCGGAGTTGGTGCTGGTAGAGGTTGGCCTGGTACTCCTCAGTCCAGCGAGTTCCTGAATCGCCGTGGTTGTTGAAAAGCGCTCCGCCGCCAAATTCACTGACAATTAATGGCTTATCATTCGGAACAAGCCAACGGATGTGATCGCAATCCTCGGGACGTTCGGGACCGTACCAACCCAAATACTCGTTAAGCCCGATCACATCGAGAGATGTCGCGAGCGGATCGGTGAGGGCGATGGTGTCCGGCGACGGATGTTCGAAATGGTTCAGCGCGGCGGTGATCAGGCGGCTTGAGTCCAGGGTTCTCGCCTCTTCCACAAGCGCTTGAAGAAACGCCAAGCGCGCCGGACTCACTGGAGTTTCGTTGGCAACCGACCATAAGATGACTGCGGCGCGGTTGTGGTCCCGTGCGATTACGTCGCGCAACTGCTGCTGCGCATTTTGCAGCGTCGCGGGATTTTCCCACGCGGTCTCCCAATAGACCGGAACCTCGGACCACACCAGAAGACCAAGACGATCAGCCAGGCGAATGATCTTCTCGTTGTGAGGATAGTGCGCCAGGCGTACGAAGTTGCAGCCGAGTTCCTTCGCCCAATCGAGCAGAATGCGATCGTCTTCTTCCGAGAAAGCACGGCCCCCGCGAAAGGGCGCTTCTTCATGCAGGTCGATACCGCGGAGCAGGATGGGCTTGCCATTGAGAAATATCTTTGTGCCGCGAGCCTCGATGGTTCGGAATCCGATTTGATCGGAGATGGACTCGCTCGCAGTCGTGAAAATTACGTCGTAAAGTTTGGGATCTTCCGGTGACCAGAGCTGGAGATGGACAGGGAAATGAAACTGGCCGTAGCCGTCCGCGTCGGTCGTGATCGTTTGCTTGATCCCGGCCTCCGCGATTTGCACGACGACTTGCTGAGGAGACGAAGCGCCGTTCAGTTTGACCCACCCTTCGATTTCGTTGAGCGAGCTTTTGGCCAGTTGAACCGAGTAGTCCCGTAAAAAGGTGTCGGGAACTTCGATGAGCGAGACATCGCGTGTGAGCCCGCCATAGTTCCAAAAATCGGTTACGGTGCTGGGGACGTTTTCCAGCCCGCGCTGGTCGTTGACTTCCACAATCAGAGAGTTCTCGCCGTCGTGAATCTGGTCGCTGACTTCGAAGTTAAAGGGGGTGAATCCACCCTCGTGTTCTCCGATTTTCTGGGCGTTGAGGTACACCGAGGCCTTGTAATTGGCTGCCCCGAAATAAACGAAGACGCGGGAGTGCGCAGACTTACGGTAAACAAAAGACTTCTTGTACCAGACCGAGCCTTCATAGAAAAAGAGGTTGGAGCGTTGCGTATTCCAGTCTCCAGGAACATTTAGTGTCTCGGAATTATCAAAGTTGTATTCGACCAGATCGCGCGGAGTTTTCGCTTTAGCCTCTTCGTAAAACCGCATGCCGGTTCCGATGGAGTAGGGATCGACAATGGTGCGCCACGATCCATCGAGGCTGATGACGGTGCGTCCCGGGACGTTACCGATGAGGGTGGAGGGGGCAAGAGTTGAACCTGCGGCGAGCACCGATAAAGAAACGACGCAGATCACGATGAGAAAGCAGTTTCCTGGTAGACGCATTTGTTTGGCTTCGTCGTTCGTTAGACTTGTCCGGATGTTTGGCTCGTCCTGATTATTCACGGTCACCTTCTGTTACTTGTTAAGTGTCGTTCCTGCTAAGCTAGTGCATAAAAATTATTGTTTGAGGTGATCCTTTGCGCGTTGCGGCCGGAGTCGACCTTGGTGGAACCGCGATTAATTACACACTTGTTAGTTCGGACGGTCAATTTCTGATTGAAGGATTGTGTGAACATCCCGCCCTGGCGAAGCAGGGGCCGGCCATATGCCTGCAGCAGATTGCCGACGGCTTACAAATCGCGGCGGAGGGCGCGGGCGTTGCGTTGTCAGACATTGTCGCGATTGGGCTCGATACTCCCGGACCCGCGAGCGCGGCTGGGCAACTTAGCATGCGCGGGTCGACCAACTTCGTGCATGCCGAGTGGGCGGGATACGATATTCGCGATGGATTGGCGCGGTTACTGGGCAAGCCAGTTTCATATTTAAACGATGCAAATGCCGCGGCGTTGTGGGGACACTATACGATTTTTGGTGCGGGCGGGCGGGAGACGTCAATTTCGATTGTGATTGGAACCGGCAATGGCGGCGGCATCATCCTGGAAGGCAATGTCGTCAAGGGAAAGAACGGATTTGGCGGCGAGTTGGGGCATGTGCTGATTCCCTATCAGAGCATTGCCGGGATTGAGGGAATGAAGCCGCACTGCAATTGCGGACGAATTGGCGATTTAGAGTCACTGTGTTCCCTGACGGCGATCGAGCGAACTCTGCTGCCGTATTTTCTGGCGCGTTATCCCGGGCACGAACTGGCGGGGCTGGATGCTCATCAGGCGGCAAAGGCCGTGCGTGGGCTGGCCGACAAAGGCGATGCGCTGTGCAAAGATGTCTTTCGTGTGCAGGCCCACGCGCTGGGACTTTTTTTTGACGAAATGATCAATACGTTTGATCCGGACGCGCTCATTGTGGGTGGTGGGGCGCTGGAAGCGAGCGCTGAATTTCAGCGCTGGTTTCTGGCAGAAATTCGGGCCGCGATGCCAGCCCAGCGCGAGGAGCAGGGCGGAATCCCGATCCACGTTATGCCAAACGGAGACACTGCAGGCTCGCGAGGAGCTGCGCTAGAAGCGTTGGCTTTCGCAAAGCAAAGCGGCTTGGCGTAGCAGGCTGAAATGCTATCCGGCATCCGTCTCGCGGAGGGCGGCGACACCCATCCACCAGACATGATTTTTAGGCTCGGTCGTAAAAACGAAAAAACAGGGATTGCTTCGAAACAGGCTCGGCTTTGGCGGTCAACGCGGCCAGTTGCTGCTGGTTCAGCGGCGTGAACTCGCGCGCCAGATGGACGTTTTCCTCCAACTGCGGAATCGAATCGCAGCCAATGATCACGGTGCTTACCGGCAGAGAGAGCGAATAATACATGGCCTGGCGCATGTCGAGCGTTCCGGCCGTAGGCGCTTGTACCGACATCCCTTCCCAACTGTGTTTTTGCTGTTCGATGGGCGGCGGTGTCCACGAGGCAAGAATGCGTCCTCGAGCGGGGACTTTCATTCCAATGATGCCCATCTGCTTTTCAACGGCAAGAGGCAACAGTTGCTCGGAGAAGCTGTAATGATGCGGATCGGCTGCGTTAACGGCCATCAGAATCGTGTCGAACGAGTGGCGATGAATGGCCTCCATCAAAGCATCGGGACGGTAGTGCCCCGTGACGCCGAGATAGCGAACTATTTTCTGGTCGCGGGCCGCAAGCAATGCCTCCATCGCCCCGCCCTTGGCAAAAATCTCGTTGATGTCGGTCATGGCAGTTGCCATAGATCGACGTGATCGGTCTGCAGCAACGTAAGAGATTTTTCGATCATGCGCATCGACCCGTCGCGCGTACGCTCTTTTGTTTTGGTCGCGAGGAACGTGTCGCCGCGACGATGCTTCATCACCTTGCCGATGTATTGCTCGCTCCATCGATCGGGACCGCCATAGATCGACGATGTGTCGATGTAGTTGATGCCGAGATCGAGGGCCTTTTCGATGATCGGGACGGCGATCGCATCGTTGTTCGGTTTCTCCAGCGCCGCTTGCCCTCCGAGACTGAAGATGCCGACTTTGTACCCGGTCTTTCCCAGGTTTCTGGTTGGCATGGAAGAATCGCTGCGAAGGTTCGACGGCGGAGCGGGCTGCGCGGTCACAACCTCGGGAAGAGCCGCAGAGCCGAGGGCGGCTGCGGTCATGATTCCGCCGGCCTTTAGAAAAGTGCGACGATTGCGGTTGGATGGGACTTCCGATTTATCTTTGCTCATTGTGCCCTCCATGTACGGATCGATGTGTCTACGATAGCGCCGATGCGGGGCGGAATCCACGAAGAAATTAGAGTGGGCTGGAGCTCGGATAACCCATACCAGCGAGCACGCCTCGCATGTAGGCGAAGCTGGCGATTACACCCGGCATCGGATCGTCGGGACGAATCTCATATTCGAGATCGACGAAACCCTTGTACTTTGCGGCAGTGAGGGCGCCAAAGATTTCTCGGACGGGCATGTTGCCTTCTCCGACGGCGACCTGGCTTTCTTTATTCTGGAAATCGGTCAGATCTTTCATGTGGATGTTGAAGAGGCGGGGACCAGCTTCGTGGATGGCCTGCACAATGTCTGTTCCGGCACGAACGGTGTGACCAACGTCGATGCAGCAACCCATGCGCGGGTCCATATTTTCCACGGCTCTTATAACATCGAGCGGCGACTTCCATAATCTATCTTCCGGACCATGGTTGTGGATGGCGATACGGATGTCGTACTGTTTCGCAAATTTCTCGATGCGTGGCAGAGTTTCGGGAGTGGGATCGCCGGCAACGATTACTCCGATTCCGGCTCGCTTGCAATATTCGAACTTGGAGCGGATATCGGCATCTTCATTTTTCCCGAAGTAGATGGCGCCGGCCGCGTGCAGTTTAACGCCGGACGCAGCGTAATCCGCGAGGGCAGCGTCTTCTTGCAGCGGGTCTGTGGGAAGATGATCTTTCGCGTCTTTCGCATTCAAGGCGAAGAGATTCAATTGCTTCATGAATCCGATCAACTGAGCACGGGTGAAGTTCCGGAAAGTGTAGCTGGCTAGACCGAGACGGATGAGCGCTGGGTCGACCTTGCCCGAACCATCCTGCGCTTGCGAGAACAGTCTGCCTCGAGCGGCAGCGGTTGTGATCGCCATTAGCGCAGTGGAGCGAACGAAATTACGCCGCGAAACTCCCTTTTCTTTAGACATGCGGCGCCCATCCCTTTTCATATTCTCGCTCCCACATCTTCATGGCTTCAGGGTCGTTTTGAATCCGTCCATCTTTTGGGTCGAGATGCAGCTCGTGATTCGTCTCCCATGCGATGTTGGAGAGTTGCAGCATAGTGACGGCAACATTGCCGACGGCGATCGGTGCGTTTAACGTCTCGCCTTTCCGGATTCCAGCGATGAAATTCGCGAAATGCGCGTCTGTCATGGAATCGCGCCCGACCAGATCCGAGGATGACGTGCTGCTACCGACCTCGAACTCGCTTGTCTTTTCTCCTTTGAGATCGTAGACCTCATAACCGTCGCGATCGACGAGAACTGTCCCCGTTGTGCCCATGATGGTTGAGCCTCGATCGCGGCCGTAATATTCCATACCCTGGCAACTCTTCCCTTCCCACGAAATCACGGCGTCGTCGTATTCGAAGCTGGTGACAAGCGTGTCGTAAAACTGCCAGTCGTCTTTGAATTGATAGCGGCCTCCCGAAGAAGTCACGCGTTTGGGATAGTCGACTCCCAGGGCCCAGCGGCAGACGTCGACTTCGTGGGTTCCATTATTCAGCGTTTCTCCAGTGCCGTAAATCTTGAACCAGTGCCAATTGTAGGGATGGACGTTGTCTTTGTACGGGCGACGAGGCGCCGGGCCTTGCCAAAGATCCCAATCAAGTTGCGCAGGCACAGCCGCCACTTTGCCCGTGCCGATCGACTTCCTGGTATTTACGTACCAGGATTTGGCGAAATAGGGACGGCCAATCAATCCCTGATGAATTTTTTGCACGATCTCGATGGTGTGCGGCGAAGAGCGCTGCTGCGTGCCCATCTGCACCAGCCTTCCGTATTTCTGCTGCGCCTGCACGAGCATTGCGCCTTCAGCAGGATTGTGGCTACAGGGCTTTTCTACGTACACGTGCTTGCCGGCCTGTAAGGCGGCGATCGCCATGGGAGCGTGCCAGTGGTCGGGAGTTGCAATCGTAATGGCGTCCACATCTTTTTGCTCGAGAATCTTGCGAAAGTCTTTCTCGGCCGCGGGCGCCTCACCCATTGTTTTCTGGGTAGCGCCGGCAAATTTCGCGAGGATCTGGCTGTCGACGTCGCAGACGTGAGAGATACGGGCGGCGCTGCGATTCGCCTGCAGGGAGGCGAGATGAGCGTAGGCGCGGCTGTTGAGTCCGATGACACCGAAGTTTACGCGATCGTTAGAGCCCATGATTTGGGCGTAACTCTTCGCTGTAGTTCCCACAGCGAGGCCGGCGGCACCGACAGCGAGTGCATCGAGAAAATCGCGGCGTGTGATCATCGTTTCCTCCTATTAATTTCAAGGGTCTTTGTGCACGTTCTCAGACCCTCGTGATGCGGTCAGCAGTTGATACCTGCTTTCGTCAGCGTCTTCTTCAGACCTTCCATGCTGACGCGGGTGGAGGCTTCCGGCGTGCCCGCTCCTCTCCAGTGCGTTTCGAGGCTCAGACCGTGGCGAAAACCGTCTCGTTGGAAAGCCTGGAATTGACCGACCCAGTCCACGATGCCACTGCCGACGGGCGCCCAGTCGTATTTGTGGTCGGGCGTACGCACCACATCTTTGCAGTGGCAATGTCCGATCCGGTCTTTGGGCAACAGATCGTAGCCGTTGGGATAGGGAGTACTGCCCACGGCAGCGGCGTTGCCCGGATCCCAATTCAGCATGAAATTCTGATTGGGAATCGCCTGTAAGATCGCGGCAGACTCCGCCCCCGTTGCCGTGTTGCAGGACATTTCATTTTCGAGAAGCAGAATGAGATCTTGTTTGGCGCACCGCTCCACAGCCTGCCGAAGCTTCGCATTGATCGCGGCGCGGTACGGTTTCGGGTCGTCCAAACGCCAGAAATCGAAGCAGCGGATACGATCGGTGTTGAAGGATTGGCAGAGCGAGATGCAGTGATCCAGGAGTTTGTCCTGAGCGGCAGCATCAAAGTCGGCATGAAACTGGTCGCGCGTTTCACTTTGCGGCGAACGCGGGGCTCCCGGCCAGTCGGTCTTGAATAGTGGGCTCGCAATGTCGGTCACTCGCAGTTTGTGTTCTTGCAGAATCTTGCGTGCGTCTTCGATCTGTTTCGGGCTGAGCTCCGTCACGTTTTTATCCCACATCGAGCGGAGTTCAATCCAGTGCAGGCCGAAATCGATGGAGACGATTCGGCATGCTTTTTCGAAGTCCTGCGTGATCTCGTCGTTGATGACCGACAACCGAAAGGGACAGGCCGCGGAGGCAAACGATGCGGATGTCGAAGATGAGATCGACGATGAACCAGCCTGTTCGGCGAGTGACGGGACAGCTGCGCCCAGTCCGGCCAATCCGAGTCCCGCGAGAACCTTGCGCCGTGTAAATTGCATAGAGTGTAACTCCCACCGCCGACACGACTTTTTTTCAGCTCGACGGTTATTTTAGGCTGACTTGAGTTTCGGTGCGCGGCGTTACTGGTTCACACCGCTGGCTAGAAATCCTCCATCGACAACTAAAGTCTGCCCTGTAACAAAGGAAGCGGCATCGGACGCGAGATACACGGCGGTCCCGACAAGTTCTTCATTTTTGCCGAAGCGGCCCATGGGAGTGCGCATGAGGAGCTCATGTCCCCGCGGCGTGTTGTCGAGGAGATTCGCGTTCATGTCGGTATGAAAAACACCGGGCGCGATCGCGTTGACCGTAACGCCCTTCTTCGACCACTCCACCGCCAGCGAGCGCGTGAGCGAGACCAGCGCCGATTTACTGGCGGCATACGCGGCGACTTCACTGAGCGCGACGAAGCTATTAAGCGAAGCAATGTTGATGATGCGTCCTTGGCCGCGCCGCAACATGTCGGCTCCGAAGATCTGGCAAGCGCGAAGCGCCCCGGTGAGATTCGTATCGAGAATCTCATTCCATTCTTCCTCTGGCATTGTGAGCGTGGGAGTGCGCTTGATCTTTCCGGCGCAGTTGATCAGGATATCGACTCTACCGAAAGCGTTCAGCGATGCGGCTGCCAATGCTTCAAGCGACGTACGATTGCGGACGTCGGAGCAGAGGCGCAGCGTACGGCGTCCGCGCCGTTCGATCTCCGCGGCGGTTTCGTCAACCTGTTCCTGGCGGCGCGCGGAGGCGATGACATCCGCTCCCGCATCGGCGAGCCCCAGACTGAGGACACGCCCAATTCCGGAAGTGCCTCCGATGACGACGGCAGTTTTGTCTTCGAGGTTGAAAATGTTTTTTGTCATAGATTTTTCGAAGTCTGCTTACTTGAATCGGATTATTGTGCCTCGCTCTCGTGAAATTCGGATCCGAAAAAAACGGGAACGATGTGGCGGACGTACAGATTCTCCGTGACGTTCCGGGCAATCACCGCTTCATGAAGGTCCAGCAGATCGAGATAGCGACGACCCATCTTGGCGGCAATCTTGAATCCAACATGCAACAGCTGCCGAAAACTTCGGTTGTAGGCTGGCGATTCTGGCACGTGACGCAGGGCAGACGTGTATTGATCGGAGGACCAGTGGCGAACTTCGTCCGACGATGGGAGTTGCGACCGGTTGATATCGAGCACGGTCGCATACGGCGCACACAATTCATCGAGGTGGCCGAGGGCTTCCGAATAAATCTCTTTGGCCAGCGCTAAACCGTCGCCGCCCGCTTCCGCAAGACCCGTCAACTCTTCCAGCCATGTAGTTCCGGCGGTCTTAAGGTGCACGCCGGCGTTAAAGCGTTTCATCGTGGCGTGAATGGCAGGATAGATGGAAAACTTGTCGCTTCCGGAATGAATGCTCAGCTTGAGATTCTCAGGTAAGCCGTATTGCCGGACAGCGTGGGCAATCGCGGCTACGTCGAGCGCCATCTCTTTCTCGAACTGGACGACGTTGCCCACGTAGTCCACTCCTTTATTGAAGCGGCCGCTGAATTTGGGAGCGATCGTCTGAATGGGAATCTCTTCGTCGGCGATCGCCGCCAGGATGATCAGCAACTCCGCCGGAGTTTGCGGGCGGTCGGTCTCGTCCATCGAAATCTCAGGGATGAAATTGCCGGCGCCAATTGCTTGCCGGATGCGGCGGTAGACTTCTCCAGATGCTTGAACGGCAGCAAGAAACTTCTCAGATGTCCGAGCCAGAAGCGCGGGTGTGATCTCGATGGCCTCGTCCACTCCTTCGAACTGGATGCGGCCTGACAATTCGGGGTGTCGATTCACGAAGCGTTCAACCTCGCCGGACTTCGAGGGTTGTCCGATGAAATCGGCTACGTCGATGGTGTAGAAATCGCAAGACTCCAGAAATCGATCGACCGTCGCCAGGGTGATGTGGTCAGCATCGCAAAAGTAAGGCTTCTCCCAATGCAACGCCTGCACGGCGGCCGCGGCGGCATGTCGCACCGAAGACGGCTCGGAGCCAATGATGGTGTGCTCTCGATTCGACTTGTTCCAGACCGGAGTTACTTCAACGCCCTGCCGCAGCCCCTGGATGCAGGCCTGCAGTTGCGCTTTGCCTTGGTGCGCTAACCGATCTCCTATGCCAATGGAATATTTGCTCAACTTCAAACTGCCATTTCCATCTTTCATCATGCTGCGAATTCTGCTTTCTTGAGGCCGGGGGCCAAGCCATACAAAATTACCAGAGCCAGCAGATAGGAGGTCGCAGCGATGCCGAAGAGGGTGGTGTAACTGTGAGTTAATTGCAGGATGTGGCCGGCGAAAAATGCAAAGAGGGCACCGCCAATCGAGCCTGCCATCCCGCCGATGCCGACTACCGATCCCACCGCGGTGCGCGGAAACATATCCGACGATGTGGTGAAAAGATTGGCAGACCACCCTTGGTGTGCTCCGGCAGCGAGGCTGATCAGGGCGATGGCCGCCCACTCTGACTTGACGGTTGTAGCCAGGCTGATGGGAACCACGAGAAACGCACAAAAGAGCATCGCTGCCAACCTTGCGTAGTTGGGCGAAAGTCCGAAGCGGCGAAAAGGCGCGGGCAGCCAGCCTCCGCCGACGCTGCCGATCGCAGAAACGTTATACACGATGATCAGCGGCAGACCGAGGTGCGAGAGATTGAGATTGAACTTCGCGCTGAAGTACGAGGGCAACCAGAAAAGATAGAACCACCAGATCGGATCCGTGAGAAATTTCGCAATCGAAAATCCCCAAGTCTGGCGGCAGCGAAGCAGCCGGTGCCAAGGCAGTGCAGGCCCCATTTCCGCGGCCGCTTCCTGATAAATATGTTGCAGTTCGACGGTGGTGAGCGAGGGGTGGTCCGTGGGCTTGCGGAAATTGCGGTACCACCACAGAATCCAGAGCGCGCTGAACAATCCAGTGGTCAGGAAAGCGATGTGCCAGCCAAAGCGCATCGTCACCCACGGCACGAGCAGCGGAGCGAGGATCGCGCCCACGTTCGCTCCCGAGTTGAAGATTCCCGTCGCCAGCGAGCGCTCGTTCTGCGGAAACCACTCGGCAACGGTTTTAATGGCGGCGGGAAAATTGCCGGACTCTCCGAGTCCGAGACAGAAGCGCGCAATCCCAAACTCGACGGCGCTGCTCGCAAGGGCGTGGCCCATCGCGGAAAGACTCCAGACAGCCATTACCAACATGTAGCCGATGCGAGTCCCCAGTTTGTCGATCAGTCGTCCAGCGGCGAGCAATCCGATGGCGTAGGCAATCTGAAATGCATCGACGATGTAGCCGTAACTTATTTCCGTCAGGCCGATGCTGTGTTCAAGAGTCGGCTTGAGGATGGCAATGACTTGGCGATCCATGTAATTGATCGACGTGGCTGCGAAGAGCATGGCGCAAACCGTCCAGCGGACGCGCCCGAGCCTGAGAGGACCTGTGACTGAGGTCTCTGCGGGAGATTCGCCGCTTTTCTTCAGGAAGCCCGATGCCGAAGGATTCGCCATGATGCAGAATCGCTGTTGTTCCCAACCTCAACTTTCACTTCTATAGTCGATACGCCTTTTTGACCAATCCATAGGCGAGATCTTGTGCCACGTCCAAAGCTTCGTCTTCGTCCAAACGATGCTCGGCGACCAACTTTCCCAGGAAGGAGCAATCCATGCGCCTGGCCGTATCGTGACGGGCTGGAATCGAGAGCAAGGCTCGCGTATCGTCGTTGAACCCCACCGTATTGTAAAAGCCGGCCGTCTCGGTTACCTGCTCGCGATATCGCATCATGCCTTCTGGGCTATCGTGAAACCACCACGGCGGCCCAAGCCGCAGGCACGGATAGTGTCCGGCCAAAGGAGCGAGTTCCCGGCTATACGCAGATTCATCAAGCGTAAAAAGAATGATGGTGAGGTGGGGCTCATTGCCGAATTCGTCGAGCAACGGACGAAGCGCCTCCACATAACTTGTCGGAGTGGGAATATCTGCGCCGATGTCGCGTCCATATTGTTCGTAGAGTTTGCGGTTGTGATTCCGCGCGCTGCCGGGATGAATTTGCATGACCAGACCATCGTCGAGGCTCATGCGTGCCATCTCTGTGAGCATTTGGGCGCGAAACAATTCCCGTTGTTCCGGGTCGGACCGACCCTGGAGCACGCATCGAAAAAGCTCAGCCGCGTTGATTGCAGATAGATTCGCGGTGCGTACGGTGGGATGACCATGGTCGGTTGCGGTGCATCCCAACTCGCGGAAACGGATGCGCTCCTTCCGGAGTGCGCTCAGATAGCCAGGCCAAGTCGATGTATCTTCGGAGGTCTTCTCTGCTAGCGTAGCGACATTTTCAGAAAATTCCGCGAAGTCCGGATCGACGACCGGGTCGGGGCGGAAGGTCGGCACAATTCGTGCCTTCCAACCGGATTCTCGAATGGCTTTGTGATCGCTGAGAGAATCAAGCGGAGAGTCAGTCGTCGCCAGCACTTCCAGATTGAAACGCTCAAAAAGAGCGCGGGGCAGGAACTCGGGCGTTTGTAGTTTTTCCGAGACGGTATCGAAGTAGAGGTCGGCATTCTTCGCAGACAAGCGCTCTTCCATCCCGAAGAGTTCCTGAAAGGCAAAGTCAAGCCAGAGGCGTGTAGGCGTCCCGCGAAAGAGATAGTAATGGCTGGCGAAGATGCGCCAGACTTTTCGGGCATCTTCCATGGGACTGTGCCCGATCTCGAGATCCTCGAACGAAACGCCTTGGCTGTAGAGCATCCGAAAGATGTAGTGATCCGGTTGCACGAAAAGTTGCGCGGGGCCGGGGAACGGCTCATTTCTTGCAAACCATGAAGCCTGCGTATGGCCGTGGGGACTCACGATGGGCAACGCTCGCACCTGGTCATAAAGTGTTCTCGCGATTTGTCGGGTGGCAGGATCGGCAGGAAATAGACGGTCTGGGTGAATCAGCATGGCTCCGAATCAACCTTCGCTTCGCGGCGTGTCGCCACCAGAATACACGGGACTGTCGGTTGGCCCGACTGCATTTTCCCCGGCCGGTCGAAACCGGATTTCCTCGCTATACCAACATGAGGAATGCGGCATCTAAAGCGAAGTTCCAGATGGTATCTAATTTTTCGAGGAGGAAATTATGGCGCATTACGGACGTTTAGGAAGTTACGAGTTGGGTGAAACGGCGGAGGATATCCGCGGCACCAGCCTGTATGGGCGGGATGACGACAAGTTGGGCAAGATCAATGATGTCATTTTCGATCATTCGACGGGAGATATCAGCTACGTGGTC
>Ga0302277_1002490_pt1 | contig 13062 bp, 11 predicted proteins | sample III_Bog_N3_1_FD_198759 | JGI IMG/M metagenome (GOLD analysis project Ga0302277, IMG submission 198759) | Peat permafrost microbial communities from Stordalen Mire near Abisko, Sweden - III_Bog_N3_1 | ecosystem: Environmental > Terrestrial > Soil > Wetlands > Peat | place: Sweden: Abisko... | reverse complement strand
TAGGATGAATTGACCCTGTCGACCGTCTTTCTCCGGAGGTGCACTTGATTCAAATCGACGAATTCCAGATGGTCAAACGGCTTCGTTGGACAGCAATTGTTCTGGTTGCGGCCGGAGCGGCTCTCACTTTAGCCGCCCAGCCATCGAGCTTTTGGAGTCTGCCGACAACCGCTATCCGTTTTGACGGATTGCCTGTTCACAGTTCAACCAACCCAATGTTTGACTTCTTTCTGGGTCGCGGATGGCCCACATATCTAGCAGTGGTGGGACTGTATGGAGCAATCATTTGGCTCCTGGCAACTGTGCTTCCAAAGAGGCTGGCCATGGTGGCGGAACTCGTCGTCATTCTGGGGCTTTGCTACAGCGAAAGCAACTGGGTTGTAGTGCGATGGCATACAGGGACGGTCGGTGCGGAGTTCTTCATAGCAGCAGTTGCTATTGTTCTGACCCTGGCGGTGCTCCCGGCGATCCATGATAGGGAGGGTGAAGGACTGAGGCGGCTGTGCTGGTTGATGGCCTTGACGACGACGGTTGATGGAGCTTTCACCCTGATTGGGCAGCCAGCGAGCTATTGGCGAGAATCGCTGACAGTCCACGAGGCAAACCCGCTGGCTAGGTTCTTCCTTGAAACTGGATGGTGGGCTTACGCCATCTACATAGTGGCGCTGATTGCGGTACCGTGGCTTTTATCCATGCGCGTTTCAAAAGGTACCGGTTCGGTCATTGTCTTGGGGACGACTTTGGGAGGACTTGTCGGAGGTTCAAACTGGCTGTTTTATGAGTGGCGCCTGGGCCTGCAGGCACCCATCCTCTACAGTTTGGTTCTCAGCGTCATGATTGTATGGTTGCTCTTGAAGGGCAATCAGCCAGCGAAGCCACGCGAACTCCCATCTGATGGCCTTGCGGAATGTCGGCTTTGGCAGTGCTGAAATCGAAGAATACCCAGTTGCAGAGTTGAAAAAGGCGCCTTCAGGCATTCAGCGAATGCCAACAGCTCAAACACTCATTGACTACCGATTATGCGCGAGCGTCGGGATTGCTCCTGAAAAACGCCCTTCTCGCAACCCGCCCCGATCTGCCGCACCGCGGGTGGCAGCCTGTGAATCGCCCAAGCGTACAATCGGCTATCCTGAAACTGCACCCAGGAGGTCACCCGGATGCCTTTCTCTTCCCCCGCCCTCGCCGCCCCTCCCACCCCCACTCCGCCGGAAGAAATTGCGGAAGCCATTGAGCGCATCGTCCCCCTCCACGGGCTGCCCTTCGAAGACCGTCTCTGGCTTGCCCGCCACGGCCAGGAGGTCGTCGCCCAGCCCGGCGACATCCTTTATGAAGAAGGCACTCCGGCCGACCGCATGATCCTCATTATGAAGGGCGAAATCCACGTCCGCCGCCGCAGCGGCGGACCCATGGAGCTGTTCATCGGCCGTGCCGGCCAAATGACCGGCTACCTGCCCTTCTCGCGCATGAAGGTCTCCGGCGGCCAGGGCTTCGCCGTCTCCCCCGTCTGGGGGCTGCTGATTCACAAGTCTTTGTTCCCTGAGATGCTTCAGGCCATCCCCTCTATGGCCCAGCGCGTCGTCTCCACGCTCCTTGACCGCGTTCGCGAGGTCACCCGCATCGAGCAGCAGGCTGAAAAGCTCAACGCCCTCGGCAAGCTGTCCGGCAACCTGGCACACGAGCTCAACAATCCCGCCTCCGCCGCCCAGCGCGCCGCCGCTAGCCTGGTCTCCGAGCTGCGCTCCAACCGCCAGAACCGCTTCAAACTCGTCAATCTCTGTCTTACACAGCTGCAGATCGACGGCGTGGAAGCCTGGGAGCGCAATGTTTTCACTCGCACCCCGCCCACCGACGCGCCATCGGCCACAGCCCTCATTGCCCGCGAAGAGGCCATCCGCGTCTGGCTCGCCGCCCTCGGTGCAGACCAGCCCTGGGACATCGCGCCCCAGCTTGCCGAGCAGGATGTCTCCCTCGCCGACCTTGAGGAGCTGAAATCCCTCCTCGGCGCAAACGAAGCCTGCGTCTCGCTGGAGTACTTTGCCCGCTACCTCCGCGCCACGCGCTCCGTCGACACGCTGGTCCACTCCACCGCCCGCATCTTCGACCTCATCAGCGCCGTCAAGACCTACTCCTACATGGACCGCGCGCCCATCCTCGAAGTCGATGTCCCGGCCGGCCTCGATGCCACCCTCCAAATGCTTCACTCGCGCATGACTAAAGTCCACGTTACGCGCGATTACCAGCCCGATCTGCCCCGCATCAGCGCCTACGGCAGCGAGCTCAACCAGGTCTGGACCGCCCTGATCGAAAACGCCCTCGACGCTCTCGGCAACGCCGGCGAACTCCGCCTCACCTGCCGCCTTGAAGTCGAAATGCTGCTGGTTGAAATCTGGGATACCGGCCCCGGCATTCCCCCCGAGTTCCAGGACCGCATCTTCGAGCCCTTCTTCACCACCAAAGCGCCCGGACAAGGCCTCGGTCTCGGCCTCGACAACGCCATGCGCATCGTCCGCAAGCACAGCGGCCATTTGAGTGTGAAATCCGAACCCGGCTCAACCTGCTTCCGCGTCCGCCTGCCCCTCGATCAGTTGCAAGCCTATTAGACCCAGCTCCAGGCCAATTGCTCCGGCCCTTCAATAGAAGCACCGTGCCCCATCCATTTCGCAGGTTTTATTGCGAAATGGGTGGGAAGCCATCACAGTCTTTACCGGCCGGATCATTATAGCGGTTTCAGGATTGCCGTACCCAAAGGGAATACACTCAAGTCGACGCGACCCCAAGGAGCGGCGACCTCGCAGTAGTGCAGATAGGGTATACCTATCCTGAAACCGCTCTAGGTTCAGCCCCGGCTTACTCGTGTTTGCAGTTGCAGATCGAGGAGACCGGAGGGAGCACGGGGTTTCACAGGCTGCGGAAAAACACTGACCTCAGGCAAATGTGCGAAAGGGCACGACTTCAGTCGTGCCGCAAGCTCTTTAAAATGAGAGAATGGGGCTTTAGCCCCTGCACGAATTCCGCAGATTCAACCCCGAACCCGGCCTTTTTCCGCAGGCTGTTCAACCCCCTGACAAGCCGGCAAACTGACAACGCCTTCAGGCCCGGGCCGTGCGGTTCTTCTTTGAATTATGAGGAATACAACTACAAAATCAGGCCCAACTCCAGGCCGATTGGAAATCTCTCAATTTCAACGCGGCAATTTGGCAGGCTGGTTGCCCATCCCACCCCAGTCTTTGTTTTGTGGCAAGAGTGGGTTGGCAGAAATCCGAAGGGATCTCCCACCCTTGCCACGCTTTTTCTCAAGGCCAGGGAACCCACTCAGACAGGGATTGGGAGAGGGTTTACTTCTCCACTTCCACACCCCGCCAGAAGGCCACAAAACCCTTGATCTTCCGCGCCGCCGGTTTGGGGTCCGGGTAGTACCAGGCCGCATCCGGATTGTCCTGCCCATCAATCAGCAGGTTCAAATAGCGCGCCTGCCCCTTCCACGGACAGGTCGAGGTGGTGCTGCTGGGGCGAAAATACTCGCGCTTGAGACTGGCCTCGGGAAAATACGTATTCCCCTCCACCGTCTCCGTGGTGTCGCTTTCCGCAATGACTTTGCCGTTCCAGATTGCCTTCGCCATGGTCTATTCCGTTTGCATCCAACATTCTTGCCCCCAGCGGCCGGATGACCGGCCGCTCTGGGCAACGGATACGACACTACCAGAGATTCACTGGCGTGGCGAATAGTATTCGAACCGGTTCTGTGCGGGAGCGGCTACTTGGCGTCTGCAATCGCCTCGATGTGGACGCTCTTCTTGCCCTCATCGGCCTTCGCGGTCACCGTCACATGGTCCCCGTAGAAGCCCTTCACGGCCTCCGGATTGTCGATCGTCCAGACTTCCTTCTTGGCCTCGTCCACAAACACCGGGGCTTCGCCGCCCTCAATGCACTTCTTCGCGCAAGCCGCGCCGGTCCCGGCGTGCTTGGCGCCGCACATGGCGTCCGAAATGTATCCGTTGATCTTGGTTGAGTCGGCAGCGCGCGCCGAAATCGCCGTGAAGGCGATGACAGCCATCAGAACAGCAAAAACACGTTTCACGTGGGAACCTCCGGGGAATGGGAAACTCTACCGTCTACCATCATGCTCCCCCGACGCCATTCCGGCAAGCAATTTAGCCTTGGAGCTTTCACGCTGCAAAAAACTGGCTCTGGCTATCGCTCGCTTTGGCAGGCTGAAAGAGCACAACTTCCCAGCCTGCTCGATCACACCGCATTGGATGCGCTTTGTAACAAGGCACGACTTCAGTCGCGCCACAAGTTGCTGAAAATGAGAGAGGGGGCTTCAGCCCCTGTGTAACTTCTCTTGCAAACCTTGTTTACCCCGCAGCCAGCCCAGCCCTCAGGCTTTCACCGCATCGGAATCCTCAACCAGCGATTCCTGTCCCGCCGCAATCGTCTTCTGCCGATTCGCCATGTTCTTCGTGGCCACCTCGTAGCGCTGCGCCGCGGCTGAAAACCGCGTCACCAGCTCCGAAGTCTTGATCATGAACCCCGGATTCCGCTCCCGGATCGCGTCCAGAATCGGCGCAAACTTGGCCAGCAGGAAGAACCCCTCGCCGTTGCAGTCCACAAACAGCTCTGCGGAAACCGCCCCGTGCAGCACCATCGCCGCCGCCATCTCCCAGTAGGTAGTCACCTGCCGGAACCACGCATTGTGCGCTTCGGCGGGATTCCCCGCCACGGCAAAAAACTCCTCCGCGGTGGCCGGCCAGAACTCTCCCGTCATCCATGCGCGCGCCTCCCGCATCACCGCTTCGGTCCGCAATCCATACAGTCTCAAAACAATTTCCGCATCCGCAGGTGTCGCAAGCATCCGTTCCATTAGGCTTTTCTCCGCTGCCCCATACTAACGGATTCAGCCCGAGAGCGCTGTGCAGCGTCTCTGTCCAACCGCAAGCGGCACGCGCGGTTCATAGATTTCGGAGGGAGCCGGGGGCTTCTGCCTCCGAAAAAGATCGCAAAGCAGGATGGCCTTCAGGCCCGGGCTTGCTTCTATATATGCCGCCAAAAAACATGCTTCAGTTGGCACTCGTGCAACTATTTTGAAAGGGTACGATTTGAATCGTGCCATAAATATCCGGAATCAGCGTTGGCTTTAGGCAACGAGGGATGACCTTGGGCCGTCGTGGACGACGTCCTGCCTTTCTCCGCAGCGCGTCTGACCTGCAGAAAGGCGCCTTGCGGCGAAGCTAAGCAGCGCTCGCCTTTTCCGGCTTGGCAGCCGCACGTTTCCCATCGAGGGCCGCACCCGCCGCAAGCTCTTCGTCGGAGTAATACCGCCCCGACCCATCCAGCTCGCCCGACTCCAGCCGGCGCGATACCTCGGCCATACCGCAGTCCACAGCCTCGAAGATCTCCTGAACTGTCATTTCGCCAATCGTCTTTGCGCTCATGGAGTCAACTCCTCAATCCTGGCCCAAATCCCCTCATCGATTACCTTGAGTGGAAAGCCAGGAGCCCGTCTAGCAATCAACCGCAACGCTCTGTCCCTATGATCGTAAATAGTCGCATCGTCCGCCAGCGGCAAATAAAGATGCCGCATGTTCCATAATCCCGCAAGATACCGGCGGCGAATCACATCGTCTGGAATATGATGACCGCCCTGGCTCACTCGCCTCGCAACGCGGGCGATGGAATATTCAGGCGACGGGCCCATAGATAGATCAGCGAAACTCGCCAACCCACCTTTTGGCACTTCTTCAGCAACCGGATATACGACTTGCCGGAGCAGGTCGTCTCAAACGCGAAACCTTGGCCGCCACGGACCATATTCCGCATCTGCTCAATCGTCAGCCGCCCCGCTTCGAAAGCAACCGACTCAACATCGCCCGGCGAAATCCGCCTCGCGATCTCGTCCGCATTCAAGAAAGAATGAAGGCGGAGTCGCTCCGGCAAAAGCACATTGGCCGCAGTTGTCTTACCTGCACCATTCGGACCGCCCAGAATAAAGATGTCTTTTCGCTTTTCAGCCAACGCCCTGCTCCTTGCTTATTACGAGCTTACGCCGGCTGCAACTCCCTCTTCCCGCCCGTCTTTGCCGCCTTCTCCACCACCGGCCCATGCGTCTCCACCGTCGGCGCGGGCGGCGCATCCCCAATCCGTTTCGAGTAGCTGCAAACCACCGCCGCATCACTCGCCGCCGCTGCCTTCCCAGCTCCCTTCACCGGCCGCTTCTTCGGCGCCTCATCCTCGGCGCCTTTTTTCTTGTTCGGGCACTCCAGGTAGATTCCCGACTTCAGCGTCTTCTCCACCAGGTAAGGGCTGCCGCACTCCGGGCACGGCGTCGCCACAGGCTTCAAGTTCGAAGTAAAGTCGCACTTGGGATAATTCGTGCAGCCCCAGAAGATATTCCCACGACGCGCCTTGCGCTCCGCCAAATCCCCCGTCCCGCACTTGGGACACTTCATCCCCTCAATCAAATTCTGCTTCACATACTTGCACTTGGGATATCCCGAGCACGAAACAAACTCCCCATACGACCCCTGCCGCAGCACCAGCGCTTTGCCGCACACCGGGCAGTTCTCGCCGGTCGGCTGGGGTGTGTTCTGCTTCTGCTGCGCCTTCTGGCTCAGCTTGCGAATCGTCTTGCACGGCGGATCCTCGTTGTACCCGGGACACGACATGAACGGCCCGAACAGGCCGCGCTTCAGCACCATCACCCGCCCGCAGTTATCGCAATACTCCTCTTGCTCGCTCGCCTCCTGCACCTCGCGTGTGTTAAGGTCCGGCTTGCCTGCGGTGTTCTCCTTTGTAAAGTCGCAACTCACCTGCTCGACAAATATCTTCTTCCCCTTCGCCGCCGACTCCTCTGCCGCCACTTCTATCGCAGCAACCAGATCCTTTGAGTTCGCCACTTCCTTCGAGTACACGTTTGTGTCCTCAACGCTCGCGCGAACTGTCATCGGGAAATCCAGCGCCGTCGTAATCTTCTTGGTCACCGCCTTTGAATCCTTCTTCCACGGGCCCATCGCAACGGTCACTGGCGACTTCTTGCTGAAGTTCGAGCAGGAGTAAAAGCTGCCAAACTTGCCCCACTTCAACACCAGCGGACTTCCGCACTTATCGCAGACCTCGTTCGTCTTCTCTTCCATCCGCTTGATGCTTTCCATCTTCTCGCCGGCAACTTTCAGCTCATCTTCAAAGTGGTCGTAGAACCCGTTCATCAGGTCCGTCCACTTTTCCTTGCCCTCTTCAATATCGTCCAGCTCTTCCTCCAGCTTGGCCGTATACGCGATATCGAAAATGTATGGAAAATTCTTCACCAGCAAATCGCACACCACCATGCCGATTTCAGTCGGATAGAACCGCCCGCTGATCTTCGTCACATACTCGCGATCCTGAATGGTGTTGATGATTGAGGCATAAGTAGAAGGCCGGCCCACACCGCGCTCCTCAAGCTCCTTCACAAGCGAAGCTTCGTTGAATCGCGCCGGAGGCTCGGTGAACTTCTGTGCCCCATTCACAGCCGAAGGCCTCACTTCAAGCGGAACTTCCGGCTCCAAAAATTCCGGAATCGGCTCCCCATCGCTGTCGGAACCGGACTTTTCGTTCCTTGCTTCAATCTTTGCAACGTCCAGCCTGTACTTCTTCCGTGCCTGCTCCAGCTTTACTTTTCTTGCCTCAACAGCCAGTTGCTTTAGCTGGTCCGCTGTGGCCAATGGCAGTCGCGCGCCCTTTGGAATTTCGGGCAGCCGGTCCTCCTCTTCGTCGTCCGCTCCGTAGACGCGCAGGAAACCGTCAAACTTCAAAACCGATCCTGACGTGCGGAAGTTGTAAATTCTATCGCCGGCCGCATCAATTTCAATCGTGGTCAAGTCATAGATCGCGGGCGTCATTTGCGATGCCACAAACCGCTGCCACACTAGCCTGTAAAGCTTCAACTGCTCCGGCAAAAGGTAGCGTGCGATCGATTCAGGCGTTCGCGTGGGATCGGTCGGGCGAATCGCTTCGTGCGCGTCCTGCGCATCCTTCTTGCCCTTGTAGAAATTGGCTGTCCCGGGCAAATACCGGGAGCCCAACTTTCCGATCCACTCGCGCACTGCGGAAATCGCATCCGGCGAAACACGCGGCGAGTCCGTTCTCATATAAGTGATCAGGCCGGTTGTTCCCTCCGCGCCCAGATCGATGCCTTCATAAAGCCTCTGCGCCACACCCATGGTTCGGCGCACGTTAAAGCCCAGCCGCGCCGACGCCTGCTGCTGCAAAGTGCTGGTGGTGAAAGGAGCCGACGGATATTTCTTTCGCTCCTTCGTCTCAAAAGACCGAACCGTCCAGGTAGCCTTCGTTGCAGCTTCGATAATCCTCAGCGCGGTCTCTTCGTTCGGCAACGCGTTGGCAATGAACTGGTCCTTGCCGTCCTTGTCTTTGCCGCTCGGCACCCGCGACGGCTCTCCATCTACGCCGATAAAACGGGCGGTCAGCAGCGTCGGCGCCGCTCCAGAGCCTTCCCCGGCCTTGAACTGCAAAATCGCATCGACAGGCCAATACTCCACCGGCTTGAACGCGCCAATCTCGCGCTCGCGTTCCACAATCAGACGCACCGCAACCGTCTGCACGCGTCCCGCCGACAATCCCCGCCGCACCTTATCCCAAAGCAGCGGAGAAACCTGGTAGCCCACCAGCCGGTCCAGAACCCGCCGCGTCTGCTGCGCGTCCACAAGATTCTGATCCACGTCCCGTGCGTGCTTGAACGCCTCCTGCACCGCCTTCTTCGTGATCTCGTTAAACGTCACACGGCGAATCTTCTTCCGCTCTTTATCCGTCGTACCCAACTGCAACATCAGGTGGTACGCAATCGCCTCGCCTTCGCGGTCAGGGTCAGGAGCCAGAAAAATCTCGTCCGCCGCGCGCCCCAGCTTCTTCAACTGGTCAACAACCTTCTCCTTGCCCGGAGACACAATCAGCTCCGGCTCAAACGTCCGGTTCTTCAGTTCCACGCCAATATCGTTCTTGGGCAGATCCATGATGTGACCGATCGAGGCACGTACCTCGAAGCCCTTGCCCAGATACTTCTCAATCGTCTTCGCCTTGGCGGGAGACTCGACGATAACCAGTGCTTTGCTCATTGCCATCCTTATTACTGTCTTCTAGAAATTGCCTTCTTCAAGAAATTGCCCGGACCCATCGAACTTTGTCCGGCCTGTTTGACTCACTTTTGCGTTTTTCGATTCATTTCAGCGCAAATCCCGAATCCGGCCTCTCAACACCCGGCCGCTCTCATCGCCCCTCAAGAAAACCACCCGCAAAGGTTGCACCCTACCACGAAACACCATCCCGTTTCCACCCGGCAGAGATCATTTCCTCTCCATCCGTCCCATCTTCGGATGCGCACAACGCCTTCCGCGGCAACAGATCCACGCAATGAATTCTTCTTCACATCGATATAAACCCGCTGCTCAAAAAGGAGTTCCGACCCGCCGGCTCAGTCCGCAAACGACGAAATCATCCCACCATCCGCACCCTGACCAGGCTCAACTCCATCTGAAGTGGTTTGCAAATCGGATACTACACCAGCACCCGCCCAGGTCAAGCTTTTCTAATCCCTGTTCCTAGTCCGCAGCCCCTTAGTCCCTTAATCCCTCGTCCCTTAGTCCCTGCCTCTTTTACATCGTCCTCACATAATTCTTCCCCGGCAAACACCTGACCCGCCCCGCCATCTCCAGCTCAAAAAGCGCCGTAAACACCTCGGAAGACGTCAGTTGCGTCTCCAGAAGTTCTAGAATCTCGTCGATTTGCAGGCTGTCGTCGGCGCGCAGATTCTCCAGCACCATCGCCTCCTGGGGCCCCAGCACCGGATCAGGCAATAAGGATGCGGTCGTCTCCCTTTTGGATTCAGCCGGCGCCTCCGCCTCCAGTTCCAGGCGCACCTGCGACGGCAGATCCTCCCACACGTCCTCCCAGGTCGCGGTCAGCTTGGCGCCCTGTTTTATCAATGTGTTGGGAGTCCATGACCCCTTGCTGGTCACATTCCCCGGCACCGCAAACAAGTCCCGGTTCTGTTCCGCCGCGCACCGCGCCGTTACCCGCGTTCCCGAGTTCTCACTCGCCTCCACTACCAGCACGCCCACGCTCAGTCCGCTCAAAATCCTGTTGCGCCGGGGAAAGTTCTGCGGCGCGGGAAACGTCCCCATCGGCAGCTCGCTCACAATTGCCCCGCCCAGAGCAAGAATCTCCTCCGCCAGCCGTTTGTTTTCTTTGGGATACACCACGTCGATCCCGGTTCCCCACACCGCTACCGTGGCCGTCCGCGCCGCCAGCGCCCCCTTGTGCGCGCAGGTATCGATGCCCCGCGCCATCCCGCTCACAATCAGCAACTTGCGCACTGCCAAGTCGCGCGCCAGCATCTCCGCCACGCCCGACCCGTAGGGCGATGGATGCCTCGTTCCCACCACCGCAATCGCCGCACGGGAAAGCAAGCTCGCTGGCCCCCTCACCCACAGCACCGGCGGCGGATCGTAGATCTCCTTCAGCCGCTCCGGATAATCCGCGCAGCCATAGGTCACCACGGTCGCGCCCTGCGCCGCCACCCGCGCCCACTCCTCCTCGGCCGCGGCCCGCGCCTTGCCGTCAAAGATGAACTGCGCCGCCTGCGCCGGCAGCCGCAATCCCTCGAGCTCGGTCAGCGTCAGCTCAAAAATCCGCGCCGCCGCGCCGTTTTCGCCCGCCGCGCCCACCAGCTTCATCGCGTCCAGAATCCGCTTCGGGCCCAACCCCGGCGAAAGCGCCATCGCCAGCCACGCCAGGCAGTCTTCATCAATCTTCGAAGCCGCCCCATCGTTCGCAGGCGGGGTTTTCGACGCAGGTGTACTCACCCGCCTACAATTACTCCCTCACCCCCCATCAATCCGTGATTTAGCTCACACGTTGTCGCTACCGAGGCCTGGGGTGGCCTTGCTCATCCGATTTTGGGCAGCGGCGCCCGAGGAAACATTGCTTTACTTCAGTTCTGGAAGGCCAAGTTCCTTACGAACTGTGTTAATGCCTTCAATACTGATTCTGCTCAAATCTTCTGCGTTAGATTTGTTTCTTGCTATACACGACTCGGCGTCTTTCTTGGCATCTGCAATACTAGCCTTATCCTTTGGAGATTTTTGTAGAAGAGTCTTGTATATACCCCAGCAGATTTGGTCTTGATTCTTTGAGTTCTGAGTATAATCATCGCCGCCCAGTCTAGGCGATTCGAATGCTAGGAGCATCGAAGAAGCCAGATAACGATCTTCCCGTGTGCGTGCCCCCAACTTGGCAATCTCAATGTTTACTTTTGCATCATTCTTGGTCTTTTGCATGAAGTAGGAAGATCCAGAACCTGACCACAACTCAGAAATATCATTGTTGGCAGCCACTAGAGACTTGCGAACACTTGGTGTTATAAGGTCTTCTTGCCGGTTCTTCACGCCGACAGAGATTACGATACCTACTAAAACTACCAAGACCACTATGACTGAGTACCCGATGATTGATTTCGCCTTCAATTGTTGTTCCTCCCCCACGGCAGTCCGCTGGTTGGTTTGTCGGAACGCAACGAGGATGATCTAAAATCGAGGCGTTCACTCCAAATCGAAACAGAAAAAGTCTGAGCAGGAAAGAGTGGTCGAGATCAGAAAATCTCCGTCTCAAACTTTCTCCCCATCAGCAGTTTTGAAAACCCATCCAGCGGAGTCAGTGAATTTTCTCCGACTGTTCTCAAAATCCTCAGGTGTTGGGTAGTTTTCAATACTCACCTCCATCTCGCCGGGCTGTCCGGGCACGGGAACGAAGATAGGTTCTGTCTCAGTGGCTTCCGTTCCAGAAGGCTCCGCTTCCCTCTTCATTTTTTGCGTGCTGAGCATCGCGCCCTGATGATAAAGAAATTTGTCGATTTCTTTGAACGTGAAGTCTGTGACTCCATTCCTTTCCCGAAACTCCTCGATGACCTCTTTGAATTTGGGATAATCCCACATGTCATTCTGCTTGAATCTGTCGAGGCAACGATTATTAACGAGATGGCACAAGTACCCGTAAACGCGGGAATCGAAAATAGGGTAAGCGTTTGGATTATGCCAACTGCAATATTTTGTGGCGAATGAATAGTAATAAAAAGTCCTCTTGCCAGGAACCTCTGTTTTGGCGAGACGGTTGACTAATCCATCCTCGCCACGCTTTAAATCCGAGTCGATTCCGAGATTCACTATATGCTCAACGACGTCGATGATCGTCGGAGTACTTTTGCGATATAGGGGGATCTGAGTTGAGTACAGCGTGTTAAGGGCTGTCACCTTCAACAGAACTTGGGCAGGCATAGTGTTGCTGGGATACTGCCCAAATAATTCTTGGAGTGCCGCTTCGAGAATCTTGTTCTCGGTGTCAAACTCAGCACCGGCTCGCCTGATGTCGTCAGCGGATGGCTTAATTACGATTTCATTCATGATGATCCTCCCAAAGCGACGTTCTGTAGCCCAGTCCACCGCCTTGGCTGAGCATCGAATCTCTTCGTTAGACCGGTACGGTCAACCTACTCCTTTTCCAAATTGGCTGTCAATCGGAGAACTGCCCAAAGCAGGTCATTTCAGTTCCTTGTCCGATTTGCTACGTTTCTTGAGTTTCGTCGCGTCCCAAAGGTGTCATCGCCTAACTGGGAAATGCGTTTGCAGGGAACCCCAATCCAACCGGCTCCGGGTCCGCAAAGTCTGCTACCTCCCCAGACACAGACGCACCCCCAACCAGAATCCTTAACGCAAGCTTGCTAGTCTAAGACACAAGTGACCACCGCCCCGCACGCCCGCCTGCGCATCGCCGCCATCAACTTTCTCAATCCCGCGCCTCTCATGTGGGACTTCGAACACTCGCCCCTGGATGCCGCGCTCGCCCTGCGCTACCAAATCGACCGTATGTCCCCCGCCGCATGCGCCGCCCGTCTCGCCAGCGGTCACGCCGACATCGGCCTCGTCCCCATCGCCGCCCTCGCCACAACTCCCGGCCTCCAAATCCTGCCCGGCTGCACCATCGCCGCCAAAGGCCGCGTGCGCTCCCTGCTCCTCGTCCGCC
>Ga0302277_1002484_pt1 | contig 13084 bp, 9 predicted proteins | sample III_Bog_N3_1_FD_198759 | JGI IMG/M metagenome (GOLD analysis project Ga0302277, IMG submission 198759) | Peat permafrost microbial communities from Stordalen Mire near Abisko, Sweden - III_Bog_N3_1 | ecosystem: Environmental > Terrestrial > Soil > Wetlands > Peat | place: Sweden: Abisko... | reverse complement strand
ACGCCGCGCTTACGGCCTGCGGGACGAGGAATATCTCAAACTCAAAATCCTCACCTCTGGCCTGCCGAGGCTCTGAAATCCCCAAAATCACCCACTAAAATCCGCGAAGAGCCAATATATCTTTGTTCTTCATTTTTAAGACTATCCTGTCCCCTTGCCGTGCTCTTTCAAGGGGAGACAAAATCAGACAGTCTCCCTGTCGATAGAGAGGCTCCATGCCTTGATCGTTCATTTCAAGTGCAAAGGCATGAGGATCTTCTAAACCAGGAAAACGAATTTCTTTCCATCCCATGCCTGTTGGATATCCCCTCTCATCAAAGAATCCATCTTTGCTCGCGCTTGAGAAAGCAAGCAAAGGAAGGGTATGTCGGTATGCGACGAGCATTGTAAGGCCTACAAAATCATCTAGACTTGTATTGGTTGCCTGTAGAATTTGAGCAATACTTTCCGTCGATGGCCAACGTTTACGTTGAGCCGATATACGTTTACTGGGATTAAAGACGGTTGGGCTTAATCCCGCGAGTCGCGCAAGTGCTGAAGGTGACAAACCATGTCGTTCAGCAAGTCGATCAATCGCTTTCCAAATATCTGCGTGATGAAGAGACATGGGATTATTATTCTATAGTTATCCTCAATGGGCAATCATGTTTTACAGCTCTTGTGAAAATCAGGAAGTCTCGACAGAACCTAGAACTTTCCAAACGTTAGGGGCGATATTTGTGTTCATTATAGACGGACAGACATTATTAGGCGTTCACAACACAATGGATTTCTTATAAGATAAAGTTTGATCTTTTGTTCTCTTTTTTGAAGATCTGCAAAGCCATTATTCGACAAACCAAGTATGTGTTATACATTGCCCTCTATCTTCGCTACGTTACTCAAGAGGAGTATAGATTTTTTATGACCATCATGATGCAATTCCTTTCCAAACTGAAGAATGCCATAGTCAATATCGGCGCTTCAAATTTTCATAATCTGAAATCATGGTTTCAAAACGAGGCATGGAAGGAGATGAACCCTTATCATTTAATATGTCCGGTTCTTTTTCAAATTGATCCAGAAAAAGCACATAAATTGACAATAAAATTATTGAGTTATCGACTTATTCCTAGAATAAATAATAATATTGATGAAATATTACATACAAACATATGTGGGATTTCTTTTCCAAATCCGGTAGGTCTTGCGGCTGGTTTTGATAAAAATTCCGAAGTTATAGCAGAAATTCTTAATCTCGGATTTGGCTTTACCGAAATAGGTAGCATCACCCCACGACCACAGCCTGGCAACCCAACGCCACGCGTCTTCCGCCTTGTCGCTTCTCAAGCTGTCATTAATCGTTATGGATTTAATAGTGAGGGGCTTGACGTCAATGAGTGTCGCCTCGCGGCATGGCACTCCAAACACTCGTCCGCTTCCTCAAGGGGCATTGTTGGTATTAATCTTGGCAAAAACAAAGACAGTGAAGACGCTGTTGCCGATTATATCGAGGGTCTCGATAGACTGTCGCCCTATGCTGATTATATCGCAATCAATATATCATCCCCCAATACTCAAGGGCTTCGCCATTTACAGCAGCGCGATTTATTAGCTCATTTATTACATAAAATAATGGAAAAAAAGCAGAGCCTCAAGAACAAGCCCCCACTCTTTGTAAAAATTGCTCCCGACCAGACTGACAAAGAACTTGAAGACATCGCCGAAGTGACCCTCACTTCCGGTATCGATGGTCTAATCGTTGGCAACACAACAGTATCCCGCCCACCTTCCGTACCCGCTGATGTTGCGAAAGAAGCAGGTGGATTATCTGGAAAGCCGTTGTTTAAGATGTCCACGGACACGCTTCGGCAGATCTATAAATTGACAAACGGCAAACTTCCTCTCATTGGCTGCGGAGGCATTTTTACTGCCGAAGATGCCTATGAGAAAATTTTAGCTGGCGCTTCATTAGTTCAGATTTACACAGGGATGGTTTATGAAGGCCCCTTTATCGCTCACTCCATCAGCCGTGGCCTAGCCAAACTCCTTCGCCGTGATGGTTTTACATCAATCCGTGAGGCCGTGGGCATTCGAGGATGTTCCTAACATAGATATACTTTTAAGCTGCAGCAGCCTTACTCACTTCAATGGTTAGCCCATCACGGCTTGTCCCAACAGTCACTGTTTGACCATCCATAATTTTGCCCGCTAACATCTCTTGCGCCAATGGATTTTGCAACGTTCTCTGGATCACCCGTTTCAGAGGACGAGCACCATAAACTGGGTCATACCCAGCTTCGGCAAGCCAGGCTAAAGCCTCCGTGGTCAAATTAATACTTATCTTATGTTCCTTAAGAAGAAGTCGTAATTGCTCGAGTTGCCGTGTAACAATACCTGTCATGTTCTGACGTGTTAGACGACGGAAAATAAGTATCTCATCAAGCCTATTTAGAAATTCAGGGCGGAAGTGCTTGCGTACAATTTCTAAAACAAGATCTTTGGTTCGCGTGAGAAGTTCTTCAGCATTATCGACAACAATAGCTTCTGATCCCAAATTAGATGTAAGAACAATCAGAGTATTCTTAAAGTCTACAACACGGCCTTGACCATCTGTTAGATGACCTTCATCCAAAACTTGTAATAAGATGTTAAAAACATCGGGGTGTGCTTTTTCAACTTCATCGAAGAGGATAACTTGGTAGGGGCGACGACGTACCGCTTCCGTTAATGCCCCCCCCTCCTCATACCCAACATAACCAGGGGGAGCTCCAATGAGACGTGCGACAGAATGTTTCTCCATATATTCAGACATGTCGATACGGATCATAGCATGATCGCTATCAAACAAGAATTCGGCTAAGGCTTTTGTTAATTCGGTCTTACCAACGCCTGTAGGGCCCAAGAAAAGAAACGAGCCAATGGGACGGTTGGGATCTTGCATGCCCGCGCGGGAACGTCGTACGGCATTTGAAACAGCCACAACAGCTTCTTCCTGCCCAATGACACGTTGACGAAGATAATCTTCCATTTTCAGGAGTTTCTCACGCTCCCCTTCAAGCATTTTATCGACGGGAACTCCTGTCCAACGGCTCACAATAGAAGCGACATCGGACTGTTTTACTACTTCATCCAACATCGCATTATCAACTTGATGCTGTTCAATCTGTAGTTTGCGTTGCAGATCAGGTATAACGCTATAAGTCAATTCCCCTGCACGTGTATATTCCCCTTTGCGTTGGGCTTGAGCTAACTCAGCACGTGCCTGCTCAAGTTGCTCTTTAATTTTTTGAGCACTCTTAAGTTGCTCTTTCTCAGCTTTCCAGCGTCCTGTTAAATCAGCAGATTGTTTCTCGAGATCTGTAAGTTCTTTCTCTAATCGTACCAAGCGATCTTGTGATGCCGCGTCCACCTCCTTCTTTAAGGCTTCGCGTTCGATCTTGAGTTGAATGATCTTGCGATCAAGCTCATCTATTTCTTCTGGTTTACTGTCAACAGCCATTCGTAAGCGTGCGGCAGCTTCATCAATTAGATCGATAGCTTTATCCGGCAAAAATCGATCCGTTATATAACGGTTCGATAATGTCGCAGCCGCCACAAGAGCACTATCGGTAATTCGCACACCGTGATGCAATTCGTATTTTTCTTTTATACCACGTAAAATAGATATGGTATCTTCAACACTGGGTTGATTAACAAAGACCGGCTGGAAACGCCGTGCAAGAGCAGCATCTTTTTCAATATATTGTCTATATTCATCCAAAGTTGTTGCCCCGACACAGTGCAGTTCACCGCGAGCGAGGGCTGGCTTTAACATATTTGAGGCATCCATCGCCCCTTCCGCTTTACCAGCGCCGACAAGAACGTGAAGCTCATCAATAAAAATTATAACTTCACCAGCCGCCGATGAAATTTCGTGCAAGACTGATTTAAGCCGTTCTTCGAATTCGCCGCGGTATTTTGCACCAGCGACCAAAGACCCAAGATCTAAAGATAATACACGCTTGTCTTTGAGACTCTCGGGAACATCTCCCCGAACAACACGTTGAGCAAGGCCTTCGACAATGGCTGTCTTACCAACTCCTGGTTCACCAATCAAAACAGGGTTGTTCTTTGTTCGACGGGCAAGCACCTGTATCGTCCGGCGAATTTCTTCGTCACGTCCAATTACTGGATCAAGTTTACCTTCTTTTGCGGCTTGAGTGAGATCTCGTGTGTATTTTTTAAGAGCATCATATCCTTCTTCAGCGGATGCCGTATCGGCCTTGCGGCCATTACGTATATTTTGAATAGCAATCTGAAGAGACTGTGGGGATACCCCTGACGTCATCAAGACTTTTTGTGCATTTGAACCTTGGGCAAGCGCAAGGGCTAAAAGCAGTATCTCCGCCGTGACATAGCTATCGCCTGATTTTTTCGCAATATCGCTAGCCGACCCAACAAATCTTACAAATTCGGGCGACAGACGTAATGGCTCTTCCGTCACCTGCCCATAAACTTTAGGGATTTTGTCCAGCTCCGACGCAAGGGCACTCAGCGCTTTGGCAGGATCCCCCCCTGCTTTTCTTACCAATCCTGCTGCAAGCCCTTCACGATCATCCAACAGGACCTTAAGCACATGTTCTAAATGAAGAAACTGATTATGTTTCTTAATGGCTTCCATCTGCGCCGCTTGGATAAACCCTTTGGAACGCTCGGTAAAATTCTCAAAATCCATGGTAATTTCCACCCTTGACCGTATCTCTCTATAGGATTTGGGGAATAACTACGAAATTACAAGGTGGTCTCTCAGAAACGTTTAATCTCAACGAAAAACATGCTTTCGTATAATAAAGAAGTTAAAAAACATTCCGACGGCCGTCCCTGCCATAAGACCAAGAATAGGATAGGCATATACAAAAGAAACCGTTGTAACCAAAAGGCAATAAGTGCCTCTATTAAACAACAAACCAATCGCACATACAGACATAAATTTAAGAAGCTGGGGCCAAAGAGCTGTACGTTTTGATTCACGAAAGGTAAAAAGACGATTACCCGTCCATGTAAAGGTGACCACAAACGGAAAAGAAAAAAAACCAGCTGCAATTCGACTCATACCAAGAGCATAAATGCCGAGATAGACAAGAACATTATCTAGTATAAACCCGATGCCCCCAACAACTGCGAATTTAGAAAACTGAATAATGAGATTTCTATCGATGCGCCGCATACTCTTAGTCAGCCCTTTTTATCAGGACAGAAGGCGGGCATATCCAAATAACGCATACGTTTCATTTCTTGCCTCCCACGGGTCACAGTATCCAGAACCAATCCACATGTCAGGCTAAGAAATGCAACGATCATTAGCCCCATAGACAAAACAGCTGTTGGCATTCTTGGAACCAATCCTGTTTCCAAAAACTTAACAAGAATAGGTATAATCAAACCTATTGATGTAAATGCAAAAAGAGCAGAAAGAATTAGAAAAAACAGCATTGGCCTTTCTTCTTTAACCAGGACAACAATCGTCCACAAAATACGGAAACCATCACGAAAGGTACTCAGCTTACTTACAGAACCTGGTGGGCGATCTTGATAGGGCGTCATAATTTCAGCTGTTGGCATGCGCAATTCCAGAGCATGGACGGTCAACTCCGTCTCCGTCTCAAATCCAGCGGAAAGGGCCGGAAACGATTTAACGTAGCGGCGCGAGAAAACACGATATCCTGACAACATATCGGTAAATCTGTTGCCAAAAATCCACGATACCATACTCGTCAACATCCAGTTGCCAAAGCGGTGACCAGGCCGATAAGCATTTACAGTTGTTGATTGACGCGCGCCATTGACCATATCAAGAGGACCATCAAGTAGAGCTTGGATCATCAAGGGAGCTGAATCGGCGTCATAAGTAGCATCGCCATCCACAAGAACATATATATCCGCTTCAACATCGGCAAACATACGGCGAACAACATTTCCCTTCCCTTGTAAAGGTTCGGCACGAACAATAGCGCCTGCTTCACGCGCAACGGAGACCGTTTTGTCCCGCGAGTTATTGTCATACACATAAATGGCGGCATGCGGCAAAACACGACGAAAATCGGCAACCACTTTCGAAATAGCAGCTTGCTCATTATAGCAAGGTATAAGAACAGCGATCGCGGGCATTAAGGCCTCATATTTAAACGATGAACGGGACATAGCTCGATGTCATCCTTATCATAAAGCTTATCCTGAACCATCTGACAAGGGCCTGCATCAAAATCGAGTTTAAAATAAGCCATAGCACGATGAGCCTCTTCTTTATTCCATGCAGGGATCATCATCATAAAACGGCCCTTATGAGAAGATAGCCGCTCACGAAGCAACCGATTAATACCGTTCTCTTGATCTGGGCTCGTAAAATTACTCTCAATACGGACAAACGAAATTGCCGCAGGGAATTGGGGTATAAGGTGCGAGTAAGGTTCAATACCTGCCATGAGAACAATTAGATTTGATGTGTCGCCCAAGGGTGGAATACCCGTTTCAACAAAATGATCGGTCCAAGATATTCGCCGCGTCCAATTTCCAGGTACTATTGTTACTATAATAATACCAAAGAGGAAGGCCACACAAAGGAGACGCTTTGAGTTACTTAAGGGCCATAAGCCTAATGCACACACAATCAATAATGGAGCCAACATTTCCAAAGGAATTGCATAACGATAAATTGCAAACATCATCAACCAAGTCGCGTAGGATAATACGCCCATCCACAACAAATAACGACTTGCTTCTTTGTTTATAAGCGTCTCTTGATCTTGGCGATGAAATTTAAAATGGATCAATAACGATAAGGGTAAAAGCAAGTACAAAAGAGGAATACGCCAATCGCGCCAAGGAATTTCACCCACGCGAAATGGATTGTTAGCAAAAAGAAACGGAAAGGTAAGAACTTCCTTAAGTCCGTGCGGTAAAAATTTAGTATCGCGCATATTTGTAAGCCCCAACATAGGGGATTTGAAATAATCATTAAAATAAGGAAACAAAGGGCTGCCAAAATGGCTCTCCAAATATAAAGCCCAATGACCAAAAGCAAGGGTGAGTCCGAGTAGGACGCCTAGACCAAACATAAAACTGAGACGTATTTTTTTTAACCATCCTTCACTGCCGCCCAAATAGGCAAAGCAAAGCCCCACACAAAAAACGACATTCGGCAATTTTAACCCCATCATAAGACCTGGAATTACTCCATATAAAAAGGCTTCTAAACTTAGTCTTTTCCAAGAATTTTCCTGCTCATTTTGTCGCGAAAGAATTACAAAAAGAGTGGTCAGTAGAATGCCTAGACTTGTAATATTATCGCCAAATGTTGTCCCAATAAGGGCCACCCCTCCACCACCTAACATGCCAAGACAGGCTAGGGCTAAGCATATCCACGTTTGATACAATTTATTTTTAAGAATCAAACTTACGTAAGCGATCATAAAAAGAAGAATAAAATTTACGCCTTGGACCGAACCCAAGATAAATCCAGCTGTTTTTGATGAAACATGTGTCGCCAAAAGATAAAAAGGAATATCAAGAATGGGGTTATAAAAACTGGGTATTTGAGAGGGTAAAAAGTCGGCATCATACCTTCCTGCTAGAAAAGCATAAGCATTATACCAATGATAATTACGTAAATCCCAGTTCGCATCTTGGCCAAGTGCCAAGGCCAAAAACCCAAAAGCAAAGGGAGCAAGCCCAAGAGCGATGATGGCAAAGCAACGTGCCTTGTCATGGCGCGGAGGCAAAACCTGGCTACACATTCACGCGAACCTTCCTGGTACTCGTGATATATGAATTATTGGGCAGGATGTGAGGAAGGGCTCATATAAGAATCGCCCGGCAATGTAAGTGGTTTTTCTGAATTAAAAGTTGTGCCGGATGATGGTACCACCACTGGCACAGGCGGCACAGTTCCCGTCGTGCTATTCTCAAACATAGGGACTGTAATGATAAAATCATGCATATGTTCTTGAATGCTAGCTTCAAGATTTTGTCCCAAATCACGCATAAGACCATTAAGAACATCGAAATAAGCCTTTTGACGTTCTTCGGATGTTGGATTCTCTGGCAGCGTTACAAAACGTGTAGCTTCAGCTGAAGCGATTGCGTAGCCATCATGTCCTCGTGATTCTACATCTACGGCAGCATGAGCGACATATTTACTTGCCTGCTGACGCGTAAACCAATCGCTTTGAAAAGGGATAGCTTGCTGCATTAGAGAAGCATCTTTAATGATCACTAACGCCTGGCCATCAGCACCCACCGCTTGCAATCTATCTTTCGCCCATTGGCGAATAGCTTGCGTTATCGTTGGCTGAAAATTATTACTGTTGTAAGGAGAACTAGGCGGTTGAATTACCGTACGGTCCGTCAAACTCAAATTTTGTACATCTAGATTAATCTTAGGAGGCAGCACATACTGGCGAGGAGCGGGTGGTGGTGGAGTGTCCGCACACGCATCCAAAAGAACAAAAACAGCAAGGAGTGCAATAAGCTTTTTCATGATTTATTTCTAAGCGCAGACTATGATTTTGTAAAGGCCGATAAAACACGCCCCCTTACCCTTTGTTCCAAAACTTGAGAGGATATCCTTATCTTATGATAAAACATCAACCTTCGTTAAGCGTCCGGCGAGATCGTGATGCATAACAAGAACACGGGCCTCTTGCCAGGCCGCCAGTTCCTCTGAACTTAATCCATATGATTCAGCAATCTGATCTGATTGAACGGCAGCATGGGAAACCCGGCGTTTCTTTTTACCATACCGCAATTTATTATAGACAGCCCAGCCAATAAAAACCAAACCTGAAATCACAATAATTCCGAGATAATCCCCCAAAGTAGCAAAGATCTTGAAACTTTCATAAGGGGTCGTATCGCCAAAACCATTAAACGCCCAGACAAATAAGTCCTTGAAGAAAAAGAAGAAATTTCGCATAAAATAAAAATACATCAGCCACATAAGAATTGTCAAAACAACATCACGTACCCGAATGATTATCGGTAGCGTGCCATGCGCTTCAAGAATAGGTTCCTGATATTCGAACGAAGTCTTTGTCATCGGAACCCTCGATCTGGAGAAACCCATAAAGCGCGCTTCTTAGAGCTTGTAAAGAATGCTTTCGGAAGCCCCACAATGGTTGTGAACAAAGATAAGGCCCAAAAAATAAAAGGATACCATATCGTCCAGCCAACAGATCTCAACAGTTTCCGATCGTAACGCCGCTCAATGAGCATCGCCACGATAAATTGTAAAAGACTTACGCTGGCCAACGCCAATCCCCAAAAGGCCGGAGGCCAAATCGTGGGCACAAACAAATCGGTTGGGAGAATCATAAATTTGCCAACAATCCATAACATTATCGAAAGCATATAGGCACAAGCCCACGTGGTACCAAGACAGAAATCGAGTACGAGCATCCACATGCGTCGATCACTCCAATGCCATATCATCGTCAAACTTTTGAAATAGACCTCAGCGCCGCCTTGGGCCCATCGTAAGCGCTGTTGCCATAAGCCTTTGAGAGTTTCGGGCATTAATATCCATGTGATAGCACAAGGTTCATATTGAATCTGCCAATGACGTAGTTGCAACTGCCAGCTAATATCAATATCTTCCGTAATCATATTTACGTCCCAGTATCCACAATTATGCAGAGCGCTACGACGAAATGCAGCAATGACCCCCGAAATAGTAAAGATGTGACCATAGACGCGCTGCGCACGTTTAATAAGCCCAATGATAGATGAAAACTCACCAACTTGAATTTTGCCTAATAAAGTGGCGCGCGTGCGAATACGTGGATTACCTGTGACGGCACCAACACGCGGATTCTCAAGCATTGGCTTGATAAGATAGGCCGTCGCGTTCGGATGCAGTAAAGCGTCACCATCAACGGAAACGAAAAACTCCCCTTTGGCAACCAATGCGGCCATTCGGAGGGCCATGGCCTTTCCTTGGTTCTGTGCAAAATGTATAACCCGCAAATTAGGATATTGTTCAGCCAATTGATCCAAGATAACCCCGGTGTTGTCTTTTGACCCATCATTAATGGCTATAATTTCAAAATGCGGCCAATTCTGACGACTGGCGGCTTCAATGGTCTCAACAACATTACGACTTTCATTAAAGCAAGGAATCAGGATCGATATAAATGGATAAGTTTTTAATAGAGGGGCTTGTTCCGCTCCCGGACTTTGGCGTTCCCAATGAAAATAAAAGTAAACGCCTCCAATAATCCAGATAAACGACATAAAAAGCGGATAAAAGAAAATAAAGTCAAGGATAAGACCTGTCGTTAAACACGTCGTTACAAGCGCCATTATAATGAGTACTCCAAGAAATTTTTGTTTCATGGCTACTCCTTATTTCTGAAAAAAGAACATGGGCGGTGGGTCATACTCAGAACCTGTCCACTAAATCAAGAGAGATTCCCATATCGTTTTCGGGAGCTCCGTCGTAAGACTGGCGTGAGAAATTAAATCCCAACCCAGCTTCAAACGTTTGATTAAAGAAGACTCGTTGTTCATAACGCACCCGAACAACAGCACTCGTTCCATAGTGCTCTTCCATATAGATTCCAGGCTCAACCTGTAAACTCTGCTGATACAAGGTGGAATAACGTTGATAAAGTGTTTGAACGGCTCGAGCCCCCCCCAAAGCAATAAAATCTCGACTGGGATTGTAGTAATAGCGATTAGAGTTTGCCGTATTCTGAGATTCTCCTAAATCAGCCAATCCACTGATTTTAATGTCTGGGAGTGCCCACACAATTTGGGAATAACCTGTATCAAGACCCGTGCGCAAGTTTCCATCTGAAAAAGGCATAATATCACCGCCAATACGTAATTGGTGGTCAGTATCCGCTTGCCAAACAGTATGAGCGTTAATCGCACCAGCTGTTACACCTTGATTCATCGCACGCAAGGGGGTATCCCGTGAGAAGGTTTCTCCACTTCCAGCTAATGTCCACTGATCATTGATCGACCATGATGCATCAGCCGAAACCCCCACACGTTCATCTTGATGAAAATGATTATAAGTTAAGCCTCCGCTCGCTGTGAGAGAGCCGTCACGATATTCTCCTCCGGCGATTGATCGCGAGAAACTAACGGAACCTTCTGTATTGGGTTCTTTTTGATGTGAAAAATACTCTCCTGCAAATAGGCGCCAATTGTCATTAATGGGTGGAGAATAAAGCAACATATCGATACCGTAGCCCTCAGCCCCCGAAACATTCGTAGTTGTATCGGGTTTAAATGCGTAACCGGTTGTTATGCGTAGTTCGGCCATATTGTAGATATCAATATCATGGCCGAGACGTTGGACCCCCGGGTTTTCTGGGTTTAAGCGCAAAAGGCTACCAGCTTCATCTTCAGCTACACGGAAATTATGGAGCTGCAAATTAGCCTCAGCCATACCAATCTTACTGCCAAGATCAGCCCCTGGTAAGGTCGCACTTATGGCATATTGCTGGAGAGCGGCTCGACGCCAACCTTGGGCCATATAGAGATTAGCCAAAGCTTCACGATTTTCAGAAGTGTCAGGGGAAGAAGCAACGACGGACATGATACGGTGCGCCCCTTCGTCAACTTCACCGGCGTAGAGACGGCCAGCCCCTGCCATAAGTTCTGCTGCAATATAGCGCGGGTTGAGTGCCGACTTTTCATTACCGTTGGAGATCCATTGGGGCTCGTCTTGTACGAGGGCATCCACAACCTCAAAAGCCTTTCTATAATCATCCGATTCAGCATAGGCATAAAATAATTGCCTCCGGACATCATAGTTATGAGGATCCGTTTGTAACACACGGGTGTAAATGTCACGGGCCATCTCGGGCTCTTTAAGAGCCATATAGGCATCACCTGCAGTACTTCGAGCATAGGACGGTATATCGATCCCCTGTTGTAAGAGACTATTATATTCGTCAATGACATCTTTCATCATCGAACGATTATAGAAAGCCAACATACGATCATAACGTGCCCGAAGAATATCAGGTTGCGCGCTTGGACCATCTTTTGCCCAATGAGCAATAATATTATTTAAATAAGAAATAGCTTGATCTGTTACAGCATACCGTTGGCCCGGGGTCGAAGGCTCGGCCATCCCTGCTCTTACGAGAGCGGCTCCTACATCGCCTTCCAAATGACGTAATTCGGCTGCCGGTATTATGCCAGGGTGTTCTTTCGCAACACGCACAGCTTCTTCAGGAGCGCCCCTGCGGCCAGATACACGGATATAACCTACGATGGCTTCCCGATTATTTGAATCCAATCGAAGTACCGCTTCGTAATAATAAAGAGCCTTATAAATATCATATTGGTCGGCAATGCTGGCCGCTGTTAAAAGAACCTCTGGTCGTCCTCCATTAAATTGAATATCCGCATCAGCAACTTTCAAAGCTTTCTCAACAAAACCATCTTCGGCTAAACTTTGCATGGCACCAATAATAAAGCCGACATCATTAGGCGAATGGCGCAAAGCCAACTGATAGACAGCCAAGGCCAGACGCGGTTGGTGAAGGCCGCGATAAGCACGTCCCACTTCTTGCAAAACATAATTTGGTTGATCGGGATCGGCTAATGTTTGATAGAGACCAACAACCTGCGCTTCATGGCTTCCATCCCATCCCAAAACGGCGATGTAGTCTCGAACAACTCCCAAATCATCACTATGTTGGCGATAAAGTCCATCAAGCATAGCCAAGGCTTGCTTCGTATCTCCCGCACGAGCAAGTTCAACAGCACGATCATGATCAGCATACCAAGCAGGAGCAGCGGGCCGTTGTACTATTTTTTTGTGGGAAGCCTTTTGATGATGGGCTAATTTGTGTTTTTTATGACTTTTGTGCTCAGCAACGCCCAAAGGACCAGGGGCTAACGTTGTGCTTGGGGCTGCCAATGTGATCGTCGGTAAGGCCGATGGCACATTCACAGCGGCTTCAGTTGATGAAGCAGAATGTACCGAACTTATTGTCATAGCGCTGAATAAGCACAAACAAGTGACACTCTTCTTCATAGAGTTAGGGATAGTATGTGTTTGACGCCCCCACTTGGACGTCATCCAGAACCAATCAAGTGAGGCTAT
>Ga0302277_1002473_pt1 | contig 13109 bp, 10 predicted proteins | sample III_Bog_N3_1_FD_198759 | JGI IMG/M metagenome (GOLD analysis project Ga0302277, IMG submission 198759) | Peat permafrost microbial communities from Stordalen Mire near Abisko, Sweden - III_Bog_N3_1 | ecosystem: Environmental > Terrestrial > Soil > Wetlands > Peat | place: Sweden: Abisko... | reverse complement strand
TCTGCGGACGATCCACGTACGCATTCCCCGCTGGACCACTGGAGAGGCACAGGTGAAAATCACCGGGCGCCCGGTCGAAGCGGTCGCCGATCCCGGATCGTACCTGGCGATCCGAAGGACGTGGCAAGACGGGGAAACGATTGCCATCAGCCTGCCAATGGAACTGCGCCAGGAGCCGTTGCCGGGCGATGACTCCATCACTGCTGCCTCCTACGGGCCGCTCGTACTTGCCGCCGATTTGGGCGCAGCACCAAGCGACGAATCCTACCGAATCATTCACAGCGGGGACACGGTGCCGAAGGAACTTCCAGCCGCGGAAGCACTGCCAACGGTTGCCACGGATACAGACGCAAAAACAGACCAGTGGATCGCCATCGACTCGAAAGAAGCCCTGCGTTTCACCGCATCAGGGGAGAGCGGAAAGCACCAACTGATGCCTATGTATGAAATCGGCGACCAGCGCTACTCCGTCTACTGGGCAATGGGGAGCCCGAAGAAACAGAGCTAAGGTCAGCACCGGGCCGCGAGAATGTAGACTCGCATCCACCCGAGCCTGTGCTCGGGCTCACTCAACCTCATTGGAAGGGAAACCCGCAATGAAGAAAGCGAATCTCCTGCTGCTCGCGATGATCACGACGTGCGTTGCCCCAGTTGCGCAAGCACAATCAGCGAGGTCTTGCGCGGACATCGCCAATCTGAAGATCGACGGCGTTGAGCTTACAAAAGCTGAACCCGTAGCGCCCGGAACCACGGTCCCGCCTCCCTATCCCGGCGCACCGAGCACGGGCCCGTTGCCTGCGCATTGCCGAGTTGACGGCGTAATCCATCGTCGCAAGGGCGCTGACGGCGAAGAGTTCGGGATCGGGTTTGCGCTGGCTCTGCCGGAAGAGGCAGCGTGGAACGGCGATTTCGTGATGCAAGGCGGCGGCGGCGGAAATGGCACGGTCGCATATCCCCTCGGAGCTTCCTATTCCGGCGAGAAGCCGGCTCTCGTTCAGGGATTCGCGGTGGCCAGCACCGACACCGGACACAAGGCAAAAACCGGGGGATTTGATTTCTCCTTCATGCGCGACCAGCAGGCCTATCTGGACTTTGCCTACCAGGCGAATGCCGAAGTTGCTGGAGTGGCTAAGCAAATCATCGCGCACTACTACGCGAAGCCGGCGCGATACTCCTATTTCGTCGGCTGCTCGACTGGCGGACGCGAAGGTATGATTCTCTCGCAGCGTTTTCCAACCGCCTTCAACGGCATCGTCTCCGGGGATCCGGCCATGCGCACCGGTCTCTCGAATCTTGCAATCAGCAAGTGGATTCCAGTGGCCTACAACCAGGCTGCGCCTAAGGATGAATCGGGAAAGCCGCGGATCGAAAAGTTCCTCTCGGTAAGTGAACGAAAGCTGTTCATGGACTCCCTGATGAAGGCGTGCGATGCACGAGATGGTGTTGCGGATGGGATGATCTTCGATCCGCTCGGCTGCGATTTCGACCCCGCTGTGCTGGCCTGCAAACCTGGCCAAAGTGAAGGTTGCATCGCGCCTGAGAAAGTTTTGGCGATCAAGAAGGCGTTTGCGGGACCGAAGAACGCATACGGAGCCCAGGTCTATGCTGGTTTTCTGTATGATGCGGGCATCGTGGCAACAGGCTTTGCGCCGGGGTTGCTGGCGATGGGCAAGAACGGGCTCTTTGGACCCTATCCGACAGCGACCGAGATCGACGTTGACAAGGAGGCACTACATGCGGGCGATCCTCTGGTGGAACCTGCATCGACCAACCTGTCGACGTTCTCGGGTAACGGCGGCAAATTGATCTTCTTCCATGGAAACAGCGATCCTTGGTTCTCGCCGCTGGATACGCTCGGCTACTATCGATCGCTGGACGCGACCAACGGCGGAGCCGAGAAGGTATCCGAGTGGAGCCGGCTTTTCCTGGTGCCTGGAATGGCGCACTGCGGCGGCGGTCCGGCACTCGACCATTTCGACATGTTGAGCGCCGTTGTGGACTGGGTGGAAAAGGGAACCGCCCCGGACGCTGTCATTGCAACGGGGCAGGCGTTCCCGGGGCGGAGTCGCCCCCTCTGCGCCTATCCTAAACATGCACAGTACAAGGGCAGCGGAGACAGCGAAGATGCGCGAAACTTTACATGCCGATGAGGGCGCGTACCAACGCAATTTCCGCGTCGATGTCGTCAACCAAATGCTTGGAAGAAAGTTCAGGTCTATGTTTATTCCAGTTCTTCGGCGGCTCTCACTCTTTGCTCTCGGTTCTATTGCGATTTCATCCGTGTCAGTTTGTTTGGCTCAATCGCAACCAGCTGGACCGCGAGTTATCGTTGTGAATCTTGAGGAGACGACCGGGCCGGTCGATCACTTCTTCGATCTGTCCGTTGGGTCCGATTATCCGGGTACATTGATTCGCGATGACAGCCAGGCGCAACTCAAGCTCGCGGTGGATGAACTTGGCTTTCGCTATATCCGTTTTCACGCCATCTTCCACGACGTGTTGGGAACCGTGCGAATCGAAGATGGAAAGACTGTCTATAACTGGACAAAGATTGACCAGCTTTACGACGACTTGCTGGCGCGGCACATCCGACCTTTTGTAGAACTCGGCTTCACGCCGAAGGCGCTTGCAACTTCAGAGAACAGCATCTTCTATTGGCACGGAAATACATCGCACCCAAAGCCGGATGGCTGGCGCGATCTAGTCGATGCTTTCATCCGGCACATCGAGGAGCGCTACGGAAAAGCCGAAGTGCGGACGTGGTATTTCGAAGTGTGGAATGAGCCCAATCTTTCCGGGTTTTGGGAAGGCGGCGATCAGAAGGCATACTTTGAGCTCTACGACCTGACTGCGAAGACGATCAAGTCTGTCGATCCTGCGTTGCGCGTGGGGGGGCCGAGCACTGCCGGAGCAGCATGGGTTCCGGAGTTCCTTGCTCATGTGAAGCAGAGCGGCGCTGCCGTTGACTTCGTGACAACACACACGTACGGCGTTCAAGGTGGCTTTCTCGATGAAAACGGGAAATCCGATACAAAGCTCGATCCGTCGCCAACCGCAATCATTGGAGACGTGCGGCGAGTTCGCGAACAGATTGCCGCTTCGCCATTCCCGGGACTCCCGCTTTATTTCAGCGAGTGGAGCACAAGCTATACGCCGCGCGACTCTGTGCACGATTCCTACATCAGCGCGCCTTACATTTTGACCAAGCTTAAAGCCAGTCAGGGGTTGGCACAAGGGATGAGCTACTGGACCTACACCGATCTCTTTGAAGAACCCGGACCTCCAACGGCGCCATTTCAAGGAGGATTCGGCCTGCTGAATCCGCAAGGCATTCGCAAGCCGGCGTACTTCGCGTACAAGTACCTTCATGCGCTGCAGGGGGAAAGCATTAGGACAACTGATCCGCAGGCAAAGTTGGCCACGAAGGATGGAAGCGTCACCGCTGTCATTTGGGACTTCGAGCAACCGGACCAGAAGGTCAGCAATCGATCCTTCTATACAAAGCTGGTTCCCAACCATGCAGCCGCGCCCGTTGATTTGCAGGTAACGCATCTTGTGCCGAACGCCGATTACCGCCTTGAAGTGCATCGCACCGGTTATCACGCGAACGATGCTTATTCCGCGTATATCGAGATGGGTTCTCCCAAAGATTTGAGTGCGGCGCAGGTCGCGCATCTGAACGAGGTTACGCGGGACTCGCCGGAGAGCGACAAGGTTGTGCGAAGCGGTTCTGATGGAACGATTAAGCTTTCGGTGCAGATGAGCAGCAATGATATTGTGCTGGTCGAGCTTGAGGGCAGCGGGGCAACCAAGTAGAGGACACACTTCGCAGTGGTGAGAAATCGATGGAAGAAGAATCAAGTGTGAAGAGAACGTCAGGGGCAAAAGGGGGCTTTTGTATGAATCGAATTTTAAGGTTATTCCTCGTTCTTCTCGTCTTCGCGATGGCTCTTTCCATTGGGGCATGCGGTGGTGGAAGCCAGGGAGGCGGGGGGACGACTCAGAATCCCACTACGCCCACGGTATCCGTGACACCGGCATCAAGCAGCATCACTACTGCGCAGTCGCTCTCTGTCGCCATCGCGGTCTCCGGAACGGGCGGTACGCCAACCGGCTCGGTGGTTCTATCGAGCGGGAGCTATACTTCCTCGGCCACTACGCTCAGTTCCGGCTCCGCGACCATCACGATTGGGGCAGGATCGCTGGCAGCCGGCTCCGACACGCTGACCGTGAAATACACACCGGACAGCGCCAGTTCTGCGACCTACAACAGCGCGTCGGGAACCGCCTCGGTGGCCGTCACGGTGCCTGTAACAACGCCCACAGTAACCGTCAACCCGGCCTCCAGCAGCATCACCGCCCCGCAATCTCTCTCGGTTGCTGTTGCGGTCTCCGGATCGAGCGGTACGGCGACCGGTTCGGTGGTTCTCTCGAGCGGCAGCTATACTTCCGCGGCCACTACGCTCAGCTCCGGCTCGGCGACCATTACGATTGCGGCAGGATCGCTGGCCACAGGTTCCGACACGTTGACTGCCAAGTACACGCCGGACAGCGCCAGCTCCGGCATCTACAACAGCGCGTCTGGAACCGCCTCGGTTACTGTCACCGCGAACAGCGGGAGCGCTGTTACGGTCAACATCGACACTCTTGGCAACCGTCATGCGATCAGTCCCTATGTTTACGGCGGTAATATCAGCAGCGCTTCGACTGTTTCCGACTCTGGCACGACGCTGGGCCGCTGGGGTGGGAACGCGTCGTCAACCTACAACTGGCAGTTGCACACGTACAACGCTGACGCGGACTACTACTTCGAGGATTTCAATACCGGCGGAAACGGAGCGGAAAGCGATTCGGTGCAGTTCATTACCGATGTCCAGAATGCCGGAGGCCACCCTCTGACCACCATGGCGATGCTGGGATGGGTGGCGCAGAGTGCGGAGAACGGCTCGAATGGTCATTGGAGCTTTCCCGTAGCGACCTACGGCGCGCAGTGTGCCGTCGATCAATACAACACCGATGCCGGGGATGGCCTGAAACCCGACTGCCAGACGCCTGTGACCACATCCGCGGTAACAACGGCTTACTATCCGCTGCTCGACAACTCCAGCCAGTCCTGCCCGTCAGGGGATTGCGTTTATCGCGAGCCGTGGGCGCAGGCGCTCGCAACAGCCTTTGGCAGTGGGACGTGCACGGTGCCTTATTCGACGATCACGTCGTGCCATTTCTATGACATGGATAACGAAGTGGATATTTGGTCGGGCACTCACAGGGACGTGCACCCAGTCGCGTCTGGGTACAACGAGCTCGCCAACCTCTTTGAAAGCGAAGCGGGGAACCTGAAGACGTGGGATCCGGCCGCCGTGCGTTTTGGTCCGGTCTCATGCTGCTGGTGGTTTTACTGGAACGTCGGCCCCTCCGGAGACGACAAGACAGCGCACGGAGGGGTGGACTTTCTGCCTTGGTGGCTGAATGAGATCAACTGGCTGGACCGTATCGGTGGATCGCGCACGCTCGACGTTTTCGATATCCATGCCTACCCCGACGCCAACACTACAAGCCTCACTACGGCTCAACTGCAGGCCCTCTCAGCGGACATCTATCGCGATTACTGGGATCCGACCTACGTGAGCACATCGGGAACGGTCAATCAAACCTATGCGACCAGCATCCAGCCGAACAGGACCATCCCCTTCCGCATTCCGCGCATGAAGGCCATGGTAAACGCCATCTACCCCGGAACGCCATTGTCTTTCACGGAGTGGAGCGCAGCCTTCTACCAGGAGTCTGACTTCTCGACCGCACTGGGCGATGCAGACGCGTATGGCATCTTCGGACGTGAGGGTATCTCGTTTGCAACTCGGTGGGGCGCGCCGTCGTCTGGCAATCCCAATTACCAGGCGTTGAAGCTCTATACAAATTACGACGGCTCACACCACGGGTTCGGGACGGTTTCAGTTTCCGACACAAACACCGGCAATGTGAATCTCTTTTCCAGCTACTCCGCGCTCAACTCAACCGGCTCGGTGATGACTGTGATGCTCATCAATAAGGATCCCCAGAATTCGGCGCAGGTAAGCTTCAACTTGTCCGGATTTAACGCGTCCACCTATACGGCATACACACTAGCCTCGACCGCTTCCGGCGCGATTTCGGCCTCCAATTCGGCAGCCTGGAACTCCTCGCAAAGCTTCGCGCCCTACAGCATTACCCTGTTGGTAATCAGCGGAAGCGAAGCCTCCACACCGGCATCGGAATGGTATCTGAATCCTGACGATCTGATGATTCCGGCATCGGGAACAGCAACCCTGCATCCGGCCATCAGCAGCGGCAGCGCCACAGTGACGCTCTCCTCGACAGTTTTGGACGCTTATGAGGGCGCTCCGGCCTGTAGTGGTTCGCTGGCGCTGAGCAATGCCACCATCACCGCGACACAGCCTGGAACCATCACCGTGAACGCAGGCAGCACTCCTGGTTTCTGCCACTATACCGTCATCGGCAGCGACGGGACGGCAACCCAGACACAGGGCGGATGGATTGTTGTGGGCAATCCTCCGGCCACGCTTACGCAATCGGGCAATAACCAATCTGGCAGCGCGGGAGCGGCTCTGTCGCAACCTCTCACCGTCACATTGGCCCCCGGTCAGTCCGGAGGCTCGGCCAGCGGCGCCAGCATTCTGTTTACTACGTCGGCCGGTACGCTCTCCAACGGGACAACAAGCGGGACCAGTGTGATTGCCGAAACCAACTCGGCAGGGACCGCCTCGGTGACTCTGACGCTGCCTTCGTCCCAGGGAACAGTGACTGTAACCGCGCAGGATCAGTTTGCACTCGGCGGAGGTTCGATCACATTCACTGAGGCTGTCAACTAATCCCAGGCCACCTGCTTGAAGAGACGTCAAACGTTGAGTCACTTCCATTGGCAATGTGGCTTGATGAGAAATGGGATTCCATTGTCACATCATCTAAAATGCTGGGCGTCCTCACCAAGGCTGCTTATGGTTTCTCTGGCTGTCGGGTTCGCTCTGAGCGCATTTTGTGCCGCTGAGGATCATCAGGTGCGTCCTAACCGGCCAGGGCATGGACAGCTTTTTGTAGGTAGTTGTTACCAGCCCATCGATCGCACACCCGAGGAGATTGGTCGCGACATCGCGATCATGTAGCACGCTGGATTCAATGTTGTGCGAATGGGTGATCTCTCGTGGGGCTCATTCGAGCGGGCGCAAGGAGAAGTCGAATTCGAGTGGTTCGACAAGGTGATGGACAAGATGCAAGCCAACGGGATTAAAGTGATTCTCGATATTCCTGGCTTGCCTGCGCCGATCTGGTTGCATCGCGGGTATCCGGGCGTCGATATCGTGAGCCAAAATGGTACGCGCCTTCCTCCCGCCGAGCGCTACATGGATGACATCAGCGACGCTGACTACGCGCGGGAGGCAGGGATCATGGCGGATGCGCTGATGAGGCGTTATGCACATCATCCGGCGGTGATCGCCGTCGGCTATGACAATAAGATCGGAAATGGTTTCATGTCGTATTCAGAAGCCGACCGGCAACGGTTCATAAGCTGGCTTACGAAGAAGTACGGAACCGTCGAGGAACTGAACAAAGCATGGGCGACGCAGCGGTGGTCACGCCGATTGAGCAGCTTTGACGATGTTGACCTGCCGCTGGCAGATGCTGTTCCAGGATTTTGCAGCGTTTGCCGGATACTCTACCTGGCGGAACAAGCTGGAGCCAGGGGAACCATGCAGAGAATCCTCGCCGCTGCGTTTTAGATATCGACCCCCCACGGAAGCAGCCGGTACACTTCAATCCAGAAAGGCTGGTCCATGAGTTCCGACGCAGACGTAGTGAACAGTCAGGCCAAACGCACCATCCGCGCCATTTTTGAACATGCGGCCCGCATCAGCCGCGAGCAGCAGATTGAAGAACTGGTTCGTCTGAACGCAGACTTTGCCCGAGATCTCATTGGCGCAGACCGCTGCAGTCTCTGGCTGATTGATTTGGCGAAAAACGAACTCTGGACCAAGGTGGCGCATGGGGTAGCTCCGCTTCACATTCCCATGGGCGAGGGTTTGATTGGCGCATGCGTTCGCGACAACCAGGTTCTGCTGATAAACAATGCCGCCGAGGAATCGAGACTTTTGCGGAGAGTAGATGCTGGCAGCGGCTACCGCACCGAGCAGGTGCTGTGCGTGCCTCTGCGTGCTGAAGGCGAGGTGATCGGCGCCTTGCAGTTGCTGAACAAGCCGACCGGCTTTACGGAGACAGACGCCGGGCTGCTGGGGCTGCTGGCACACTTTGCGGCTAGCGCCATCGACAGCGAGCGGCTTCGGCAGGAGGCGGAGGGGGCGCGACTGATGAAGCATGAGCTGGACCTGGCGCACGATGTTCAGGCGCGCATGCTGCCCGACCGGCCAACCGGTTTGGACCGGCTTGAGTGTGTGGGCTTCTGTCGCCCCGCTCGCTCCATCGGCGGAGACTACTATGACCTGATTCCATTTTCCGATGGGCAATTTGGACTGACCCTGGGCGACGTTGCGGGCAAGGGCATTCCGGCGGCGGTGATGATGGCCAGCATCCAGACCCTGCTCCGTAGCCTTCTCAAACGGGGCGTAAACGACCTCGCCGCAGTGCTGACTGAGCTGAACGACACCCTCTTTGAAACCTCAAATCCGGAACGATACTCAACCCTGCTGTGCGGGGTCATCTCCAGTGATCGCAAGCTCTTTTCCTATGCGAATGCGGGACATATTCCTCCACTGCTGATCCATGCGGACGGGCGTCTGGAGCGGTTACTGGAAGCGGATTGCCCTGTCGCCTTGCTGCCATCGATGAGCTATCACCAAGCGACCGCCGCACTCGAACCGGGGGATACGCTGGTCATCGTTTCCGACGGCATTGTCGAGGCATTCAACCTTGAAGGCGACTTATGGGACGAGGCGGAAATTGATCGCGTCCTGCTGGCGAACCGTGAGGCTCCGCTCCAACAGTTGCCGGAATTGCTCTGTGCCGCTGTCGACAGTTTCGCCGCTGGCGCTGAGCAGCACGACGACATGACCGTGGTTGCAGTGCGGATCAACAGATAGGGCTCGGACAAGACTACCAAAACCTCCTCTGGGAGGAGTTGAGTGAAGCTTCACTGGAAGATGTTCGCCAGTCTCTGAAGCTCTACTCCTTTTTTGTTTGCATAGCGGATAGCATCTCAAACACGGACTGAATTCCAATTGATGCGGTGCTCCCGATCTTCCAGCGGAAGCATCAAAGGCATTTTTTCGCCTCGTGGCGGCCCGAATTACTCAAAAGGAGACGAGAGAACTAGAGCAGTTAATCCAATTCTTCACCCAAGAGCAGATTGAGGTTTCGTTGTACGATGTTGTCTTTTGGTGTCTCGGCCGCAGAGTTCCTCAAGACTTTCCGCCCGAGTTTGCCGAGAGATACTGGTTGAGTCCGGCTGCAACCTCTTTCAGGCCGCGATCGAGATTCACATTCAACGCCGTGACTATTGACGAGACTTCTTTGTCCTGGACGGGTTCGGACTGGGAATAGGAATGCGACCACACTACTTTCCCGGACTTTCGATCGTAGAGATCGAACTCCATCGATACGAGCCCGGTGATACTCGCGCCGTCAACCTCCTCAAAGTCATAGAGTCGGCCTCGCACCACAAACTGTCCATCTGATGTGGACCCTAGGCTCGCCACCGACGTGTAATTCCCCGAGGATCGAAGCAGCCTTATCAAACTGTCCTGGATCATTTCCACTGGCGGCTCCGCCCACCGGCTGTATTGATATGTGCCAATTTCATTGGTGCCCATACGGTATGCCATCGGCGTTTCGCGAAAGATTTCAGAACTGTTGATGCCCGCGACCAGGAGGGACACGGTTCGTGCTTCGCCTGGGATCATGGGGGCAGTGGAGGGCTGAATCGTGAAATACCGGATGGGCTTGGGACTGGCGCATCCACTCAGGATCACGGCGAACACGGGGATTAGGACTGATGCTTTGGTCCGATTCATAACAAATCTCCTTCAGGTCTCTTCGAGCTTGTCTCAAGGCCCTGTCTGGCATCCATCTCTGACAGCAACCAGCACGCTCGAAGCCGTCATTGTTTGTTCCGGGCAAGGAAGCTTACTTCACCATCTCGCCGGGCTTGCGATCTTTCACATTGTTCCCACGGATGATGACGGAAGGATTGCTTTTCAACGATTCCGTAAGTTGTCTCATATTCTCCGTGGTCACGCGGATATTCAAAATGGTCTGATCGATATTGTCCGCATTGTTGTCAGTGGTGTTTTTGATCTGCTCCATGAGGGATGAAGCCGTCAAAAGCGTCTCTCTCAGTTCGATAACGATAGTGCGAATATCCTGGTGGTTTTCAACTACCAAAGAGTCGACGTGTGACAGGACGGTGTTTGCCTGATTCATCGTCGTCTTAAGATCGTCCAGGATTGGCAGGATCTTGGCGCTGGCATTCTGCACATTCGTCAGGCTCGCTGAAACCTTCGGGCGGCTTTCGGCGAGCATCGTATTCAAGCTGCCCAGGCTGGCGCCCACATCTGCGCGATTTTTATCGCTCAGAAGGTCGTTGACGCGAGCGGTCGTGACTTTCAGCTCTATGAGACGTTCGTTCAGGTTCACGAGAACCTGATTCGCAACCGGCGCAAGGCTGCCAATCATGTCGCCAATATCCCCGATCCCGGTCGCCTCGGCAGACTTCAATTCGCTGCCCGGAGGAGCGAGCGGAGAGCCCTTGGTCCCTGTTGAGAGTTCCACAAAGTTATCCGAGAGAGCCCCAAGAGCGGCGATCTTCGCTATGCTGTCTGTCTTTACAGGGATATCGGGTTGCACAGTGAAATCGATTTCAATCCTGGTGGAATCTTGCGGATCGATGCGGACGGTCTTGACTTTGCCCGCATTCATCCCGCCGTATCGAACTATGGCCCCCGGCAAAAGGCCCCCAGCCGACTTGAAATACGTATAGTGCTTGACCCCTCCGGAAGAAAATGTCCCGGACACAGCCAGGACTGTTCCAATCAGCAGCGCCGCCGCAACTATAACAAAGAGGCCCACCGCCGCTTCTTCACGTTTGCTCTTCATAGCACCCTCATTCTCAATAACTCCATGGTCTTAACTTTTCGTGGTCTTGCGGTCCCCTGTGAGCATCTGCAGATAGTCGAGTTCTTCAATAACTTCCGGTTCCGGCACCCGATCAAGGAATTGGCGTACTCGCGGATTTGGGTTCGCCTTGAACTCTTCCGGAGTTCCCAGCGCTACGATATGACCTCGGTCGACATAGACCATCCGATCGGCGATCAAAAATGCACTTGATAATTCGTGGGTCACGACGACCATGGTGATGGCATAAGCCTTCTTGAGGTTCAGAATCAGCTCATCCAGTCCTGCAGCAATGATCGGGTCCAGTCCCGCGGACGGTTCATCGAAAAACAGGATCTCGGGGTCCATCGCCAGTGCACGCGCTACAGCGGCACGTTTTTTCATTCCTCCGCTCAGCTGCGAAGGCATGTAGTCTTCATAATTGCCCATCCCGACCTGTCCGAGCTTGATGCGCACCATGATTTCGATCGTGGAGTCTTCCAGATCAGTATGCTCGCGCAGGGGCAGCGCGACGTTCTCGCCCACGGTCATGGAACCGAACAGGGCAGACCCTTGAAACGACATCCCCATTTTCTTTCGAATCTCATCCATCTCGCGCTCGGAGATATTCGCGGTGTTCACCCCCCGAATCCACACCTCGCCTGAAGTCGGCTTCTCCAATCCAACCAGCGTCCGCAGCAGAGTGCTCTTTCCTGAGCCGGAGCCGCCGAGGATCACCATCGTTTCTCCTCGACGGACGTCGAAGGTGATGCCGTGCAGGATCTCCCGCTCGCCATAACTCACACGAAGGTTGACTATCGAAATGGCCGCCTCAGTTGCGTCAGCGTCACTCATCTTCACCACCTCCCGGTGCTGCCAAGTTGCTTGGAAGATCCCGGCCAAACAACGGACTGAATTCCCTTGTTTGCCGATCCCCGGCGTCCGCAGAGAGCCCCGGGGTTACGTCGGGCTAATGAAATAGAACAATGTTGTGAACACAAGATCGACCACAACAACGAGCGCGATCGAAGTGACGACGGCGGCTGTGGTCGAACGCCCAACTTCCTCGGCTCCGGCGCCGGTGGAAAAGCCTTCCTTGCATCCGACAGCCGTGATTACGAGGCCAAACAACATGCTTTTGATGAGACCGGTATAGACGTCGTGAACCACAATTGCATTCCGCGTAGCCTCAAAGTAGGAGCCGATCGTGAAGCCGGCGCCGGCCACGCCGAACACGCATCCGCCCACCACGCCCATGAAGTCAGCCCAGACTGTCAGGCAGGGCACCATTACCAGCATCGCCAGGAACTTGGGTGCGACCAGGAAGGCTACCGGATCCAAGGCCATGGTTCTCAGGGCATCCACTTCTTCGGTAACCTTCTTGGTGCCGATCTCCGCGGCGAATGCAGACCCCGAGCGGCCAATGACGACGATGGCTGTAAGCAAGGGACCAAGTTCTCGAAGAATGGAGACAGCCACCGCACCGGCCACAAATTGCATCGCACCGAGTTGCCGCAACTCATATGCGCTCTGCAGCGCCATGATGAGCCCCACGAAGAATGTAATCAGTGAAACGATGGGGATTGCTCCAACCCCGACCGCCATGCCCGAATGAAATGCGCGCTGGAGACGAAAATGCTGCCCACGGAAGGGGCCGACGAAGATGATGTAGGCAGACTGGCCTGCGAGGGCTGCCAAGGCTCCGATGTAGGCGAAGCCGTCGACCGTCCAGCTCCCGACCGCGGTCGGTATGGCCTCGATTCTTCCTTGAATCTTCATTTTGAGCCGCTTCCGTCCCGAGGGAGTGTCTTCCCGATGACAGGCTTCATTGAGATGACAATCGCTGCGCTTGGCTTCAGTCTTCGAGCGCCAGTGCCTCTGTTTCCTTGATTTCGAAAACCCCAGTCAGGCGCGTGAGTTGCAATACTTGTAGAACGGAACTCGTTAACCCGAAGAGGATGATCCGCTTGCTGGACTTGCGAGCTTCTTTGAGCACTTCCACCAGCGAAGCG
>Ga0302277_1002461_pt1 | contig 13137 bp, 8 predicted proteins | sample III_Bog_N3_1_FD_198759 | JGI IMG/M metagenome (GOLD analysis project Ga0302277, IMG submission 198759) | Peat permafrost microbial communities from Stordalen Mire near Abisko, Sweden - III_Bog_N3_1 | ecosystem: Environmental > Terrestrial > Soil > Wetlands > Peat | place: Sweden: Abisko... | reverse complement strand
TGGGATGGCGAAGTGGTTTTTTTGAAACGCAGTCATTCTGTCACCGATCCAAACCAGCCATTCAGCCTGCGCTGGTTTATTCCCGAGATACTGAAACAGAAAAAGGCCTTCAGAGACATCATCATTGCGGCTATGGCGATGAACATGCTGGCGTTGGCTCCACCGATGTTTTTTCAACTGGTAATCGACAAGGTATTGGTTCATCAGAGTGTATCGACATTGTGGGTTCTGGCCGTAGGCATCGTCTTGGCCCTGGCGTTCGATTCAGTGTTTAGCTATCTGCGCCAGTTGTTGCTTTTGGTGGCGACCAACAAGATCGACATGCAGCTTACGCGCCGCGTGTTCGGGCATTTACTTTCCTTGTCGATTGATTATTTCGAGACCACTTCAGCCGGGGTGATCACCCGCCATATGCAGCAACTGGAGGGTATTCGGAACTTCCTGACCGGACGGCTTTTTTTTACAGCACTCGACACTATCGCGTTGTTGGTTTTCTTTCCGATTCTATTTGCATACTCTTTCAAACTGACATTGATTGTTTTGGTATTCACACTCGTTATTGGAACCATCATTGGTGCAGTTCTACCGGCCTATCGGCGTCGGCTTGATGCGTTGTATTCCGCCGAGGGAAAACGGCAGGCGCTGATGGTCGAGACCATACACGGAATGCGCACAGTAAAGGCTCTTGCTATCGAGCCTATGCAGCGGCGTTCGTGGGATCAGTTCTCGGCCGAAGCAATCACGTCACACTTTCGTGTCGGACAGTTATCCCTTAACAGCAATGCCGTTACTGACTTTCTTGGAAAATTGATGCCGGTAGTAATCATTGTCATCGGATGTCAGGACGTGTTTGATCAGACAATGAGCGTCGGTGCGCTCATCGCTTTTCAGATGCTCTCTGGGCGAGTTACAGGCCCTCTGCTGCAGATCGTCGGATTGATCAATGAATACCAACAAACCGCTTTGTCCGTGCGCATGCTCGGTTCGGTTATGAATCGACCTTCAGAGGGGCGTGGCAGCGGAGGCTTGCGGCCACAGTTGGGAGGTGCAATCACTTTTGATGAGGTGACTTTTCGCTATCCAGGCGCCAGCACGACTGCGCTCGATCGGGCAACGTTCACGATTCCGGCGGGCACGGTAGTCGGTATCGTCGGACGCAGCGGTTCTGGCAAGACCACGCTCACCAAGTTAATACAGGGACTCTATCCGGTGCAGGAAGGGGTTGTTCGGTTTGATGGGCTGGACGCCCGCGAGATCGATCTGTCTCATCTGCGTAAGCAGATTGGCGTTGTCTTGCAAGAAAATTTCTTATTCCGTGGCACGGTTCGTGAAAATATCACCGTAACAAAACCGGATGCTTCCTTTGAGGAGGTTGTCGCTGCAGCACAAGCATCTGGCGCAGACGAGTTCATTGAGCGACTTCCGCAAGGGTACGACACGCTACTCGAAGAAAATGCATCCAATCTGAGTGGTGGTCAGAAGCAGCGGTTATCCATTGCACGATCACTGTTGTCGAAACCGCGCATCCTTATTTTAGATGAAGCCGCAAGCGCTCTGGATCCCGAGAGTGAGGCCATTTTTATTCGCAATTTGTCGCAGATCGCGGTTGGGCGCACTGTGGTAATGATTTCTCACCGTCTCTCAACTCTGGTTAATGCCCATGCCATCTTGGTCATGCAGCAAGGGCGTTTGGCTGATGCCGGACGTCACGAAGAGTTGCTTTCGCGTTGCCAAACTTATCAGCAATTATGGAACCAGCAAACAAGCCATCTGTAAGCCTGCCGGCGAAAGTCAAGGCTAAATTCGCCATGAAAAAGAAGGCGAAGAAGCCATCGGTTGATACGATGGCACTCGATTTTTTGCCTGACGCAGACGAAATCGAGCGTCGTCCGCTTCCACCTGCGGCACGAATTACGCTCCACGTATTTGTGCTGGCGTTCGTCGCTTTTCTCCTGTGGGCGACTTTTTCCGATGTGGATCGGATCGTTGTGGCGCGTGGTCGCCTCGTGACGCCTCTGCCGAATCTTGTCGTTCAGCCACTTGAAACATCGATCATTCAGAGCATTGATGTTCGTATTGGCCAGGTCGTAAAAAAAGGTGAGCGCTTGGCAACTCTGGACCCGACGTTTACAGAAGCAGACGCATCCCAGCTGCGAACGCGCCTCGACAGTCTCGACAATGAACTTGAGCAAATGAATGCAGAGCTTTCAGGTAAAAAGCCCGTGAGAGATGCCGGTGCTGACGCTGACAGCCAGTTGCAGACGAATTTGTCTGATGAGCGTCATGCTAATTATGTCGCGCAAGTTCGCAAACTCGAAGAGTCGGTTAGCCGTTTGCGTGCAACGCAGGAAACCAATCGACAGGACCAGCAGGGCCTTGCCTCGCGAGTCAAGGTTCTGAAAGAAATGGAATCGATGCAGCAAGATCTGGTCGATCAAAAATATGCCCCGCGATCTCGCCTCCTTGATGTACAGGACAGGCTGCTCGAAGCCGAACGAAATTTGGAAATGGCCAAAAACAGACAAATCGAGATTGGGCGCGAGCTTGCCGGAATTGAAGCAGAAAAGACGTCATTTGAGACCGGCTGGCGCCAGAAAATAATGGAAGAGTTACTGAGTGTTTCGCGCGAAAGAGACTCGGTAAACGAACAGTTACAGAAAGCCGATAAGCGTCACGAATTAGTGGAATTAACGTCGCCTATTGATGCGGTCGTTCTTGATATAGCCAAATTGTCTCAAGGCTCGGTCGTCCAGTCGGCTGAAAAACTATTCACCCTGGTTCCCATGGGAGCCGAACTGGAAGCTGAAGTGCAAATTGATTCGCTGGATGTTGGCTATGTAAAAGTAGGCGACACGGCGCACCTAAAGTTTGATGCTTTTCCTTTTCAGAAGCACGGCACACTGGTAGGTGAGCTACGCACCATTAGTGAAGATACGTTCCGTAGCGAGCAAGCTACTGGATCGAATATGGATGCTTTCTATAAGGGGCGTATAAGTTTTAAATCTGTACGTTTGAAAAAAATGCCGGAGAGCGGAAGGTTGCTGCCGGGCATGACCGTCACCTCAGAAATCGTGGTTGGCAAGCGTTCGGTGATCTCCTACCTGTTGTGGCCATTGATGAAAGCAACGGACGAGGCCATTAGCGAACCGTAACAGTTCCATGGATTGGTATGTGATAGGCGTAATTGGCCGACTTGGAGGCTGGGAATTTTTCATCGCTACGAACGGGCGCGCTGTTTAATCGCTAAAATCGTATACCATAGTCAATTATGAATAACTTTATTGCAGGTGATATCGGCGGCACCAAAACGCTGTTGCGGATCAGTGCGGAAGACGGTGTGCCGTTGTTGCAAAAATCCTACTCCAGCGCAGATTTCTCCGGGCTGACAGAAATACTCGACGAATTCTTGCGCGAGGCAGGTGCGCCCAAGGTTGTTGCCGCTTGCCTCGCGCTGGCGGGGCCGGTTTCTGGACGGCGGGTGAAGTTGACCAACCTGCCATGGGAGGTGGATGCGGATGCACTGGCTGCGCGTTTTTCCATTCCCCATATTTCTTTGATTAATGATTTCGAGGCCGTGGGGCATGGTATCGCTGCGTTGGAGCCAGACGACCTGCTAACTTTGCAAGTCGGCGAGCCGCAAGCGCAGGGCATACGCGTGGTGGTTGGCGCAGGCACCGGCTTGGGGGTTGCTTGGCTGTCGTGGATGAAAGGAGGGTATGCAGTGCATCCGTCCGAAGGTGGACATATGGATTTTGCACCTGCCGATGCTACGCAATACGCGCTGTTAAAATACTTGCAGCAACGCCATGGTCACGTCTCCTATGAGCGCATTGTTTCCGGCCCCGGTTTGGTGGCAATTTTCGAGTTTTTGCGCGACAGCGAGTTGGGCTTACCATCAGTGCAATTGATTGCGGCGATGGGGGAGAGCGATGCCGCAGCAGCAATTACCCGATTCGCGCAGCAGGGTAATGAACCCATCGCGCAGATGACATTGGATTTATTCGTCCGGGTTTATGGCGCCTTTGTCGGCAATCTGGCACTGCTAGCGCTTCCGCGCGGCGGCATCTATGTGGCGGGTGGGATTGCGGCGAAAATCGCTACAAGCATGCGGAGCGGTGATTTTATGCGCGCTTTTCACGACAAAGGTCGCTATACAGGTTTGCTCGAAACGCTGCCGCTGCATATTGTGACCAATCCGCAAGTTGGTTTGTTAGGTGCCAATCTGATGGCACGATAGTACCCACGTACCATCTACAATGCCAAAGGACGCGGACGCAACAACACGCAGTTCTATCAGTTCATTATTCAGAAGTTTGACTCATAAAACAGAGCAACCATAAATAACCCCGCAACGCAATATGGTAGATGCAATGGCATCTGTGCCCACGATTTCCCCATCATTTTTTGCTATAGTTACAAGCTACGAGAAAATCTGGAGAAACATCATCAAAAAAACCAAACCATTTGTTATCAGCAATCCTTTGCCAAATATCACAGACCTTCCCCCTTTGGGCATGGATGCAGAGAGCATAGTCGAAGATTTTCGCCGCTATTTCAGCCATACGCTGGGCCGGGACAAGTTAAGTCAGGCGAGTTACTACGTTTATACGTCGCTCTCGCTTTCGTTGCGGGATCGTTTGGTCGAGCGTTGGAAGCATACCCAGCATGCCTATAACGAGCAGGACTGCAAGCGTACCTATTACCTGTCGCTAGAATTTCTCATGGGCAGGGCGCTGGGTAATGCCATGCTCAATCTGGAGGTTGAATTATCGACATCCGATGCGTTGGGGAAGCTGGGTTTGGAGCTGGAAGAAATTATCGATCAGGAAAGCGACGCTGGTTTAGGGAATGGTGGTTTAGGCCGTTTGGCTGCTTGTTTTCTGGATAGTTGCGCTACGTTGCAGTTACCGGTGAAGGGATATGGCCTGCGTTATGAATATGGGATGTTCCGCCAGAAAATCGAAAATGGTTATCAATTGGAAGAACCCGATCATTGGCTGCGCAATGGCAATCCATGGGAAATCGAGCGCCCCGAATTTAGTGTGCGGGTCAAATTTGGCGGACAATCCGAGCATTTTAAAGATGCTGACGGCATTATGCATGCGCATTGGAAATACACCCATGACGTGATGGCGGTTCCTTACGACGTTCCTGTTCCCGGGTATCGCAACGGCACGGTCAACACGCTGCGTTTATGGAAGGCTGCGGCCACGGAAGAGTTTGATTTGAGCGAGTTCAACGCGGGTAGCTATGCCGATGCAGTGGCGGCCAAAAATGCGGCTGAACATATCACCATGGTGCTGTATCCCAATGATGCCAGCGAGAACGGTAAAGAGTTGCGCCTGCGTCAGCAGTATTTTCTGGCTTCAGCCAGTTTGCAGGATGTGCTGCGTTCTTGGGTGAACAAACATGGGAAGGATTTCAGCGGTTTTGCCGACAAGAATTTTTTCCAGTTGAATGACACTCATCCTACCTGCGCGGTGCCTGAGTTGATGCGCTTGTTGATGGACGAACATGGCTTGGGCTGGGATAAGGCATGGAGCATTGTCACCCGGACAGTCGCCTATACCAATCACACTTTGCTGCCGGAGGCGTTGGAGCGTTGGTCAGTCAACATGTTCGGACGCTTGTTGCCGAGGCTATCGGAGATTATTCACGAGATTAATGCCCGCTTCATGGCGGTGGTGGCTTTGCACTGGCCCGGAGATGTCGAGCGGCAACGGCGCATGTCGATTATCGAAGAAGGGCATGAAAGGCATATTCGCATGGCCTATATGGCCGTGGTGGCGAGCGTGTCTGTGAACGGCGTGGCGGAGTTGCATTCGCGTTTATTGCAGCAGCATTTGTTTCATGATTTTTATGAGTTGTGGCCGGAAAAATTCAATAATAAAACCAACGGAGTGACTTCCCGCCGCTGGATAGTATCGAGCAATCCCGCCCTGAGCAATTTGATTACGCGCACTTTGGGCAAGGGCTGGATTTCGAATCTGGTCAACCATACTTCAAAAAAGGATTGGATCACCGATTTGTCATTGTTAAAAGAACTTGCGCCGCATGCAGATAACGCTGCATTCAGAGCAGAGTGGCACGAAATCAAGCAAGCCAACAAGGCGCGTCTGGCAGAGATGGTGCAACGTGATTGCGGTGTTGCTTTCGACACGAATGCCTTGTTTGACGTACAGGTGAAACGCATTCATGAGTACAAGCGGCAATTGCTTAACGTGCTGCACGTTATTCACCTGTATGACCGCATCAAGCGCGGTGATACAGCCGACTGGACGCCACGTTGCGTGCTCATCGGTGGCAAGGCTGCGCCCGGCTATATGATGGCCAAGCGTATCATCAAGCTGGTTAACGCGGTGGCTAAGGTGGTCAATAACGACCCGGATACGGCGGGTTTGTTGCGGCTGGCATTTTTGCCAAACTATAGAGTGTCGGCGATGGAAGTTATTTGCGCCGGAACCGACTTGTCAGAGCAAATTTCCACCGCAGGCAAGGAAGCCTCTGGAACGGGTAACATGAAGTTCATGATGAATGGTGCATTGACAATCGGTACGCTGGATGGTGCCAACATCGAGATTCGCGAAGAAGCGGGAGATGAAAATTTCTTCCTGTTTGGTCTCACTGCAGAAGAAGTTGAAGCCAAGAGGGGACACTACAATCCAAGCGCAATCGTCGCTGGGGATGATGATCTGCGCCGAGTGATGCACCTGTTGGAAAGTGGCCACTTTAATTTGTTCGAGCCGGGTATTTTCGGTCCGATTATTCACTCTATCTATAGTTCGGGTGATCCATGGCTGACCGCAGCGGATTTTCGCAGCTACGTCAATGCGCAACAAGAAGTGGCAAGAGCCTACCGTGATACGGAGCGCTGGACGCGCATGAGCATTATTAACACAGCGACCAGCGGAAAGTTTTCCAGTGATCGCACCATACTGGATTACAACCGCGACATTTGGCATTTGCAGCCAATTGTTGCGAAACACGGTTAAGAGAAAAATAACTTGCTGCGGTTTTGCAGCTTATAACTAGCGACTTGGCAGACATCTTTTGACAGCCTAGGCGCATGGCCAGTTAGTTCATTACTCAGATGGCGGGTAATTTTGTCAGCAGTCTAAACAAAAGCTTCAGAGACCAAGCCATCATTATGGATGTAAATTGGAGTTAATCATGAAAGTGCTATTTGTTACCTCCGAAATCGCCCCATTAATCAAAACCGGCGGACTCGCTGATGTGAGTGCAGCATTGCCATCAGCGTTGCATGGCATGGGCGTGGATGTTCGCGTATTAGTCCCAGGCTATCCGCAAGTATTGAAGGCATTACCTCATCTCCAATTTGCCACTCGCTTTGCGGGTTTCCCTGACTTTCCCGAAGTGAGCTTGTTGTCTGACACTTTGCCTGATGGCGTACCGATCTGGGTGGTTGACTGTCCCGAAATGTACAGCCGAGGTGGGAGCGCCTATCAAGATGAACACGGTGTTGATTGGTTCGACAACGCGCAACGTTTCGGCCTGCTATCAAAAATCGCTGCCTTGTTGGGCTGTGAGGATACTCCATTGATGTGGAAGCCCGATGTGGTGCATTGCAATGACTGGCAAACCGGGTTGACCCCGGCTTATCTGCATTTTTCGCCTGCGCCTGCGCCCACTGTAATGACTGTCCATAATCTCGCGTTCCAGGGAGTGTTCCCGCCCCAGCTGGTTGAAGAATTAGGGCTGCCGGCTGAATGTTTTCAGATGGAGGGTGTGGAGTATTATGGCGACCTGTCGTTCCTGAAGGCGGGTTTGTTTTACGCCGATCACATCACTACAGTGAGCCCATCATACGCTGAAGAAATTCAGACCGATGCGTTGGGATTCGGTCTGCAAGGCTTGCTTACCCATCGACGTGCTGATTTAACCGGCATTCTGAATGGCATTGATACTAATGAATGGAACCCTGCTGCCGACCCCAATATAGTACAGGCTTATGACGTAAAAAATCTGCAAGGCAAGGATGCCAACAAGCGTGAGTTGCAACAGCACGTGGGATTGCACATTGATCCAACAATTCCCGTGTTCGGACTGGTGAGCCGTTTCACGCACCAGAAGGGGCTGGATATGGTGCTTGAAATTGCGCCGCATTTGGTAGCTATGCCTGCGCAACTCGTGCTGCTGGGTACCGGCGATGCAGGAATGCAGCGCACGGCGTTGGAACTTTCGCATCGTTATTCCGGGCAGATCAGCACCTATGTGGGTTTCGACGAAGGCTTGTCGCATTTGGTCGAAGCCGGTGCAGACATATTTCTGATGCCATCGCGCTTCGAGCCATGTGGCCTCAATCAAATGTATAGCCAGCGTTACGGTACTCTGCCCGTAGTGCATGCGACTGGTGGTCTGATCGACTCGGTAGTGGACTGCAATGAAGCGACGCTGGAGAATGGAACAGCCAGCGGTTTCGTGTTTGGAAACGGCATGGGCACCCTCGGGCTGCTGGCCGCAGCGCAACGCGCCGTGACCGCCTACCATGACAAAAGCAAATGGCAGGTATTGCAACGCAATGGCATGAGCAAAGACTTTGGCTGGGCAAAAAGTGCGGCTGCATATCTCGATATTTACGAACGGCTGATGCATCAGTAATCGAGGGGAAACATGCGCACTTTGTGGAAGGATGATGAGGCTGCAGCCTGCAACAGCGAAATCGAACTACGCGTCTACACCTCGCGTCTGCTTGGACAGGATAAAACTTTAGTGCTGCATGGCGGCGGCAACACTTCGGTCAAGCTCACAGAAAACAATATCTTCGGCGAAAAGGAACCTATCCTTTACGTCAAGGGCAGCGGCTGGGATTTGGAGACTATCGCTGCAGCAGGATTCGCGCCGGTTCGCCTGGAGCATCTGCAAAGGCTGGCGCAATTGCCCGCGCTGTCCGACCCGGAAATGGTTAACCAACTGGTCACTCACCAGACCCGCGCCACGGCGCCAGTGCCTTCAGTGGAAGCCATTCTGCATGCCATACTGCCTTACACCTACGTGGATCATACCCACGCCGATGCCATCATTGCCATCACCAACACGGCAGATGGCGAGTCGAGGATACGCGAGATTTACGGCGACACGGTGGTTGTCATTCCCTACATCATGCCGGGCTTTGATCTCGCGAAGTTGTGCGCAGAACGCTTTGCCGCTGAGGCAGGGGTAAATACTATAGGCATGGTGTTGCTGAATCATGGCATTTTCTCGTTCGGGCAAAACGCGAAGGAGTCCTACGAACGGATGATAGCCTTGGTTGGGCGCGCTGAGGATTATCTCAAGCGGCATAACGCTTGGAATGTCGTGCCATCCACCGTAACCGCCGCACACGGAATGGAATTGGCGCATGAGCAGGCCAAGCTGCGCGTTGATATTTCCCAAGTGGCAGGTTTCCCAGTAATTGTTTCGCGTCATGCCGACGACAAGAGCTTGTCCTTCGCCCGTCGCGCAGATGTTGGAGTGATCGCACTACAAGGTCCAGCGACACCAGACCATGTAATTCGTACCAAGCGCCTGCCGATGCTGGGGCGCAATGTGGCGGGATATGTCGAGGGCTACAAAAAATATTTCCAGACTTACGAGCCGCAAGCGAAAGAGCGCAAGACCATGCTGGATGCAGCTCCGCGCGTGGTTCTGGATGGCGAATTGGGCTTGTGCGCGGTTGGGAAGAGTGCGCAGGAAGCGAGCATTGTCGCCGACATTTACGACCACACCATGGACATCATCCTGAACTCCACTGCGCTGGGCGGCTACCGTGCATTGCCCGCCAAGGATATTTTTGATGTCGAATATTGGGACTTGGAGCAGGCGAAGCTGCGTAAGGGTGGCAAACCGTTGCCGTTCAGCGGTGAAGTGGCGCTTGTCACCGGTGCGGCATCCGGCATCGGCAAGGCCTGCGTCGAGTCCCTGCTGGCGCGCGGCGCGGCAGTGGTGGCGCTCGATCTGGATACCAAAGTTGCCACATTGAAAATCGGTGCAAATTTTCTTGGTCTGCAATGCGACCTCACTTCGGAAACGCAATTCAAACAAGCGCTGGTGCAGGCTGTAGAAAAATTCGGCGGGCTGGACATGCTGGTGCTGAACGCGGGTATCTTCCCCGGTGGCTGCCGCATAGACTCGCTCAAGACCGAGGAATGGCAGAAGGTGATGCGCATCAACCTCGATGCCAACCTGACGCTGATGCGCGAATGCCATCCCTTGCTAAAATTGGCGCCGCGCGGTGGGCGAATGGTGGTTATAGGCTCGAAAAATGTCCCCGCTCCTGGGCCCGGCGCTGCCGCCTACTCGGCCTCCAAGGCCGCGCTTAACCAGCTTGCACGCGTCGCCGCGCTGGAGTGGGGCAGTGACAACATACGCATCAACTCGCTGCACCCGAATGCGGTGTTCGACACCGGCTTGTGGACTCCAGAAGTGCTGGCCGCGCGCGCCAAGCATTACGGTCTGACCGTGGATGAGTACAAGAAAAATAATGTTCTCAAAACGGAAGTGACCAGCCGCGATGTGGCAGAACTGACGGCTGAGTTGTGCGGGACTTTGTTTGCCAAGACCACGGGCGCGCAGATTCCGGTTGATGGCGGCAATGACCGGGTGATTTAGACCGTTCAAGATAGGTATTATTAGCCACGGATTAGCCTTGTATAGCCATTCGACTAGGCAACAAGTTGCAAGTCGCTGGTTAACACGGATGTTCACGGATTAGGGGTGAATGTTTTTATCCGTGTTTATCAGTGTTAATCCGTGGCTAGATTGGGTTTCGAGAAGTGGGGAGAGATCGTGAAGAGTGAAACAAAACAAAATTCCATACTCGGCATCATCGGCGGCAGCGGCGTGTATGACATAGACGGCTTGGTCAACAAGCGCTGGGTATCCGTGGCATCGCCATTCGGCGCGCCTTCGGACGAATTGTTGTTCGGCGAGTTGAACGGGCAGCAATTAGTATTTCTGCCGCGCCATGGTCGCGGGCACAAGATACCGCCTTCCGAGATCAACTTTCGCGCCAACATCGATGTGCTGAAACGCGCCGGAGTCACCGACGTGATTTCGGTGAGCGCGGTGGGTTCGTTGCGCGAGCATCTGAAGCCCGGCATGTTCGTGATCGTGGATCAGTTCATCGACCGCACCTTCGCGCGCAACAAATCTTTCTTCGGCAGCGGGTTGGTGGCGCATGTATCCATGGCGCATCCGGTGTGCTCACGCTTGGGCGATCACATCGAAGCGGCAGCGAAAGAGGCGGGCATAGCCGCGCTGCGCGGCGGGACTTATCTGGTGATGGAAGGCCCGCAGTTCTCCAGCCTGGCCGAGTCCGAGCTATACCGCAGTTGGGGTTGCGACGTGATCGGCATGACCAATATGCCCGAAGCCAAGCTCGCGCGCGAGGCCGAGCTTTGCTACGCCACGGTGGCGATGGTGACCGATTACGATTGCTGGCATCCGGATCACGACGATGTGACGGTAGATCAAATCGTCAAAGTGCTGCTGGCGAATGCCGACAAGGCACGCTCATTGGTGAAGCAGGTTGCGCCGAAAGTGATCGGTGATGCGCACGGCCAAGGCTGTTCCTGCCGCACCGCGCTCGAATATGCCATCATCACCGCGCCTGAGGCGCGCGATGCGGCTAAGATTGATCAATTGGATGCTGTGGCTGGACGGGTGTTGAGGCGGTAGATTCAAGAATTATTTAGCCACGGATAGACACAGATATTCACGGATAAATTCACTGCGTACTTGAAGATATGGTTGTGGTCTACTTTTTTCTGTGGTTTTATCAGTGCCCATCCGTGTCTATCCGTGGCTAACAGCTTTTCAAGTTAATTCAAGAGAGATCGTATGCCTATCAAATCCAGAATCCGCACTGTCCCGCACTATCCCAAGCAGGGCATCATGTTTCGCGACATCACCACGCTTCTCAAAGACCCGGTGGGCATGCGCGTTACCGTGGACGAACTGGTGCGCCGCTATGCCGACGTGAAAATAGACAAGATCGCAGGTATCGAGTCGCGCGGCTTTATCGTTGGGGCGCCGCTGGCGTATGCCTTGGGCAAGGGCTTCATCCCGATCCGCAAAAAAGGCAAACTACCAGCCGAAACCATAGGCCACGACTACGAACTCGAATACGGCACCGACCGCATCGAAATTCACACCGACGCGATTGCGCCGGGCGAAAAAATACTGCTGGTTGATGACCTCATCGCCACCGGAGGTACGGCGGAAGCAGCGTGCAAGCTGATCGAGAAAATGGGCGGTGAGATTGTTGAATGCTGTTTCATCATAGACTTGCCGGACATCGGTGGGCGCAAGCGGCTGGAGAAGTATGGGCACAAGGTGTTTGCGCTATGCGAGTTCGAGGGCGACTGATGGAATCCTGTAAAAATCTACTGCGCGATTTCTATCAGGTTCCATGGGATTATCATGTTTGCAAATGTAAGCGTAGCGCATTGCACCATTGGCTATATAAACATTCGGTGCAATGCCCGTTGGTTATTGCACCCTACGCAAGCTGAGGGAGATTGAGCTTGAGTGACAGAATAATATCAATCGCAGGCAGTCACTTAATTTATCCAATTGCGGATTTAGTTAGCCAACTTACGCGTTGTAGGCGTGACTCTGCTAACCCAGATCAACCGTTAAGTTCCGAAGTGGATTATTCAACGGTACTTATTTTATTACTCGTATTGCTAACTGAATCGTATTTGGCATGGATACGTTTTTTTGACAAGAAAACTGATGCTAAAACCAAAAAAATGGCTCCGACTTATCTTGCGAGCCTGAAGGGCTGTAAGCGTTTAGCGAGGAGATTCAGTGAGGTGTATTTGCTTCGTAACGCTATTGCTCATAACCATGTTTTCGAATATGAACAAGCATGGGATTTGAGTGGAGTATGCCGATATGAGAAATTTAAAATTGATCCTTCATGGCAAGGAGAGAGCAATCCAAAAATTTATTCAAAGTATGTTGAAGTTAAGAGATATGCCGAACCTAAAACAAAGCTCCTTGGGCTTAGAGTGGTTCCGGGAAGTATGGGGCGGGAAGATGTACTTATTGTTTTTGAAACAGTTTGTCAGGTTTTACAACAACTGCAAAAAAAGAAATATTTTGAGATAAAGCGGTCTAAGAGAGATTGCCATG